>Ga0247770_1000029_pt1 | contig 109822 bp, 127 predicted proteins | sample UWRJL136409B6_FD_179943 | JGI IMG/M metagenome (GOLD analysis project Ga0247770, IMG submission 179943) | Plant litter microbial communities from Arlington Agricultural Research Station in Wisconsin, United States - UWRJ-L136-409B-6 | ecosystem: Environmental > Terrestrial > Plant litter >...
TGGGGCCGTAGATTGAGCGGCCGCCCTTGGGATTCTCCGGCGTCGGGTGAGCAGGCGCGCCTGTTTGAACCATGAAGCCCGGGATCAGCCGGTGGAATGGGGATTCATTGTAGTAGTCTGAGGCGCAGAGCGCGAGGAAGTTCTGTGATGCAGCATCGTTAGCCCCGGGGCGGAGAGTTTGATGGGTTGGTCGAGTGTCTCGCGCACCTCGGCTGTTTTGGGGACGCTCTCACAGAACACCTCGATCTTGAGGTCCCCGGCGCTTGTGTGTAGGGTCACAGACATGGCGGCGACTGTTGATAGCGTCGCTTGACATCCATTTCTTTGACAGGTGGTTTGGTGGCGGCAAAGTTATTTGCGGGATGCGACAAACATCAAAAGCCCCGCTTTTCAGCCCTGTGGGAGCTATGACCATTACATGTAGGTCATCGCCCCCTTGGCTGCCATCCATCGAAGATCAGACGGCCCAGAGTCTCATCCCATCGGGAAAATATATTTGTTTCTCATATGTGCAGCGAATGAAAATAAGGGAGCGAATGCCTAGGATCACAACGGTTGTAATTCAACGCTAGCTTCAAAAGCTGTTCCGTGGTTCTGCTTGTTGGACGATCGAGCGGAGCGGGTGTTGCTGTGGGTAGGCGAGGTTAACAACCGTGTTTTCGATCCATCAAGCAAGCGGTGGATGCTGTTGGCGAAGTTATATTTCCACCGGGATACAGAGCAGGCAGCTACGAAACGTGGCAAAGGCGTCTGGCCTAGAAAAAAATAGCTACTTCTCACCATGGAGCCCCGATGGACAACACATCAAAGGCTCGCTCTCGTACAAGTCAGCAACAGTGTAGACTACCAACCCCGGCACTTTTGACAGCGGCTCTCACTCGGTGTCCAGAAAGGAACATTGCTGCAACCCTTACCCAAAGCTTGACGGCCCAATGTGGGAGACAAGGCAAACACGCGGGACTCTGCTCCGTGCAACAAGGCGTCAAATCATCCCCACACGGCTCCCACAGGAGATAAGAATGCCTACATGCGTGAACATTCTGATTTACTTCCGCAATTCTTCAACACCATGAACCATTCTGGATTTCAGGACTTATTAGGAGATCAACTGGGGGGCAAGAAGGTCTCCACTTTGTAGCATATTGAGCTGGTGTACAAACAGCCCACTCGGGAGAGGCGCTGGACGGATCAACATCCGTCTTCACCATAGCACCGACCCGCTGCTCGGGGACGTTGGGGACGGGCAGCGGGGTGGGCGGGACAGGGTGATCCTTGATGCACCGTATCTCAGCCACTCCAACCACGGCCTGGCCTGGAACTTGCTCAGCGCCAGCGTCAAAGATCGTCAGCATCATGTTGGCTAAAATGCAGGGCAACATTGATAAAAGGGATGCACGACCCTAACCCTGGTCAACTCGCTGATGTTCACGAATGCCTTGTGCCCATTACGAGAGACTTCTTGCCTAGCTGGAGATGTCGTCAGTCGTAATTCAATTCTGAGAATACCCAAAGCGAAACGAGCTTTTCAAGGGTCATCAAGGATAACACTCGTATGGAAGATCGGGATAGGTGCATGAATCCAGCAAGTTGATGAACTTGATGAAATGTGTGGTACGCTAATTGCGGGTACTCAAATCCTACGCTGAACATGAAATACCTTCTTTCATCCTCTGATGGCCTGGTCTATTGTAATCAAGGGCTATTCCAATTCAATCAAGGGCTATTACAACCCACATAAGTCCTCTCAAAAACGAATCCAGGGCCTTGCATACACCCTGAAAGGCCTTGCTAACATATGTAGTGACAGGACCTGTTTGAATCGGAGCAGGCCTTTATTAAATTTGGCCAGGCCTCAGCAATCACGCTGCGGGTGGCATGCTGCTTTATCAATCCTTTGTTGCGCTTTAAGCCAAGGTAGTCAGCATGAGGCTGTCGCGTTGATCTTGGCCCCGCATTGATCATTGCAGCCATCTCGGGCTGTCATCCCGACCAGGAAACATCCACGACACCATGTTGTTGACAAGGCTGGCTTGGACCATGAGCGACCTCTTCGCTGCGTCAAGAACGTGCTGAATTTGACATTTCTTGATCTTGTTCCATGTCTATCTACCATCCGACCTTTTGCGACACCACGACCTAGGTACTGAGCGACTCGAACGGGACCGGGCTGTTCGACTGTGGGCCGGGGCGAGCAACTGAGCTGAGGTGGGCGGCCGACAGCGGGTGTGTGTTTGCATTGACCATTGGGAACCGCTGCCAGCATTTGATCCCACTGCTGCAGCTGCCGGCATTTCGAGGGACGGCCACACAACTGGACGGATAGCAAGAAGAAGGCTGGCCCCCAAGTCGCCTCGAACCCGAAACTGCAAACAAAGGCTGCGGACGCAGCACCAGCGGCTACGCTACGGGACATGCCATTTGGCCCTCTTTGTCCCTTGTCTTCTGAGAAATAAGCTGCAGCTTTGTCCGCAATTCGCGATCGCAAGTCACGGGCGGCCCGTCTCACCAAGCCCAATCGCACAAAACACCGGGGTATTGTCCACGCAATCCCGCATCGCTGCACCTGTTCCGCATCACCACCGCGAGCCATCATCCTCCCCGACTGTCCTGTCTAGGTGGCGAGCTCCAATCCCCGAGTGATGTCCAAGAGTGACAGCCGCAACTCCGACCCCTTATCGATACAACGCTGGCGACAGACATACCCCTCACCCCCAAATCCACCGCCTCCAGCGCCCGCGCCCGCGCCAGCCAGCGTACGAGTCTGCCTGAGCGACGCGACGTCGGCGCCAGCACCAGCCTGTGGTGACCCCTTCACTAACCCAGCATCCTCGGCGCCCGCCCTCGACGAAGACGACGTCTACGACGACGACGACGGCGACGACGACGACCCCGCAGCCATCGCGCCCCGGAGACTGAACAACCCCGGGCCATTCGGGGCGCCGACGGCAGGATGAGTGCAGCTGTGCCAAATACTCCTGCAACCGTGAGGATATCCGGGCCGCCCAACAGCAGCTTCTTGGTGGGCTACCCGGGGATATCCGCAACGCTCGTGAGCCGCCACTTCCTTGGGACCCCTATGTCTCGGATCGGCGTCGCCTGTCGAGGCAAGCGTGTTTGCTGACATCATCGCAGCCCCGAATTGTAGGAAAAGTCGAGATCCGACCGGGCGCAGGCTTCACAGCTCCAGTCAAGGTTTCCATGGTGCGCATCTGCCTGCAACGACGGGAAACGATACATCCAGCGGCAGAGAATGTCGCAAAACGCCATCTCGGCACCCCAAGGCGGGAGACGGTCGATCTGGTGGGGAAGGAGGAGCTGCTCTTCCGGTGCGTGTCAGGCAAGGAGGCTGAGAGTGTAATTGCGATGGATCTGCCCTTCCAAATATTCATCCCGTTTGGACGCGGGGGGGAGGAGACGAGTCGTCGCATCCCACCAGCGAGTTTACAACTACCGAGCCGGACGGCCGAGACGTTCTACGAACTCGTCGTCACGGTGCAGCAAGGGCAGAGCGCCCAGAACCGATACACATTTCCCATCCCGCTCCAGCGCTACGATACCCTCTCGACGTTCGGCATGTATAATCGCCCAGAGAGCAAGGTTACGGCCGCAGACAACATCGTAACACTGGGCATTTCCCTGCCGAAATGGAGCTACGGCCCATTAGACCCGATTACCGTATATATCAAGCTCGCGCCGAACCCGGACTGGCTGAGTAAGGCGAGGAGGGTAACGATACAAAAGATCACATTATCCATCGAGGAGGAGATCACCTTTAACCCCGAGGGCGACGAGCCGACGAAGAAGGTAAATAAGATCGCGAAACACACTCAGCAAGTGGGGACGAAAATGCCCGACGCAGGCTACGTGACCAACCTCGGACTCGTGTTCCCGGCGCGAGACCTGAGGGATGCAGAGGGGATCGTCAAGAGGGGGAAACCTGGCTTTCCAAATTACGAAGTGACGAGCTTTACGACGACGTCAACGCTTTACAAAATCGAATTCTTCCTGAGTATTAAGGTCCGTGTGTTTCATCCTTCCATCTTGTATGTTTGCTTACACTGCATAGGCCCACTTGACAACGGCCCGCGACATCACGCTTCGGCAGCCGATCGTGATATGTCCGATGGATCAGCAAGCGTGCAAAGAGGAAATGGACGCCATTGAGCAGGCGGCAAAAGACGCCTCTCTTGTCGACCCAAACAACCCCGGCGTGGAGGACCGCCTTATTATTTTTTCGACCGAGAAGGAGGCGATACGTCATCTCGGCCTCTGTGAAGTCGGTGGCGTAAAGAAGATGCTCATCGAATAGTGAATTGGTGAACGGTCAAACGCGGAGATATCACCGGACGGAGCCGAACGCGGTTCGAAGCCGCTTGACAGATCGCTGCTGTCGGTTTACCCAAGGCCGGTTTCGGCAACAAGGTCGAGCCGAAGGCAAGCCAAGGGCAGGCTCACGAAGCCAGTGTCGATGGAATAAATGGCGAGCGTTGATACGATGCCTTTCGGCAACTTCTCGCTGATTTGCTTACACTACAAGTCGCACCGACCATATCGATCGACAAACCATGCTCATGTTGGAAATCGGCGCAAACTTGTTTTGGCACAGTGTTTCGGCGGCGGCACTGGAGAGGACTATAGCTTGGGAGTTATTCAGAAGGATATGCCACCTCTTTTGTACACGGCGCAAAGAGGAAAAAGGAAGGCAAACGTGTGGGTTTTAGCGGGTCCCATTTTCTTCCTCGCTTCGTGGATGGCACGGCGTTGATTCCCTCCCATTCTTCTTGGGAGGTCCGGATACAAATGGTACGAACTGGGCCGGTAGGGTGTATGGAACCAGGGTTGGGGCAAGGGGGTTTGAATGGCCGGCTGTAGTTGTCTCTGCGTTTTCTTCGGGTTCTGGCAAAGTTTCGTATCGAAGGGAGTACGGCCTGGCGCGCGGAGTACATGAGGAAAGATATATCAGTTACCTATGGCGGCTGGGGAATGAACGGTGTGGGAAAAGGAGAGAGCCGGTTTGTATTATCACCGAGCATTGACGAACGAAATGAGTACGATCGCTCCAGCAAAATAAAGCATCATTTTGGCCGATTTGCGATGTGCGATGTGGCTCGTGGTCCCGCCAGCCGTCCCGTACCTAATTTAGCGGAAGGCCATACTTTTTGAAGCTGACGCATACCTAGGTAGTTAATAAGCTTATTCCAACGCTTTTCCAATGCTGGAAAGGCATTTCCCTTTTGATGAAAGCAATACGCGGATAGATCTGATGCCTGCATCACTCAGGGCACATCAAGCCTTTTTGACGCAGGACTTTTTACCGTCCCAGCGCTTTGCACCCCCGAGAGTGATATGAGAGGCAGGAAAGTCCTAACGCTGACTTCCAATCAATATTGTCCGAGGTATTCCATCGCTGATCGTACGTCTGCTCTGAGTGTTTCCAAGCAACTTGGAGGCGAGCAGTGGCCCGGGTCGATGACGCCTTTGTAGATATTTACATAGCCCATACTATCCCTATGAACATGAGATTGGATTCTGCACCAATTTGACGCCTTTGAAATAAACCTGCAACTTGATTACAGGACTGAATTGCTGTTTGGAGCTGTCGTTTGAGATGGAGATGGGACGGGGCTTTGGAAGCATGCAAGGAACATGCTGAAAGCCGGCGGGCTGAATGTAACGCTAACTGGGATGCAAGCGTGAGACGGCTTGGCAAACGCCTGCCAGCCAAGACATCAAAAAGTCAAAGCTCCCGGCTACGAACTTTTGAGCCTCAACACCATTAGACGCGGCTTGACGACTTGACGGCTTGACGATTGTGGACGGCGACCACGGCCGGGTAGCGACATCCCGCAATCGAACCATCATCGGAACGGCACCGAGCTATGACCAAGTGCTGAATTAATACTGTGCACAGTTGATGCCCCACCTTCCGTCGCGCACGCGCAATGCCGACCGCGCTCCCGTTGCCCCGCTGCGACTGCTCTTATCTTCCCGACCTGCGAACCTCGAGCTCGCACCTTCCTTCCCACAACCACATCTCGATCGCGCTTTTGAGAAACGACCTTGATTTCTCTACATAGCTCACGAAGATTTCCCAATCCATCACGACTTCCGCTTTCCTGGCATTGACTGCCTCTTGACAGCGACCAGTAAATCACCTTCTTTTCATTGACAACTTTCTTTGTCTCTCTCTCCCCCAATCCAGTCGTTCAGTTTCGCCGTCGCCTCTGGCAGGGAAGCTGCGACACCAAGACTTCTTCTTTCTACTCTTGTCACAATCTAGCAGCAGCAGTACACTAACCGCGATGCCCCAAGCTCTGACACCGCGTACGACGCGGAACAGTCGAGGCCTTCGCACTGCGACAGGCGGATACCGCGCTACCCCGTACCCGAGAAGAACTCGCACCGCATCCCGCGAACCCGTCGAGGCGATTACATCTTCGACCACTGCCCAGCAGTCCGCTACCGAAGCAGAGCTCGCGACACCTTCCGCCACTCATGCTCCGTCCCAGGAGCCTTCGACCCCAATTAACACACCATCCCCTCACACACCGCGACCCATTCTCCTTCAGACCATCGAGGAAAAGGAATCGCGATTGGTATCCCCACAGCAGGGTTCTGTTTTCGGTTCCCCTCAGCAGCAGATTGCGACAAGCGAGCGTGCCGAGCCGATCAGCCCTCTTAGCCTCACGTTCACGGACAACTCTGCGACTACCCGCGACAGCTCGGGTAATGAGACGTCTGCTTTCAGGCGACGCAAGGCCGCAGAGGGGGAGAGGTTCGCTCGTGAGCTTTACAATTCCATCCGCAACGACCACTTCATGCGACAGTGCTGCTGTGGTCTCCCAGCGATCTACAATTCTCTAGAGGAAGCAGAGAGCGGCATCGGTCATCTGCGCTTCTACACTGTCAACAGCAAGCAACATAACCTGAGAGTTTTCCAGAAGAGAGGCGACTTGCGCTGGCACTGCCGCTGTGGTATTTCTCAACAGCTTCATCCCATCTACCAGCAGCACATTGCCGACGGCCACATTGCTGGCAGCCGGAAGCGCCCTGCCACGGACTCCGAGTTCGATCTGATCGCGCAGAACGAGAGTGGCGAGAGCGGCGGCAGCCGTACTAGCTCCCTGGAGCGTGTTATTGCTGCGCCTGAAACAGACTCTCAGAACGTGGACCCAGTCGGTACAGCACGTGTTGAAGAAGCCTCTGTGGGAACAGAGAAACAGCCCCCCAAGTGGCCGATGTGGTCATACATCTCCGATAAACTTACAACAATGAGCGCCTCGCTGAGGGGCTTCGTGGGAAAATTCATCCCAGCCTTCGTTCGAACCGGCCACGAGGCCGTCGAAACCCGCGAGCAAAATCTTGTCACCAATCAGACAGTTGTCAAGAGGTTCAAGCGGCAGCACTCTATACCGCATGTCTTTACCTCGACAGGAGAGGCCCCAGCGTACTCGAGCAACCGCCCTGATGTGAAATGGGTTGAGGATATTACCGCATACATTGGTCTATCGACGCTCAAGGAAATTCACGACACTTTCTCGCGCCAGCGCGAAGTCGCTTTACTCACCAAAAATGAAGGCGGGTACCACCATACAGATGTCGACAAACATCTCTTATCGGACCGTGAAGAGGCCTACAAGGCTCTTTTCTGCATCGCTCATACCATTGCCAGTGAAGACGGTCCGATCTCCTATACGGAACCCCCCGAAAAGGATGCTGTGGAAAAGGTCAATCAAGCGCTGCTCCATTACGATGCGAGCCTGCATGAACTCCTAGCCTTCATCACGATCATGTATCTCGATTCCACGGATTTCAACAGTTTCCGGACGCTTAACCCCGAACCACCGCTACCGTTCCACGCCGGCGGTGTCTTCTTTAGGAGGACTGCTGGGGAAACCAGTAGGCTCATTGACTACTTTCTGAAGAAGAGGGACAAGTTCGATCTTAGACCAGACTTGATGGACGGGCTCAAGAAAATACTTGCGGACGCTAAGGCCGTTCACAAGCAAGAGTATCCCATGAGCTGGGTCGAATCTACCGGAATCAGTCGTCGTGGCACAACGCTACCGTCGTCTGCGGTCTTTGAAGAGATTCCCATCGACGAATTTGAAATTGAACCCGCCCACGAAGTGAAGTTCCCAGAGCCTGGACCATCCAAGCCGGCGCCTCGGGTCAATCCGAAGGAGGTGAAACGGCTAAGATATGGGCCCAAGCCTATCTTGAAATCCAGACCAAAGAATTGGCCCACGAGCCCGAAATCGCCCAAATATGTCTCGCCAATCCAGAGAAAGCGAAAGCTAGCTTTCCAGAGCCCTACAATTAGATTCGGCGGGCAGCCGGCCAACATCCCTGCCAAGTTGATGACGCCCTGGGAACGTATAACCAGAAATGACCCGATTTTCAACAAAGAAGCGCTGGCGAGGGCCGAGGAGAAATTCCAGTTACAGTACCACGGCGCAAAGTACAACGGATTCCTCGACGGCCTCCGTAAGGAGATTGAACTTCAGTCGGGCACCAAGAAGAAGAAGCCCGAGGTTTCCCTTCACATGATGACAGAAGACGCCAAGAAGGCGAGGCGCAAGTACGACGAAGATATGCGTAAGCAATATGAGCGCAAGAGGGATTGGAGCGCACAACTGGCGGCCTTCAAGAACCAACCGCCGAGCACTCCCTCAGCCAAGCTTAGAGCGTTGAACAAGCTACCCAAGGACTTTGACACGCCCGAGGAGAGACGAAAATTCCTCGACGAACAGCCTGACGTGAATCTTCCGATAGGGCGCAGAGAGCCGCTGAGAGTCAACTTATTGAAGAAGCAGCGAAGCCAGCAGCCCCCGCTGTCCCCCGCGGATAGACGACGGGCAATCGATCATGTTCTTTTGGGGCGCCCCGGCAGTGGCCAGGACAGTGTTGAACTGCCACCTGACCCGTTCATTGACGATGACGATGAGTTGGAGATCGCTGCGAAGAAGATGGAGCATCTTGAGCTCGATCGCCAGATTCAGTGGGATTTCAGCGACGCTATTCTGCGGCAGAGAAGAGAGCGTCGGCAGCGAGAGATTGAAGAGGAGACTCGCAGGAAAGAGGAGGTAGCGAGGCTACTAAGGGAAGCGGAAGAGCGCAAGGCGATCGAGGAAGCCGCTAAGTTAAGAACACCTCATAAGCCGCTTATCCCCGGCATCGACATCGATTGGGTGGAAATTGTCAAAGAGGTCGTCGATAAGGGTCTTCCCAACCCGGCACCTAGAACTCCAGATGGAACATCGCTCGAGCGCCGCGACTTCGTGGAGAAGCTTCTACCGCCAACAGCTTGGCTCAACGACACCGTCATAACCGGCTCCTTCGACCACATCGCAAAGTACATCAACCAGAAGGCGGGCGCCACTACAACAGCTCCCAAGTGCGCGGCCTTGTCCTCGTTCTTTTTCAAGCGTCTGCTTTCGCACGGCGTGACGTCCTGCGGGCGTTTGCAGCGAAAGGCTGGCATTAAGAAGGAAACATTTTTCGGCATCGAGACCATACTCGTTCCCATCTGCGATAAGAGCCATTGGACGCTGGCGGTCATCCGGCCTCAGCAAAAGACGGTAGCCCACCTAGACTCAATGTTGTCAGGCCACGGACACAAGGAAGTCAACGACAAGTTGCTCGAGTGGGTCCGAGCTACTCTGGAGGACGATTTTGTTGAGGCAGACTGGCAAGCCGTCGATTACGACGCACCCAAGCAAAACAATGGGTACGACTGTGGCGTTTTTGCCATCACGAATGGCATCTGCCTAGCTCTGGGGGTCGATCCCATGCAGGCATACTCTGCCGACCAGTTGCGGGTGCAGCGCTGGCGACTGGCGGCGATGTTGCTGAACGAGGGGTTCAGCGGGGACTTTTCCCTTGACGCGATTTAGCCTCTCTCGACTTGTGTGTGTTTGATTAGGAGGCGGGGAGGACCTGAAATTTTATAGGGGTAGAGGGCGGAGGATATCTGAAGGGATGTCGGTGTGAAATGTGGGTTTACGGACCCGTGGCTTCGGCCCGGGGATTGTGGGAATAGGTGTTCGGCGTTAGAGCACCACATCAGCGCACGGCGCATGTGTGTCTTTGTTTTTTTTTGGTTGGAGATATTGTTGGAGAACGAAGGGAATAAAGAGATTATTCCAAATTGGGACCATGCCACTGTGATGTGACGTGTGATATACCGGATGCTGTGAATAGAGGCGCCGTCCTGGAGCTCCGTCCTGGAACTTACTCACCGTGGTCCCGAGGTTGCCGGATCATGGCTTTTTTGCTATACCAGGGCATCATCGCCAGGCTCTAGGCCACTTGCCATGCTAATATTCCTTCGCCGGATTCAAGCCCATTGCTTGCTGGGCTGGATGGTGCCGGCCAGATGGAGGGCGCGAACTTGGTTATAAGTGGCGATGAGGACAACCTAATTCTAGACACCCTTGGACTATGGGCTCGGACGAAGCAAGCGAGACTGATAACGAGAAGCCGAACGGGGCCAGCGGAGACAGTTCTGATGATAGCACCGAGGAAGGTGAGTATGTCAAGATCCTAGATCATACAGGAGTGGGTAGGAAGGACAGAGGCTGGGGGTTTCGGGGGTTTCAATTCGGTGCCCACTACTATGGGACAGAAAGGTATCGGCAAAGTATGCTCTCGTCGCGAAGTGCAGTGAGGGAGGGTCTCACAAAAGACTGAAGCCACTATCTAGGAACTTGATTTGATCAACCCAGTATCCAGCCATTTCATTACTAGCTAATCCAGCTAGCCACGCAAATCTATCCGTTCTATCTTCACACACACACACACACACACACACCCTATTCATCATCCCCTTGCTACCCCTTGATATACTTCTTCAACCCCCTCAATCTCTCCTTCGCCGTCTCAAGCACATCATCAGGCTTGCAAACCGCAAACCTTAGATAATCCTGCACAATATGGGCATTCGCATCGGTATAAAACTCTGACGGCGGGATGGCCGCCACGCCCAGCTCCTGTATCAGAAACCACGCCAGCTTGAAGTCCCTAGGGCGCTCGGCCACGTGCGGCGGGAAGGGGTAATCCTCGGGCAGCTGAACCTTGGCAAAGTTTGCCATGACGAAGTAGCCGCCCTCAGGCTCCGAGTAGGGGATGCCGAGCTCGTCCCAGATGGCGTTGAAGCGGGCCATCTTAGCCTGCATGTCGGTGATGCAGGTGTCCCAGAAGCCTTCGGCTTCGGCTTGCTCGAAGCCGATGGCGCAGGCTTCTTGGAGGGGGGAGACGGAGGAGTAGCAGATGCGGGTGTGCGCGGCGGAGACGTATTGGATTAGGTCGGCGGGGCCCATGAGCCAGCCTGGAGGAGTGTTAGTGGGAGGGTTGGTTGCAAGGGAGGGAAGGTGGGAGAGCTTACCAACTCGCCAGCCGGTGGCGTAAAAGTTCTTGCCGGCGGAGCCGACGGTGAGGGTGATCTTCTCGACTTCGGGGGACAGGGTAGCGATGCGAGTGAAGGGGACGTAGAAGAGGCGGTCGTAGACCTCGTCGGAGAGGATGATAATTTGGTGCTTGACGCACAGGTCGGCTATCTGCTGGAGCTCTTCCTTGTTGCAGACCTTGCCGACTGGGTTGTGAGGGGTGTTGAGGACGAGCATCTTGGTCCTTGGGGTGATGGCCTTCTCGAGGAAGTCAAAGTCAATGGTCCACTCGCCGGCCGAGAGGGTCTTCTCGCCGCCGTCCTGGGGGGGCCGCATGGGCACGTAGACGACCTTGCCGCCGGGCATCTCGATGTTGCTGATGTACTGGTCGAAGAAGGGCTCGAAGACGATGACCTCGTCGCCGGGCTCGATGAAAGCCATGAAGGCGCTCAGCATGCCCTCGTTGGCGCCCGTGGTGATGGTGATCTCGGTCTCGGGGTCCAGCTTGCGGCCCCAGTGGGGAGCGTAGGCGTCCGAGAGGGCCTGCCTGAGGCGCGGGCGGCCCTTGGTGGGCGAGTACTGGTTGCACTCGACGCGGTCCAGCGCTTGCTTGGCCGCGTTGAGGATGAACTGCGGCGGGTTGTACCCGAAGAAGCCCTGGCCCATGTTCACAATGGGCTGCTGGGGTGAGGCGGCGGCGGCTTCATTGACAATGGACCTGCGCGGCGTCAGTACCTTGATGATGAACAGCGGGTTTGAGTCACTTACCAGACATCTTGCCTCCTCCCAGACACGCGAGCAGCGGGCTTCAGCTTCTCACTCATTCTGGCAGCGGTGCAATGCAGATGTCTCTGGCTCCGTGCTGAAGATAGTTTTGTTGCGATATTGAAGGGCCGCCGAAGGAGTGGCAGGAGTCGTGGGGGAGCGGGCATCGGTTATGTGGAGAGGGGGTGAGCAGGAAGGGGATGGGAAGACAAAAAAAACACTCAAAAAAACACCACACCAATCAAATCCCCATGCGTCAACGGGAGAGCAAAATGGCTACTGAAGTCCGATGATGGCGACAGCCTTGACCAAGTAGAGCTTACTACAGCGTAACACCCAATTGGCCGCATAGGGGGGTTGTAGGCGAATTGCTGGTGGCTGTCCGGAATCGGGGATGGCGCAATCCACACCCCAAGCAGGGATGACCCGGTGGGCTCTATATTCTCCAAACCGATTTCCGCCTCGTTAATTGCATGGACGAACATCACCTCCTGAGACCTCACGAGAGGGTGGAATGACCCGATCGATTTACAGAATCTTCATATATTCTCAAGATCGACTGATATGTAGTGGCATTTCTCAATCTGCTTGAAGGCATCATTTTTGCTATCCAAATATGCTGGTGAGGAGAACCGGGGGCTTACCCCTGAGCATCAACACCAGTCGCAACTTCATTTTCTGTCTTCGATGTAAATTTAGAATGACTAACACCCATAGTGTCTGTATCGTGCGCTTTCTTGAACAATATATTGAAAACCCTTGGTCAAAGGTTGCCAGTCCAGTTGGGCAGTTTTGAGAGGTGTTGAGACCAAGGTTCCCGGTCACTTACACCAGCAAACTCCTGTTCAGGAAACCATGTACTACGAATCACTGTGCTAACTTGAAACTGCGCTCTTTCCCAAAGCCGAACAACTCGGAGGCTGGGCCGTTAAGGACAGTGCGAGAGAAACAGGGCCACAACTCCGGACTTACAGCGACTTTCCCATAGTATCTCCAAGTAAACAAGCCCCTGAGAACCGTGCTTTTCATCCCTCGCACTGTGACGCAAGTATCTGCTCCTTCCACAGCTCTTCTTCTATCTCACCATTGATATTTCATCTGTTCTCGGCCTATCTTTTCGTCTTTTCTTGCCAGGACCAAGCCGCACCGCCAACAACGATTGAAGTTGGCATCGCCAGCTTCGATCACCACACCGCTGCGCACGCCCCTGCTCCCGTAGGTCCAGCCTGCTCTCTCTTGTTTCTCCTCTCGGCGTTTTTTTCACTGGCTCAGACTAACATTCCCGCCGATACAGAACTGCCCATGGCTTCTCCCGTTGCCGGGGATCCTTCGGGGTCCCACCCGACCGATTGCCTCCCCGTCTGGGGTCTCGTAAGTCGTCCGGATTTACAGCCTTTTTCCCTATCAAATAATGCCTATTTATCGATGCCCCAGTTGTCTCAGGATATTCACTCTTAGACCTGAGACATTACGCTGCTTGTTGCATGCTTTAAGAACACCTGACTGACGCTTTCCCAGCAACTCGGTGGTGCCCGGCTCTCGCCCTCCGAGGGGGGCTTAAGATTGACTCCGGCCCGCCTCGCGGAGCTCAACGAGGCGAACGAGTCTCTCCTGGCCCGAGAGAGGGCCCGCCTTGCCCAGGGCCAAGAAGGCCGCCAATTTGTGCGGATTTGGCTGCACATGTATAGCGACGTGTTCGAGGTTGGTGGTCGAATGCAGTACAGAGCGACGCCGAGAATGGAGGCGTGGATTGCGGGCCTAGATCACCGCCCCAGGGCCGGCCAGGGCCACCAGATTGCTCGGAAGCCCATTGCATCTCTCGCAATGGGCGATAAAGAGCAAACGGCCACCCACGCCGACAAAGCTGAGCCCATTGAGAAGGGCAGTGACGCTCCCACTGTTCTCGGATTGAAACGACCCGCCGTGAGTTTCGGAGCTCGATATTTCTTCATTCCAGGTAATCAAGACTAACAAATATCACAGACTAATGCATCCCATGAGGAGGAGCCAGCCACCAAGCGCACTCACAAGCTTGGGCGCGCTTTGTTTCGCAGCATCTCGCGATTTGGCCGGTCGATCTTGAAATCGGATACGAAGGACAGTACTGCCGAGAAAGATGACGGTGATAAAGACGCGAGCAACAAGGAGAACGCCGTGGATCGTGAGATTACCAGAACCAACCAGGCCCTGAGTCGTCTCAGTATTCTTGACCCTGTCGAACCCATCCCGACTGGCTCCACGTTTACGTTCATCACCCAAACGATCAAGATCTGCCTAGTGGGAGACACCAATGCTGGAAAGACGGCCCTTTTCAAGTGAGAACTCTCTTTATTTGTACCAAACGTTTCGCTCGGCTAACAGTTTCCTTGCGCAGTCTGATCACCAACCGCCCCCAGAAGATCGAGGAGGTAGGGAACCTCTATCATTTATAAAGACGATGGCCTACCTTGTACTGACATCTACACTAGCTTAAGCCGTCCGTCACAACAGACTTCCGCTCGTTTGCCACGCTCCTCCACAGCAAAGGCAAAATTATCAGAACCGAGCTCTACGACTTTCCGGGCACGACGACACAAGTGAGACCTCACCTGCTTCGCTCGACCTTTTTCCATGCTGCAATCATTTGCTATAGCATTGAGAATAAGGCAAATGTCGACGTCGTATCTCGTATAGTAGGTACCCTGCTTAAATCTCTGGCCCAAGTGGGTGGCTAACATCCCTCACAGTGGAAGCCCCTGCTCGACAACTCCCTGGTTGAGTGTCCCGTCTTCGTCGCCGGCCTGAAATCCGATACGCGTCCCCAGCACCCGACTCTAGAACTGGGCTTTATCACCAAGCCAGAACCCGTCTCGGAGGAACTGGTACGTCTTTAGAACTTGTCGTGATGCCTATCAAACATCCTTATACGCCTCTTCGACATTCTTATATGCGTATCCAATGTCAACACAGGCCTTTTCTGTCTTCCAAAACGCGTTTTCTGTCTTGTCAAACGCCTGGCCTTGCATTTCGTCACGCGTACTAAGAATTCTTACACGCCTCTTCCACGTTCTCACACCCCTTCTTTCCTCACACCAAGGCCTTCCTCCTCTTACCTGACGCATATCAAGTCTTGCAAAACGCGTGCTCGACATTCTTTTACGCCTCTTCACCATCCCCAAACGCCTTCTCCCTTCCCAAAAGACATCTCCTACCCTCCGCCAAACGCCTCCCCACACATTTCAAACCCCTATCTTCCCATCTCCCACGCCCTTTTTTTTATCCGTTCAAGAGCAGCATAACTGACCCCTCCTCTCTAGGGAAAACAAACCGCCCAGGACATCAAAGCCGCAGGCTGGGCCGAGTGTTCGTCTCTGTCCCCAGACACAGTAGAGTTCTTCTGGCAGGGGATCCTCGCCGACATTGTCGCCCGCATTGAGCGGGGTGAGTACGACCCCGGTCGTAACCGGTACAAGGGCCGCCGTTTGGGACAGGGTCTGGCTGCGCTGACTGCCAAGTGTCGGGGTCGTGGTGGTCGTGCTAGTTGAGGGAGGTTGAAGGAGGTTGGTATTGGGTTGAAGGGAGTGAGAGGGCGCCCAGGGCATGAGGATGTTTTTTCTCTTTTTATTTTCCCTTTTTGTTTTCCCTTTCTATTTTCTCCTTTCATTTTAAAAGAAAAGGAGACCTACACAGAAGATCAAATTTTGTAGGATTATGTATGAAGGGCAGACGGCACCCTCCCACATTATTAGTTTGGGTGCGTGGCCGCACTCACGAACAAGGAATGGAAATTTTGGAGGGCCGGCATTCACAGTTTAACAAAATGCGTGCATGTGCATTCGTGATGAGGGCATAGACTCAATTCTGTCTTGCTCGCCATAACACGGTGAGGTCATGCTGGGAACGAGCGACCAGTCCTCCTCTTTCCAGGATTATCTAAAGGCATTCCCATAAGGGGAGTGTCTACATAATTATCCAGAGCTAAGCGTCCCACGAGACCGGCCTTGCGATAGCGTACAAGCATTGTCGCCGGCCAAAGTCTCGGTCGAACGCGCCGTCTCAGCGATGGCGTAAGAGCACTTTCACTGCCGAGCGTGCGAAACCTCAGATGCGACAGCGGTATCTAAACACAGATGGGGTATCATAAACAGTAAGCCAAAAAGCCAAAACAACCCCCCAAAACTCTCCCACCATGTCCCAACAGCCAGGGCCCGAAGCGATAGCGCATTGGCATTGTCGCCCGGCCCCCAAAGACCTCCCCAAAACGCCTTTCCCCAGCGATGGCGCAGCGGCACTGTCGCTGTCGAGGAATCGAGCCTCTTCGATCGAGGGTCCCAATATCCTCTGTCCAACCCATCGCCGTGGTGACAGTGATAGGGACATTTGTGTCGTCCTCGGGTGGAAATGCATATGTAAGTGTCATATCAGGACATAACCCTCCGTTACTCGAGTGTGTCGAAATGCAAAAAAGGTAAGTTGAACGAATGTGTCGAAATGAAACCAAAAGGCCCCCACAAGCTCTGCCTATCCTCTCACTATACCATGGCTGAGCTTCGTGGCTTAGGCTGGCGGTGGTAGTTGGCGGTGACCGCTGGCTCGGCCTTGCCGTTCTCCTCTTTCAAACCTCCCTCAGCGCCAATAGTGTATTAGGATTAGGATTGTTTGCTCCACCACATGCGGCTGAAACCGCGTTGGTGAACTTCCCGACGTGCGGCTCCGTCCTGGAATTCATCAGCGTCGGAAGTGGAGCTGTTGCTGCTAGAGATCTTCTGGCTAGGTTCGTTGCCGAAAACCTTGAGGAGGATCGTCATGACGATACTGCTAGCGATGCTGATGCAAAGGATTCCGATCATGGTAAAATTGCTGCGTCGGTATTGATGCGGCCCCTTGACAGCATCTGCCGGCCATCCAGTATACAGAGCATATGTTGTTGTGATACTGCCGAGATTTCCAAGTCCAGACACAAGGGCGGACGCGGCAGCCACGCCAACCTCGCGGTGACGCTTCTGAAAGATCTCATTTGTCCAAGTCATGCAGATGGGAACTGTGGGTCCAAGTCCGAAGCCGATCAGGAGGAGACCGCCATACCTTGCCCAAGGATTGGACAAGGCAAAAGTGACTGTGAGGAGGCCTGTAATCTGTATGCACACCGCGCCCGAAAAGAACAGAGCCCGGTATTTGTGGAACCTGTCCGAAATAGGGGTGACCAACAGGATGGCGCAAAAGTCCATCTGCAACTGTGTTAACGATACTCTCCACGTAGTGCCTCAAGTCTCTTACCATCCAAATCGGCGCGAACAGCAAGCTGATTTGTATGCCGGTGAACTTGTCGTCGATGGAAGCGATGATCACATTTCCATACAGCTGAGTTCCGATGCCAACACCCACCACCCCGAAGTACATAAAAACCAACGGCCACAGGCGCCAGTCGATCAGTACGTACCCAAGGTCCTTCAGGTTCCAGGCGCGAGCATGGTAGACCCTGCGGAGATCGTGATAGTGGACCACTGCATCTTCACCGGTCAAGGCTTCCGGACTCATTGGCAGCCACTTCGTCCACTTGTTCTTGGTTCGTGTCTTTCCGGGAGCTAGTGGACGGTCAGGCAACCACCAAAGTAGGGCAACTCCGAGAACCATGCCGAGGAGGCCGTAGATGAGGAACATCCACCGGAAACCAACCAGGCCACCGAGTCCATCCATCTTTTGGAAGCCGGCCGACACGAGGCCCACAACGGCTGCCGAAACCTGCGAGGCAGTAAAGTACATGCCGATGCGCTTGCCGGTTCGGGAAGGGGGGTAGAACAGAGTGAGGTAGTAGGCCATCCCAGGCCACATGCCCGCAGTGACAACGCCCAGTAGAAAGCGTAGCAACTTGACACTCCAGGCAGCCTTGACGGCGGCAAAGCAGGTGCCTATTAGCCCCACCGCGAACACAATGCGGGCCATCCACGCACGCGGACTAAGCTTGCTCATGACCAGGTTGGACGGCAGATCGAACAGGACGTACGACACGTAGAAGAGCGTGAGTGTGGTTGACGTGTCCCTGGCAGTCAAGCCGAGGACCGACATCAAATCGTGTCCGACATCCTTGTTCATCGTTTGAGCAATGCCAATGTTGGACCGGATAGCAGAGCAAAGAAAGTACAAGACCCAGAAGGCCGGGATAATGCGCCGGTCGAGCTTCCTAGTAGTCACCCGTGTAAGTAAGACATGCGGCTTAGGGGGCGCGGACAGCTGCACCTGTAGACCTTCTCAACCCTCTCGACGTCAAACTCTTGAATCTCTTCGTGACCCGTCTTCTGGGGCGCCTTATCGGAAGCGAACACCTCTATTTCGGGCCCATCCCCGCCGCCCACCGAAAGGTCTTCGCCCTTCTGAGCCATACTTGGACCGAGAAGCAATGGAAGCGCGTGCTAATGGTCTTTTCTGGCCTCAGGCTCGACTTGATGCCGAAGCTGGCGATCAAGAGGGGGTGCAAACCAAGCTTTGTGAATGTGGGCCGAGATCGGCTTCAATGCCTGGGGCGACTGGCACTCAAATCGCTATTGATTCAGGTCTGGGATGATAGTGCAAGTTGAAAACAATAGCCGGGATGCCGGTTTACAAGCAACGGAGAGATTGGGGATGACAAGTCTGGAGATTTGAAGGGGAGGTGATGGTTTTGTGCGCGATTCCACTTCCAGTTTTTGACATCCAGGCCTAGATGCAGCTTAAGCAACCCCCATGCTTTCCAAGCAATATCTTAGCTCATCGGTCAACAAATTTGCTCAACAAGAGAGGTGGCGACCCACCACGCTTCAAGCCACCGCTTCATGAAGGAGGGTTTCACAACTCATCACTCATCGATACCACATTGTTACATCGCAGCCATGTAATTATTTCTTCTTTCTCGATAGCGTCGAATTGAATTTGCTTGACCCGCAGCTCTGCATTTACGCCATCATGCCATTCGGCGCTCGCCAGGCATCATGAGAGCATCCCGTCCGGAAAACCACGATATCAGGGTAGGTCAGATATTCTAGCCGAGTGCTGAGTAGGCGTTCAGCGCCAGCTGTCCGCCCAAGTGCGCATACAGCACGTTGGACCCGTCCGGAATCTCCTCCTTCCTTATCATGTCGATCATGCCAGCGAGGCTCTTTCCCTCATATACAGGATCAGTGATGAAGGCCTCGGTCTGCGCCCCGAACTTGATGGCCGCGATCGTCTGGGCGTCCGGAATTCCGTATATACCAGCGTGGTAACGGTCATCAAGGATGATGTCCGCTTCGGTAATATCGCCCTCTTGCAGTCCTATCTTGGCCCCCGTCTGTTTCGCGATGCGCAGGACTTGATCAAACGTCTGCTGAACCTTGGCCGACGCATCGATGCCGACGACCTTTCGCTTGCGAGAGCCAAGCTTTTCCGCCAGCTTGAAGCCAGCCACCATGCCCGCCATGGTCGAGCCCGTCACAGCGCACACGATAATGGTGTCGAAAAAAATGCCCAGTTCCTTTTCCTGCGCCTCCACCTCAAAGGCCCATCGTGCAAAGCCTAGGCCACCCAGTGGATGGTCTGACGCACCGGCGGGAATATAATAAGGTTTTGAGCCATTGACGGCGAGTTCCTCCTTGAGCTTGGCCAGCGTCTGCTTGTGCTCAATGCCAAAGGCCGACGCATCGAGTCGGACATCGGCACCCATCAACCTCGAGAGCTGAATGTTTCCAACAAGCTCATAGCCCGGATCAACCCAGTCTACCCAGTGTTCCTGAACAAGAGCTACTTTGAAGCCAAGTTTGGCCGCGGTTGCAGCAACCTGCCGGGTGTGGTTCGATTGGACACCGCCGATGGAGACCAGGGTGTCACATCCCTCAGCCTGTGCCTCAGGGACTAGATACCTGTGTGATGTTAGTTATTGGCGGCTCTGCGGATGCGTTAGAGCCTTGTCGCACTCCAGCTTTCTCGTCTTGTTTCCCCCATAGGCAAGGCCGGAGTTGCAGTCCTCTCGTTTGGCGAAGACATTCACCTTCCCGCCAAGTGCTTTTGATATGCGGGGCAAGGCTTGGATCGGAGAAGGGCCGAACGTTAAAATCTCGCGAGGGATGCTGGCGAAGGGCTCAGGGAGAGTGACGGATACCATTTTACGGTCAAAGGGCCGTGAGATGCCGACCTAACAAGAGACAGGCCGACTTCGGGTTTAAAGCACTCGAGAGGCTCTTCCGCCTCTTTTATAAGCCGTTCTTGGGTCACAGCTGGATTATCTTGGTCGGGCAGACCTTCCTACGAACTCGAACCGGGCACGCTCTCATAATACCTTGTTCTTAATCTGCTTTATCATCGTCTTACTAAGACCGTGTGCTGTAAAGCAAGCGGGGTTGCGGCTTGCTCTGTGATTATTTGGCCGAGTCTTGGTACTGGCGCTGGAGTGTCACATTGCGGGGCGGTACGAAGCACAGGGTCCGCACCTGCATCTCGGCCGCTGGTAAGATAAGGGGATTGTTGCGATGCATTGGATATAAGGGGTGCAAAACACGAACTCGGAGTTAACCCCAGACTGCCCAACGGAGCAAACGCCGACATAGAGGGAAGATTGGATTCAAAGTCCTTGGTTACGGACGGTGTAGAGTTGGTATGATGCGAGCCTGCCGACTGCAATCTGAAAGTGGTGCCGAGGGTCGCTTGCCTGCGGCAACCCGTTCCGAGAGCTATCATGCATGCATGGGTCTTCGGATGCAGCCTGGATCTTGATGCCTCATTGCCTCGAAATCAAGGAAGCAAATCCCACCGCAGATGACCTGATTCCCGGAATTTAGGGCGAACGGGGATTGTTCATTTCCTTCCATCAACGGATTACACCTGTCAATCCCAAAAATGCTGCCGAACCAAGTCTTTTAAAACCACTGGCAACGCATCAATTTGCGCCAACCAATTGTTCAAGCCTCTCTATTGCTGTGGGCGTATCTGATGCACCTGTTTGCGCCGGTCGCGATGGCTCGATGACGCAGTCGCGTCAACGAGAGGGGAAGATGTTGGTGCCCTACCATCTGCAACCGTTCGTCCTGCGAGCTTCACCTCAGCCCTTGACCGACGTGCAAAGTGGGCCACGGACCGCGGCAGCTCGGGACCGCTCCGGGATGTTGGGAATCTCTCCTGGCGAGGCCCAGGGATGACAACAGGCAGAGATGCGCCCAGACGAAGGACTCGACGTGGGGACCTCGCAAGCATGTTGGTTCCACGCACATCACCATGCGGCTTCTCCGTCACAAACGCCGCATCGAGATCATATGAGGCGTCTGAACGTAAGGCGACCGTACATGTATTTCAAGTCATCATCGTATGCCCCGTCGCCCTGGGACAGCATACCGTTGACTCACCGATGTCGATTCGGCAGCTTGAGTACCCCGGCGGAGAGCTATTTGCCGTTGGGTACAAGTGCTTGTTCACACACAGCAGTCGAGTTGAGTTCCCCCCACAAGTACTCGTTCAGAAGCACGGTTATGGCACTGCCAGTTGAGAGTGCAACACAACCATCGATGGTATCGCATTCACTCTGTCGAGCAAAGGGATCTCTTAGCCGGGTTGCAAGCCGAAGCAACTTGATCATGAGCTGCCTACGTCTTGACCACGCGAGGGAAGTTCACGTCGTTCTCGAAGGACAACCGTCGTCTTGGCATCGCCACCAGCAATGGCCTCGACCTGTCACGGAGCTTCATATTGGCAGGAGCTGCCTGCACCCCATGTCTTCTGACACCCGTGAAGCTCTTGTGTTGGATGCCCGACCCACAAAAGCGTCTGGTGTACGGATCTCTCCAAGTGCTGAGAGCCACTTCTGCACTCCTTGGGACCAATAGTACTTGGCTTCTCACGACGCGACGGCTTGAGAGTTAAAGGACTCCGCAGTGCTCACACACCATGCCCGAAGGCGCCGGAACCATCTGTCCATTGTGCTTTTGACGGAACAAGATTGGCCGCCTAATTCCGTCCCAAGACTTGTCTGAGGGACCGCCAAAGGCATGCCGGTAGGCCTAGGATCTTGCGAGAACGTCGCATATCGCGCCATATTTTTCGGCTGCATTGTCTAGCCAAGACTCAGCATTGAGTTTCTTCTGTCCTCATCGGAGGCCGTCCTTGCCTGGCTCCTTGCTTGGTTGCCGGGAGGGAAAAGGCAATATTTACGTCCCGAGGCCTCAGACATACCCCTGTCTCTGCCTGGACTCTGCACAGTTGTGCGCATCAACACCCAGGGTGCAAGCGCTACTGATGGTGATATTCAGGACGCGTGCTGAAAAGTCGCGTCCAAGCTCGGGGAATGCTGTGCGAGGGGCGAAGAGGGCAAATATTGGGAATTTATTGGAGGCCGATGGCCGGTCGTGGTCGGGTGGCCGGCGCGCGGCAGCCTTACCTCCGCAAGGGCCACACAAGCTCCTTCCCCTGGTGAGTCATCATGATGGCTGCCTCATGCTACACCTTGGTTGTATCAACTTGGGCGCTCGCCATCGAGTCACCTCTGCCTGGGTCCTCAAAGGGCACAATGATACTAATAAGTACACAGTCACCCACGAGACATCTCAAATGGCCCAGAAAGTCACCTTGAAGACTCAACGTGCAGGTTTAGCGAAACGGTGAGACACACCGAACCCCCCAAAGCAGACGTGCTTGGCTGCCTCGCACCAAACCCACTCGTCACGTGCGTACCACGGCGTGATTGGTGGATGATAAAGCGCTCCACTTATCTTCCGTACCCAGCGCGTCGGGCTTGCTCCGCCACTTGTGTCTGCCTACACCACCTCGAAAATCAGGCAAAACTCGTCTGACTCCCTGAGCTTGCCTCATATCGGATCCTTCACGAACATCGCCCAGGCGCATCTTAAAAGCGACGGCCTCGTCCTGTTGGGCCCCCCAGCCCCTATACGTACCTTTTTACTCCACATACGCGTACCCAGGTATCCAAGCCTGACCACTGCCTACCGTCGATCCTCCGTAGACCGGTGTATATTGCGACATCGTTTCCTCGAACCACCACCGCCCAAAAACCCCCCCAACATCGCCGAGGTGGAGTTCGACGTCGCGCCCGCCGACGCGTTTTCCGGCAAGATGAGCGTTGTATATGAGCCCCGGAGCTTCATACACGATGGCGGCTATCCGCCGATGGACGACCACCACGACCCGACACCAGATGCAGACCGCTTTGCTGATCCGACCGACTCGGTTGTCGGCGACCTCGCCAGTGTCGCAACCTTTAATGCGCCAGCGCCTCCCTTCGTCGACACCACAGAGCCTGGTTTAGACCTGAGTACCGCATCGCTCCCAAAAGAAGACTCGCCGACAGCAACGACTCCGACACGCATCAAGGCGATTCCCAAACCCGACCGTGAGGTTACTAAAAATCCCGAGGGGAAGTTTGTCTGCATCTGGCCGGGTTGCTCAGAGGAGATTAGAGAGTTTGGTCGCAAGTGCGAGTGGAAGTAGGTTATTCCCCTGTAATGCTTCAAATGGGTCCCCGCTAACATTTATTCCTAGTAAACATATGGACAAGCATGATCGGCCCTACAAGTGCGGAGCTGAGGGGTGCGAGAAGTTGCCCGGATTCACATACTCGGGAGGGCTTCTCAGGCACGAGAGGGAGGTCCACGGCAAACACGGCGGCCCGAAGAACTCGTTCAACTGCCCGCATCCAAACTGCAAACGTCACACCGGCAAAGGGTTCTCCCGACTCGAGAATCTCAACGAGCATTTGCGCAGGGTCCACACGCAGAACGGTGCGCCGAGCGGGGCTGAAGGCGAGACGGATGACGCGGCTAGTGACGGTCCCGCCGCGACAGCTGGCCAGAAGCGGAAGCGAGAGCCCGAGGAGGTTGAGGGCGGGGGCTTGCGTGAGGAGATCAAGAGGATGAAGCAGGAGAACGAGGAGCTTCGGCGGCAGGTCGAAGCGCAGAACCGGCAAACGGTGATCCTCCTTCAGAGAATCGACCAGCTCCAGCAAGCCATGCAGCCGCGGATTGCACCACAAGCTCCGATGGCGACGGCGTCGATGAGTTAGGGACCATTTGACACAGACCCATCGGGCTACCACCCTTTCGGCGTCCTGCAGTCTTCGCCCCCCATCTCGCCTCATTCACGTCCGTCCGGGACAGGCTACGGGCTCATCCCGTTCGACAGCGCTGCGCCATCCGCGCATGACTTTTTTCACTCGTCCTGAACTTGCATTTTTTGCGGCATCGCATATGATTCCCCCCTCTTTCCGCGGGTCCCTTGGACGGCCTCGCAACTAGAAACATTCGGCATGGCATGCATGGATGAGGAGTTTATCGGTGGGAATATTGGTTAAGCGGCTTTGCAGATTTCACATTGGGGCTTTTTTTTTTTTGCGCGGCGTTAGGGGTTTTCGGGAAGAACACCAGACACCACGGTTGGGACTGAGGAAGACATCGGCTGTTGGGAAACTAGATGGCGTCTAAGGCGCCATGCGTAGCCAAGGAGCGCAGGTATCTTGACCGCCTTGCTCTCTTTTTTCTGTTTCATTTTTTTGTATTTTGCACACACGCCGGAATGGGTCGGGCAACGAGGACGGAGCACGAGAAGACGAAGAAATGCAACACAGCCACACCATCTTGGTGGGGCGGATCTACATTTTGTTGTGCTATTTCTCGGGTTTCCTGCTGGGCATGTAAATGTATCGGTGAAGGTCTCCAATGAGGCGGGCGGAGGGGAGACTTGGTATGGAGGCGAAGCGAGCCTTGGCCGCTTCACTGTAACTATATCGCTGGACTAAGGACATAGAACGCTGACGTGCACATAATCAACCTGATGTTTGTCATTTTGACACTTGTTGATTTCCATCCAAGGCTGCGACTTTTCCACGTAAGGTGAGGGACTAGCGAGTGGCGGGTTGTGGTCGTGTTGATTGCTAAGCCCGGGACGGCCACATCATCGCGTACGTTAATGGACCCTTCCCGAGACCATCCGACCCAGCCGTCCGGCTCGCACCCAAAGCATTTCTCAACTGCGAACTGCGCCTGCTGGTGCCTACACCGAGGTAACTTTAGGTGACTATCTTTAGATTTAATCATCCCGTCCACGTGGGGAAGGAGAGTAATCCTTCCCGCGTGTTGCTGTGTCCTTCGGATCTCCACAAGCCAAGAGGGCGTGTAAGTCAGATCGATCTCGGCTGCGCAAGGCATCAGGGCAGGGGTGCCTTGCGCCTCACACGTTTTGGCCTGAGGCAGCACTAGGTTGGCGTTCAGTTATCCCCATTCGGCTTCAGGTCAGCTTTTGTTCAGCCACCGAGACAGGGCGAAAGTGAGGCGCGGTGAAATGCGAGATTCCAAACCGTCTTCGGTGGGCTTCAAGAGCCGCATGCTGAGACGTATTAGGTTCAGGTCTGGCATAAGGCTTTGGCTTTGATGCTTCGGTGTCCACCTTGCGTGCCTAGCGTTCGCCCTATACACACCGAGCTGCGGCATTGTAATTTTTTGTTTACTTTTTCATGCATGAATGAGACATGGGCTGTGTGGGCTTGAGATGGCATTTGCATGTTTGGATGGATGGAAATCGTGAGGAAATCCGAGGTGTTGACGTGGAAATCGCAGGGAGTTCTTTTGGCCGCTGGTCGCGGGTCGGACAAGGGTTTGTTTGTTCACAGGGCTTGGATGCCTGGCTTGATGCCAGTCATCGGTTGCTCCCGAAAAGTGTGGGGGCAGCAGCACCCCCTGAAGCTTCCAAAACATGCAGCGACGCTTGCTGAGGTGTCTTTCAGTCTTGGGCATCTTAATCGGCGTGTGATAGCTTGTAGATATTAAGGTCTTCTAGAACATGATTGTGGGCGAGCGCCTGGTCGGGCCAGGCTGCTGTCTCTTCGCAGTTGAAGAGGTGTCGCGGCAGCACATTTTTGCTTGCCCGGGCCAGATAACCATATACACCTATACCAGGTGATGTTGTGACTCGGACTCCATATTCCTCTTGCCGTCCGGAAAACTAGATGGGGGCCGAGTTACCTGTAAGGATGCGTTGAGCGCACACACCGAACCATCAACCCCAAATACACTTACCCCAATAAAAGTACACTGGCTCGAAACCCGAAGGGATTGTACTTGGTGTTTGACAGGACGCGGACGTTTTCGACAAGTGTAGGTCAAAAAGGCCAAGGCGATACCATATCTATGCAAAATACCATTATTGCCGTAAAGGTGTCCATGACGAGTACTGCTCCAGCAAAGGTCGTCAATCCCCCTAGTCCTTCATAAGAAACTCTTCAATGTCTTTGTCTTCCTCCTCCTCCTTTGACTCTTGCAGTCGGCGTTCCTCAGCGTCCAAGAGCTTCTTGATCATGTCGCGCTGCCTCTTCCTGGCCTTCTTGCCCCAATCTGCACCCGAAGCCTTGGCAGTCGTCGCCTCCTCGTCGCTGTCACTGTCCTCAGGAAGTTGGACGCGCCCGCGTAGCTCGTTTGGCGAGATAGGCGCCTTGATATCGACTTCCTCGGCCGATTCCCGTTCGTGCGTCCTCATTTGCGCTTTCGAGCCCAGCTTAATAACATACGGCCTCAGGAGCATGTCTGGTATCGCGATGTCAGCGTACTTTCTCCATTGGCGATCAACTGAAGATATACTCACAGGCTCCAGCGATAATAACAAGCTGGATCCATTTCTTCGCCGGCGTATTTAGGAATGTGGCTTGGATGTTTGTCTTGTAGCGGGTCCAAATCGTGGACGCCAGGGCCTTGAGCTCGTCCATCTCGGCGGTGGTATGGATGTGCAGATGGTGCCGATTTCAATTGACCACAGTTGCCAATGTGACAGCGCAGAATAGGGGCGAGAATTAGGTAGCCCTGGTGGAGATCTCTTGGGGGAAGATATGGGTATTCGAGGTGGTACGAAAAGTATGTTCCGAAGTCAAATGGAGAAGCTCGACGAAAAAGAGCTCGGCTTCCACCGGAAACGCCGCAGTTCTAATGTGCGCGAAAATGTGACGCAGCTGTCGCAACGGCTCGGGACCCACCCCCCTGGGTTAGGGAAGGACCAAGTGTCGTAGGACTGTGTAACCTTGAAGCTCTCACTACACCTTTTATTATCTGATTAGTATTGAATTCGAAACTAAACGGTATAGTAGAAAGGGCGGATAACTTTGTAACTGTTGAAAATTCTTTAATGCCTGATCTATCGAGCTATCTCGGCTGGAGAACGCTCTTGAGGCATCGCTTGGCGCGGCTTTACAATGCACCTCGCTAAATTTAAGCTTCTCTCCTGCAACGCCAGCTACAACTCACCCCGCAAAAGGTTGTCGTAGCCCCGCGCCATCCTCAACGCGCTCGACGCGTCTCTCAAGACCCTGTCACTACCAGCCTGCGTATCACCGAGCGACCTCACTGAGAGTCTCACTGAGTACCCACCATGGCCGATCTCCCAAGTGAAGAAGCAAGAGAAGTACGTTAATCCGTAAATAACCTCTTAAATTCAGCTCTCAACCGGCTAACCTTTCCTCCTAGCGCCTGAAAGCCGCCCTTTGGTTCTCAGTCGGCAAGATCGTGGATGAGGAGTCCCTCCGCAGGAACCGCAATGCAACCCCCCAGTTTATCGGCGCACTAACTGAAATGCTGTGGGTGCAGCTTGGTGAATTTTCTTAGCAAATGCATTTTTTTCGAGTCTAGGACTAAACTTCTTTTCAGAGAATATCGCGATCGACCTTGAGTCCTTCAGCAACCACGCAGGGCGAACCAACATCTCAACTGATGACGTGTTGCTTTTAGCTCGACGGAATCAAGACCTCTACACCATGATCAAGGATTCTGTCGACCGGCAGAAAGCTGAAAAGCAGAAGAAGCGCAAGAGGTAGAGAGCTAATGTGAGTGTGGAGCATCAGCAGTCGTGGGTTTGCTTTGGCACGGGTTATTCATTCTATTTGGTCTGGGTTTAGCAATTCTCAAAATGGCTGGGGTTCAGGGAGCATGTCAATTTCACACAGTTGACCACCATGGCGAGTGTATTCTGTTGCTGTTTTACTTATGCCAGCACTTGTCATATCCTCAGGTGCCGTATTTACTCTTTGGAGGGTGCGAGGGAAAACATAGCATGTTGCAATGCACGCAATGCTGATTTATCGTGGTGCAACCAACGCCTTCTACAATACAATCCCCGGGTATGGGAGGATCTGTTCAATGCCACGGAGCAAAGTGACCCATTCGTCTGAAGCGATGGAAAGAATTCCAGCACCAAGACATTACACTTATCAGGATGGCAGGGTCAGCAATGGCTCCTATTGGGTACACCTTAGTCTTTAACGCCAGACAGCTTCACCAGTCCCATTGAAGTAACGAAAACGGCGAAAACGAGTATGGTATCTTCGCTGGATGAAAACCAAATACCATGGGAAAGTCCCAACGCGTGCCCTTTTCAACTTCCCGGTGTTGATCTCTCTTCCTCCACGCGCTTTTCCCATTCTTCGTCAGTATGACGATGGAGCTCCGCTATGGTCATCATGACAGCATGGACCTCACATTGCATGATCATGAAGATCAGCTCAAAACCTAAAACGTTGACCATCCTTCTCCACGAGAAGGCCTGAAGGATCCCAAACCCGTTTAACGGCTCAAGGGACAGTCCCCTGCGGTTCAGCAACAGTCGGGCCAACCCTAACAGCATTCGTGATTCAAACGGCGCCAGCAGGATCCGCGTAAGGGGGACACCGATAGCGTCAGCACCCAAGATAGGTGGCAGTCGGTAAAGAGCGGTCTGACGGTACATGGGCTCCCGGCCGGCTGATGCCTTACTGTCGGCCAAGTTAGGGCGCAGCTCCGCAGACCATACCCCAGGTGTGGTATCAGTAGACTCTGTAGCCTCAACGTCGAAACTGATGAGAGTGGCGCTCACAACCTCCGTCTCCTCGTCATCGCTAGCAAATTCGTCGCCACGGACTGAAATGGTGCTTTGGCGGCGTTGTGCGCCGACGGAATGAGGCTCGTTCTGAGGCTGCCCTTCAGAGACCTGAAACGTGGGCTCTTCCCTAGCGATATCCCGCCCGTTCCTCGGGTCTTCTTCGAGTATGGTCCCAGCAGATGAGGAATGCATGGCCATATCTGTGGGTTGCGGTTGTGGCGTATGCTTGGGTAGGTTCTCTTGTTTCGTGTTGTGTGGGTACGGTAGCTGCTGAAGCACCAGACTGCATACCGCGACAGTTACCCACTTCGATATGCGAGTGAGGACGTAGAATCCAGCAAAAGGCGCACTGCCCATAACGCATGCGCCGAGCCACCTAAGGACACTTCCTGCGCTAACAGAGCTTGGAAAGGGGGGTATGAATATGGGGGACAAGCTAGAGCCCGGTATGAAAAATTTCCAGTTTGGCAGTATGGCCGTGGAGGGGGCAAGGCCTACTCGCTGCATAAAGGTGAAAATATCGAGGTGTAACCCCACGTACAACGCCAATGATTTGACTCTGCGCAAGTTAGCGGTGAAACTACTGCAGAGGGAGGGGGGCATACAAAGGACGTAGCCTCATCGCCGGAATAGGCGCTCGTTCGATAGCATTGCTCACCAAGAATGATGGCAGCCCCGAAAAAAAGTACGAGGAGATCGACTGACGACTCCTATTGAGTCGATACATTTCGCGGAATGGAGTCTCTGCGTATTGCCTGTAGAGCTGTGTAAAGGTCAGGGCCGCGTTTGCGAATTAATAAAAGGAATCAGGACTGTTCCTACCAGAATGCGTTGTCGCATGCCATTCACGCCCCAGACGCCAGCAGTCTCGAGGATGTCACTAGCCCAAAACAGCTTCATACCTATTTCATCTTCGTACTCGGTGCGCTTTCGAGCAGCATCAACCTGCACGTCGGGGATGCCATTCTCGGGCTCGGCGACACCAATTACGAGCATCACCTCGTTGTGGGAGCGGATCACGTCTCTGTTGATCCGCCGAGTCTCGGGATTGATCGGGCGGCCGCGCTCATCATACTGTTGTTGGGGAGCCCGGGTATCGGGCTCGCCTTCGCCCTGGACGACATCGTCGTAAGGCGAACGGCCCTGCAACTCAGGTAAGTTTTGATATACGTAAGGTGAGATAGTTGGCTTACCAGAGCCTGAGACGTCAGCGGCCCAAGCCGACCCATCTTCAAAAGCTGCAATAGCCAATCATTCAATTGACCAGGAGACGCTTATTACGCAAGGAAACTATTCACGTGAAGCCACTCGAGAAGTTATATCACACCGAGATGATGGATGAATGCGACGACTGATCGCGTTTGTAAACTGTTGACTGCCCCCGAGAGGCGGAGTTGGACGGCCACGGGCCACTCGCTAGGGCGTGGCCGGTGTCAATCACAGCGGTGCAGGGGTCGCAAGCCGCATGCGCTAAGATAACCTTAATTGCTGCTTATCGGGCCCTTGCAAGGCAGCTCGAAAACAAAATTTTTGGACGGCGGGGAGCAAACATTTGATCTACGTCCTCGCATCACGGCTCACGATGGCCACACGACAGGCCCCCACGACGACCTTTGAGGTCAGCAACGTCATTCAACCCGTTTATACAGGAGGATCTGTAGCGCTGGACAATGGCGCAAGGATATTGGCTTCGACTTTGGGCGAGAATGCAGTCCTCACGGAACTGGCGACAGGGAGACAACTCGTCGAAATCGAAGGCGACGGCGAGCCTATCTCAACCCTAACAATGACACCCTCTGGGACCCATTTAATTGTCTGCTCGCGATCTCTAACAATGCGCATTTACTCTTTGAAGGTATCGCCGGCCTTCGACTCGGTCGAGGCTACCCTTGTCCGGACGTCGAAGCCCCACGCCACTCCCGTGCTGGTACTCGCAGTAGACAAGACCAGCACCCTGTTGGCCACCGGCGCTGCGGATGGCGCAATCAAGATTTGGGATATTGTTGGGGGATATGTCACGCATGCAGTCAGCGGGCCAAGCGTGCTCGTCTCAGCTCTGCACTTCTTCGAGATCGCGGCGACAGGGAGGACCGGCGGAGAGGGCTTGGAGGGGCGTAAGTCCGGGAAAAAGTCGCGAAAGGGTCAGGATGGTGAGGGCAGGCCCCAAGATGGCCATTCGGGCGCCCAGTTCCGCCTCGCTTTTGGTACACAGGATGGCAGAATCCGCATCTTCGATCTCAACAAACGCATCACACTCCCAGTTTACTCGGACGCAAAGAGGAGAAAAGAAGCCCACGAATCCAATGTCCAAAGTCTTGCCTATTCACCCGAGTACGACGCTCTCCTGAGTGGTAGCAGAGACAAGACGATGACTCTGTGGCTTTCTACAGACGGTCTATGGAATGGGACTGCCATGCTCCGGCACGAATCTGTTGAAGCTGTCGGCTTCCTCAATGATGGGAAGGTCATGTACTCGGCGGGTACGAGCGGTCTCTTAAGGTTATGGGATACAACAACACACCAGGAACTCACGGAGAAGCAAGACGCAAAGTCCGAGGCCGAATCGATCGTGTCCGCAATCTCACTGCCTAACAAGTCGTTGATTCTTTGCGCGCAAGCCGACTACACACTTGCGTTCTATCGCATCCCCTCATCCGCCGACCTCAAAGCCCAGGCAGAAATTCCTATGGAACCATTTAGACGTATCTCGGGTACCCACGATGAGATTCTGGACCTCGCTTACTTGCTGCCCGACCAATCAGTCATGGCGCTTGCAACCAACTCTGAGGATATCAGGTTGGTATCGGTTGCTGAAAGCCCAGCTGAGCCTACCACAGATGATGGCGCAGCCTATTTTGGTCACGATGTTGCTTTATTGAAGGGCCATGAGGATATTGTCATGTCTCTGGATGTTGACTGGTCTGGGCACTGGGTTGCAAGTGGCGCAAAGGACAATACAGCGCGTCTTTGGCGGGCTGATCCTGCAAATAACTCCTACACCTGTTATGCGGTCTTCACTGGCCACATTGAGTCGGTCGGTGCGGTTGCCCTTCCAAAAACGATACCGCAGGAAGACTCGGATGCGTACAAGAACCCGCTGGACCACCCGCCAGCGTTCCTCATCAGTGGGTCTCAGGACCGGTTTGTCCAAAAACGACAGATCCCCCGGCCTTCCCAGAAGGGGGATGTATCTTCTGGTCTTCGCCGACTGGCCCATGAAAAGGATATTAACGCGTTGGATGTCAGCCCCTCGGGAAAGCTGTTTGCGTCTGCCTCGCAGGACAAGACTGTGAAGATTTGGGATGTCGAGAAGCTTGAGGTGCAGGGTATTCTGAAGGGACACAAGAGGGGTGTCTGGACTGTCAGATTTGCCCCGCAGAATACGCCATCTATCCAGGGCGAGCAAGGCTCTGTCTCTGGAAAGGGTGTTATTCTGACTGGAAGTGGTGACAAGACAATCAAACTTTGGAGTTTGTCTGACTATACGTGTATCAGGACCTTCGAGGGACACTCACACAATGTCCTCAAGGTGGTTTGGTTGAATATCCCGAGCAAAGATAAGGCGTCCAACAAGGCCGTTCAGTTTGCCAGTGCTGGAGCGGACAGCTTGGTCAAGGTGTGGGACGCGAACCTCGGCGAGACGGACTGCACTCTTGACAACCATGAAGATCGGCTGTGGACCCTAGCAATCCACCCAAAAACTAACATGCTCGTGTCTGGTGGCAGCGACTCGAAGGTGACGTTCTGGAAAGATACGACGACAGAGACCCAGGTTGCGGCGACAGAAGCAGCCTTCAAGCTTGTCGAGCAAGAACAAGAGTTGGAGAACTATATCCACGCCGGAGCGTACCGCGATGCCATTGTTTTGGCGCTTCAGCTCAACCACCCCGGCAGACTTCTCAGCCTTTTTACCAACGTTGTGACGACAAATGCGCCCGAGCCAGGGAGCATTTCCGGGATCAAGGCAGTGGATCAGGTTCTTGCCAGCCTCTCCGACGAGCAAATATTCCTTCTTCTCCTCAGGTTGCGGGACTGGAACACCAACGCCAGAACAGCACCAGTGGCACAGCGGATTCTCTCGGCGCTGGTAAAGAGCTACCCGGCTTCCAAGTTCTCAAACTTGTTGGTCAAGGGGGCCAAGGGGCAGAAGAGTTTAAAGGAAGTTCTCAATGCTCTAAAGGTGTACACAGAAAGGCATTACAAGAGGACGGAGGAGTTGGTGGATGAGAGCTACTTGGTAGAGTACACCCTGCACGAGATGGACAGTCTTGTGCCACCGTCCGGGAGTCAGGACGTTGTGATGTCCGAAGTGCGGTGATCGTGGTGGTGAGGGTTTAGTACATTACGCCTGCTACGAAACTGGAACTTTGTTACATAGCGGTATATAAGCCTGAAATTTGGCAAAATTGATCGCATTCATGTTGGACTGAATCTCTTTGCCCTGTTTGAAATTTTGATCAATTTAGTACTTGAAGGCAGCATGCCCGCACCTCGTGTAAGTCAGTCTGCCAAGGAATTGGAGCTTGAACTTTTTAGTGGGGCCAAGTTGTCCCGCTGTTGCGCGACGTTCAGCGTTGAGGCCCATGCTTGCGCCAGCCAGGAAAAAGCAACCCCGAAGTCTGATGAGCCTCATTGCTATTAAGACGTAACCTGTAGCGACCCACCACGCGCCCACACAGACCAAAACCCCCCGGAAGACTTGCGCGCTCAAAATCACATCTAGGGATACTTCCAAACTGTCCGCGACATGTCGAAGCGGCACGCGTCAGAAGCGCTCGACGAGCTCGCAGATCGAGATTCGCCGGCCTCCAAAAGGTCCAGGATAGACGATTATAACAAGAGCTTGACACCAGTCAGCGCCTACGAAAATGGGGGCGATAGCCGCGGGGAGTTTCAAGAGAATAGGATAGGGGAGGGTAGCAATGGAAACGAGGCAGACGACGGGTCCGACATTGAGGACGGCGAAATAGAGAAGGCACCAATCCGGCAATCCGCACCAACCGAAGGCTATGGGGATCTCTACCTCGATACCATCGATCGCAATGTGCTCGACTTCGACTTCGAAAAGCTCTGCTCTGTCAGCCTGTCAAATATCAACGTCTATGCCTGCCTGGTGTGCGGCAAGTACTTCCAGGGCCGCGGCCCAAAGTCGCACGCTTACTTCCACGCCCTGGAGGAGAACCACCATGTGTTCATCAACATGGGCACGCAGAAGGTTTATGTGCTACCCGAGGGCTATGAGGTCGAGAGTAAGTCGCTTGACGATATCAAATACGTGTCGGATCCGCGGTACACGCGACAGGAGGTCATGGAGTTCGACCGCCGCCCACGCACGTCGTGGACGCTCGCTGGCAAGGAGTACGTCCCCGGTTTCGTGGGCATGAACAACATCAAGGAAAACGACTATCTCAACGTCGTTGTGCAGGCACTCTCACACGCCGCACCACTACGTAACTACCTCTTACTAGAGGACTTCAGCAGCGCGCCCGAACTCGTCAAGCGGACGTCGATCCTCTTCCGCAAAATCTGGAATCCCCGCGCCTTCAAGGCACACGTGTCGCCGCACGAGCTATTGCAGGAGATCTCCTTGCGATCCAACAAGCGCTTCACATTAACGGCGCAGTCAGACCCGGTTGAGTTCCTCTCATGGTTCCTCAACCATCTTCACCTCGGCCTGGGCGGCAGCAAAACCAAGCCAGGCTCAAGTATGGTGCATCGTGTTTTCCAGGGCAAGCTCAAAGTCGAGTCCCAAGCCATCACAGCCAAGGCCGATGCCTCGGACCGGCTGCGGTTTGAGGAGGTAGCCGAAGTAAAAGTTGACATCAACCGCTTCCTCCTCCTAACCCTCGATCTACCCGCCGCTCCGCTCTTCCAGGACGAGTTCGAGCGCAACATCATCCCCCAGGTGCCGCTGACGACCATTCTGTCCAAGTACAACGGCGTCACAGCACAAGAGCTCAACGCACAACGCAAGCGTTACCGCCTTGTGCACCCCCTGCCCCCCTTCCTGGTCTTCCACGTCAAGCGCTTCAGCAAGAACAAATTCGTTTCTGAGCGCAACCCCACAATCGTCACCTTCGACCCGCACAACCTCGACATATCCCCATACGTCGAGCCTGACCCGGCGCAGCACCCGCTAGGCGAGCCTATCTGGTACGACCTCGTTGCTAACGTGGTTCACGAGGCCGTGCGCGCCAAAGATGACGTCGCCGACAGCGGCGAGGAGCGCAAGACGTGGAAGGTGCAGTTGCGCAACAAGGCCTCAGACGAGTGGGTCGTTGCTCAGGACCTGTTTGTCGATAAGATTCGGAGCGAGTTGCTCTACCTCGGCGAGACATACTTGCAGGTGTGGGAAAGGAGGAGGGAGCCTCCAAGGCATAAAGGGAAAGGGAAGGCTTGAGCATCATCATCATCACTGATGATGCTAGTGGACAAAAAGGACCTAGCTCTCTCGGACTGAGAAGAGCCCTCAGCCCTCAAGGTTGACCAGCGCTGTATACATAGCTCAAATACAAGCCAAGCAAAAGGCGAATGTGTTGGCTAAGTGTGTATATTCATCTGCAAGATTCGCAGAGCCATTGGACTTCCTCAAAGAAGAGGTAGCAATGTACTCGCAACCTCCTGGATAGTAGATATACCACCAGCCTATTTGGTATCTGTCCCGATTCCCATCCGTCTCGCTAGAGAGTCAGGTAAGGACGGGGGCTTGCTGAGTTACCTTATAACTACAAACTACAGTTACATCCACAAAACACACTTCTGCATACGAGAAAGCACAAAAAACTCGCAAAAGCCGGACCCGGTTCATGATGCCTGCCTCCCAGTAATGTCCCATTCCCACCACCCAGCCGAAAAAAACAAGGGGTTCTCGCTTCCTCCCAACCCAACCGTTCCCCAAGATGTCGCTGAGAGAGTCAAAAATGAAATAGGTTGCTGCCCAGATAGACTGAAAATTTGTCCAAAGGCAAACAGGGTAGACCACTTGAGGTCCACTCGGGGGATGCTGGAAGATTTTCACTTGATGCTTGCTGGCCGATATTGTACATTTGTAGGAAGGAATTCAAGGTTCTGGATTAGCTTGTGCTTCCTGTGTTGAGGCAATAGTGGTTTTCTTTTGATATATGCCGCTGGAAATGGCTGTGAACACCCATAAGGGCCCTGAATGTGGAAAGGGTATTATGCGTTGAGCGAGCTCTTCAGGTCATCAGCCTGGGTCTGATGCGGCTTGGAGGACCGCTTCTCGCTGTGGTGGTTGCCCGCCTTCTCGCGTCGAGACTCCTCAATGGCGGTCCTCTGCTGGATACTCGAATCATGGCTCTTCCACTCAAGCTTCGTGTCCGGCGGGAACTGAAGGACCCGTTTCATCGTTTCACTAGTTGAGTGGTTAGTATAACCTGGAAGGGTGATTGCAATGCTTGACACCATACCGAATCTTTAGAACCCGCTGTCCGTCCGATCGAGCCCAAATGCTGATGATGTCCTCCCCATTTCTGACACTCAGCACTGCTCCGCACACTTCCTCACTGGCCTCGCTGAACTGATCTCCGATAATGGCGAGCAGCAGGTCCTCCCAGTAGCGATCTGCGACGCCCTTCCTCAGGCGCACAATCCACTTCCCTCCGTTCTTGTTCACTTCATCCTCCCATATTGGACGAATTCCCTTCTTGAATAGATGATAGTCTGACACCAAAGGCAGCACGGAGGGTCGCTTCAGGTGCTCATATACAGCAAAGAAGTCCTCTGCTGAATCGCACGAGGCGATCGGGTGCAGCGTCTTCTCATACTCAATAAACCCGTTCGCCTTGGAGATGGGCGGGCGGAACCAGAAAACCCAGCTGTTGCGGAACTGGTGGTTCGGCGCGGCCAAAACTGCCGAGGAAGACCCCGCAGCAGTCCTGTTGGACCCAGCTAGCGAGGCATTCGACGCAGGCTTCCCGATCACTCTGCTACCCAAACCACCCTCCCGTGCAGATTTCTCAGCTGAGGGGGTTTTGGCAAGAGGGTTCAAGGACGCCTCGAAGGGGTTCCCGGGCGACTTGGGCGTCTTCGCCGACGTACTGCCGAACGCGGCGAAGGCACCGGAGCCCAGGCCAAAGGCGCTCGAGGCGCCGCCTGTCGGTGACGCGAGCGCGCCGCCTGGCGTGGTTATGGAGTTGAATGGATTGGACTTTCCGTGCGAAGAGCTATCACCGCCAAATCGCTTCGAAAATGGTGCGTTGCGCCCCGAAGGACTATCGGCCTGGCCGCCAGAGCCTGACGTTTTGAGGGTGAGGTTGCTCGAGCTGCGGTCATAGAACGACTAGTCAGCACCAGCTTGTCCCTGCTGCTGGCCTTTCAGACGGAAAAAGAACTTACTTGGCACGGCGACTCCATAGATTATCCATGAAGACGTCGGAACCGGGAACCTCGATTAAAGGTGGGTTTGGGGAAGGAGCGTGCGTGTAACCCAGCGGGTGCTGCACCAACGAGCGACGACGGAATCTCAGAGATGGTCTTGTCTACGGGGAAGCGAGCGGCGTGGACAACCGGAAGAGAAAGCGTGCGGGTGTTGGCGTGGCGGCGGCGGCGGCACTAGTCGAGGCAACGTCCACGATTGAAGCTGGTGGGCGTACGGATGATGTCAGGAAGCTCGGGGCGGACGAGTATGTGCGGCAGGCGGCGAGAGGTGTCAGTCGGGGTCTTGACGGCGTCGATGCGGTGGTGCAATGGCTCATGAAATGAAATATCGGCTAAGCTCTTGTCGGAATTGGGCCGTGGGAGGGGAGTCGGTGTTTTGGGCGCTTTCACGGGAAGAATGGCAAGATGGAGATTTCTGCGACGTTGATTCAATCGTGAAAAAGACAAATCTTTGACCGCAATGGCCCCAGCGCTGTGAGCCACGGCGGGTCTTCAGGTCCCGGCCCACCAACGCTGCCCGTGACTGGTTGCAGCAACAGCCCACTGCAAGGAAAGGTCAGAGCTAACCCGCTGGCGGCCAGTGGCAAGCCTCACAAGCCACGGACCGGATCGGGCGGTGGCAACCGGCAGAATATACGGCTGCAAACGGGTACAAGTACCAAGGCTTGGAAATTTCGACGCGTGCTTCTTTCCCTCTACTTTTTTCATATAGACCACAACCGCATATCACCGCCAGCTTGCTACCCTCCACCTCCACGCTGCTGGCCGAGAACGATCGTGTGTCAAGATTGACTCCTCAATGCCCTTGCTTAAAACCATCATCACGAGTGCCCCATCTGCGCGGCGTCCATGAAACGTTGATGACCTAATGCAAGATTCGGACATGTTTTTCCCCTACACAGTAGACAGATTACTGTCGTGTATGATACCTAAGGTAGCCCTTAATAGGTGCCATACCGTGTGCCAGCACATCAACGCGTGAGTCCCTACGCGCCTTTTATTGCTCTCCTGCGTCCGCTTTGATGACGTGTAACTATCTGGTAAGCCGACTCAGCAATGATGGAGCCTCCTCGCCCTCACCGGCAGGGACGGTTCCCATATCATGAGTTGAGCATGAGGAAAAACGTGGCTATATATCTGAGCCCCTTGGACCATTGCCACCCGCATATTTTTATTCTTTGTCAGTCTCAAGGGCTAACCCTTGTGCGCTGCAGGTGTCTATTCATCCGTCCCGCCATCCCGTCACCTTCTGGAATTCACGTTGCAGAGAGGGGCATCTATCTGCACCTCAGCTCGGCCATGCAACAACCTCCAGCGCTATGTCGGCGTGCCTGCGTGTCTACACTCTAGAGGAAGGTAACTGACAGCCGGTAACAACTCTCCAGTCCCCTCTTCCGTGGGGGTAGACTGCCATCAGGTACAAGTATTTCTTTTTCAATGTAGACCATGGGGAACCGTCCCAAGCACGTTTCCCGCTGGCAAAGGCACCTGACCAGGGCTCGCCAATGAGCCGGCTGCCGGCGAACAGAACGGGACCGCATCGCAGCAAGTCGGCAGGTGCCCGAGAGGGCTTCAGCGGGTCTCGCCGTGGTTGGAGGCGCTCGACGTTGCCTTCTCCACATTTGCCCCGCGCTGCCCAGAGCCCAGCGATCTTATCGACCCCACGCCAATCACGTCACCTACGTAAAAAAAAAGGTGGGGTTTTCCAGCACAGTAGAGTGCGCAAAACTGCACAATGCAAACAGTGCATCGCTCTTTGACAAAGAGAAATCCAGCGTTAGACTTGAACATTTATAAGGGGCAGCCAAAGCCGCGACTCCTAGACCACAATGCCAACGATATCGTCTTCCCACAACCCGGGCCCCGTACCCGAAAGCGCCTCAGATTCCTCTGCGCCGCCGCCGTATCGTTGGGCCACAAGTGTGAACGACTTCAGGAGACAGCCCGACCCCGCCACTCATATGGGCGAGTACCTCCCTGACTTCGGACTAGAAGCCCTGAATCTCAGGGATCGCGCCATGGAGAAGATTACAGACAAGCTGGCGGCGCTGCCGGTCGACGCCAACTTCTTCTCACTCGAGTTCTTCCCGCCCAAAACGGCCATGGGCTTCTCCAACCTCCGAGATCGGCTCGATCGCATGGCGAGGGCATTGCACCCGCTCTTTGTCAACGTTACATGGGGCGCCGGTGGCTCTACCGCCACCAAGTCCCTCGAGCTGGCTGAGATATGTCAGAGGGAGCTGGGCCTGACAACATGTCTCCATCTCACATGCACCAATATGAGCCGCAACCTGATCGACAAGGCCCTAGAGGATGCAAAGGCTCTTGGCATCCGAAACATCCTCGCCCTCAGAGGTGACCCACCAAGGAGAGCCGAGTACCGCGCCACGGATGAGCCGGAGAGCAGCGAGGCGGAAGAGTTCTCGTATGCCGTCGACCTGGTGCGCTACATCAGGAAAACACACGGCGACTACTTCTGCATCGGCGTTGCCGCATACCCTGAGGGCCATGCAGACGAGAGTCACCCTCTCGGGCAGAGCCTGGAGCACGACCTGCCCTATCTCGTTGAGAAAGTACAGGCCGGGGCCGATTTTATCATGACACAACTGTTTTTCGATATTGAAGCATACGAGCACTTTGAGACGACGCTGCGACAGCACCCGAGCGGAGCATTTAAAGTCATTCCCATAATCCCAGGCCTCATGGCCATCCAGGGGTACCAAATGATCAAGAGAACTACGAAATTAAGCCACGCCAAGATGCCAGATGCCTTGATGGCACGGTTAGACGAAGCCAAAGGCGACGATGAGAAGGTCAAGGCAGTGGGAGTGGAGATTATCAGCGAACTCGTGGAACAGGTCAAGGAAATCAAAAATAGGACGCCGGTAGGGCCGAAGGGCTTTCACTTCTACACATTAAACCTAGAGAAGTCAGTATCGTTCATCCTGGAACGCACGGGCTTGATCCCTCCAAGCACACCCGAACTGGCGGAGGCAACTTTGGCTATTCCGGTCCTGCCGACTCTGCAGGTCAACGGATCCACTCCCCTTCAGTCCATCCAGGATCTCGAGAGACGAAAGTCGTCGGTCGGCTCTGACCCCAGAAACCGCGTCATCGTCTTAGGTAGGCCAGCATCATATCCCGACTACGAAGCAACTGCTCTTGAGGCTAGCGTCCCTGCTGAGCCAGTCAACACCAGAGCCAACACACTCGCCATCTCAGAAGGCGAAGGAGTACTCGGACGCGAGGCAACATGGGATGACTTCCCGAACGGTAGATGGGGAGACGCCAGATCTCCTGCCTACGGACAAATTGACGGGTACGGCGTAAGCCTGCACGTCACGGTAGCTCAGGCTCTTCAACTGTGGGGGACCCCAAAGACGACGGAGGATATTAGCAATATCTTTATCCGTCATCTCAAGGGTGAGCTCACGGCGATCCCGTGGAGCGAGGAGGGCTTCAATGCGGAGACAGATGCGATCAGGGCACCGCTCATCCGGGTCAACTCCAAGGGCTGGTGGTCGCTGGCCTCGCAGCCGGCAGTCAACGGGCTGCGATCCAGTGACGCCACATTTGGATGGGGCCCGCAGAACGGCTTCGTCTTCCAGAAAGCATTTGTCGAGTTCTTCATCCCGTCGGCCGACTGGCGGGTGCTTCTGGAGAAACTGCAGCGGCCGGAGACGCGCGATATCATCTGCTTCTTTGCGACCAACGCCGCGGGCGACTTCATCAGCTCGGACTCGGCAGGAGGGGCCGAAACGGGGTCGTTAGACGCGCAAGGCCGGCCGGTGCTCCAAGAGCCCAGCACCAACGCGGTTACGTGGGGCGTGTTCCCCGGGAAGGAGATCGTCACGCCCACCATCATTGAAGAGGTGAGCTTCCGTGCGTGGAGCGAAGAGGCGTTTGGTATATGGGGGGAGTGGGCAAAGGTGTACGGAAAGGGGTCGGATAGCGAGAAGCTCTTGGAGGCGGTGCGGGCGGACGCCTGGTTGGTGAACATCATACACCATGACTTTGTCGAGAAGGATGCGCTGTGGGATTTGCTGCTGAATTAGTAGTGCCAGCGATAGATATGTAGGTAGGCAGGCCCTGGGTGGGAAACAAGAAGAACAAGAAGATATTGCGTCTCGATTGGTCGGGTGCGATTCCCCGCGAGGGGGAGAGGCTGACCTGCAGGTTGCTGCATGGAATATAGATGCACGCTAGACAGACATTTGGTGATGGGAATTTGGGGGTTCGAGGACGGGGGACGGGGGTGGTAGCAGGCAGCGGGGTTTATGTAATTGAAACGTATCTGCCGTATTCTAAGTATGATGGCGAGGGCTTGCTGATGTAGACGGAGCCATATGGGTGAGTAAGAATTCATGATGGAGTTTCCGGAGCGCATGTTGATAGCTATGTTGACTTCTTATCTGTCTGATAAGCATAATAGACTACTAGCTACAAGCAATATTCTTCGAAATGTAACTGATTACGGTTCAGTTATCCACCGCCATCCGATCTCAGCTGTCCAAACCACAGAGGTGCCAGTCCATCCTGCGAGTTGACACCACTGAGTTCCACCGTCTATGGGCGCGCCATTGTCACCGAGTGCCAAGACTCTCGACGTTGTTTCGTCCCCGCCAACGTCTTGTCATCTACCCTTCTCGCGCATATGCACGGGCATCGTCGTTTTCCGTCTTCGAGAAGTTGTGATGTATGTGTAATCCGCGTGTAGTGGTGTTTGCTTGACGATGGGTTGTCGGGTATACCGTTGGATATATCGGGATCGGGATAAGCTAGCGCTGGCGGGCTGGGTTTGGCCCGGCAGGTTAGATTTGGCGATCGTACCGTACTGCTGGGTTGAGTGGGATATGTGTAGGTTTGGTTACCTTCTCCTCTTCTCCCAGCCCTCGCCAAGGCATATGGAGGAGGCACCACAGCCTTAAGCGTGGAACACCGGTTCCGGGACGTAAAGGAGCGTGGGATAGGCCATCCGTTTGTTTCTAAAATATGGTGGCAATCCTCTGGGAGATTTTCCAAACTTTGTGGACGTGAATCGAAACACGGACATCGGCCCCATTGAAACAACCTCAATGGCCATAAACCGAAATACGGGAGAAGAGAGCAGGATTGCCTTGCTGGTTGCGCCGTCGTAGTGGGTGTGTTTTTGATGGATTATTGTTCATGATGCTGTTGTAAATAGGGGTGGTTGTCTTGTTGGTAGTGGTTTCGCGGGTCCGTTGCTGTGACGCTGTACCAAGCCTGTTGTCGCCGGGTTTGAAGCATGGTGCTTTGGGAAATTCAACAGTCCAAACTGGAGCATAGATCCCGGGCTGGTGAAAAACCATGCCGGCGTTGTCTGACGACCTGGCGTTGTTTAACGTGCTGCTGGCAATATCTGACATGCTGGCAATGCATGATGATGGCCGCAGCCAAAGAAGATAAAAGCATGTCATTACTCCAAGAGCGTGGTGGATAGCATGGGGCGTCATGTTGGGAGACAGGGGAGAACTCAACAGAGGAGCGAAGCAGTCACAAGGAGGGATGGGAGCGTGAAATGGCCAGAATCAGACACCCTGGCAATTCTTTTGACACAGTATTGGCCAGCATGAAGGGGGATAACAGCTTGAATGTTGAATCGATGAGTCCAATCAAGCAAGAGAGTAGGTGGTATTGCAACATGAGGCACATCTCACACATCGCACCTATCACCAGCACTCATCACAGCACAGCCTGGCATAGCACAGAGCGCAACACACAATGAACAAGCTTGAGGTCATAAATCGGCATTAGTATATTTAAGTACAATAAAACTACATTTGAAAAAGAAAAAGCCAAAAACTTAAACAACCCCATTCCCAAACTCCTATCCCATCCCCATCCCCATCCCAAGCTCCCCAACTCCTTCTCCTCCCAGTATCAAATCCTGCCCAGCCAGTTCGCCACCAAAGTGTGGCCGCCGACCAGAAACATCTCAGTGACGTGAGGGTGTGAGCGAAAGCGACAGTATTCCCAACGGGCTAGATATTCCGTGGGTCGAGACGAGGCGGACGGTGCGGGTCATGCAATCGGTGCTGAATATGAGCTCCGTTTTCCCGGAGTCTTTCATGTTGTGGAAAGAATAACTCAAGGCAGACCGGAAACCAAGGCAGTGCTGTGCGGAACTGAACTGAATAAAAAGAAAATTGCCCGAGATTCGGGTATAGACTCTTGAATATGCCACGGCCTGACAGACGACGACGACGAAACCGAGGGGAGGCTAGGAAAGAAGAAGAAATCTAACCCAAACGCGGGGCTGCCTCCCTCGGGGTGGCCCGCTTGTATGCCTCCATTGGTGGTGTGTGAGTCAGGCTGAAAAGAAAGAGGCATTCAAGAGTGTTCGATGGTGTTGAGTAAGAGAGGTACACCTAGATGGCGCCCTCCTCATCCTCGGGCTCGTCGAAGGATTTGGAAGGGTCGACATACGGCATGCTCGGCGTGGTGTTGGTCGACGAGTTGAACGAGTCCCAGGGAATAGTACTAGCTGGGCTGTTTCCCCAGTTGTTGGTATCGTACTGGAACAGCTGGTGAAGGTAGCTTTGCTGAGTTGGACGGTACTGCGGAGCGGGCGGCTGTGGAACACCGTAGTTGGCGAACTGCGGGTTCGCGCGAAGAGTAGCCGAGGCCTGACCATTCTGAGCAGACGATCGAGTGGAACGGTACAAGTTGTTCAGGTCGTCAGAGATGAAGCGGTTCTGCTGAACAGGAGCCACGGCCGGGGCTGAGTAGCCGTTCTGTGGACCTGCTGTGACTGACGTCGCGATAGCAGGCAACACCGCTGCCGAGTAGCCATTCTGCGGAGCCGTGGTAAAGGGGGTCGCCGTGGGAGCCGACGTAGAAGTCGGAAATGCGGTCTCTAGAGCCGACGTGAAGGGGTTGTGGTTGTCGAGAACGGGCGGCCAAACAGGCGAAGACTCGACAGGAGAGCCAGTGGTGGCAGGCTTCCGCGTTGCTTTCTCCTCCTTGACAAAGGTAACCTCGTCGTCATCATCATCGAATTCGTCGACGGCAGCAGGGGTTTGGACCTCTGACTCGGTCGGAAGGGTAGAAGCGCGGCTCAGGCCAAGAGTGGTGTTGGCACGGGCACGTCGGGCAGCCGGCGTGGGGCTCGCCTCGCGGTCCAGCTCGTCGTAGTCCTTTTCGGAAGACTCGTCCTTATCCGTCGTCTCCATCTTGATGAGCTTCTTGGGGCGGCCTCCTCTGGCCGAGGAAGCCGCACCGCCAGTGCGGGTGCGAGAACCAGGGGCGCTCTTTGCCGGGGCCGTGGCTGGCGCCTTGCGCTTTCTGTTCGTGCCCGGCGTGGTGGGCGCAGCCTCTCCAGCGAGAGCTTCAGCGGTACTGCCGAGGACAAAGGCTTCTTTGGGGTCACGGCCGGCGTTGGCGGCGGCCTTCATCCGCTCGGAATTGGCCTTGATACCCCTAATCTGATAGGCTACACCACCTGCAGAACTTCCGCCGAACATCTTCGCCAACTCTGTTTTCAGAAGGAATCTCGTTAGCAACCATCTGAAGAGGAGATGAGCGATTCGTGGCTCGAGATGGTTCGTACTGCTTATATCGAGACCCTCTTTCACGAATTTCTTTTCAATAGGGCCCATGTCCGTGTTTCGGTTCACGTCCACAAGGTTTGGGAAATCTCCCAGGGGATCGCCACCGTACTTTAAGAACAAACGGATGGCCTGCCCACGCTTCTTGACGTCCCGGAACCGGTGTTCCACACTAGACGCGGTGGCGCCTCCGCCATATGCCTTGGCGAGGGCTGGGAGAGCGAATAGCCGGATCAGTTACTTGTTCGGACTAGGAGAAAAACAGTTGAAGCCAAGTCCTTCTCAGCCATCCAAGTTTCGTTCTGATCCAGACCCGCCATGACCCCATCGGGAAGTGAGGGTGCGAGAGGAAAAGGAGCGTACGTGTTTTGTGATGTGGACCGATGACTGTAGGGAACACGCGACGCAACTAGACTTACCTTCGAAGTTGATCTTGATGTCGTGCGATGCGAATAGAGCCGCAAGGAGGCGCGCCTGAGCCTCGTACGTTCTGAAATTCTCCTTGGCGACCGGCTGCTTTCTCTCTTTGCCCGGAGTCTTCTCAGCGCCTCCTGCCATTTTGGAGGCTTGGGTCCGAATTTATCGAGGAGATCGACGTTCTGAGCGGACACAGTTGCTTCCTGTCGGTTTTGTAGTTTGTCAGGGCTAGGCAAGACTCGGTCAGCAGGAGAATCAGGTATTCAATGTGATCGAAAAGTCGATTGTTTGATGAGATCCAAGCAAGCGTGAGAGCTGAGGCGGTAAATGGTCACAAAAGAAATAAATGAGTAAGCAAATATCAGTCAAACGATGTGGGCACGTGGTTGGGGGTTTGAAGAAAACTGGCTAAAATTCAAATGAAGCCAGTACCTTGTGAGGTAGTAGAGGATCGGATGATGCTATCAACGCAGGAAACTGATGTTGGGATAAAAGATCAATGTGGTTAAATCCTAACTTCTGTTTAGAGTAGGAGAGACCGAAGCGAGAACACCAGCTGAGAGTTGGAAGCTGGCGTTCGGGGTACGTGGAGAAAAAGTAAGGGGGTTTGAAAGCCGGCCTCTGGTTGGAGGCGAGATTCGAAACCAGCGCTCGCTGTAGGGCAGTAAAATAGCAGCGACGGTGAAAACAGCACTGGCAAGGAAGAGGGTTTGTATACTGTGCTATAGCTGCAATGGCAGGCCGTTTGGGACATGGAATATTCCAGGTTCGCTTACCAGGGAGGCTTGGCGAATGGGCACTTCGGTAAAGGGGGGAGAAATTGAGTTGAGTGTCAGAAGAGAGCGGTTAAAACCAAAACTGGAGGAGCGTGGAAAACCAGCGCTTGCTGTAAGGTAGCAAATTGCCGTCAAGAAAACTCGAGAGAAAGCAGAAAGTCGCTTACCAATGGTCCCAAGGGAGAGCAGAGCGGGAGTGGCGGCTGATGACTGTCAATAGTTGTGTTAGTGACGTTGCCCGAACGAGGTTTCCGAAGGTTGAGGTTGCGAGGAAGGAGGGGAAGATGAAAGTGCTCATGACGGATCCGCTCCTGGTGGGAGAAAGCAGTCTAGATGAGTGATGATCGTGAGCAGACCGAGATAAGCGAAGAAGAAGCTGTGTTCTCGGTTGGGGAGTGGCAGAGGCATGCTATGAGCGGTTGACGGAGGAGCATCATGAGGTTGCACGGGCAAGAGGTAAGCAGACAAGCAAGAGCTCACTCAAGCAGTGTGCTTTATTGCTTCCAGAACCCACCTACCGGGACAAACGACGGACGAAAACCCCAGACGTCAAGATGGGACGGAAAGGCGTGAGGTAGTAATGGTGGTGATGGTGGCTTGGGAAGAGGAGGCCAAAGGAGAGGAGGTCAGAGGAGAGAGTGTTGGATAAGAGTGTGGTTTGAGATTGTGGCGGAGTCAAAGCCGCAGACCAAGGAGGGGCGATGGGGCTCATGTTTTGGGATATAGACTCACCGGAATTGGTGGGTGTTTGCTAAGAAGAATTAGCACAACCGCAAGATGAATTCAAGAGGGAACATTGTTGTGATGTTGCTGTAATATATGGGTGAAGGTGGCAACTTACCGGTCAAGGCTTCCAGATGCGAGCTCGCTTTTGACAGCGAAGTTCTGGAATTGGTGACTTTTGTGTATGATGTAAGAAGGAGGAAGGAAGCGTCACGACAGCTTCAGTAGGAAGAATAAATACCTGGTGAAGAAGCGGGGGCCGCAGTGCGCCTCCCGTGCCCTCAGGTGATGGTTCCCGCTTTTTACCACGAGCAGGCACGCTCTGTGAGCAATGAGGATAATAACAACAAATATCAGACCGAAGAACTGAAACGACCGCAACTACTCGATGGGAACGACCACAACGACGACACAGGCGAGGAAAGCGGTCGAAAGGGGCCACCACTCGCTTGCTCCGAAAGGGGCTCGAAAGGGGCGTTGGGACAGCAACAGAGGGATCCCACCTCCAAAGCTGTGATTACCTGACCAACAGCTGAGCCACAGAGTGTTTATTTGACACTTAAACCCTAATCAGTAACAAAAAGGTACAGAAATAGACCGGACATGGGGACACCAACCTCATATGAGAGTGCTAACTTGTAGACGCAAGCTGTTTGTCAAGCACAGTTCTGATGGAGAGAGCAAAAACTGCGGTGGGCAAGACTTTGGAAGTCCTCTCTGTACCAGAGTCGTCTCCCAGGGCACCAACCTTGCAAGAGAACACTCACGAGTGCCAAACCTCCAATCCAGAAAAAGAGCGTTGGCGCGAGGCCAGGATAACGACCAGATGCTGAGACGTCAGTTCGAGCAACAGCGTCGATCACACTGAGAGTCCCCAACAAGCTGCCGGAGGTTAGCTTGGAATAAGAGCGTCGAGTAAACACGACTACAGCAACAACTAAGTGTTGAAGTATCGGCTTAGAATATGCGTGCTGACCAGACTCAATAGCCTCAACAGACTACCCAAGTGTCGATCCGGAACAAGAGCGCTGATTGGACCCAGTACCCTCGACTAAGTGCCGAAGGAGTACCAAATTGAAGCAGGAGCACTCGTTAGACTCAGTAACCTCAACAAAGTGTTTGATCCGATGTGCCGGCCATAAACAAGAGCGCTGGTTAGCCTCAATAACTTGAACCAAGTATAGAGGTGCCGATTCGAAACAAGTGTCGGTCAGGCTTATTGAGTCTAAGCGAGCTTGTGTGCAGCCCTCCACGCACAACACTTAGAGAGGTATCGACGGGTGTTCCTCCGAGGTCTCGAAAAAATGGGTATCGCAAAGATTCCAGCACCAGAACTACCAACGTAGGTAGGTAGTCGTCAGATCAGGTTGCACACAGTCCCCAGGACCGTTGACAGCCAAACACAGTCGCTGACAGGGTACAGTTGCCGATAGGGGTGGGGTCAATCGGTTGCCCAAGAGAAGCGATAAACAATTCCCGGAGTCGCGCATACACATTGGGACGGAACCCACACAAAGAGGCAAAAATGGGACGGAAGAGGCGATTAGAGTGATGAGAAAAGATGAAAAAAAGGCAATTGTGAGGTTGCGAAGTTTTGCTCGTCTCTGCCCTCCAAACTGTGGTGAGGACTTGTGCGAGGCTGCTAAGGGTGGACTTCTCTGGTGAGGCATTGCTCGACGCTTCTGGCTCGCACACCGGATCTCTAGACATAGAAAGAGAGAAGAAAATATTAGTAATCTATTGGAAGCATCAGATACGGTTCTTGGGCATTTCTTTAGCTTGTTGTGCACCCGCCCTGAAAGCTTGATGTGGTGGCTGGGCGTCGCCATCTAACAGATTTTCATGTTCAACGCACCTCACTCAAGGGCGCCAATCAACCCGCCATCCTTGCACGCAAACCAGACCGCTCTTCGAGCCTCAACCTCGCCCATTGGCGAGTGAGATACGAATTATTTTACTGAGCGACCGGCTGAGCAACCGAATGAGCGAATAGTCAAAATCATAGAACCGAGACTCATCGCAACCCCCGAATCGATATGTACGAAGGCCGTGGTGTTCCATGCAGTTTAAATCCATGTGTGTTATCTATTCCCTCTATGAAGTTGACTCTTAGGTCTTCTTCTCCGTTGACGATGTCCTTCTCCCCAGAGGTGTGTCCCTCCCGCTGGAATGCGGAATCGGGGTCGCGAATGGGTTCTGCGATTCGGGCCATTCAGACAGAGGGTGCTCTTTTATTACAGCCGGGAGGCTAGGACCGCTGCCATACATCAGGTACTGCACTCCCAAGAAGGAGTCGCAACCGGCCTGGAAGATGCCGCAGATCTTGAAGGCCATTGGGATCGTCGTTGACGACGTGAAGAACCACGCCATCTTCATCGCGTCACCTAGCAGCCAACTGACCAAGACCGAGAAGCGGAAGCCCTTGCACGACCTCAATTTCTTGTTCGCGACGATTTGCGGCAGCGGGAGCGTGGCCTCGATCGCTAGGCCGACATATCCGATGAAAGACGAGTAGACGGGGTACACGCCATGCATTGGGGCGAGGATGAGCTCGCAAACCGTCAGACCGATGAAGAGCGACAGGACAAACTGCCAGTAGCTATACACCACAGTTAGCCTAATGCAACTACCAACCAGAGAAATCTTTCCGCTTGGGCTCTACGCACGGTTTGGGCGACCTCCACTGCCAGAACCGATAGGGGCGCGGCCGCTCCCAGAGCCCTTCCTGGGCACGAGCGAAGGGGACGACGCCGTCTCCACCTTTGGAGGCCGGCGCGGGTCGGTTGTCGAGGGCAATTTTCAGCAGGACAACCTGGATGACGACCATGACGAACGACTGAATGAGCAGGGCGATGTCGAATCGTGCGCCGGGGTAGTAGAATATCCTAAGCGCAAGGGTGTAAGCGACTTGTCACGCGGTGGCATATTGGACGGATATGGGAGACCATGTACGGACCTGCACAGTGAAGCCACAAGCATGATGAGAGGGATATCCAACGAGAAGCCGGCGCTCGATCTATTGCGGTGCATCGAGTAGGCCTGGTCGCTGTACGATAGGACGGGCGACAGCACCAAGAAGATGGGCGTCAGGTAGCCCGTGAGGGTCGCGAGGAACGGCATCGCTGCGGTTGTCTAATTCTGTCGTCGGCCGCCGGCGAGGGATCGGTAGATGTCCCGGGGCGTCGGAGCGGTGCCGGGAAAGCGGCGAAGGGCGAGACAGAAGTGGTTCGGACGCGATGCTGCGGCGGTGCGCAGAACAGAACAAATAGGTCGAAAGAGTCGCGTAGCACGTTACTCCATTCCCGGCAGAGCTGTCCACAAATCGATAGCCTTCACTCGTGTTCCGTACACAGCAGAGTAAAACAATACACAGCGAAAGAATGTGTCAATTGCAAAATTTCCCACGGAGACTTGGGGCCGGCAGAATCCAATCAATGCCGGCGCGCCAAAACTTGGTGATCGACGGCCAGGTCCGGCCCTTCCCTGCTTTTGGGCTGAATAAAGTGGATGCAGCTTTGGAGACGTGGTCGCTTTCAACCCTAACCCCTAGCCAGTCTGGCGGAATGTCTGACTCAGCAACCAATCAACTCGACACTTACAATCGTCACAGATTAGAAAGGGGTAGGTAAGTACGACCAAGTGCAACCTTATCTCTTAAAGAGCACGAGACTGCCCTCCTCCAGACTCTGGATGGACGAAAACTCGATGAAGCATTTTGCAACTGACCTTGGTGTCAAAAACTTCCACCAGGAGAGAACTTCTACAGTTCATCAATGTACCCTCTTCTCATCTCAAGCAACTCCATAAACGTGCCCACGGGTTCCTGCAGCCGCAGGGAAGGCCCTTGCTTACCTGCCCCCTTTTTTCTTCCAACATCGCAGACGTCCTCACCTGCTCGATTCCCGCTCCCGTGGTAGAAAATGAAGGCGACGGCACCCCATCGTAGCTACCGCAACTGCCAACTTCTACGCTTCCATGGCGGAATGAGGCAGTAGTCTCACTGAAGACCCTCAAGCATCTTCTGGTGTCTTGATGTCGAGCCGCACCGTATTTGGTGCCTCGCCGTGTGGGAAGCTTTGGAAAGCCGGGCCACCCTGCCCTCGATATCGACTTCTTGTCTCCAACGACAATCCAGCAGGAGGTTCCCATCGCCCAAGCCGCCCAGCGTCGACCGTCAAGCCTCATAACCAGCCGATTTCATCCACGCGGAATATCGAGTTCAAAAGTCCCTGTTGAAATACGGTGTTGTTGGCGGTGGAAAGTCGTCGGCTGAGCCGCTCGCTGTAGCGGCAACATCATCACATGTCGCAAACGAACTTCCGCAGGAGGCCTGGCCACTTGACCAGATTGCGATCCGAGAACTCTTGTTTTTGCGCCCTCTTTCAAGAAATCGTCCAGGAACTGGCTTTTGTAACCATCAGACAGGAGAAGTTTGCGCTGTAGCGGCTTGCCTCGGTCGAGCCAGGTTGTTTTGGCCAGAGAGGTTCTAATGGTTTATTGCGCGGAATATCCCCCGTTAGTCACAACGTCTCATTCATATATATTCAAGACTAACCTTCCAATTCAGGACCATAAAATCTTTCATTGTAGGATGCCAAGACATCCAGAACATCCCTTAAGGCGGAAGGTCTCTCTTTCATCTCTTGTCTGCATGTGAAGTCGATGCGATCAAGCCGGCGATCGACGCTTGGTTGTCTACCAGCTCGGTTGCACACGCCAAGGAGTCCCAACTTGTCGCCAAACATCACGAGTACCCAAGACGTTACACTACCCGACTCAAAGGCGGAAAACATCGGCTGATAGATAGTTTGAGCCTCAGGGGATGTACTACCAACCCGCAACCTCTGTGCATGGCCTTTTGTCTGACTAGGCACACCCCGTTACATCAAGAGACGCCGCTGAAGGATTTTTGCTGAGGCTGTCAGAACCCTCTCTGCTCTGTTCTGGAGCTTGCTGCGCTAGCCTGAAAGCAAATGCATGCGGCTCCCGCCTCTGCGAATCCTGCGATGTTCCTGTGGTGGCGGAACTACGCTTCAGTCAATGACCCGCATGTGCTGGCTTCAGGAGAGAAAAACTGAACACTCGCTGTCGGCTTCGTGCTCATCATGTCAGTGGTGATTTTCAATGGCATTGACAAAACTTCTACCACATATGTCAGAGTATGGAACTCATTTTCCCTCCAAGGCAGACTGGGCATGCTTACATGTGGCACAGGAAAATCTGCCAGAGGATTTGCTTTGTATGTGCTCGAGCCTTTAAGGATTCTATGCAAAGAATTACTGGGATCACAAGGGGCACAAAACACGGCGATATTGGTGCATTCAAGAGCCTCCAGTCTTTGGCGCTCTTGTTGCGGGTTTTCATGAATTCTTGACGCAGCAGCCAGGTGTTCACTGGGAGTTCTGGATGCCAATGTCGCTGACGGGGCTGAGCTGACACTGGTGTTGTTCTTACTTCTAAAACTGGCGAGGGGGCGAAACGGTCGAAAAGTACCGACGAATCCCCAAGAGTTCATCCCCACGCTGTACTCAGAACTCTGCGCCTCATCAGGGGTACGACTACCCAGCATTGAGACAGCCCAGCCTGCTTCTCTTCTGCAGATGGGATTGCACTCGAAGTCGCCGACCATCTCATCGAATGTACAAACAGACAACACGAGCCCAGTGGCGATCCCGGTTGCTGACACCGCGAAAACCTTGACAAAGAATGACAAACCGCTGCTTACTGTGAGACACCCACCACCTACGCCAACGACCAGCACCGCCGGTACCATCACTCCAAGATATCAAGGCCAAAATCAACCACAAGACTCCCGTACCGCCGCGGAATCACGGGAGGTCAACTGTCAGTCATATCCAGGTCCTCGCGATGCAACGTACCCAGGACATCACATGGCCCCGAGTACCAAGCAAGCACGAGTCAAGACAGACAGATGGAACACCGGACTTTCAAATTGGAAGGCAACCCCCAAGCGCCACCCGACGTACTGAAAATCACAATCACACATCACATCAACCAGCCACTGCCTAGGTAGGCATCTTCCCCTCGCCATCTGCCACCCCTTCACATATCCCGCCGGCGGTACGTCCGTATCACAAACCTTCTCTCTCCAGAGCCGGTTTCCTTCAGTTATCAACCCAACCAGGGGCATCGTCGACACTCTGACGGCCGCGCTCTCTTCCTGTTGATACATCCCGACCCCCACCCTTACCTACAAGTGCTATTTTCAGCCATTTGCTGAGGAATTACTACTACAAGCTGTCGGCGATTACATCCAACCGCTGCTACTAATCCGCAGCACCACCGATATGCATCCCATTACCTCTAAATATCCCCTGCTGTGAATCACGTATCCGTCCGGTGTCCCCGCGAATCAACGAGGTATACTCCATGTCTTGAATGGCCTATCATCACAGCCAGAGCACAGAACACCCACGCCCCCCTGCCATCCCTCCCTGCCAGTGATGTTTCTACAGTCCCCGGGATGTCACTAGCGAATACGAGCTGTCCAAACCATGGTCGGGATTCAGAAGACGGGCGGATAGACGGGAGAGCGGCCGATGACACCGCGCCTAGTCTTCGCCATCGCTGCTGGTTCCCATGTTTACTTCCATGTCTGCCTCCATCGAAGTCTAAATCGGTACCTGGACATGGGATTGAGTGGCACTAATGTATGCTGTATATATTTGCAAGTCATATATGGGTGAATATGGTAGGTAGGTACTAGAGTAGCACTTTTCACAAGCTTAGTATGTCCCTCAGGTTGCATCGAGATGGCTTTGACAGCGGTAATGATGGATTACTATGCATGTTATGCTATGCTTCTAGAAAATCTCCCCTTTCTCGGGCTGATAGGTGCCGAGGGGAAAACCATAACCTCCCGAGATTGCGTGTTTACCTATCTACTGTGTATGCAGGAACTGCCCTCGAGGACAAAAGAGACGCGATGACCACGACCTTCCTAAACAGGCGCCAATAGTTTTTGGTATTGTCCCCAGTCTTTCCATCCTGCAGATTAGGAACGAGTAGGTCGACGCTCTCCTTGGTCGGGCTGGGCAGATCACGGACTCCCGCGCCCCGAGCTGTCCCCTGAGCTACGAGTAGTGTACGCCTCTAACCAAACCCGGGGAGCAAACCCGTCAAGTCAGATCGGCATTGTTGGGATTGGAGCGGTAATGGGCACTGCGAATCCACAACACCACGCCACATCACAGAGGCATCACATCGTGTTGGCTTAGGTCAACTCCACGGTGCTGGCCCCAAACCAGCTACACCTATTTCGTACGTCTCCACTGGCCTACCCATCGTGTTTGGGGTATGGGTGGAGGCGGCGGGCGAGACTGTTTTGGTCCTGGAAAAGGGCGGGGGAGGTGAGGAAGGGGTTAGTGCATACCGTGATAGGGACTACTGGCCGAGACACCCCTTATTGTTTGATCGTGGCACTGACGCTGTGCACGCACGCAGGGCCAAGATCCGTCATCCATGGTGTACAAAACCCCCATAGGAAGCGGGGGCTGGGGTCCGGATGTGGAAATGTGAGCGTAGGCGGGTGGAGGTGCCAACGATAGCAGAAGGGTCGATAAACTGGGACAGTTGAATCCTGTCTCCCCCCCAGTTCTCGGCGCCCTTGTCAGCTTCTGGCAAGGTCAAGTGCCGGCGCGACAGAACCAGGTAGTCGTCCTTGAAGGCCATTGTGGGCTCGGTGGAGCTAAAAGAGTTGACCAACGCAGCGGATGATGTGCCGGGTAGGGGCGGCGTAAGTGTGGGAACGACGGGCCTCAACCTCCACACAACGAGCCCGGCCCCGTCCAATGGAGCTCCCGGGATGGGCTTGGCTTGGCACATCGGTCACCACACGGGAACAGACAAGTCTTGCCGCGCCGTCGCCTTTTCTCCCCGAAGGATGTGCCGGCGATCGAGAGGAGTGATGCTCCGCCTGCAGGTGGTGAGACGGGGAGGTTAAGGGGGTGGTGGTGAGGAAGTTCGAAAAGTGCCATGCTGCCCGTCCTGTCCCCCTCCCGGCGGTATTCACGGACTCGGCGGCATTTCCTGCGGCTGGAGAGCAGATGGCGCTTTCTCGGGCCCTTGACCGAAAAGCCACTCGGGCCATGCTCGGCGATGACACCGCCGGAAGGTTGCAACAATCCAGCATGACCCGGCGGCTGTTGGATCCGTGTACCCTTTTGTGGTCGCCGGCAGAGGAGGCTCTGGAATAGGTAGAAACCCTCCGCTGCCAACTTACCTACCTCGCAGCATTGGTAGCGTGGCATACGTACGTTGTAGGCGGTACGTCGCAGCGTAGCGTTGCGTGAGGTAGGGCGTAAGCGGCCCATCAATGGCTCCCCGCTCCACGCTCCACGCTCCACGCTCCATGGCAAAGCAAAAGTGCCGCATGCAACTTGTTTTGGTGGGCGTATCGAACGCAACCCCAAGCCAGCGTTCCGCATTAGCCCGGGAGCCAGCAGCTCTTTCGTCATCCAGCTTAGCGCCAGGGATGGATACCATACCCCATCGTCCGTTAAACGTCTGCCTGGAGAGGACCCGAGCCAGTGAGCCAGGGTTACAGATAGGGGGTAAGGGAAAAAAGGGAAAAAAAAGTAGCATTAGCAGCATAGCGGAGAGAACAGGTACCTCACGGCAAATGTAACCCCATCTTCGCCTGCGACGTGCGGGCGCCTCGTGGCAAAACTCACACGTGGTCGGACCGACGAGCGAGCTGGCCGGGCGGCAAAATCTCTCACCGGTCGGAGAGCTCTTCCTCGGTCCCGCGTTGCTTTCGATAGTGACCGCTCTCTCCAGGATTTGGATGGGCGAAGTGAGGGCGAGGGAGCAAGGGAGCAAGGGAGTAAGGCGGGCAGAGTGGATGCTCGACTGGGTAGTCGGTCGGGCCCTGGCATGCAACATACGACTGACTGCCGCCGGTTTTCCATTCGAGATACACCGAAGTGGATGCTTCCAAGCGGACGGTCGAAGGCCGCTGTCCGAGCTGCGGTGGAGCTTGTGGGTAACTATCGGAGTATTGCCCATGTGCAGCCAGTCGATATCTGAGTCCACTGTCCACTGTCCACGGTGTCCTCGGGAATTGCGTGCTTTGGGGATCCGGGTACTAAGACGAGGCCGGGACGTGCGGGGGTGCATCCTCTCCCGGAGCCCATCCATACCGTCGCGGAGTATGGGATGGAGTAGGAGTATCCGTAGATGCGGCTATGTGCTGCCAACGAGATGGCAGCCCCAAGCTCGGCCGGAGGTCCAATCACGCGTGCGCGGGAGGGGGAGACCTGCGTGAGCCGTCGATACCAATCCAAGGACCCGGATTCTGCCAGAGCACGAAGCTTCCCTGGCTTCCCATCCCCATCCCCATCCCCATCGCTAATGATGAGGCATCCCCTGGTTTTGGAAGGTCGAGGATCCGTCTGTTCGCGACGACGCGCAATTGAGCTGCGAGGTTACGTGCAGCAGCCGCTTGTTGGGATGGCCATCCTCAATCCTCTGCCAATACCAATGCAACGCTCGCCTCGCCGCTCCCGATCGAGAGAGTGCGAGGCTCGCAGCTCCACCACCTCGCTCTTGAGGAGCTGTCTCATCGCGTTGCACTGTCACCGTGCTCGTGTTTGCTGTGATTGTCGTTGTTTATTACCTAGCCCTCTCCCTCTGCCGAACTTTAATTGACCTGCCATCCAGGGCGGGGGTCGCAAGGGGTGCGGAGCCTGGTGCCATTGGCCGTCTATTTTCAGCTCACTTTCGCGTGGGAAGTTCTACGACAGCCGGGGCCGTTTGATGGTACCGCTCCGCACGCGAGCGATGCCCTGTGAAGAGCCCAAGGGCTCCTGGCTTCGGGGCAATCAAGCAGCGGGCGTGTGTGTGTGTGTGTGTGTGTGTGTGTGTGTGTGTGTGTGTGTGTATGTACTCAATGTACGAGGGCCCCAAACCAGGAATGCGCTCGTTCCCGTCTCGATTGCTTCACTGGGAGTGGGGAGGTGTGTCCTGCCCCGAGGTGCGCAATTCGCCGGGTCCAAGCACTGGACCCCGCCAGCCCGCGATCACACACACCTGTACCTATGTACTGTCCGCCGTCTTGGGTGGGGCTTTGGTGTTGTGCCGGCCGAGATCTGGCCAACTCCCAATGCACGCGCGCCAGCTACCGACCCTGCAGATGTTCGCACCACCCGCCTCTGTACCTCGCGGCAAATAACATTTTTCGCCAAGGGAAAATGTGCAGCGGAATCACCGATGGGGATGGGAATGCGTTGGGGGGGGGCACGCAGCCGTATGCCATCCGCGCTGTCAGCGCTCCATCGAAGTGCTCTGTCAAGCAGGCACGCCGTATCCTGAGCCCTGCGTACTGTGTACGCGCCCCTTTGCCAAGCCTCGCCAATAATTACTACGTACGAACAGTGTTGGCCCCCTGGAACCATTTGCATGAGAGAATACCAAAAGTGCCACACTCTACTGAACAGACGCCTCCCCTATCCAATTGCCTCATGCCCTCGCATTACGTCTTGGCTTCGGCGGGAATGCTGCCACTGCCGGCCATCCATGAGATGAGAAATCCGGCCCGTGGCGGCCGCCAATTTGCAGCGGGCATGGACGACGGTTTGTAACTTGGTGTCAGTGATTACACAAATAGGTCGACGCACCAGAAAGTAGCCGGCATAGCTTCGAGTATGTCATCATGGTGGCCAATAACGTCAACTGCTGCGCTCCGGGAATGAGGTACGTCGTCTGATGAGGTAGCCGGTGAAGCGTCGTCCGATAAGGTTGGGACGGATGGTAGGGGAAGATCCGGGTTGGCTATAACCACTTGAATTTAAGGTCGACGGGTCATCTCTGCCGACGTGTCCTGCTCGTCTAATCCCAACCCCAGATTCCCGTCGGAGAGCGGCCCAGGTTCTTTTATTAGAAGCCAGACAAGGTGCGAGGGCTTCCCGAGCTGCAGGGCTGTCCTCATGCCTCATGATGTCTCGCCTCGTAACCCATATTTCCTGTCAACTCCCATGAGGCGTCGAATAAAGATGGTGTTTAATTCATATCAGCTGGGCAGCCTTGCCTCTCCGAGAGCTCCTAGACACAGGGATCCTGCAGGAACCTCCGTACGTCAAGCGGTTCCATCATCCCCAGTTCAGATGGAACTGCTCCTCCCCGCCTATGCACATCCCTTCCGCTCCATGTGGAATTGCGTCGGTATTGCTGATGCGGTAAACGGGTTCGAGTGACCGCAAAATAGAACTCCTCGGTCCCTTCGCTTCCTACATCTCATCTCGAGCTGTATTTATTCTGCCTCTCGGAGGTGTGAAGTGGGGGAAGGTGTCGCTGGCCTGTGACAAAGAGACCTTCAACGCACACCCCGTGCGGGATGAACACTCTGGGAACGGGCGGAGAAACTGTTCGCTGAGAGCCACCAAGCATTTGTTCTGTTGTGCCCTTCCCCGCTGACGGAGCGATATGCCGAACCCCCAATGCATCAACGATTGATGATCCCTGTCAGACACGAGGGCTGAGTGGTCTAGGGGTGGCCGCCCTCGCGCCTCACCACCAGCAACTGTCAACATCCCTTGGTCGAGCTCTCCCTGCTCGTCGATGCTCAATGGCCACAGCCTAATTGCCGTTAGGATTGCCGACGGGCTTGGGGGACCATCAACTCTCGGGCTTCTCGTCCTGCATTGCGAAGACAGACTTCGTGCTTCTCATTTCCTGTGTCATCCTTGTGCCGCTCGCAACCAACGATTCGTTAACAAGTCACCGAGAGGAAGGATTACCGTTAGGCATGGGTTTGTGGTTGCATGGTTGAACGAAAGCTTGTAGGCATAGGAGGGCCAACGTTCGAACACAACGGTCGGCTCGCGTTTCCGTCGAGAGCCTCGATCTTGGCTTTCAAAGAGATCCGGACGATGTAACAAGACGACAGGAGCCTAGGAATAGACGGGCAGCTCAGGAAAGCCATGATTTAGCACACCTCAGTGACTCTGTATATTGTTTATTATTGTGTTGATGACCGCAAGCTCCATTGCTGCCATTTCGTGGCGAAAGTAAGGCCTTGGGGACAAGCCGAGGTTCGTATGAGGTTGATCTGGGTTGTCCAGTTCAGTACCATCTCTTACACCCCACCGCTAATCGGGCCCGTTGGCCAGCACATATCCATGCCTGGGTGAGCTTGATTGTTGCCAGGAGCTTGTACCGGGTCCTTCGCTAAAAATAGGCAGATAATCCCCGCAATATACCGAAATGTGGTTCGCCCGCGAAGAGGTTGTCTTTGAAGCTACACCCCTCTCTGAGCAAATTTGACCGATTGGACGGAAGATAGTTGGAAAGGTAATAGAGTAGTCTTGTGGGCTTTCATACTTGTCTCGCCTGTTACAAGTGTTTGGTTAGCTGGAGCTGAATGCTCTCATTTGGTAGCGATTGCCCGCAAAAAAAAAAAAAAAAGGCAGTTGGAGAGCTGTGTTGCCTCAACCAGAAAGCTTGACGTAACTGGCACGCCGCCGCTGTTTCTGGGCCGTGCCGCAAGGCGCATGAGCCAGAGCAGAGGAAGTGCTGGGAGACGCCATGGACGACCATTGTGGGAAAGGCATTGATATCCCCTGTTGACAATTTAGCAAGCACCGCTTTGGCTTCTCATGGGACGCCCAACCGCCTAGCACTCCTTCGCTGTCGCAGCCACGGACTTTGCTGACAGAAATCGCGCCCTCGTATCCACATGCGCTAGGAATTCGGTGCTTGAGCAAAGAGGTTATATGCCGAACGCGTGTCTCGCTGCGACGAGGACTCGGAAAGTGAGGCGCCTCCCTCCGGAAGTCCTCCCTGAAGCGGAAGTCAAGTCCCAGCCAACGGCCCGGCCCTGCAACAGCGTGCCATCGCGCGTCAGATTCGGGTCGATGGCTCGCAGCTAATCTTTTCTAGAAGCCCAGATCACAGAACCCCCAGCCGCCAAGCTGTCTTTTTTGCGCGACGCTGACCAGCCAGAGGCCCCTGTGTGTCTCACCAAGGAAAATACACTTGTCCAAATTGGGCCGCAGGTTTCTCAAATGCGCGCCATTGGAGGCAAGAAGTTCCGTGCTTTGGAGGCTGTCCTCAGCTGGCATTCTTGGGAGCATGGCCGCACGGGGCACAACATCGGTCTGGTTCCATTGACGCTCAACATGAGGTGCTAGCAACCGGAACCCAACGCCGTCTTTCGTGATGTGCGCGAGAAAGTAATCGTTATACCTGCAGGAACGAGAAAGTCTTACTGACGCGCATCTCATCAGTGAGCGACCAAGCCACACGGCCTATACTCTAAATGTCGATCTTAGGCCGACTCCCTGTCTCGTAGCAGGAACCATTTGCATGAATATTGCCTTGTCGGGCGGTTTTTTTGGTTAGGACCCTGTCTGATGTTAATTGTGTTAGACTATTGGGCATCTATGGCCGTCAGCTGAAAAGGGGGTACAATTAACGAGATGACGGCATCTGCCTGGTACAGGAGAAAGCGGGCTGCGGTACGGAATGCACGCCTGCATACGGGCGGGTGGTGCTGTGTTAGGTGATACAGACAAAACGACGAACACTTATAAGTACTGCCTATACAGTACGTCTGGCATGGAGACGATACCTTCATTGCACGTATTTGGTGCTGGAAGGGAAACCCTTCGCCCTTCAGGACCCTCACAGAATCTTTCTGGCTCATAGTTGGGCCTGTCCGGATCGAGGCGGCGAAGGATCCGCGAGCGGCGGAAGCGGGACGAGGAACCAGAAGATCGCAAGGACCCCAGGCAATTGGTGAGTAAGCTAAGCCGTATCGGTAGTTTATGCCTCCCCTCTTTTTTGCGCACCCCTTGTGCTCGGCATCTGATGTCTGGACGATGGAGTCGCCGCATCAGATGAAAAGATCGAATCGAATCTCGTCTGACGCTTACGTGAACGCCGCATCCCATCCCTGTTGAAGCCTCTCACCCCCACCACAAACACAAACGGCGGCGATGGCAGGACATGACGTCCATTTGCAGCCGGCTTTTCCGTTGTGGCCGTCTGCTTCCATAAGTGCCGAAGGCGGATTGCTGCTGGGAAAAGGATAAGCGGCCTGCCAGCAATTGGGACTTGTCGTCTTTCAGACAAGCGGGCGCCAGGTTCCCATCACTTGCATGCCATCTTTCCCTCGCTTTCGGCTGCGAAGGCTCGAGAGCCGACATCTGCAGGTGTTTCCGTGAAGGGAAAACATGCCAGTTGGCTGCCCGTGGCGAGCCTATCGGGTTACAGCTCGTGGCCCTGGCTCACCTTTACCCCAACAGGTCACCATGGCCCAAGGCATGGGCTTCGACTTCTGCCCGCTTGCTTCGGATCCGTACTTGCTGGTATACTATCCTGTACCGGCTAGGCCCAGAGCGTCGGAGTGCTCATTGACCGGCTCTGGGCTCGACTGGGATCCCTTGGGACCTGAAAGACCCAGATGTTGACTTGTGATTCCCGATCACCAAGGACAATGGTGCGATGGTTCCGCGTTGGCGATCTCTAGTGGGCCAAAGGTTTGCCAAAGCAGTGGGTCCTGGATATCTTCCCCTGCGGATGCCAGATATACTGCAAGCACCACTGGCAGATCACCATGTCTTGTCTCGAGAAAACTCCGAAGTTCGAGTCGCACAGCAGAACAACTCGGCTGAGAGCCTGATACTATCCGGAGGCTCGCGAGGGGCGGCCAATCATGGCTATCATCACGGGAAAAGAAAAAGGAAAACCAGAAGGCAACCCGAAACCACTGTCTCCAAGGCTACGCTGTCTCACAAGATTGGGCGTTGTTGAGAAGTCTGGTGATAGGCGCCAAGATGAAGAATGGAATAATACGCCCTGCTATGGCCGTAGTCGCTCATCTGCCGAGTCCGCACAGGCAGAGTGAGTCGGTTTGCACAGGCGGTGTGGGCTTGGGGTAGAATTCTGTCAGCAACCTTGCTCGCCGTCTTCACAGTGCGGCTATCCATGCCGAGCGAATCAAGGAAATCGGGTGATGGCGATCACTCGATGGCCATTCATCCCATTATCGTGGTCCTAACCGCAGCGAAGATAATACTGGAGATTTTCGGCACATAAAATGCGAGCCGCAAGCCAATGTGTTGCCTAGCGGTTGAGATGCTGAGGCTGTTGGTTCTGCTAGACAATATACCCGATGGCCAGGCAAACACCGTTGGCTGTGATCACAAGAGGCGTTGCTTGCAGATGCTCTTCTGGATGGAGACAGCCATAATTACCCATGACTCCGGATGAATGTCGCTGGGCTCCCCAGAGCTGACCTAACAAGAGCCTGGCTTGTGAAAACAGCGAAGCGCCCAATCCGCAACCGCTTGGGTGAGTTATCTCGGTAATGGGGTACCAGGCGGGGTGAGGCGATAATCTGTGGTCGGGGCTCCCGGCCCCCTCCCCCAGGACATGGCCAAACGACCTGAGGCTTTCATGCTGAGAAAAAGGCGGTGTTGGATGCAAAGCGTCACTGCGACGGCACAAAGAGACCTATTGCCCATGGTAGCTATTCTGCTGTCGTGGTGGTGGTTTTTCTGTCGGCCCGTCTTCACTGCGAGATGCGTCCATGGTGAGTCCGTCTGCGTGGCAGCGGCATCCAGAGCCGAACGTAGCAGGTGGTGGCTCCGCGAACGGCAATTGCTGGGGCCAGCTAGTGGCGGAACGGCGGATACTGAATGCGCGAGGTCCCGTATAACCCCCAGCGATCATTTATGCGCCGTTACGGGATTGGGGCGCTCAGGCGGGCGGCGGAGAGCCGGAGAGGGTTCACGCCGGCCTCCATCTTCTCGCGCCGGTCACAGGGAAGGGCGCTGCTGGTGGACGAGCTAGCAGCCGTGCACGGCTGGCTGCGTGTCTAGAGTTCCACATCATAGATCCCAGGGGACTGGGATCGAGCTAACAACGACATGCCGAACCCGTCTTATCAGCCGTCTGTTATACATTGAGCTGCAGGGTTGCCGTCACAGCTCACAGCCCACGGAGCCACGGCACGCACAATCGAGGTGTGGCCGCCTAAGCAGGTGCAGGCGCAGGACATGCTGTGCTTCCTGTGTTGAACGTGCCGGGGGAAAGGTGTGGCCTCTGGCTGAGACTGTTGGACACATCCACCACTGACTGGCCAGGCGAGCCGGGCACCGACAACCAACTCTCTGCGCCGCAAGTTTCGGTGCGTGCACGTATCTCGCAGCAACACTATGGTCGAGGCAGACTGGGAAACTTTGTGCGAGGGAGGGGGGGAACAAGACGAATGCAAGTCCCCCTGACTTCCAAGCTGCTCGGATGAAAGTCAGAGATGAAGGCAATCTGGGGAAAAGGGCTCTGCAGTGGCAGTGTGCAGTTGAAGTTGGCAGAGGAGCGAGCACACCATTGAGCTTGCATCCCGCCGGGTTTAGACTCAGAGGGAAGTTGCTAGGTTAGGTAGTCACGAGCACAGGCATGACGATTGATGGTCTTGTTGACGAGGGCTGAAGTTGACGGCAGGAGCGAGCAACAAAGGGACCTGAACCACGAACCGCAGAGCAAGCCATGCCGTGCGTAATTGCCAGTTTCCAGTTTCCCGTGTTGTCAATGCTGGCCCGCATGCCGAGCCCCGCCTAAATTTCCCACTTGCATCTCAGCTCCAAAACGCTGAGCTCGCCTTTTGCCTCTTCTGCTCTGTTCCTTCCTCTCAGCAAGGGCCAAGAAGGAGAAAAAGGGATCACCAAGGAACCCGGCTAAGCGATGCAACCGGCTCCCTGAAGACTGAGATCCGGAACCAAGTTTGTCGATGATACGGAGAATTTCCGTGCCGTCCAGAACCCAGGAACCTCCTGATATTCTTCCAAGTTGTCAACAAGAAGGGTCGCTGGGCAGGTGAGCGCCTCAACGGGCGAGGGGAGGGACTTTGCCGTTCGCACAGTGCAGAGGGGTACTGTGTGCCGCAGCTGGCGGCCCACGACGGGAAGACTCCGGTTTATGCATTCCCAGCTCGCTGCGGCCATGGGATGATGTGATGATGAGCGCCCGATGCACCGCGACCACCGCGACCAGACAGGGTACCTCGCTGAGACCTCCCCCACCAAGCCAGGACATCGCCGCGGATGCCCATGTGCGCAGGGGTTCCCCGAGTCCTCCAGAAGTCGCTGGCAGTGGCCCAGAGGTCTCACGTTTGACGCAGGTCTCGCAGCCGCTCGCCGGAAAAGCAACGACGCAAGCTCGAGGGCACTTGGAAGGATGCAAGATGTGGCGCCCGTAAGCCTAGCGCGAGTGGCAGAAACACGTTCCAGAACAGCGCGGGAATGGCTGGCCATCGTCAGTCTGGGGGGGAGGGCTGCGGGTAACTAACAGCTGGAGCAACTTGCCAGCAGCCCGCTGCGCCCAATGACTTCTGGGCTTTGATGGCGTTCTGGAGCACTGAAGCGAGCCGCGGACGGGCTCTTTGGGTTCTGGAGGACGGAACCTCCACCTGCTACTTCACTTATTGCTTTGGGCTCTGGCATATGGACAGTTGGGCCTGCGGATCCCGTCTCCGCTTGGAGCTCGACGGCTGCCTCGCCCAGCCCTCCATGCCGGCCGCTTCAATAACCACCCCGTCCGCTGTCAGCCATGAACACCCGGTCTGGTGAAGGCATTCCCTTATTCCCCTGCTCTTGGCAGTGGGCAGGGTTGGCGGACTGGCTAGTGCCCCTGTCCCTGTCGTCGCTGGCAGTCCCGGTCCCAATCCCCCGTCCATCCACCACAACAATCACACTCCCCTCCCTTGCCTCCTTATCTTCCCGAACCCTCTTTGCCTCGTGGAGCCTCCCCATGCTCATCTCCATTCGCTTCTGAGCCCCCGTTCCCTTCACCCCCCCAACGCCCCGCTTATACCACCCCCCACCATCTCCCGTCCCAAGCCACCAGGATGGGCTACCCATGCAGCTAGCTTTCAAACGGGGAATGGGATGAATGCAGGCAGTGCCAACCTCAATCCAAAATTCCTTAGCTCGGCCCTCTGTTTGGACGCCTTCGTCTCCCATGCGGTCCGGGATGCTCTCATGTTGCAGGGGCCGCTGGCAAGATGGCGCGGTACCAGCACGCGGTACTTCGTAGCGTGCCTACTTGCGGTACCTCCCCCGTTCAGAGGCAGCGAACGCCATGCCGTGCTGCCGAAAGCCATCGGTGTCGGCGTTGATGCTACTAATCCTCTCTGGACCGAGTAGTGGACAGGGGCGAGCGAGAAAAGCGCTGCGGAAACGGCACATGGGCTCCCCTGGCGGCACGATCCATCCACTGGGCCAAGCTGGGCTTGCTTGACCTTTTTGCGAGCAAAGTAGCAGCAAAGAGGCACTAGGTCAGCCCCTCGCGCATATACGTCGGTGCCCTTCCCGTTTCCTCGGCCCCCTGTTTACGAAAGGTTTCCCAGCTACCTACCTTACCCCCAAATCCCTTTCTCGTCTCCAAGGTCGAGCTGCCTCGGTGTATCTCGCAGCACCGTGCTCGAGAGTGAGGCCGATAGTACGACCGTTCTCTCTTGGAGGGGTGTTGCTCAGCGCTAGACTGAGCCTGGAATATATCATCAGCCCTCCAGCCGCCACCGCCTCTTCTTCTCGCCAACTTCTTGTTAGCTCACCATCGAAACAGCGATTTAGACGCGCTTCAACCCCAGTGTCCAGTGTCCTAAGCAGCACCGTTGCGGCCCACGCTGTTAGTAGTCCCCTAGGCACCCCGAGACCACCAACAGATCGGCCGTGCATCTCGCTTGACTGCTCAATTATCCGGGCCTGGGTACGCACCTCCTGTTGGGCCTTGGCGGCACGCCCGTCGGTTCGTGGACTGCGCCTTGCCCACTCCTGGAGGTTTATCCGGGCGAATATCTAGCTGCTGGCCGCCTTCAACCCTTTGTCCTCTTGGAAACCGGCCTTCTCCCCCGTTCGCAACTAACCGACCACGCCCCCGTTTTGTCTCCTTGCTTTCTCCCGAGAGGGCCATGAGACAGACGCCGACACGCATCTGTTCAAATCCCATTAACGCTCTTCTCAATGGGGATTGCATCTTATACCGATCTTCGATACCGCTTGCCCATTCCGGATACCCCTCCTGAGATCCTCACGCCGGACCCCTCGTCCTATACCTCCAGGCAATCTGAGGAGCGGTCGTGGAACCCGCCTGCTCCTCTCTCCCCGCCCATGTCCAACTATGACCCCTCAGTCAAGGCCAGCGACATGTCTGCAGGGAAGGGCCAGGACGACACTCAAGTCCGAAGGGATGCTAGTGGTGACCATGGTGCTCCACGACTTCCTCCCCTGAGCAGCCTCTTTGGACCACCGTCTCAGGTCCGGCCATTTAACTCGCCTGTTTCTGACCGTCCAGGCAGCTACTCTTCTGGTTCGCCGCTTGGTCCGGCATCGACCTCGTCGTCCTATTTTCCGCCAGTCAGTTCGGGGACGCCAATACCGCCGCCCCGCAGCACGCCGTTCCAAGATCGCCCTTCGTTTCCCTCACTCCCCCGCGTTTATGGAGGCCCAGGCTCGCCGCTACCGAGAGAACTAGATGCGTCTAGGCCTGACACTCGTTCGGGGTATAACACGAGCAGCAGGTGGCCGTCGCCCCAGCAAGGTAACCCCGACTACTCGTTCAACGGCCGAGAACAGTATAGGCCAGCTCCAGAACGGGAAAGGTTTCCTCCCCCGCTCACAACTTCCCGCCGAGATGACGACCCCAGGACAAGAGAGCCGCTTCCACCACAGAGACCAACGCAGAGCCTCCCAGCGACGCCTTCTAGTCCCGCTATTTCCGAAGTGCCCCTGTCAAAGGATGGGCTGGGACCGAAAATCTGGACGGGGACACACTTCCTGCCCCGGTTTGTCAAGGCGGCCGAGGTGCCAGGCGAGGGAATGTGCTACTTCTACGACGACGGGAGTCATTGCAAAACGGTCATCGATGGAGAGGCGGTGACGGCGCACTGGGGGGTGACGAAGGCTGGAAAGCCTCGGAAGCGGTTGGCGATCGCTTGCGTGACCTGTCGGGAGAAGAAGATCAAGTGCGACCCAGACTATCCGCGTTGCGTGCAGTGCGAGAAGTTCGGCAGAGTTTGCACGTTCAAAAATGCGTGAGTCACAAAAACAGACACCGTTGCGGTCAGACGATCCGAGTGTGAGATATTGTCTAATACAGGAAACTGCGCTACAGCCCGAGAGGCGGCCACAACACTTCTCCCTCCACTCCTCCAGCCGAACTAGATGACACTCGCCGGCTGGGTAGCATCATCAGACCCCCTCCGGATCACATCATTCGGCCGAACAGCCACTCGAGCGACTCAATATCACCTCGGACAGCACTTCGCCCCGGAAGCCCCGACATGGTCGGGCCGGCCAAGCGGATTCGGGTGGGTTACGAGCACTTCACGCCGACAGCGGGCCCACGATCCCCGATGGCACCCACGCCGGACACTGCCCGATCTGCTCTCTCGTGGCACCAGCCAGAACTGCCTCGTATACATGAGGATGTCTTGTGCCGAGCGTGGCAAACAGACCCGTACGTCTCCGACCCTCAGTCCGTGACCAGCACCTTGTCATCGTTCTTCGCCCACACCGATGCTGCGGCACTCCGCTTCCTCCCCGAGAAGACCTTCACGTCCTGGGTTCAGAACAGCGCTCACAGAAAATCACCAGAAGACCTGATGCTCGTCTATAGCGTCCTCGCTATCGGCCTCCGCCTCTCGGGCGGCGCGAGGAATATTGCTCACGAGTATTCGCAGGTTGCCCGGTATGCCGCCGACCACGCGGCTATTTCGCTGCAGCTCGTCCAGACGCGCATTCTCCTTTCGCTCTACTATTTGTCCGTCTCGCGACCAAGCGACAGCAACGACACGTGCAGCGCTGCTATCTCGGCAGCGACCTGTTTACAGTTTAACCTGCCCTTAGACAAGTCCCGGGATGCGATGCTGACGGCTTTCCCTTACGGCCTGACAAAGGCGGGCTACTCGGAGTGCAGGAGTAGAACATTCTGGTCATGCTTCATACTCGAGCGCCTGAGCGGACTATTCCCAACACGAATGGCCATCCTCAACATCGAGGATATTTTTGCCCATCTCCCAACGGATGTGAGGAATTTCGAAGAAGAGCGAACAGCAAAAACGCCTGCATTTGAGCCGCACTTTTCGTCGCTTGGACAATCACGCGTGGGAGTTGGCATCATGGGCTACCTAGTCGAGCTTGTTGCAGTATGGGGAGAAGTTATGATGTCGATCTACAGGTTGTCGCGTCGGGGCGCGCACTACGGCTTTGACTTTTCGAAGTTCTACCACAACACTCTTTCGAGGCTTGAAGACTGGAAGTCATCACTTCCACCGGCTTTCGAGTTCTCGCCAGCCAACCTCGGTGCGAGTGCGGGCGAGGATCAGGGTACCTTCATCCTGATGCACCTGGTTTATCACTTGACGTTGATCAAGCTACACCGACATGTCCCCCCGCGATTCCTCACGACAGGCACACGACTGCATCACGCGTGGATTTCGCAGGAGCATGCGCACAAGGTGTTGGAGGTCGTGTGCGCGGTTGCAAAGGATAGTGGAATGGGCCGTTCAAGCATGCCGCCGCCCTTCACTAGCATAGCGATTCTTGAGGCTATCGATGTGGTCTCGGCGGAGGGTGCTGTGCGGGATCTTGGGCGCCTTGTCGACGGTCTGGCGCTTGCGCACAGCGTGCTAGAGGTTCTGGGGAGCATATGGGAAGACGCAAAGGTTCACCGAATGGCGATGGATCACCGCCTGGACCGGCTCGTGGGTCTTCGAGACCATGTGGCCAACTCTGGCGAGGACGCTGCTGTGGGTGTTGGAGGTTTCAACAGCCCTCCAATTCAAGGTGTGCGAGTCTACATGCATCACGACGATGGCCACAGCGAGACAAAACACCCGACGGGACTGCGGTGGCAGATCCCCGAAGCTCTGGAGACTAGGTTTCCTCTGGAAATGGACTGCGTATATGCAGCATCTAGGGCATACGTCTAACGAAGTCGTGCTCGGATCATCTTATTTGGTTTTAGATGGGATCCCTCATTGTGGCAATCAAATAGGGACGGAGGTGGCAGCAGGTGCTCACTAAAAATCTACGACGTTTTGCATTTCTTGTTTCCATTATCTATATACCTGTATTCCTTTCTCTTGTCATCTTTTGCTTCTTGTACATGCTCTTTTTCCTCTCTCGGGCAATGGTCTGGTTGGTTTTGACGGTTACTATCTGGGTATGCATTGCATATGGCGTTGGCTGGTTTGTTTTGAGACAGGTATCAGCGGCCGGAAAAGCAGGTCCAAGGCACTCTTCGGAAGAAAAGGGCCTGAGCGGAAGGCTAGAGCGGGCAGAAGACACGATGTACTGTATGGATTTTCTCGGCTGTCTTGAGCGTGAGGAGCTGGAACGAAGACGAATACCCGGTGCGTGTAAGTAAATACCTCAGCTGCTAGGTAGTATAGGACGGCCCTGTGGGAGAAGCGGGTTTGCAGTTGAAGCGAGTTGGTTGGCTCACTGAACAATGCTGCGCTGCGTGCCGGTGGTGCATGTCCCTCGCCAGCGAAGATACCGCCCGCGTCAGTGCGGCCTGCCTGGACTGAAGGAGGGCGGAATGTCGGAATGTCGCACCTGGCACCCAGAAGTTCGCCTTGGAGGAAGTGGAGAAAATCATCCAGATTGTCGCTGATTGGCTAAAATGCTACGGCGCGGCTTGACGTCTGTCATCTCGAGATCTCGGCCCGCCTTCCCGCTGCGTGAAATGTTCTAGCTTCCTTCTAGAAACACTGAAAAACGTGCCGCACCATAAATCCGCGTCCCGTAAGGCTGAGTCCCGTCCACGTCGTGCGCGAGCCGAAAGGTTGTGCGATGAGCTGCAGGGCGGTTTTCTCGCAACCAACATTAATTGGCGCCGCATGATGTGCGCCCGCTGAGCCACGGAAATAAACTCGGGGTGCTGCGAAGCACGTACAGGATGCCCGACTTTCCGCAACGGCCCGTTGCCCAGCTCCTGGGATCCAATGGTATGTGATTTCCCCCCTGACTCGACCTGGCCTCCTACCCGACCTCTACTAACTGCCCCCTGCAGGCCCCGTCCACGCAGTCAGCTATTCCGCCTCCCCCGGCGACTACATCCTCACCGGCTCCTCTGACCGCTCCATCCGCCTGTACAACCCGGCCCCCTCCACCTCCACCACGCCTTCCACCACCTCCTCGCACATCACCACACCCTCCCACCCGCCAGCCCCCTCCATCTCCGCAGGCCGCCTCATCCAAACCTACTCCGCCCACGGGTACGAGGTCCTCTCCCTCGCCGTAGCCTCCGACAACGCGCGCTTCGTCTCCGCCGGCGGCGACCGCGCCGTCTTCCTGTGGGACGTCACCACCGCCCAGACCACGCGCCGTCTCGGCGCCGCCCCGCCGCATGGCCACACCGGCCGCATCAACACCGTAACCTTCGCTGGCCCCGAGGACACCCTCGTCCTCTCGGGCGGCATCGACACCACCGCGCGCCTGTGGGACCTGCGCGCCCAAGGCCAGCGCCCCATCCAGACGCTCCCCGAGGCGCGCGACGCCGTCACGGCCGTAGCGGTCTGCGATACCGAGATGATTGTCGGCAGCGTCGATGGCCGCGTGCGTAGCTACGATGCGCGCATGGGGCGCGTCGTCACGGATGTCATTGGCGCGAGCGTCACGAGTGTTTGTCTCGCGAGGGACGGTAAGACCATGCTGGTGGGGAGTTTGGATAGTAAGATCCGGCTGATGGATCGCGCGGACGGGGCGTGCCTAAGGACGTATGCGGATGCGGAGGGGGGGTGGAGGAACGAGGAGCTGAGGGTGCAGAGCGTGCTTGGGGGGAGGGAGAGGTTTGTGGTTGCGGGAGATGAGATGACTGGTGCGGGTGCTGGTGCGGGTGGTGAGGGTGCGGGAGCTAATGAAGGGAGGGTGTGGGCATGGGACTTGATGACGGGAAGGTTGGTTGCCAAGGTGGGCGTCCCTTGGGGCCCCGCGGGGAGTGAGGGGAAGAAGAGGGTGATTGGGAAGGATGGAAAGGAGAAGGAGAGGAAGAACGTCATCAGTTGCATTGCCTGGAAAGAAGGGGGGTATGGTAACCAGTTCTGCGTGGGTGGTACCTCGGGAGTGGTGACGGTGTTCGGTGAATGACGGGACACTGTTAATACTCCCAATTTGAGCAACGAACGAGGATACCTAGGATAAGGTAACATTTAGGCGTTTGGCATTGGGGCCTGTGGGAACGGAATACCCAGTGGCTTTGGGTCATAAAGACAACTTGGCCACTAAGAAGCTGATCGAGATATACAAATACAGCATTGTTTCGCAGCTAACCATATAACCCCCGCCCCTCCCGGTAACTAACATGCCCGCATGCGCCCCCGTTTGTATCTAGTCATGTATAGAGGGGCTATACTAACCAACCTCTACTGCGTCTTGCCTTCTTGCGCTTGCGTATCCTTCATTAATCTACAATATCATTGGCGAGATACCCTCTGCCTGCGCCAGACACCCTGTCGCTAGTCCAAAACTCCCGGCAGATATCATATGCAAATAACGACCGCCGACGAATGACGGCGGGTCAAATATGGACGCCCTAGCTTCTTTCGATAGCTTCATTTGAATGTCTTAGCCCATGCCGACATACTTAAACCAGTTCGGCCTGCAGTCTTCCCTGTGAAGGAACGACTCGCCGTCTGTCAGTCTGCCAGTGACACAGCCCTTGCACTTCTTGGAGTTGGGGCAGTTGAAAAAGGGAATGTGCTGATATCCAATGTCACGGAACCTATAAATTGTCAGTGATCGCCTCATGACACACATCTATAAACCGGAAACACGTACCAATGAATGCGACTGGCGTCCTCGAATAGTCCAAGAGCAACGCTGTGAACAGGTGCGTCGCCCCACCGCTCATAAAAGAAGCCACCAGCACGGTCGAGGTGATTAAAATAGTCCTCGTAAGCCTTGCTCCGCCAGAATCTCATATCAGCTATCTCAAAATTGCTCCAGAAATGGCAAGTCGAGTAGCCATGTGCCTTCTTGTTGTGATCCGGACGGCGGACACTATCCGTCAGCCAATCCATGGCATTGTTCTTGTGAATATGCTCGGGGTGCTCAGCGATGAACTTGAGCGTCTCGGGCCACAGCGTTGGAATCGATGCGGGCGAGTCGTATAGATTGATGGTGAACCCGTACGTCTTGTTATTGTCCTGCATGTAGCGGAAGACATCGTAATCGACGTCGCAGAAAAAGTGGACGTTCGGTTCCACTCGCCAGTAGTACTGCATATCTGCGAGAGCCGGGTGTTTATAGAACATGCCGCTGTTCCATCGGCACATCTGGTGGTACGAAATTTTATCGGCGTACTGAACTTCATTCGCGGCCAACACCTTGACTGATTCCTCGTATAAGTCCTTGCTGATCCAAGACGGCATCTCCCAGTGCTCCTTCGGAATCAGTTCTGTCCCATGTTAGCCCATTGACCTAATCGCGCCCGTGATGTCTGAATACTCGGCGTACCGTATCTGCACTCGGCCTTCGTGAGAGCTTGTGTCTTCTGCTTGAACTCCTCTGTAAATGGGACCTCGTTAAAGAATGTCCAGGGATAGTTGAATTTGTGGTTCCACGTCCGCTCGAGGTCTTCCATTGCTGACAACATGCCCTTCAGCTCCTCGTTTCGAACCAGCGCCAGCAGCGTGGCATTGATGCGCGCCGAGGCCTTTATGCCCGGAGCGTAGTCCTCGGAGGCGCGTATTAGTAGTCCGTCAGGTTCGCCCGTCGCTGCGTTTGTTGGTTAGCATGCGATACGGAGGTATCCTGCGATGGGACCGAAGGCACTCACGATCTAAATTAGGGTCCCGCTCGTATATCCCATTGTAATCATCGCCAGGTTTCCTTATCGGCGCAGATGGCGAGAACATTTGCCAGAGAAAGAATATCCACATGACGATGGCGGCGAGGCCCAACGCCCTCACGGGGCGAGCGATCGCCATGCTGTTGCTCGAGGTCGGTTGGTCGGAGAGTTTGGGTAGAGGTCGGTGAGGAGTGCATCCGACGGCGCGGAGAGCGAGCGTCCAAAAGCTCAGACGGAGAGCTACTTCATTTAATTCGGTTTGTCGCGGCTCGGTGTGCGCGGGTGAGACGTTGTGCTGCCGTTACGTCGATTGTCTGTAGTTTTGGTCTGAAAGTCGCAAGTTGTCGAGTTGCTGAGATGCACATTGGGCTTGGCTGAACTGCTAAATTTCGGGCCAATGAAAATTCTGGCTTGCCCCTATTCCCCCTGCTAATGCGGCTGATGTCACCAGATAACTCGGAGCGATAATAACACCCTCCGTTACAAGAACGCCAATTGGCTCCGTGCACGCACTTCTCCAACACCTCTCAAGTAACTCATCAAGCGACGCGTCTTGTAGCGCGACGAAGACTCCACGTCGGCCAGCAAGATGCAGAACTTGCACCGAGTGGTAGCAAAATGGCGTATCTCGCGCAACTTGGGGCGCTGACAGATGAGCTAGTTGCATCTATTGCAACAGCCCCAGATGTGCGTTCTGGTTGGTTACTTTGGTGTTGCAGGACTGCAGCTGACATGCGAATAGACTGCGGAGGGGCGCAAACGGCAAGCTGCGGATCGAGAGTCTGCACTTCGCGGCATTCGCTTCCACAGCTTCCTGCGCACAAATCAGTTTGATGTGGCGGACCAACTGAAAGGGTACGACGAGCGGTTTCGCGTCGTTGGCCGAGAGTCACTTGCGGATGCTCTCAAGGAACGGCTCGATGCGCTGGAAGTGCATCGCAGCAAGTGGACTCCCGACTTGTTGCGGTTCATCCTAGACCTTTCTGACCAGCCAGCCCAAAAATCCAATCTTCGCGACCTGGATCTCCTATATGAGTCTGAGAATGACGAGGAGGCGCCTCCGCTAACCTGGCAAGAGGTTGCGAAAGAAGACGGCTGGCAGGAAGATCCGGCCATCTGGCGCAACATCGACTACTCTCCTAGCTCTGGAGATGAAGAGGACGAGGAACAGTCCACCGCGTCTGATAACGAGTCTCTCACGACTGATTCTTCCGCTGATGGAGAATTTCAGCGCACAGCGCAAGACCTTGTCGCTAAGCCCGTGGATGGCGTTGCATCGCTGAACCTAGCTCGCGAGGGCCAGGCATGGAGACAAGCAATTCCTGCAAGAGACAACAGGCGACGAGCAAAGAAGATCCCCATATCAAGTCTTCAGTTACTGCGAGAGGTTCTCTTCATGCTCGGAGGGTTAGAGACGACCCTCTTCAACGCAAAATGCGACCCTGTTACCAACTACCAACTTCCGGGTGTCTCCTGGGATACGTACAATTCACTCGTCACGTCCTTTTCAGAATGTGGCCGGAAGTTAGCGCCCCTGCGTGCCTTCGCCGCCACAACACAGCAAGTCCCACTACTTCAAGTCTTCCAAGACTCGCTGCAGAGGGCATTGGGCTCATTGGACCGGAAACTAGCAACGATCCAGCACCACTTTACTGCAATACGAGAAGATGCGGTAGTCACGTTAATGGGATTTATGACTGAAATAGGGCCATCTCTAGTCCCTTTGTATTCCCTGTCAAACATCGTACGGCAACTCCAAGACGAGCGAAACCCCCACGCGTTTCGCTACCTCGAGCTTTTGTTTGACGGTGTTGGTATGGCTCAACTGGAGGGCAACGACACGGCCTACGAGCTACTCGGCACCATCTTTTTCAACTGTTTTCGAGTCTATTTAAAACCGATTCGACTGTGGATGGAAGAGGGGAGACTTCTTCCTGGGGACCGGACTTTCTTTGTATCTGAGACGCCAACAAAACTACCGCTACCTCAAATATGGAAGAGCCAGTTCAACCTCCTGCGGTCACCGGAGGGAACTCTGCATGCTCCGCGGTTTCTAAGGCCAGCAATACATCGTATTTTCACCACTGGAAAAAGCATCGTCGTGTTGAAACATTTGAAACACCGCGACCCCTCAATGAACAGCAGGGGTGAGAATGAACCCCGAATGGATTTTGCCAGCGTTTGCCAACAACATCTCGGGTTTGCCCCCTTCTCCGAGCTTTTCAGTGCGGCCTTTCAGGCATGGATACAGAGCAAACACCACACCGCCTCCGCCACGCTGAGAGGATTACTCTTCAACTCATACGGGCTCTCCCAAGGTCTGGACGCCCTCCAGTACATATATATGATGTCCGATGGCTCGAAGTCAGGCGCTTTTGTGTCGGCTATTTTCAGACATCTTGACAGCCTCAGTGTCAGCTGGAAGGACCGCTTCACCCTGACCGAAATAGCTCAGGAGGCCTTTTCGTCATGTGTGGATGGATACCGACTGACGGCCGACATCGACTCTCATGGTCTTAGCCAGAGCGGAGTGACGTGTCGCAGTTCTGTCCGGCAGAGCCTCCCGGCCATCCGACTGACATACCGCCTGAACTGGCCTGTCCAGATAATAGTACCAGAAGAGGCAGTAATCCAGGGGTACCAGTCGATCTTTACACTTCTCCTCCAGACACGCCGGGCCATATCTGTGCTGAGCCATCCAATACTCGGCTTCTCGAATGGCGGTATCTCGGACTCACCCGATCAACCCGTCATTTATCATCTGGTGCGAACGAAACTGCTGTGGTTTTGCAACACGATCATGACCTATCTAACGACGCTAGTTCTCGTACCGAATGCTGCCAGGCTACGGGAGAGCTTGCGAGATGCCCCTGATGTCGACGACATGATCTCTGCGCACTCGAACTTTATCTCTCGTATCATCAATGAAGCTTGTCAGGGACCAAAGCTCGAGCCGATCCGGGAATGCATTCTGGACATGTTTGACCTGGCAATCAAGGTTGAGGATGCCAATCGCGCAGAGATGACGAGGCTCGCGGAGGAAGATGAGGAGATTACCAGGCTGTCGGTCATGTCGTCGCCTTTCAAAGCGTCATCAACAAAGGGGAGAGGAAGGAGATCCTTACATGCTACTCCGAGGAAGAAGAAACAGAAGGATGATATGGCCGACGACGATGATGACGATTCAGACTGGGGTTCTGAAATACTCAGAAGCAGCACGATGGCCAACGGGAAGAAGCCGCACACGTTGGTACTGAAGGATATGCACGCCGACTTCGAGCGATATTTACGCTTTGTTGCTGGTGGCCTGAGGGGGGTGGCAAGGGCAAGCCGCGATGAGGCGGCAGGGAAATGGGACCTGCTGGCGGAGATGCTTGAGGTTGGCATTCGTGACTAGATAAAGGCAAGCTGAGCCGACGATTCTCCCAAGCCGAAGTGTGTGTGAGATAACATACCCAATCGTCTGGCTACATGTGATAACACCCCCACCTCCCCCCCCAAAAAAGACAAATCTCTAAAAGACGAAGGCTGTGCAATTATGAGGAGCTCACATGGGCGGAGGGCATCACCGCTGACTGGCATGAGTATAAGTTAGTGCTTGCCAGATTTCGTGATACCCTGCCCCCCTTCAAGTGGATGGACACGCACCATAATCTTTCATCAATTGAACAGCAGTTTAGCTCAGGGGAAGAGCGCCGGGCTCATAACCCGGAGGTCACTTGATCGAAACAAGTAACTGCTAAATGCTTTCTTTTTTGCATGTTTCCATGACTTTGTTCAGAGGAGCCCCACTATCTGGTGTAACTTCTTCAGACCCTGGACCCTGGACATGACATTGAGTGCGTTTTCAGCCTCATTTTAAGCCTCATGTGGCGCATTTTCCTTATCTTATCAGCAACCTACCGCCTTCCTCCTGGCCTTGACCTTGACGATCGGGTAACCTCCCTCACGTCAACCTCGCAACACTACGTCTCACTCGCCTACAGCACCTAGCAGACTGCCATCCTTTTACCTAACTTCTGATCTCATAAGCCACCAGCCAAGATGTCTGAACGAAAGGTCTTACAGTACGGATCCCCTCCCTCATCGCCTACCACAATGGCATCCCTCCCTCCAAACTCCAGATCACCAGATCATAAGCATGAACACTAACCACGGCACCCCCTCAGGAAATACTACCCCGCAGACTTTGACCCGTCGCTGCTAGGGCGGACGCGCGCTCCCAAGCAAGTCGGCCCCAAAGTCCAAACCGTCCGCCTCATGTCCCCCTTCAGCATGCGCTGCACCTCCTGCGGCGAGTACCTCCCGCGCGGGCGCAAATTCAACGCGCGAAAAGAAACCCCCGTCGACGAGCGCTATCTCAACATCCAAATCTACCGATTCTACATCCGATGCACGCGGTGCAGTGCCGAGGTGGTGTTCCGGACGGATCCGAAGCTGAATGATTACGTGGTAGAGCGGGGCGCGAAGCGCAACACGGACCCGTGGAAGCGCGGGCTGGATGAGGAGGTGGACGAGAGCGACGATGCGAGGCTGGACCGGCTGGAGAGGGAGATGGCCGAGGCGGATGGGGAGGCGGTGCAAGAGCGCAATGCCATGGCCGACCTGGAGGCGAAGACGGCGGATGCGAAGCGGGAGATGGCCGTGGCAGATGCGCTTGATGAGATTCGCAGTCGAAACGCACGGATTGAGAAGGCGCACCGGGATGGGGTGGAGATTGAGGTTAATGTGGTTGTGCCGGAGGATGAGCTGAGGAGAAAGCAGGAAGAGGAGGACGCTGAGGCGGCGAGGAGGGCGTTTGCAAGGAGGCATGCGCTTCTGGAAGAGGTCATCGAGGATGATGCCCCGCCGAGCGGTTCGGTCAACGGAAATGAGGAGTCGTCGAGTTCGGGATCAAGTACGAGCGCTGCTACAACATCTACAGAGGCGGGTTTGATGCTACCGCCACCCAGGCCGGTTTCCGTTCCTTCAACGGACATGCCACCGCCAAGTTTCAAGCGGCAGGTCAAGAAGAAGAAGGACCACTCGGCACTGCTGGGGATCAAGAAGAAGCAATCCTTGGTGTAATCTCTGTGGTTTTGCACCAACAAAAGCGTAGGATGGAGAACGAGTGGAAGATTCGCATCAAAACATCGCTTACGAATCCTTTCATCGCATGAAGTTAATGTGTTCGATCAAAAAACATGTCTGTCAACTCTCACGAAAAAAGCAATTTGAAGTCGAAACTGTCATGTTCCAATGCCGCTAAAATCGATTTATCATCACTCATTCTGGATTTGCCAGACTTTAACTCGCGCCATCCAGCAGAAGTTCATCGAAAGAACCAAACCCATCCCAAAAATAACGCCTAACTCATTCCCATTGACCCGGTGGCAGACCAGCCGCCTAGTAGCGGAGGCGAAAAATGCATCCTTTTCACCACCCAAAGAGGCGACGTCCGTATGCTGTCATACCCATCCAAGTACGTCATGCGCAACCCCAAATCGCCTGTTTTTGCTGCCACCCTCCACGCAACGGACGTTGTAATATATCGTCCGTAGCTAACGTGTGCTTGGCGTTCGGGAAATCCAGATACCATTGGAACGCAAGCAGAGAGGACGTTTCGGCCCATCTTAAAACGCCGTATAGCCATTACGATTGATAGCTGTGTTGAGTCGTGTTGCGGCCACGTGATGAGGGAACGCCGTTGGGTAGCGGTGGTGACCCCGGACTTGTTTGGCTACCGTCCGGGCTGGTTGGCGACGTTATAGAAACGGCCTCCATTTGCCTCTTGGTATGTTGGAGCATGGAGCGCGAGTATGTGCTCAGGTCGGCGGGAGGTGAAGGGGAGAACGGCATTGTGAGTGTGTCTCGAGACGATGACATAGGTTGACGGAGATGTTTGGACAGGGTGACTCAAGTTGGGCGACGTGCACAAGTCGAGAAGATGAGGTGATAAAGGCGAGCTGAGAAGGATGCTTGTTGGTCTGGTCGATGACGGGTAGACTAGGCGAAGGATGGGGGACCCGGTGATGAAATGGTGTTAAGTATGTTTAGTTGGTATTTGCTGTAGAACTAGAGAAGCAGAGGAAGCTTGTAGGGAGGGACGGGGCGCTTCTTTATAAGCCGAACTTTGAGCTGAGGAAATGTACTCGCAAGGCGGGAGTGTAGGGGTGGGGCAGGGGGGGGGGGGACGACGGGTAGGGAATGGGGAGTCCTGACGCTCGCGCAACTACAAGCGTAGGTGCAAAGCAGGCTCAGATGGTCTATGGGAGATTAAACTTTCCGCTGGGAAAGGCGTGTGCTGTGAAGGGGGGGAGGGCTGAATGGAACTGGATCTCACCTCCGTCACTTGCCATGATCTGCGTTGGACCCTAGTTTACCGGTTACGATCCCCCCGCTCTCTTCGTTTATTTTCCTCTCACGCCCCTACACCCCTATTGCATTGCTTTGCGGTGTTCCTTTGAAAAAGGAGCCACAAAAACAGGAGGATTGGCCGGCCCCCCGGATATCTGCAACGCAACCCCAAGGAGCTGCTTACTGCAAGTACTTGGGGCGACGTGGACGCTCAGGAGTTAGTACACCGTCACGTCGAACTGCACGTTACCCCTCTCCGTCAGTGATCGCCGCTGATGGGCCGTTTTGCATAGGAAGATCCTAGGTGCAGGACACGGCGAAGCCTCTGCCGGTGGTGAGCCAATCACGCAGCAACAGAGGGCGTTTCCCACGGCGAGGACAGGACGCATCGTCTACTCTAGCTTCCCGTGTTTTATTGCGCCGCAGCGCCATCCTCTGGCGTTCTGACGTCGGGATTTCCTTGACTACCACTCGAGCTGCCAGGGACCATCGAAAAGTTGTCTCAACATGACCGTTTCCACCGCCAACGGATGCAGAGAGACCCTGAGGACAGCACCGAGACCTGGGAACAAAGGAACGAAGGCGGGGAAGAGGGCGGGACGGGCACTGCGAAACATGGGCTGCCAAGAATGGCAAGACCCTGCTGATCTCGACAGGAGCTAAGGCCGCGGCCGCGGCGTCGAGGTACCAGGTACCTGAGTGATGCATGGGAGCCGGAGTAAAACGGAGGCGGAGCGTGACGGCGTCAGCTGCGCAGCCATGGTAACCGTCGCGCTCCGTTGCCTGACGTCTTGTCCGCGATGGTGATGAGAGCGAGGCAAAGAGTCGAAGCTTCTTTGGTACGGCGCCGTGGACGAGATGACGGAGCACACCCACACCCCCTGAGTCTCCCAAGATAACGACCTTTTAGCGGGGACAGAAGACGCGCTAGGCCAGAGGTACCTTTTCCGCCAGTTCTGGACTCGCAGTCGTACGAGGATCGGCAGCGATGGAGGCTCTTTTCGCAAAAAGTGATCAGCCTTGCGATGATGTCAGTGGTCGAGACCTCGTTGCGTGCATGATGCACCAAGCTGAGGTGTGGGTGCGGCTTCTGCCAGTTCCGAAGTACCAATACGCCGAGCTTTCCAACGGAGGGCTTGCTGCACCCTGCCGTGTGCTCTCCACTGTAGGGGTCCAGTTCGAGTTGGCACGGGTTGGGGCGTGGAGGGAGAAAAAGTTGGCAGAAATTTGCATGGTAAACATGGAAAACTGCTACTATTCCATGCTTTCTGCCGATTTTGCTGAGAAATCCCATCCCACCAGCAGCAGACATCTGTCCACAGGGCCATCCCACACTGACATTCCCACACACACGAGTACATCAAAAGGCCGACCGAGGCTGACTGCTTAATTGAGAGAATTAGGCAGACTGCGCTTCGACAGCAAACCGAGCAACAGGGAGGCGGTCGCGGCGAGAACGCCGACGTTTCGAAATTCGATGTCAAGCAACGGCAGGGGCTCTTGTCGTGTATGACGTCAGAGAGATCCTCAGAAAAGGGCCCCACCACTTTTTGGGTCTTGGCGCTGGGGTGTCAACCAACGACAGGCCTTGTTTTAATTGGTCAGTCGCCCTCGCGATCATCAGAAAGACATCACAAAGCCAGGGATCTGAAAAATAAGCTCGTCGTGCAGGAAAGCCTGGGCCGCCCTACGAGATAATAGGCAAAGGACGAAGGCGAAATCTAGAACATTACGGAGTAGGGGTCGACCAACCCCCTGGAGAGCCACAGAGCGTTCGCCATTGCTCATTGCTCATGGAATGCTTCATCCGATGCGTCGTCGATGAAGTCCGAATTGACGCTGTTATGTCATCATCTCACCTCTGCTCCCCGGCGCGGAGTGGACCTTCGTACAAGCGTAGCGCAGCGTTGACGCCAGCCGCCCGTTCTGTCGTCACCTTTTCAGCCGCTTCCTAATTCACCTCGTCACTGAGCTCAATTGAGTAATGAGACCAATTACGTACGCGGCAACAGGCCCCTAATATTGCTCGTCTAGGCTTCCATCCCACACTATTGACACCCACTAGACCCTGTAGTACTAGATGCGGTAGTCCTGAGGGGGAGCGCCGTGACGTAGACGGAGTCAGTCAGGGTCCTCGTGGCACTTAATGCACGCAACACGAAGAGAAAAGGACCCCTATTTTGCCTTGCAGGCTTTTTTTTTCGTAAGGTACCCAGTTCCTTCACAGCGTACAAGCCTCAGCTCGATGGGTATGCCTGTATGACATGATGGCATAGCGGAGTGTGTAGCCGTGACGACGTTTGTTGTGTACGTACAGTGTCCTCTTGGGGCGGGAAAGCACACCACTCCGTGACGTTGGTTTCACGTGGCAAACTGCATGACGCCCGATGGGTCGAGGACGTCGGCAGAGTCCCGCTATCAGAAATGGGCGTTCCTCTCTCTCTTCGAACTATCCGGAGACGGACTAGGACACAGGCACGACAGATAGCCTGCGGGGTTGAAGCTCGTGTCATCAGCGTCTTGAGCAAAAACATCATCCACAACTATGTCGTCTTGAGATCTGCGTCGGTCTGCTTTGTCCCGGCCATCCGAAAACAGCCTCGCCGGGCCATGATCCGTACATACCCGTGATACCTTACCGAGCTTACCTATGAAAACGCTCCCGATGACAACACGCGCCGATCACTTCACTCATGGTCCTCCCCGTCCGAGTGATATGCGAAGCCTTTCGGTACAGGCAGCGGCACCTCGGCTGCGTCGCCGTCGTCAGGATCGACCTCCTCCTTTCCCTCCTTCGGCTTCCCCACCGCCGCAATACTATCCAACCTCACCACACCGCCCTCCCCACCTTGCCTCCCGGGGCCCCGTAGCAACGCCGTCATCCACTGACACCATTGCCACGGGCTCTCCCTGCCCCCCGGCAGTGAATTGAAGTACTCCCACCCCATCACCCCCCCAAACCCCGGATGTCGTCCCACTAGCGCAGGTAGCACCGTCGCCAGCGCATTCCACGGCACCCACCCCCCGCCATTCTCGGGGTTCGTCACCAGCCCCACAACCACCTTCTCCGCAGGCCACCCCTTCCGCAGCAACATCTCGTACATCAGCGGGTTACTGCAATCCCCCCACCCACAGTAGAACTGCGCGTTATACCACCCAATCTCCCGCCCGCGCATGACCTCTAAAGCCTCGTAGTCAAACCCGCTGAGGTTATGCTCAGCATTAAGCAGCGCCGCCGCAACAGGTGCCAGCGTGATGAGAAACTCCTTGCCAAAATCGGCGCGCAGCCGGTCGATGAGACGCACTATGCCCGCGAGAGACATGTGCTCCTCGACGTCGAGGTCGAGGCCGTCGAGGGAGCGGGACTGCACGAGCTGGTGCAGGGGCAGGTAGTAGCGCTCAAAGGTGGCTTCGTCTTGGTCGAGCCGCGTGAAGCTGCCTTTGGCGGCGCCGCCGAGCATGCCGAGGACTTTTATGCCCGAGGCTTGGAGGATGCGTAGCTCGGCCCAGAGGGTTGTGAAGCGTGGGTGGGAGGGGGGGTGGTCGTTTAGGGTGAGGGCTGAGGGGTCCTCGTTGATGTCTGGGAGGGGTTAGCGGGTGGGTTCTGAAAGCGGATAGGGGGCGAGAGGGGGGGGAGGGGGGTTGCGGACGGATTGCGGCGAGGATGAGGTGAGTGAGGCCGATCGCGGGCTGGGTGAGCAGCGGGAGGACGCTGATGTGCTTGCCGGCTTGGTCATGGTGGGTTTGGTAGTATGTTATGACCCGCGGGAGGTGTTGATGAGCTGGGAGTGGCGGCATTTTGGGATCGTGAGAGGAGTGCTGCTGAATCGCGAGGTGTATGTGTGGAGGGCCTGTGAGATGCGGCTGGTGTTGAGGGGTTGTGGTGAAACTTGGGGTATAACCCTAACCCTAGCTACTGGGTAACATCTACCTTGGGCCATCAAGGTGCGCATTTCAGGAAGCTCAAGAAATGAAGTGGTTTGGGGCCTCGGTTCGAGGCTGCCTTATCTCCATGAAACACGACCCATCGATCTCATCCTATCGCCACTCTTATCGTTGCCAAACAAACACCGGAGGAATCCTGAATCACATCCGTTTGCCACAGGGTCAAGAATTCAGGGACCAAAGAAACCTCGATATTAACCACTCATCCGAGCGGCGTCAGCGTCACCTGACAACAGCAAGCAATCATTACAAGATAGATGGCTCGATGTGACAAACATCATGATAACTTATCTGCCGGGTTTCTATCTGGAACACCAACACCAAGCCCACCAACTAACCAACTTATCTCGCCACCAAGTTCAGTTGTCCCAACCAACCACTGTTCACAAACCAAAAGAAAACAATAACATTACTAATAGGGGTATTAATTCCATCTCCGGCTCCTCGCAACCTAACACACCTGCAACACCGGACTCGCCCCGCCATACCTCGCCGGCGTGCTAATCAGGAATCCATCCTGGTCATACAGCCCCAAGCTTTCCTGGCTTCCCATCCTCCCGCTCTCATACCGTCTCCTCTTCGCCGCCGGCGTACACACCACATTCCCATTACCTCCCGGCCTCAACACCCCTTCTTTCCCTCCCTTACTATCCCCGCTAGAACCACAGTCCTCGTGCACCGCAAACGTAAACTCCACCCTGGGCATCTTGAAGCCCCCTCCTCCTTCTCCTTCAACCTCGCTCTCCTGGTGGCTGTGGTTCTCTTTCTCTTCGCCAACACCGACCCCAAACCGCACCGGGCTCACACTCAACTTCCGACTCACACTTCGTACAGCGCCCACGCGCCGCTTGGGCGAACCGCCCAGTGAGACCGTCCCGTGGCTGTTCCTCCCACTCCTGCTTCCATTACCGCTTCCATTCCCGCCCCGATTCAGCACCCCAGCACCATTGCTATTCCTAGGCGGTGTAGCTCCCAGCGACAGGTAATGCCTATTCCCGCTGCGGCGCTTGGACGGAGAGAAGACGCTATCGCGCAGGACGGGATGGATATTCTCGTCTCCTTTTCCATTGTTGCTGTTGCTATCCGCCGCTCCGCCGAGACAACTAGACGCAGAGCTCACGCAGCTGTTCATGCGCCGGAGCTCGGCGACGGTAGCAGCTAGAGAGGAGGAATGAGCGTGGCCTGGGGTGGGTGGTCTTGGTGAGGGGGTGGGTGTTGGGCGGGAGGGGGTTGCGAAGAGGGCGGCGATGGTGGAGACGGGGTCGGATGCGGGTGCGGAGGAGGCAGGGTCTTGTGAGTAGATTGAGGAGGCATCGCTCGCTCGATGAGTGAGGCGGTGGAGCGGGGAGGCGGTGGATGTGCGGGAGGGAGCGCGGGGAAGGGGGGACGGGCTCATGGCGCAGGAGTGACGGTTTTGTTGTTCTCCCTTTCCTCCAGATGGGATTGTTGTTGGAGAGGATGGTCGTTTTGTTGTCTTAGGCGGCGGGAGGATAATAGTGCTGAGCTTCTTGGTGGTGATGATGGGTTGTTGGGCCTCAGCCGCTTTGAGCGGGATCTTTGACGAGGGCGAGGGCGCTCTGCTGACCGAGGAGCGGGAGGCGATGAGCTCCGGCCGTCTTAGCGTGGAGTAGTCGATCGACCTGAACGGGGGGAGTGGCTGGGACCTGCGTCCCGATAATACTGGGCAGGGCGGCAGCTTGACCTCGGGCGGGAGAGTGAGAGTCTGTCCGAGCGTCACCCTCCGAAGATTCTGCGACCTTTTCAAGCTTTCACGGAACAGGTCTTGGCCCTTGTTTTGCCTCCCTGGCCATCCCAACCTGGTTGATGGCCGCGCCGTAGGGGAGAACGGGTCGGCCATGGATTCGGGGCTGACCATGATGGACTTGATGTTCTCAGCAGTGATGTGCTCCGGAGAAACACCGCCAGGGGTGTTCACGGCCGTTCTCACACCCTCGGACCTCTCATCCTCGCTATACACCGTCGACAGCGCAGACGATATCGATGTCCGCGCAGACTGGACCGGCACCGACCGGCTCTGCTGCTCTTGCTTTCTCTGGTTTCGACTCGGGCTGGTGAGGCCAGATGGACACTCTGGGATCTGGAAGAGAAGCTCGTCGAGCAAACTATCCGACTCAGAAGCAACCGACGCTTCCGAACCCTGACGCTTATGTCCCGGTGTCGTGGACCGGTTAGGCACGACTTTCTTTGGACTAGGTGTCTTGGGCTGTGTCGATGAACGAGGCGCAGACGGCGGAACGTCCTCGGTGAGCTCGCTATGGTCGAGCAGGTTTTCCCTGCTCGTTCCCATCTTGCTTGGCAAAGTGCCCAACTTGGCTTTCCGGGCGGAGCAGCCGCCCTCCTGCAGTCGCTTTTCGGTCGACCGCAGGATCTCGGACAGCGTCGAGTCGGTGGATGCCTGTCGGGTTTTATGCCTGAATGGCGTCGTGGGGAGAGACCGGGTTGGGCTGATGTTGCTGGCACTAGGAGGTCCGATCGGCTGTCCCTGGATGTCGTTCGCGGGGTATCTGTTGACGTTGACGGGTGTCGACATGGTCCTCATGTGTTGCGGTCTGTCACGGCTGATGACTAGTGCAGGCGGAGGCGGCGACGGGAGGATCCTCGAGTACATGCGGAGCTGGCCGTAGGCTGAGCGGATGTGGTCAATGCCGAACAGGGCGTCTTCGTTGAGCCGGTCTTCATATGGATAGCCTTGGGAGGCATGGTACACCTTTGGCAGCGTGGGCGTTTTGTTACCCAGCGGCCACGAGTCCCGGAACCTACTACGCCGGTAAGGCTTTGGCTGGGGGCGGATTGCGGGCCCATGGAGGGCGTCAGCGTCGATCCAGGACGGATTCTTCCTTGAGCCTCCGGCCGTGTGGAGCTTTGAGGACCAGTTGACCGACAAGGAACGGGTGAAGGGACCGCTGAACACCCGTGGGAAGAGCGGCATGGACTTGCGCTTTGGCGGCGAGGGAGACTCCCTCCCAGGCTTGGACATTGCCGATGCGCTCTTCTTGAGCTTCCTGGCACCCATGCGGCCGATGATGACAGGTACATCGCCGCTGTCGATGCTCATGGTCTCAGCCCGCATGCGCCGCTCCTTGCGTTCTGCACGCCGCCGTGAGAGCCACAGTCCAAAGAACGCCATGCCGACTGTGATGATCAACGTCCCTGCAAGGACGATAGACACCAGCGCAGGGAGGGAGATCTGGTTTGCCCGGTGCCTGAAGTCGGCCTCGACCGGTGGAGTCGAAGGCGTATATCGCCGCACGATGCCCATCTTGAGATGCTCTCTTGTTGTCAAATGCACAAGGCAGGTTGCATACGCCCATTACTTACCAAGTCCTGCCTTGGGGGATGCTATCCCTCACTGGCCTTCCGCTCGCTCCGTGCAAGGCCAAAGGAAAACTCACCCGATGAGCATTGACAAGCAAATAGATGAAGAAGAGAGACAGCTTTCTCAAAAGTGGTATCTTGGGGGCTGGTGCGCGCCCAAGGTTTTAGCTGGCCATCTCAGCTTGGTTGAGGTTGACGGGCCCGTCGTCGGTGGGCTGGAGACTGGAATGCAGTTGTGCCGAGCAACACCATTCCAGCCTTTGCCTATCGCTGTGAGACAGAAATCTTGTCGATTCCACAAGATGGAAGAGGCGCCGAGGGTGCACCACGAGGAAATCTGCACATTTCGCGAGGTTGGAAAGTGTGCTGAAGGGAAGCCACCTTCAATCCCGTCCCTGTGGCAGCCAGTTGAATTTGGGGTTTTGTTTACTGATAACCCTGTGCATCGCCATTGTTGCAGCCTGACAGCTCAGAAAACGGACTGGAACGCAGGCTTGGCTGGGTTGCCAGTCGGTAGATACATTTGAGTGTTGGCAAGGTCATGCTGTGATGAACAAAACTCGAACGACCAGCGACTAATGATTTCTCAATACACCATCTTGAAGGTGAACGACTACAACATCTTGCAATTCAACTTCAAAAAACAACCAAGTAACACAATTGGTAAACGATAATGCATTGCATGAAGAGAACCCGAGGTATCTTAGCTATCTCTGTCCCAAGAGCCCAGCACCGAACGCCAACCTATGACATAAAATTTTGGGAAGTGGCAGCAATCAATGCGAGCCACAATGCGAGTCATTGAGATCATAGTAGCCTTTTCTTGCTCCTCATATTCCTGGACCACCAGATCGCATCCAAATCCGCCACCAAGAAGTGAATCGAATCGAATCGCCGTCGGCCAATACTGGCCGCCCACAAAGCCAAGATCACTTTGCTTAAACGAAGGGAATGAATAGGTGTGAGATGACGATGTACCTCTCTCCTTATATGCTCTAAATTCATGGTCCTGGGAGATACTGGTCGAGGGTGAGGGTCGAATCGAAGTACTTATGATCGGCGGCCGTGAACGTGGCGGCGCCCATGACGATGCATATGCGGCTCGTAACGTGCCTGAATACCCTCTACCGTGACCGTCGATGTGGCTGTCGTGGTCGTCATGGTAACGTATTCGACCTTCTCCTTGACAATGATCATATTGACCAGTTTGCCTTCGGTGACATACTCAGTCCGCACAACCTCATAGCCTTCTTCCTCTACAGGCTGCGATGCGGGAGGAGGTGTGATGGCGGGCTGGGCAGCAGCAGCGAACTCCGGTGTGTCCGCAGTGCTAGGTGTGGGCGCGGGTTCGGCGGCACTCGAAGTATGGTCCTTGAAGACCTGTCCAGGGAGGTAGACAGAGTCGGTGGGTTTGGCGCCCTCTGAATATCCGACGGTATCAATTGATTGGTGAGTAGTTTGGGGTCCCGGGTTGGCGACAGTCGCAGGTCCAGGGCCGTATTGGATGGGAACACCTCCGGGGAGGGTGTTTCCAACCTTGCCGGCAACTTTCTCATTGACGAGCACCTTGGGAAGTTTCATGCTGCACTCCTTCATCTTGTCTTCGCTCTGGAGGGTGAAGATAGGGCAGTCCTCGACTAGTCCGGACAGGTTCGTACAGGTATCGACAGCCTGCTGCAGGAAGTCCACATCCCAACCGGTCATGAAATCAGCATGATAACCAAATCCTGCATTGCTTGTTAATACAGTCCGTATAAATGGTGGGAGGATGAATCAACCTACCATCGGGATCTCCGTTCGACAGAACAAACTCGCCAGGCACTCCGCGAAATAGGTTGGTCGCCCAGATGGTCTCATAGAAGAGACCGGGCAGCTTAACGTCGAAGCCCGCCGGGCAGCCGCCATTCATGACGAGGTCGGGGTAGGCAACGTGATTCTTGTGGTTGTGAGCATCGACGTTCTTCCCGTCCCAGCACGACGGAAACATGAGTTCTATTCTGACTCCGTCGGCGCAGTTCTCGTCCAGATAGCTCTTCTCGGGCATGTAGTGGCGATAGAGGGCACCCTCGGGCTTTTTGCCGTAGCTGAGGCAGTTGAAGCCAAGAGCGCGCTGGGCGAGATCAACTTGGGACGTCTGACCAAGCTTTGCCCAGTAAGACTGTTCAGGGTCTGCATCCTTGGGGTTTGCGCCAGGGATGGAGTAGTTGCGGCGAAGACTGTCTCCAGCGATCATGCGGAAGCCAGGTGGGAATGCTGTGATCTTGCCATCGGGGTTGTTCGCATCTTTGTTGAGAAAGTAGTAGCTGATGAGCGTTAGCAGTCTGCCTGAACCTCAACGTGACAGAGAACTTACCTCAGCATGCCTCCGATTTGCTCCACAAGCTCGAAGGTGCCATCGGCGTGGTGAAAGTAGAGCGACGGAGCCCAGTACACCGATTTGTCCTGAGTGACGCCACAGGAGGTGCAATCACCGCTCATGAGGTCGTCGTAGGTGGCATTCATGTTGAAGCCAGAGGAGCCGTGGATGGAGTGAACGTGCTGTGCAACTTCATTGGGGTTCACCAGAGGGTCCAGCCGGGCAAGACCAACGCGGCCACGGCAGGGCATGCGCCAGAAGGCAGCGGCGCCCTGGATGGTGGCCAGGAAGAGGAAGCCTCTCATATTGGTAGAGTCAGAATTGAAGGAGTGAAATTGTTGACGAGAATATATCGAGAGAATGTAAAGCGCTGCTTTTTTTTCTTTGCTTGCAAGAAGCAGCGGCAAGAGAAAGAGAAAAAGGAGCGTTGATGGAAAGAGGGAAAAGTGGTGACTGGTGACGCGAAAGAGCGAGTGGCCCAGCGCAGCGTTTGTCGAGTGACAGGTCCAACAGCTGAAGGGTGCACAGTGCAAGTTGGCTGGGAGATTTCGTGATCTGTGATCAGACGAGACTCTGCAAGCTCTGGAATGAAGATCGAATTCCTCGGTTAGACGTCCAGGTCCTTGGTTTCTGGTTCGATGGTTGAACGGCGCTGTGCTTCCTTTGCTGCGGGCAGGAGGGTTGGCGGGGGAGTCGACAGCAGCAAACGGGCAAACAAGAAATGAATGTGTGTGCGGTCAAGACCTGCAATTTGTTTTCTTGGGACGAAATGAATGGATGGATGAACCGTAAAGAGCGTTTACCTCAAGGAAAGAAACACCCAAAATCGGTGAGAGGCAGCACCACGAGTGAAAAGGCCAGGCGACGGGACGAAGAAGAGGGAGGTGAAGGAGAGACATGGGCTCCCGCTTAGATATCTGCTGCCCCCTTTGGAATGTGGGGTCCCCTCGATTGCTTGGCGTCCACCTCAAGCGGCACATCACAGCCACCGAACCGGGTTCTTCGATTGGCTGCGCCAGTAATTAAGGGGGGGCTTGGGGCTTCTATTCCTGAGGTGCGACTCCAGTCGCTCATCATCTTGTCGCGTTTGACCTGCAGCACCCAGTCGCTGGCCTTGGCTTCCACAGGGATTGCCTGCAGTGGCCTGTTTGCGCTCGCTCCTTGATAATACAAAATGCGCCCATTCCCAATCTCCTCTTCGCACCAGCCCGGAGAGGGCCCGGAGAGCGACGAAAAGAGCAGAGGAACCCGAGTCCGTGGCGGCCCCAGCCGGGTAGACATGCACTTGCACTTGCAGTGGTCTGCACCTGAGCCAACGTCGTCGCATTCGCAATCGCAGGCAGGTGCAGGCGCAGGCGCAAGCGCGTCCGCGGTGTCGGTGCCGGCCCCGGGGATCCAGATCTCGACCAACATGCAGGGTCGTCACTTAACCGGAACGATCCAATCTATTCGCATCGCAATCTATTCAGCCCTCCGAACCATTCATCCCATCTCCTCTCCTCTTTATCCTGTCATACAGAGCATCCAAAATAAGGACTCATGTCAGACTTCGCCCCTTCCACAGCAGTCGGCTCTCGCTTCGCCTAGCCAAATAATTCGTGCTTCCAAAATAACTGTTCCCCAAGCTCCCCGTCGTGCAACGTCAGATCGTCCAGCTCCCCCAAGGCATCCGTCTTGCCTCGCATTTGAAAGCCTGGTCGAATTCTGCCGGATTCTATCGCGATCGTCTCACTCCCGCGTGCCCGTCCGCCGTGGAGATCATCTATCTGCCAAAAGTGCACGGCCAACGCGACGTCGGGAGAAAGCGAGGAAGTGCTTGCAGCCACCACCGTTGAAGAAGCGGGGGCGCGATCCACCCAAGTGGAGGGGGAAAAAGAAAATGATCCACACCCCACGCCTTCCAAGACCGCTGAAACGCGTTTCAAGGTTGCAAAGGGGCACTCGACCTCCACTCGGTAACTGGGCCGCGGACCTCTTTCGCAGGCAGCCAATCAGACGTCGAGCGCAACGGCGCCTCCATCGTGACCCCTGAGGACGCAACGGCAGTCCTTCGGGTTGGGTTTCTCGCGTTACGGTACCTGAGTTTGCCGCCAGTGCTCACCCCATCACGTTTATGCGAGATCCAATCGATCCAATGGGTGCCTCAATCGTGCTCCCCAGCAGCAAGAGGGGATGCACCTGCGGCGCAGAGTCTGGACGGACCCAAATCCAAGCTCATGGCTCACCAGGTTCAGCCAAGCCATGCGCCCCCTGGCGAGTTTTATGCGCACGTCACGTTGGTGGGATTCCTGGTTTGCGCCGTCGATCAATGCCCTGCAAATCTTCCACTGCCACGGGCCCATGATAAGCTTGAATCAGCATCCATCACACATACATGCCTGTCATCGTTTCAGCAATAAGGTCGGCATTCCCGTGGTATCTCGCAAACCTCGACGCCATTTTGAAGATTGTAAAAGGTGCAAACAAGTTCCGGATTGCCGGATGGCCGGCAGAGGCGAGGAAGATGCGGCATTATCGGGACCCACGGCCATCCCATGTGGCCTGCGGCCTGGCCCAGCCGCTGTCGGCACTTGCATCCGTGCCCCGCCTGCTTTGCGTGCGTCACCGCCCCCTGGGCCGCACGATAACGTTAAGAATCTTACAGTGCACCTTATCTCAATTCTACCAAGCCCTGCGTGCCTTGATAACAATCCGGTTGAACGGCGTGGCAAACCCGAATCCCAGCACTTATAATGTCTTCAACACCTCGAGCTGAGGCTAGATTGACAAGAAATATTTGCAAAGTACCGGTCGTGCCTGTTCGGCTTCCCGTGCTACACTCAACTTCCGCGGCATTCCTACCCGTCGTCCAATGGGATCAAATCACATCGATTCGGCGTCAAAATTCAACCGCAGATACCTCTCCTGCAAAGCTCTCTCCAGTCCGCCCTCATCATTGCAATAGTGCGATAGGTTGATCGCTCTTGTTACCCACTCCTTTGCACGCTCCGTTTCCTGGGAGCCAAAGCAATCAATGCCGTGATTGAACGCCGTTGATGCCATCCATTCCAACTCCTCTTCTGGCCAGCTTGCATCACCCTTGCCAGCGTGTGAGTCAGTGTGATCTGAAGATGACGGGTTGGAGCAAGAATTCACTCACCTCACGTAACTCCCGTGCCTTGGAACAGGCTTCGTCAAGAAGTTTCATCGCCAGCCCGTCATCCAGCGGCAGCGTCGCCTGGAACAAACACCTGGTGTACTTCGCTAGCTTGATGGCATCAAACCTCTCCAGTACCCATATCTCGTTGATGATCTTGCGCATGGTTGAATAGAGTGCTAGGTCATAAATTAGAAACGAAATTCGTTAGGATCGTAGAGGCCGGTTCTGCAAACCTTGCCCCGAAACCCTCCCCCTGAGCAGACTATCCGCCATTGCCTGGTAGGCAGTGATATTCGCACATGAAATTCCTCTTTGCACAATCCCTCCCAAATCATCCCATTGTCCAAGGGCCACGGCCGCCTCGAAGTCAAAGGTCAGCAAGATGGCGTGCTTCCTGGCCAGATCGTCCTTGGACGGTTCGTCCAGGTGTGTGAGTTGCTCGACGAGTTCGCCATCGAACGCCCTGATATGCGTTCGCATTGCGAGATAATCCTGCTGTAGTTTCTCGACATTGTCTTGGGCTCGCGCCATAGAAACAAGGGCCGAGGATATGATGAAGCGGGCAAAAAGACTCCGCAACGACAAATCTGTTTGGGATCCGGCGTCGGACGGAAAGTGACCAATTACGGTGACACTGGCAGTTAGCATTCTCACGACGTAGCGGAGGTCCCAAGACGTGGTGTTCTTCAAGGCCATATTGTACGCGTTTCGCCCGAACCACTCGATTTCATCAGCAGTAAATAGTTTTTTTATAGTTGCATCCTGTGTCTGCTTCTCAAGTGCAAGTACCACTGATTCAGTTAGCCTTATGAGACACTGAGACCGTTGAAGGGACCTCTCACCGGCATCGAAGACTTGGCACAATTCGTGGACGTACTGATGCTTGTCTGCATCAGGCTTATTCACCAGCATACCTAGCAGTCGTATTGTGCATCGAAACAGAGCCGGCAAGTGAATGGGGTTTGGATCCTTGTATTCGTAGTGTTCTTGGAGCTTCCTCAGGGTCGCGACGGTGAAATAGACATCCCCCGCTTTATGAGACTCTGCAATACAGGCCCCGAGATAGTCGATATGATCTGGCAGGGAACTAATGATCTCAAGACACCGCTCCGCCAGTACACGGTCGTCGATTCTGATAGCGACTTTGAATGTCAGATACGCCGTCATTGGTTCCTTCCAGCTGTTTTGTGACATCCCCTGAACGATGGAAAATGCCGCGACCGGGCTGTTTCGGGAGAGCGCGCAGAGGAGTAGTTTCCTTGAAAATGTCAGCACATTAAATGCGCAGTTCTAATCGCCTGCTCTTCATACCTCTCGAGCTTGGATGTGTTGTTTGGGCCACAGTTCTGGAATACTGTGTGTAAGGCTATTCCGCACCAACCTTCTGCCTGGTCGTACTGAGCCAGACCATAGTTCGATTCCACTTTCTTCCATATCAACTGAGAGGAAACTGTTAGCATCTAAGCTGAGATAGCAAGGTATGGCTCGTCGGTCGTCCTACCGCCTGTGCTGCGACAGCTGCTTCTGCACTCAAAGGCCTGGAAAGATATGAAAGCACGCCGCGCACAGCATCGATGGTATCGAGTGTATCTCGCTGGCTGGTGATCATCCACATTCTTGTGATTACGGCCTTCTCCATCCAGCTATCGTTTTCTGCTTTTGTCAGTGCGAGAATGAAGTCATCAAGGACGGCACTCCCGATGGTCGGGCTCTTGTCGTGGAGTTTGCGGATGTGGTGTATTATGAGCTTGAACCCTGCCTCGGTGTAGGTAAAGTCCCTGATCATCCGCCGAAGAATATCTCCGTATGTGTCACTGTCGAAGACCTCTGCGGGCGTTTTCTGAAGCAGCTCAAGCCGCAGGAGCGATACCACAGGCTTCCTCCCAACCTCCGCTTCGATACAATCGACATATTTCCCCGCTTGATTCAAGCCTTCTTGGGTACCAGTACCCAGAAGCGCTGTGACAAGTGCCTGTAAGATTGCCAATCGGAGTTCGACTCCTTCACGGGAGATGTCTTCGAGGTCTTGGCCGTTGATAACATCGTTCGCCCTCCCTAACCACTTTATTGCCATTGGAAAATCAGAGCGGGTATTCATAGCCTTTCCAATCTCATATAGGACATCGGAGAGCCTTTCAGCGTAATCGGGGGTGAGAAACTCGTGTAATCGCTCGGCTTTTGTGTACATGTGCTCGGCGACGTCGAGCCTGTTCTCCACCCACGACTGATCATTGAGTTAGACGAACTACCAGCGCCGCTATGTCTGAAACCGACAGAACTCACCAGACCCGTCCGAAGGATAAAATACTCCACCTCAAGACAGTTGTACTCGGCCACCTCGTCCGTGGCCATCTTTGGTGCGAGATCCTGCAAACTGCTTTTGTAATCCGCCGCCTTCTGAAGAACCGTTGTTGCCAGATTCGGTTCCCTCTCCTCTATCATTCACGTCAGTGTCGCATCCCCCAAACTCCTTATCCCGAGCCGCATACCTATACAATCTCTAGCCGCCTTCAACGCCAACTTCAACAAGTATACCACATCGGCCACTCTCCCTCCTTTCTCCAGCACCCTGGCCCTCACCAAGACAAGAAGATTGAACGCCAAAACACGGCCGTGCAGGAACAACTTCCGCAGCCGCTTCGACTTCCGTTTATCCTCTGCGCTGTCGCCATAATGCTCTCTCTTCAGCCGCGTGCAGATGTTCCACAGTCGCGTAGCCTGCTTGTCGATCTCCGGATCTCCCGAGATACCTGGCAGGTACTTTGCTTGTTGGCCGGTATGCAATGTATCGATGAATTTCTTGGCCTGCTCGACCAGCGCGTCCGTCGCGGGGGCATCGCGTGGGTCGCTCGAAAGGATTTGGTACAGATTGCGAGCGAAGTCTAGATTTCGACACCGGGGTTGAGTAAGTATCACTCTGTAGCAGCTAGAGAGAGCATGAATCGAGATCCTCTGAGGAAGCGAACTTACCGAGCGCTGCCTCGACGCGGCTCTCGCTCTTGCGTGAGGCTTGTTTGAATGTCCGATCACCGGGCATGGTGCCGGGTGCTCTTGCCAATTCTAGAAGCGGAAAATAACATCAGTAATCTTAGGGGGAGACCTTTTTCCTGTGGTTTGGATGGGCTTTGTACTAGGGGATGCTCTTCTGTATAGGCAAGTTTTGTGAACCACGAGGGAGGAAAGGGTCACGAGGGAATAGTGCCAATAGGGGGCATTTGGAAGTTATCTGTTGGCTTCTGCCTGATTTGATAATCGGTGGATGCTAGTGGTATCCTAGAGTATAAGAAAAATGTTCCTGGGAAGGCGCGACCGTGACCCTGATTCTGACGGCAAGACGTCCCCCCCCCCAACACTCGGCCCCGATTTTTCGATCCTGCTCAACCAAAGAAACGAACCTGCTGCTATGAAATTACTCCGCGACCATCTACGGCTAGATGGATATGTGATCGAGAGATGTGAATGGGTGCGCCCTAGCAACGCTGGCGGGGGGGGGACAAGAATCCCAACAAGTTAGTGCGGCTTGTGCCCACCGAGCGAGCCACGAGATACGCCGTGGTAAGAGTTGCCGTGGATGGCAGATCGTCGGCACTATGGGTCGTGAGGGAGGAAATTTCCAACGATCAAACAAGGGCTGCCGGGGGTCAGCAATCAGAGAGGAAAACAAGACTTGGGACGTACATTTTGTGTTCATCTCTCCGGATCCTGAACGAGAAGCAGCAGTTGGTGACTGGGTGAGCCGACTTATCGTCTGGACTTTTCAGGGAGCAGGCTGTGATGAGGCTGTCGTGCGCTGAATCGAAGGCGATAGTTCCAAACTCTTCCCAGTACCTCACATTCGAGTCCTCGGTCAATATTTGGTGTAGGGCAATCTTGCCCTGAACTAGAGCATTAGAAACAGTCTTTGGCGTCAGTTCTTTGGGCCTTGCTTACCCCTTGAAGGCTCTCAACCGGTACGTTGATGAGTTCTGCCATCTCCTTGTTCCCCCTAAAGATTTCACCGGTTCTTCTCCAACAGCAGGCCGGTATCGCCATGCTTGCAAACAGCCGGTCGCACTCCATCAGGGACTGCTCAAACCAGAACTCAACTAGGACTAGATGCCAAGTCGTAAGGGGCTGGATTCTCTCGCGGAACTTTGGCCTGAAGCGATCAATCTGCCTTAGGATCTTCTGCTTCGACGTCGGAGCAACATGTGTATCAAGGTACGATGACAAACGAGCGTAACCGTTAATATAGCTAAAAGGTTTTAGAAGACCTGCCTCGTACTTGGCCTGGAGGATGCCAGTCATGCGCTCTTCGGCCGATTCGTTGCCATGTGGATCTGCAGCTTCTAGGTAATATTCGCGCGTCTTGTCTGTGGGAAGAGCGCTCGTCGGCCTCGAGATGGTCTTGGCCTGATCGGCATTGGGAGGAGGCATGAGGCCCCCTTGAATCGCGCTGGGGGGGAGTAAACTGCCGCTATTGTTTTGAAACCGCGCGAGGGGGTCGTTGTTGCCTAGCAGCGGGTTTTGGTCGTCTGCCATAAGAGCACCAGCGCCGTCGTCGAGAAGGCTGGTCTGGAGAAATTCATTCAAAAGGTTGAATTCGTTCGTCACCTCGGGGGGGATCTGCTGGTAGCTGGGGTGGAAGTTGTGCATGTCGTGATAGTGGTTTTGGCTGGTCAGCCAGCTATCAGAGAAACCGGCGACTACGGATGCCAGCTTCAGCTCCGGGGAGAACAATGCAGCAGTCAAAGGGTCAAGGGACCTACACTGGCTCATGGTGCTACTCAGGGCATTTTCTTGGATGCTAGACACCGCCCTGGGTTGCACGAGCTGTAAAGCATTGCCCGGGCTTAGCGTTGCCACATCGAAGGCACTCTTTGCGGCATGGGCAGGCCTGCTGCTGATGCTCGCGTCGAAGGCTGGTGGTCCCATGGAGCCTGCAGTCTGGTCCATGGCGCTGCGCCCCAGGTCCGATTGCGTGTCCGAATCGCCCACCGTCGAGGGCGCGATCACGCTCTTGGACTTCCTGGACTCGTTCTCGCGAGGCTCGTCGTGGCACAGATGGCCGATGTTGCGCTTGATACATCTCGTACATGGCCTCTCCTGCCAACCCCCACGGCATCGCCCTCGGGTCAACAATTGCTCGGGCTCGGGGACCAATACTTCAAGCCATCGACGGGAAACGAGAGAGGGTACATACGAGATCACACGTCATATGCTAGCGACAAGACCCAAGCAACATGGTTAGCAACTTGCTCGAATGGCCAGCCCGTGAATGGCGAACGCATGCGCAGCTACAACATCCCGCTGCAGGGCCCTCCTCGGGGGGCAGTCTGCTGCACCGCCCGCCACGAGAGGCGGGAGCAGCCAATTGCCGGACAGGGGGCGTCCGGTGCGCAGTGGAAGTAGATGACTTACAGATCGACGGCAGTATAAACAAGCTGTCGGTGGTGCGTGCATCAAGCCAGCCGTTAGCCCTCGGCGACTGAAAAAGGGGTCCGGAACCAGGGCCGGGATGGAGCCACATTACCATGATTCACCTTGCGCCTCTTCTTGGGGGTCTTGTGCTCGTCATCGGCGGCGGGCGCCTGGTGATCCTTGGGCTTGGTGTGGCTTTAGGAATTGGGGTCCTTGGCCTCGTTCCCGGGCGTCCTCTTCATAGCTTCTATTCCCGCCATTGTCTAGTGGAGCCGGCTCCCATTGGACCTCGTGGTTACGCAACGGGCGTCGAGTTCGTAGCTCATTTGAGCAGGGCCAGCGGCTCCTCGCAGCAACTCGAGACGATTCGATCGCAGTTCCGAGGCACCTCCCTCCCTCTCACTCGGTCGTCGGTTGCGGGGCTGGGCGCGGGCGCGGGCTTCGAGTCGTGGCCGTGGCTATCGCGTCGACAAGGAAGTGTTGATTTGCTGCGTCGACACCGCAAAGTGGCCCATCACACGAGCGCAATTGATCGCATTCTCGGCTCCGTCATGGGAGAAGAAAATCGCTCTCCACCTTTCTGCACGAGCAATCGGAACAATGTCTTGGGAGAACGACCGGGGTCTGGCGCGGGGCTGAACTCAGCCGAGGGGCAAGGTTTGGGGCGACCATGTCAGCTTCGGCAAACCTCACCCCCCCCAGCAGCACCGCACTGGCATTATTTGCTGCGCTGGCGGCTACGGACCGTACGGGCGTGACACAAAAGTTCCAATATCTCGATTCTCGATACTTATCAGCATCGAATATTCTCCGTTGTTGTATCCCGTATTTCAACGCTGCTGGACGTTCATCAGACACCCACAGCCGTCGGGTACCTGGCAATGAAATACGTAGAGGCATGGGATAGATTTGCGCCCCTCCCCTCCCATTACGACGATCATGAGACCCCACTCGACATGGACCATCCTCCCACCTGAGCTACCCCAATTTTTTGTGTCGCGCATCTTCATCGTGTGAGTTCTTTCCTTTTCTGGGTTGGCCAGCTTTTTACTGTGTCCGATCGTGAGGAGAGCAGCTGCAGGGTTCGTAAGTGCAAGCAAGACATGGGGTTAGGGTTGGTTGGCGTTCAGGAACCTTGATAAATAAATGTGTTGACACCCGCTGCCCGGCTGCCTTCAACACCTCGCACAGCGTCTCGGGGAATAGCGGGCACCTGCCTCCCTGTTTCTGACCTCGTATGCGGCGGTCGCTAGCAGTGACGCCGCCGAACTGATAAATCAAGCTTGCCGATTCCCATGCACATATAGGTGCTCTCCTCGCTAGACCGTCGATTCGAAGAACTCCGAATGATCCCAGACCAATCCCGAGAAATGCCACGGCGGCTGGTGTTGGTAGGTGCCAACGGCCAGCTGCGTGGGAGCAAGTGCTCCGACCACCCTGGACCGTCTGCCCTCACGATTCTTCAGCTGTTACTTGTGGTTGAACGAACCAGACCAAGATCTACTGCGGGGTTTTGCAGCTGGAGTTCTGCTCCCTCCCCTGCCGCCTGCGCATTGCTCGCAGGTGGTTACCTGGCTCCAATTTAACCGACTTCATGATGGACGTTGAGCTTTCGTTTCTCCTATTTTCTTTTCCCGCGTCTCCAGTTGTGAAATTTTATTGTTGTCGCGATTGAGGAACGTCCAGCACAGCATGATATCCTGGCACGATGAGTCGTGTTACCGACCAGACGTCAGCCTGGTTGATGGCAACCCGTTTTGCATGAGCTGCGGCTTTCTTGCTTCACCAAATGACCTGGACGCAGGCCAAACGCCCCCGCCTTCGGTTCTGCCTACTACACCCCGATGTTGCCTCGCACTTTCATGGCCGTCATCAGTGACCTTCACCGATGCATGTATCAGCGGCACAGATGGGGAAGATATTGCAGACGTTGTCGCCGAGGTTGTTGGGGGGCTGCATGGTCCACAGGACAGAGATGTTGAGATGTCTCTATCTGACGCTGACCCCGACCCATCAACTCAAAACAGCGGGAGCTTGGACACGGACTCACAAGGCCTGCCACAGAGTCGAGCCGCCCAGAAAAGCAGGGAGCTTCCGAGATCACTAACTGGGAGAGATGCCATTCGGATACTCCGTCTCAGCAAAGGCAAAGGCCCAGCGCCGCTCCATGGCACGCTCGAAGTTCACGAGCTAAAGTACTTCCCGGAGTACGAAGCACTCTCGTACACGTGGGCCGATGCGACTGGAGACGCAAGTAGAACGAAGAAACTCTACTTGGGAAGGGAATGGGGGGTTCTGCCCGTAACACCCAACTGCGAGGCCGCACTCCGGTGTTTAAGGCTCCCGAATAAGGACAGGCACATATGGGTAGACTCCATATGCATAAACCAGGACGACATCGAAGAACGCAGCCACCAGGTTCAAATGATGAATATCATTTATCAGACTGCGCAAAGAGTACTTGTTTATCTCGGGGACGATGCGCCCAGTACTGACATCTTGTCCACCCGCCTCCGAAGCGTACGTCCCGAATGGCGTAATGAATGGGACGGGGAATGGACGGGGATGGATAACAACCTAAAGCGACCATATTTCTTTCGGTCATGGATTATCCAGGAGATTGCTGTTGCGAAGACAGTGCTGGTTACAGATGGAAGTGCATGGCACGTCTGGCCCATTCATGATGGAGTCGCAAATACACAGACGATTCTCCCCTGGATTAAGCATTTCAACGACCGGAGATACAAGACGTCTGATGATCTTATTCATTTGATAGTCGACTCATGGTCCTCACAAGCCTCGGATCCCCGTGATAAGGTGTTTTCTCTCCTGGGGGTTATCTCAGGGGCTGCAGCCGACGGGCTGACCGCGGACTATTCCCTTTCTATTGAGCAAATGTGAGTTCCTCTTCGCCTTTCATCGGTCTTCAGCCCTTGGCCCACCACCACGTGGACACTTCGTTTTCCCTGAACGTGGCTGACTGTTCAATGTTTAGATACACAGGACTTGCCGCATTTGCGCTTCAGGGGCGTGGCATGTCTGAGGTTCTTAAGTACGCCGGGGGCTACGAACGTGAAAGGTCCAGGAGTCTGCCATCCTGGGTGCCGGACTGGCAGGCGCTGTCACAAGACTGGGGAATCATGGCACGAATTCAGCGGTTCCACTCAAAGGAAGCTTGGGAGAAAGTCTTACGCGGACAATCCATCTCCCCTGGTCGCACCGAGGGGGTATCATGGCCCTGGCCAGGGGCGCCTGCCCCCCCAACGGACACCAGCGTGCATCGTCAGACAGGGGCCATCTGTCTCTCTGGGATCAAGATTACAGAGCTGCCTCCGCCGCGGCCGTCGCCCTTTTTGGATGCTTTTTCCGTCTGTACGTCGGACGGGCTCTTCATCGCGGCACCAATTACCGCCAAGCCAGGGGATATGGTTTTCTTCATCAGTGGCCTCGGGACTCCAGTACTTCTCCGAAGACAAGTTGACGGGAACGACAGTATCTTCGCCTTTGTTGGGGCATGCCATGTCAGGATCCAAACTGGAATAAACATGAGAGATGATTCATGGAGCCCCTCCTTCATCAACCTCCACAAGTATCCAGAGTTTTTCGCCATCAAGATGCCGTCTGATTGGACGGTTCGAAAATCTGGTTCCAGTGACACTGCAACAGAATTTCGAAAAATGATGAGGGAACTTGTTAATACAGAATTCGAGGACTACACGCCAATACAATACCAACTTTTAGAACGTCTGGGACGAGAAGCGGAGACCACTTGGACCGCCATTCTGCAAGAGTCACTACCGATAGTGCTTTTTGCGCCCGCTTTTCGATCCTCGGATATCATGGAGCCCGTCGTACCACTGCTAGACGATCTCAAGGAAGCCTTGAAACTTCTCTGTGACATGTGGGCCAAGGTTGTCGCGCAACTCGACCAGTGCAGCCAACCTGAGGGACAGTATCAAGGCGACCTGAGAGGCCAGGTCTTAGCGCATTGTTTGGAGCTGGAGAAGCGTATTGAAGCGCTGCGTCTCCTGCATATCCTCGAGACTCCGGATCTAGCTCTTGTCACGGAAAAGGTTAACCTAGCGATACGAGACGAGCTTGCGGACTTTTACTCTGACGACGGTGTGGGAATTACACTTCGCACCTCTAAATCCCTCGACAAGGGCAGCTCGGACCCCAACAGTCACTGTCCAGCATGGTACCGCCTCACTCCCTATGATATGGGCAAGGACTGGTGGCTCTCGGTGCTAAGAACGCAAACGGGAACGGCTGCGGAACATCTTAGGAACGCTCTGTCGGGCGGGGTGCTGGATGCCCAGATTGCCTCTGGTACCTCTTCCACAACGTCTACCGTGCTGCAGGACAGCTTGGTTGAAGCGCGTGGATGGCAAACAACATTCAGTGACGTCCTCGGGGAGATCGACCTGACGAAAAGCGCAGTGGAGATCCTCATAAAACAACGGAAGCGATACCGGGAATTGACCAAGGACGGCTGGAAGCGCATCGTCATCGTTTAGTTGCGTCTATTTCCTTGCTTCACACAAGCCTGTAGTGATGAATTTACACTCTTGTCGTGGACTCTGGTACCGCAAAAGCTTGAACCGCGCGAGTAGGGTCCGGACTGGGTAATAACGGGCACCGGGCGATTGGGACCTGAGTCCACCCACAGCGGCCCAGGGAGGCGGGACAAGCCATGATGCGTGATCACCTCGCGCAGAGCTCCAGTTGAATATCAATATATCGTAAAAGAACAGTATTTAGCCATATTGTTGACACGTTCCTACATGATTGGTAGCATCTCCAAAGTCAGGGGGAACTATCCATGTTGAACTAAGAAGAAACCACAGGGCCAATGTAAACGCGGAGTATATAAAACAATGAATCCCCTCAAAGCCAATCACTATAGAACCCCTTGACGAGTACGCTTCACAGTGCCCGTCCACCAAGCCGCTTTCAAAATGCACATCTCCCACCTCCTAAGCACGGCGACGGCCTTCGCCGCCCTAACCCACGGCCAGGCATCACCCCCCTCAACCGCAACCCTAACAGTCAACACCATCCAGAAATTCCAAACTATAGATGGCTTCGGCTTCAGCGAGGCTTTCCAGCGCGCATACAACATCTACAACCTCGTGGAGCCCAAGCGCTCGCAGCTCATCGACCTGCTGTTTAACACCACAACGGGCGCGGGCTTTTCCATTCTGCGCAATGGCATTGGGAGCAGTCCGAATAGTACTAAGGATTGGATGAATACCATCATTCCAAAGGGGCCGGGGAGTCCGAGTGAGAAGCCAATTTATGTTTGGTGAGTACCCCTTTTTCGTCTTGAGGTAGCTGTAGGAAGGGGACAGAGATGGATATAAAGTGATGCTAATAGGATGTCTGAAAGGGACGGGAACGACTCTGGACAACTTTGGGTCTCGCTGCAAGCTGTAAGTATATCTGCATTTGCCATGTCTAGCTAGATACCTTGCCAGATCGGCCAGTCAACTCAAAGCTGATTCAGCTCTGATATCTTCGCGGTGGCCGGTCAAGTACGGAGTAAAAACCTTCTACGCCAACGCATGGGCCGCCCCAGGGTTCATGAAGACCAACGGCCGCGATTCGCACGGCGGAACGCTATGTGGTCTGCCCGGAGCAACATGCAGCAGCGGCGACTGGAGACAAGCATATGCCGATTATCTAATCCAGTACATCAAGTTCTACCACGAAAGTGGCGTAGACGTTACGCACCTGGGGTTTCTCAACGAGCCTGACTATACGTGAGTCGAATTGAGCTCCATTGCGATTACGTCGTGACAGCCGCCCGCATGCATATTGCATACGAGCTGCCTACTCCAGCTGCAACCAGCGAAAGGTTACGGTATTTTTGCTGACATGCATCGGGTGTCTTGGCCTGCAGCTCGAATTATGCGTCAATGTCATCCACTGGCCAGCAATCGGCCGATTTCATCAAGATCCTCCACCCAGCGCTGCAAAAAGCCAACCTCTCACACGTCCAGATTGCGTGTTGCGATGCCACAGGCTGGCAGTCACAGGCAAATATCACCCACGACCTCCGGTTTGAGGGCGTCGAGGATCTCATCGGCGTGATAACATCCCATCCGTATACGAGCGATATAAATGGCTCGCTGCCGACGACCCGGCCGGTCTGGGAGACTGAATATAGCGACCTAATGGGCAACTGGTCTACTGAATGGTATACGACGGGACACCTTGGCGACGGCTACGCGTGGGCAAACAACATCCACAACGGCCTGACAAACGGGAATGTGAGCGCGTACCTGTGGTGGTTAGCCACACAGGACCGCGAGACGAACAACAACAATAACGAGAAGCTGATCTTGGTTGACCGCGGCGAGTTCTACGTCTCGAAGAGATTCTGGGCGTTTGCGCAGTACAGCCGCACGATCCGGCCCGGCGCGATTCGTGTTGGCATTGCGGGCGGGACGGGCTTGCGGTCGACGGCGTTTGTGAACGCCGATGGTTCGACCGTGGTCAACGTCATCAACACTGGCACGGAGCTGGTGGCAGTATCTATCGTCGGCGTAAAGGCGACGACCGCAAGTGCCTGGGTTACCGACAACAGCAACGACATGACTGCTGTGGCTCCCGCTGTGGGCACGGACGGTTCAGTCAGCGGCATAACCGTGCCGGGCCGCGGCTTGGTCAGCTTTGTGATCAAGTCGTTGTCGATAGGAGCCTGAGGGTGGGGTGGGGGATTGTTGCGGCGGCCTGAGTTTGCAGCAGGAGGATGGCACGGACGGGAGTGGTTCGCCCCCGCGTAGGTGGGGCCGTGTCCTTGCATGGATGGTTCCGTGCATGCTGTCCCCTGTACTGTGTAAAGCTTAGGGGCTAACAGCCCTGCAAGGCTAGACAGCCAACCTCCCAACCTCCTCCCCCTTCAACAGACGAACTACTGCGGTAGCCGAGGGTTTGGCAACAGCGGCCCCTGAATGTCCCAGTGCCCCAGCCAGAGTCCATCTTGCCCAATTTGCTAGCAATCTGAATACGCATGAACCCTGCTCATTGGCAGTGCCCGATGTACTGAAACTGAGGGTAGTCCGAGTAAAAAAAGATCGAGGTCTGGAACACACAGCATTAATGAAAAAAGAGGGTTCCATCCAATCCATCGCGTTTCTCAAGATGCATGCTGACTGCAGAAGACAGAAGCTGAACCCATTGTAGTTTCGCCGTGAGGGCCGTTTTTAGGTGGAGAACCGTAGCTCCAGGTGTGGCGACGGTTGATTGGCTGGGCGGCTTCGCTCAAGCAAGCTCCAGGGGGGGCCGTTGACCAGCCACTGGAGATGAACGACGACCCCTCCATCAGCTTGGGTCTCAGCCCATCCTGACGCCCCTCTGCGCACCAATATCGGCAGCAGCAAGTGACCCGGGGGTGGATGCACGACCCCGGAACCCTGGTTGCGTATGCAGACATGGCTGCCTTAGCTAGCTTCTTCAGTAAGGTAGCTCGCTGGGAGTAGGGAGTAGGGGTCCACGGCGGAGAGGGCTGGCTGGCGCTTATAACTTGGCTCGTGGGACTCCCCGCGAGGCTGGAGTGTTTGTCGAGAACCCTTCTTGCTCACTGCCTCGCGCAATACTCCGGAGAAAAGCTGAGAGTTTTCGTTGAATCTCCATCACTTAGTCCAATCTTGTTGTTGTCTCCTACGGTTGAGTATACCCACCGCCATTGACCAGTCCGCGAGCTTCAGCACCAATTCCCAGCAGTCCTTCACGTATCACACGCCCAGGATGGCAGCACCCCCTCCTCCAGCGGTTCCGCCCGTCGTCAAGAAGAAGGACTATACCAAAACTCCCCAAGAACTAGTCCACGAGTTTTGGGATAAGTTCTTCGCCAAGAAGCCCGGAAAGGTTACGTCGATATTTCCGCGAGCTCTGTATGATTCGCTTCTCCCGCCCTCGCTGCCGCGGGATGGCGCGCATTCGTGTCGCAACGCCTCAGAGAGCTATGAGGCCGCCGCCAAAGAATGCCGCGATAAGGTAAAGCGAATCATCCGCGAGTGTCACCGCACCAACGAGAAATTTACCGATCCCGACTTCGACATTGAATCAGACTGGAACTCGAACTGCCTGAACGGCTTGATCCGCGAGGACCCTTGGGCGTGGCTCGCCGACGAAGATGGCGCTGGGGGTGTTGAAGGCTCGGCTCAACAGACTCGGGGGACCCCTGAAGGTCCGGTTACTCGGGAGCGGGGTGGTGAAGCTGCTAAGGCAACCGAGGCAAACAAATCCGGTGCCAAAGGCGGTGTTCACTCGTCGCCGGCATCGAAGCGATATCAAGTGTCGTCCGGCGAGTATTATAGCCCCGGCTCCATCCACCGAATTGATTGGATCTTCGACTCCCCAAAGTTCACCGTCGATGGCTACTCCTCGTCTGATATCAAGCAGGGAGGCAATGGCGACTGCTGGTGGCTGGCTGCCGTTGCCACCATCGCCCATCGCAAAGACCTGATGGAAAAGGTCTGCGTCATTCGTGACGAGGAGGTGGGCGTTTATGGCTTCGTCTTCTATCATGATGGCGAGTGGATAAGCACAGTCGTCGATGACAGCTTGTACCTCACACAAACCGACTTTGACTACTACCAAGACACGTACGACTCGACGGGAAAAAGAGCGCGCGAGTGGAAGCAGCGGGAGCAGACCGGGTCTGAAGCTCTCTATTTTGCGAAATGCGATGACCCGAACGAGACGTGGCTCCCCTTGCTGGAAAAAGCTTACGCAAAGGTCCACGGCGACTATGAATCGATATCCGGTGGATATCCTGGCGAGGCCGTTGAGGATATGACTGGTGGCGTATCAACGACGGTAGCCTCAAACCGAGTTCTGCGCAAGGATAAGCTCTGGAAGGAGCTGGTCAATGCCGACGAGGAGTTTGTGTTCTCACTCTCGGCCCTCGGAACTGGCTGGGACTGGAAGAAAAATGGCCTTGCGTTGGGCCATGCGTATAGCATTCTCAAAGCTACCGAAGAGGTTGGTGAGGATGGCCAAAAGGTGCGCTTGGTCCAGATCAGAAACCCATGGGGCGAGCGTGCTTCCAATGGAATCGGAGAATGGAGCGGACCCTGGAGTGACGGATCGAAGGAGTGGACCCCCTATTGGTAGGCAAAGCCCTCGTTGCCGCTATGCTATGACAGGAATGCTGACGGTTCCAACAATCCAGGCTCAAGAAGCTCAATCATACCTTCGTGAGTGCCCATATCCCCTCGAGAGTTCAAGACGCAATGATGCTCTTCAACTCCTCTTGAAATTGATGGCCACCGTGCCCCAAAGGAGGAATCGTCAGCTAACATTGGCCACAGGGTGACGATGGCTTGTTTTGGATGTCATACCAGGACGTGCTGGATACGTTCAGGTTTATCCACCGAACCAGACTCTTCGATGAGAAGTGGACTGTAGTGCAGCAGTGGACGAGTGCGAACGTCGGATGGGTGGCGGGCTACATGAACAAGAAGTTCATCATTGACGTCAAGAAGGCCGGCACTGTCGTGATTGTCTTATCACAGCTCGATGTCCGATACTTCGTCGGGCTTGAGGGGCAGTATGATTTCGCTCTGCACTTTCTTCTCCAGGAGGTAGGCAGCAACGAACATATCTGCCGCGTGCGTCCCGTGCACGATTGGGAGAATAGGTCGGTCAGTTGTGAAATTGAGCTTGAACCTGGTAAATACGAGGTTCTGCCGAAGCTGACGGCCAACCGCTATGCCGGGGGGCTGATGGTTGAAGATGTTGTCAAGGACTGGTATGCTGATCCCTAATGCGATATCTTACTGCCAGGTTGAGGACTGACCTTTCCGCGACAGGGCCGACAAGAACCCAACCAAGCTGCGCCAGATCGGCATGCAGTACGATCTTGCCCATGCTAAGGGCGGTGTCCCCGACGAAGATGAGATCCTGAGCAAAAAGAAGCAGGAGGAGAAGAAGAAGGAGGAGGAGAAGAAGAAGAAGGAGAAAGCCAAGAAGGAGAAGGAAAAGGCCAAGAAAAAGAGAGAGAAGGCCAAGGCCAAGGCTGAGGCTGAGAAACTCAAAATTACGGTGACTGTCGAGACCAACACGGACGGGAAGAAGGATGAGGAGAAGAAGGACGATGCAAAGGAAGACGACAAGGAGGAGAAGTTTGAAGACGCCATCGAGGCCAAGCCCGAGGAGCCGGCGAAGGAAGAGGCCAAGCCCGAGGAGAAGAAGGAAGAGCCAAAGAAGGAAGAAAAGAAGGACGCCGCACCGAAGGACGGGAAGCCCTCGACTAACTCGACCAGCTCGACCCCGGGAGCGAACACCCCCGAGACCACACCCCAGGGCACGGTGCAGGGCGACGCAGGGGAGGATGACGATGATGAAGAAGAGGACGACGAGGAGGAGGAAAAGAAGGAGGAGGAGACGCCGCCGCCTGTCGACGACGAGGAAACTCGCACGCCCTGGAATGCAGTCTGCGTGATGGGCTTGCGGGTTTATGCGAAGGACCCAGAGGTGACGGTCTGTCTTGCGGAGGCTAAGAGCGAGGAGGAAGCTGCGAGTCTTGTTGTCGACGCAAAGGCTGTCGGCGCAACTATGTAATACTTCGCACAGGTCATTAGTTATGGATGAATGAGGTTACGACATTTACGGTCTGCAAGCTGAAAGTTAGATGATGTACCAATGGGATTGCTGTGCTTGGAATGTTGACCATGTGCTCGAGCAGTTTGTCTAGCGTCGGTTGTGCTACAGGTTCAAGAGCGTCGTCAACTTGGCAGGAGTAACTCGGACGCGGCACAGCGTCCGAATTTAGTTAGCAATTGGGGTATTGCCTGGCGGTCTTGATTTAGGACTACGGATGGATATGCTAATGCGCGAACGAAGAAGCACTGTCCCCCATGACAAAATAATCGACACCAAAAACGCCGATCCCTACATTAAATACATCTTCTGCCAGCGGCGACCGAAGTTGCAATTGCGATAGAACCACGAAAACTGGCTTGATTCAAAACCTCATAGTCCTACTCATATCTGCTGTTAGAGCTCCTATTAATTTTCTTCGATTTTCTTGCTGTTGGTTTGGCGACGGAACCCATATGCAAAGTTTTGGTGTCTCAATTAAACTATCATGGAGGCACTCAGCGATTCTGAACAGAACTTCGAGACGTCCAGCTCCGACCAGGAACGTACTGTTATGAATAGCGCTCCGGAAGTGAAAAATGAAATTTCGGAATTTCACCGACTCAGCGAAATCAAATTTCAAAAATCTGGGCCTTGAAAACGCCAAGATGAAAAGTGAAAAGGGGCCCCACATATTCTGGTGGCTTGGCTCTGACAGGGGCTGGGATTGGTGTCCAAAAGTCTTGATTTCAGCTGCCAAAATAGAAAACTAAGACCAAAGTGCCTCCATTTCGTCCTCAAGGTTGCGGTCACCCATGGCTTCCACCTCGGCAATTTCCTCTTCCGTCATAGGCGTTTCGAACAACTTTTGCCATTCGTCTTCCATCGCCATTAGAATCACGTCCTCAACTGACTCCCACCGATCCACTTTGACTTTTTCTTTGCCTCCAGTTTCTCTAAATAGCTTCACTCTTTAAAGGACCTTCGCGTTGATAAACAAGAAGGCCGCGTGGTTAGTCGTTTCAGGAGTGAGGCGATTCCGAACCTTATTCTGGAGAAACTTCGTTGCGGAGAAGGAGCGTTCTGAGGGAACACTGTTTGCAAGAGTAGAAAGAATACGCTTGGCCACGTGAGCTAGTTCCAAATCCGTAGTGCTAAGCCGTAGCCAAAACTCGTAGGGGGTCTCTCCACTGTTGAGTGTGGCAGAGCCCATACTGAAATGAGGGCCATCCTGCGCTCGGAACTGCGTGAACTGGCTTCGCACCTTCGGCCAGGAACTTGCAGGCGAGAACTCCTGCAAAAAGGCCTCCACGCACGTGAGTTGTTGGATCGAGAGGCTGGTATATCGGGTTGTTGGATCCAAGGCCCATGCGGTCACGTGGATATCCAAGGTCTGAATCTCCTCGCGGCTGGCCAGCTTCGTAAAAAGGGGGTCCCAGTCAACCTCCAACCATTCCCCTGAATTGCGCAGCTGGCACCAGTTGGCCGCAATTTGCCGCCAGTTCATGAGAGTGTGGCCAACGTTCAATTTATCGCTTTCTGAGCGTTCTTGAACTGCACCTATAGGGCCTAGAACCGTAGCCAAAACCTCAACCTCGCGCCAGAACACGTGATTCTTGACGTTGCCAATGATATCGAAGAGGGCCGCGTGGCTTCTTGAGGGTGTTTTTTGAACCGTGAGGCCGTCACGTGCCCACGCGAGAAGGGCCTCCTTATTGCCGAGTACGGAGTGTAGGGCTTGTAATTGTGTGCCCCAACGCGTAATAACTGAGGCCACTAGAGCCTTCTTCTTTCCGTAGGCGCGCAGTTGGTGTTGCCGTAAGAAAGCTAATTGTAGCTTTGACTTCTTGAACCACGTGGTGATTTTCGACACGTTGGCTATCGTAGTCTTGTAAGGCTCGGCCTTAACAATGTCTTTGATTAACAGCTGGAAGCCGTGGGAATCGCAAAGAGTATAGAAAACGTGTGAGAACCCTGGTCTCTTGGCCATCTCTCGGTGGAAACTTCGCATCGTGGAGTTGGTATCGGTCACTAGGCCGTTAACTTTCGAT
>Ga0247770_1000030_pt1 | contig 109583 bp, 87 predicted proteins | sample UWRJL136409B6_FD_179943 | JGI IMG/M metagenome (GOLD analysis project Ga0247770, IMG submission 179943) | Plant litter microbial communities from Arlington Agricultural Research Station in Wisconsin, United States - UWRJ-L136-409B-6 | ecosystem: Environmental > Terrestrial > Plant litter >...
ATTCACAGACCCAATTCCGGAAATCCAGCCTCTCCGCCTTCGATCAGGTCCTCCAAGGCTTCTTCTTCTTCTTCCGAGAGTGGCTGCGTGCCTCGTGTATTCAACCGTTCCGTGATATCTTCCACACTAATCATGGCTCTGAACCGCTTGAAATCGTCGTCACCGAGAGCCTTCGTGAGACCATCAGCCACCTGTTCCTTCGTACTGACGTAATCAACCGTAATCTCACCGTTAGCGACTTTCTCACGTAACTAGTGGTTGTGAATATTAACGTGCCGTAACTTCGTTTACAGGGTTACTGTATCCTTCGTGATAAGCCGAATTATTTAGAGGTTATCGTACTAAATTAGTATCTTATTACCGTTAAGCGTAACGCCGGCTTCTTAAATAAGGCGTAATAAGAAGAGCGCTTCTTTAGTGCCTTATACCAACGCCAGCAGTTCAGCCTTAATAGTGGAGGTTATTACTATATCTTACTTATTAGCGCGCTAGCTAATTACTCTGCCGAATAGCTTTGTTACATATACCTGTAAGCTACGGTAATTAACAGTATTATCGGCAAACAAGGCGTCGGTTTAGGTTTCGAAGGTATTACTACTCCCGAGCTTAAGCGCGTAATTACTTATTAAAAGGAGGTATCGAATTGCTTAGTCTGCAGCTATAAGGTGCTTAGGGCCAGGATTAAGGTTAAATCGCGCAAGCTGTGATACTGCAAAGGCTACGTCTGGCCTGGTAAACACCGCGGTGTACAGAATCGAGCCGGTTATAGCAGTAGCTTAACGTTGCTCATTAGCGTTAAACAACTACCGCAAGTGCCGTTAAGAAATCGATCCAGCTTATTAATGTAGTCAGCTTACGATAAGTAAATAGTATAATTCGCGCGGTCACAGACTATCGCCACTCTTAAGAACCACTATAGATCTTCACTACCTTAAAAGGCGTATCGTTACTTAATTAAGGCCATTAGGGCCTTAGCCTTCTAACAGCTTCCTTTCTTAAAGGTAATAACAATATTATTAACGTAAAAGAAGATAATTACGCCGTCTTTAATCCAGCAACAGGGTTCGTAAGGCACTAGCTTGTAACTAAGGTTCTTTAGGGTAGTTGTAAAGTCTTTCTACTAGAGTAATAATAATTCTCTAAAGCTATACAGAGCCTTCCAGAGCCGCAGAATCCTTCCTTTCTTAGTGTAGCTGTCTAGCATCTTTATAAACACGTTGTACGGTATATTAGTGTAAATAAAGGCGTTAACGACGTCGTACTGAATTAACTCCATATTAAAACGCACTATAATAGTGATTAACGTTTGGAACGATTTGCTAGCTAAGGTAGAAGCGTAGGTATTCTTAACAGTGCCTTTCCTCTACTAATCTCCGCAAATAATAAATCTTACTTTAACTTTAAGAAGATATCTAACCTTATTAAATTTATATATAAATACCTATATACAGGCCAGAATCTAATAATTATTAACCTTCTACAGAGAGCACTCCTTAAAAGACCCTATCTTACAGTGGCTTACCATATGTTCCTTTATAACCTTATAATAGTTCTAATTAAGAGGGTGCTTACGTAAGTGCCTGTAGTTAATTAACGGTAGTGGAAGGTCTTTTCTGTAATAACAGCCATTAGAACGCGGTTTTAGCTAAAGGGGAGGATTCTCAGTAATTACTTACGCCGTAAAGGCTGCTTCGTAACGCTCTGCTTAGCGCCGTCGCTAAGGATTAATTCTTACAGCTATAAAGGCGGCGTGGAGTTCTTCTACTTCTTCTACAGTAGCAGTATTGCTAACTTCTTCCTCTTTAAGGTTCAGGCCTGTAAAGACTCTTTCCAGTACTACGTCAACCGGGGCTTAATTAAATCTAAGAGCCTTACTAACGTTAAACCCACTAATAAGGTAATCAGTCTTATACTTTAACTTTACCTCTCTTTTAAAGTAGTCAGGGCTGTTTAACTCGTTAAAGTTTTCTTCTTGTAAATCTTCAACCTTTATAACCTCTCCGGAATCAGTCTCGATTAGAAGGGGCTTAATAGTAATAAAGTTAAGAATAATCTCCTTATCTTCGTCTTCTTTTTACAATTATAAGCCCTAATTAAGGAGGTTTATTAAAATAGCTTTATCGTTATATATCTTATATATACAGATAAATTCGTCTATCTCCTCCTTAATAACGTTAAAAAGGTTATCCTTAAAGCTATTAAGGTTACCGTTATAAAACTCGTCTTTATTAAAGGTTACGTCTCTCACGTAAATAACTCTATTAAGCTTAGGGTTCCAGACGCGATAGATATTTATAAAGTTATAACCTACTAAGTAGCTAATCTAGGTGTTAGGTTCTAACTTATTAAGGTAATTAGTTTTCTTAAGGGCGTCGTTTGTCATTATAAAGGCTTTACAGCTGTAATTACATAAGTGGCTAATCTGTAGTTTATATACTGGATTTAGAATACTGTTTTTCTTAACCATAAACGTGTAAAAGTCTTTATAAGGTAATCGCTAACTAAGGCTCTTTTTTAAGGTTCTGTTATATAAGTAAACGGCGGCCTTATAAATCTCTACCCACAGGAGTGCTAGTAACTTTACTACCATTCGCAACACTTTAGCTTTCAGCTTAATTACACCCCCTAAGCGCTTAGCACCCCCGTTCTGGCTCTGAGAATAAGGTGCGTAAGGCTTAATTTTAATACCTTTCGTTACCCAGTACTCCTTTATCTTTCTTAACTTTACTAATTTATTATCACACTAAATAACCTTTACTGTAAGGTTATATTACTATATTATTATTACTATAAAGCGATTCAGGCCCTCCTTTACCATTAAGCTGCTCTTATAACTAAAGTAGACATTAAATACGTAACTAATATAACGGTTAGTAAACAGTATAACGGAGTTAAACCTTATAAGGTCTAGTGTAAGGTTTAGAAAGTCGATAGCAATAACCTTACTTATATTACGTAGTAATTCTCACAGCTTACAGCAGATCCACTTCTTTACCTTAGCTTAGCTATAGGTAAAGCACTTATAGGAATTTGGTCCTTAGAGCTTTACGTTAATAATGGAAACGTTAAAGTTAGTAAGGGTATTACAGCTTAGATAGCTAAGTTTTCCGTACTAAAGGAGGGCTTCGGCTTCACTTAGTTTTCTGCCAGTCTAAAAGGTGTGCTTTCTCACTGTAAAAGTTACAGATAAAGGTATATATTCTATCACAAACTAGCCGTTACAGTTAGTAAGCTGGTAAACGATAGATTTATCCTTCCTTTTGTAGATTTAATTAACCTCGGTATTCCAGTAATAGCCTTTACGCAGTAAGTGCTTAAGCAAGACTACGTTACAGGTGAAGTCTTTATAATAAGTTATATCTTTTAACCTTATTTAACAGTGGGACCCTTATAGCCCTTTAATCTGTATAGTTACTTCTCCGTAACCGTTAATTAAGATTACAGAGTTGCCGGTGTATAGTAAGTCGCCTTCTAATGCTGGCTAGAAGTTATAAAACCTTAACTGATTATTAAAGATGTGAATGGTGGTGCCGGAATCTAATATTACTGATAGCGTAAGAGGGTAAGTTATTATATTAAGGGCCGCTTTAGTGTAATAAAAAGAGGCGTTCTTCTTAATAACTGTTTCGGCTAGAATTTCCTCCAGTTTAGCCAGCTTAGTGAAGAATTCAGTTAGTTAATCTATCTTCCACTTCTTCCTTACCTTTATAACCTTTTTAATAATCTTAAGGTCAACCTCTATAAGTTTCTATATTACCCTACTAAGGCTAGTCTTTTCTTTCTGTTAAAACCACTTTAATAAGCTACCCTTTAATATTAGAGGATTATTAGGTTCGTAAGTGAAGAAATAGCGGTTAATTAAGTGCCTTACTATATCGTAAAGCTAGCAGTTAGCTTTATCGGTTTAAAGCCTCTTTATTTCTTACTCCTAAGCTTTATCGTTATTATTAGGCCTCTTTAAACCTCTATAGCCTCTGTGGCCTTTATTACCGTTACTGCTATATCCTCTGCAGCCTCCTTTTCTACTATATGATTTGCGGTTACCGTTATAACTTTAGTTACTGCTTTAACTCCGGTCTAAGCTGTCGCTTTCTTCACTTTTAGCACTGTGGAAAGCCGGAAAACCGCCTTTAATCCGCTTGTTATAAGTTAGTAATAGTCTAGCTCCGATTTTCTGTTATAAGATAGCTTTAACCTCTTTATAATCGATCTTATGTGTTTTTACACAACTATTAATAAATTCTCCCATTACTTAAGCTTTTCTATCCTTTATATTCCTTAAGGCTTTAATTAGGTAAGGCTACTAGGCGTTAGGCTCCGATATATTTACTAAGTTATACTTTTCTACTTCGTTAAGGTAGTCTTCCTATTACTTAATCCACTTTAAGAGCCTCTGCTTATACTTCTTAATCGCCTAGAAGTGGTTATAATAGGCATTATAAGCGTTATTAGCTAGTTTATCCTAGTAAGGAGCTGCTAGCCGTTTAAAGGACTAGTATCTTTCCTTTAAGGAGCCTTTTTTAAAGTAATAAAGCAGTAACGGCCGTACAGAGGCGAGGACCTATCTTTATAATTTAGCTTTAACGTTATTAACCACCCTCCACCTTTTATACTTATAGTTATAAGTCCTTTACGTATCTTAGTAATTTAAGCGGTTGGCTTTAATAAGGTCTCTAGGCCCTATAAACTCCAGTTTATTTATAGGCTTACTGATAACGTTATCGTTATTCTCTCCGTCTTTATCCGGCTTATTAGTAACGTGGTTCCCCTACATTATCGTCACTATTAAGGCTCTGGCGTTATAGGAGCTTATTTAAACTTTCTCGGTAAGCCTCTTACTTCGTTAGCTTCTGCCTCCTTAGCCTGGCGCTACTGGTGGTTATATTCGTAGTGTTTAATTAAAGTCTCCAGCTTATAGCCACCGTAGCTCTCAGGGCCAGTCCTCCGTACCCATTACGTACTTTAGGATTCTGTCGCTCTTTACGCGCGTTTAGAACGTTAGGGACCACACTAGCCAGTTGTCTAAGCCTTTATAGTATACGTTCTACGTGGTTATAGTCATCTTAAGGCGTTTGTAAAGCGTTTAGATTGGTCGCGTCGCGTGTTTACGAATAGGGTCGTTATTGGGCGCGGAATTGTAGGCTCAAAAGAGTGCCAAATTCGTCTTGAAAAGCTGGCTGTTGCAGATCAGACTGTTAATTGTCAGAATCTAGCACTTATGGCCAATTGTGGTGATTGTTATGTATTGTTGTTCTGTGGAAGAGCATCTCTGGCCTGCAGGGTCCCCTATTGCCAAGCCGGCTACATCCGCGAATGGCTCCAATTGCTTATATAAGCTGACACAATCAGGGGTGACGCCACATTAGTGAACGGGGAAGAGCAACTAGATTTTCAGGATCAGATTTGGCTTAGAGAAAGGACCGGAATCTAAGAATTTCGGAACATTCTTAAATGAGATTTTTTAGTTACGCTTCTTCATCAAGCACCTGTATTTAGGCCCTTTCGGGCGGGTCATAACTACAAACTCTAAGAGTTCTGGTTGTATTTTCAGTTCTCCTGCTTTTACTGATACTTCGCGTGGCTGTCTCCGGAGAATTAGAAATAGCAGGCTCGTAGAAGCGAGAAACAGCTCTCTCCATACTATATTTACCATGAAACAACAACGCCATTTTAGAAGTGGTGCGTTCAAGTTCGTACAAAGTGTTCGAATTCAGAGCGGAGGGGAAAAGTGGACACCGCATCTCTTCAGCACGCTTGGCGTCCGAGTCACTCCCTATTTGGGCGCTAAATGGGGAGAGTTATTCTTAGTCATTGCAATCAAGCAAAGCCAAGGAAATTGGGGTGATCCCAATGAGCCCCTCCAACTCCATCCAAAAAGAGACAAGAAGACTTCCCAGGCAGCCTCCCACACCGAGGCTATCGTCGCCTGGCCCGCTCACATGGAAGCCCTCTATCGCCGATATCCGGTCGGAACCGGCGAAATTCGACTCCTCACCATGCAAAGTACGCAGCCACATACCTGCCATTTCCAAATCGCCCGTCTCGCCGACAACCCTCCCGCCTACACCGCCATCTCCTACGCCTGGGGCGACCCAACTCCCACGGCATCCCAAATCCACTTCACCGACCCTGAAAACAACCCCATCGAGGGTGCATCCCTCCCCCTCAGCGAAACCCTAACCTCCCTCTTCCACTCCCTCCTCCGAGTCCAGGACCACATGCACATAGCCACTGGCAACACATCCATCACCCTCTGGATCGACGCAATCTGCATCAACCAAACCAACCCCACCGAAAAGGCAACCCAAGTCGACCAGATGCGCGCCGTCTACTCACAAGCCGAGCGCGTCGTCGTCTGGCTCGGCGGAGGCACCCACGCGTCAGCCGCGGCGTTTCGCTTCATGAACTCGAAGCGCGGTGTTTCCTGGCCTGAAGGGTGGAATGCGCTTGCGGCTAGTAATAAGCAGTCGCTGAGGGGGATTGAGGGTGTCTTTTGGCTATTGGAGCGCCCTTGGTTTCGGAGGCTTTGGGTCATCCAGGAGGTGGCGCTTGCGGCGGAGGTGTTGGTTGTGTGTGGGGATGATCGGATTGGGTTTGGGGATTTCGAGGCTTGTGTGTATGCTGTTTGGAAGTTTTATGAGGGGATTGTGGACTACGGTGAGGATGATGAGGCGCTGTTGGGGCTCTGGGGGGTTACGAGGTTGCTTCAGCTGAGGGATGATTTTCGAAGTGATGGCGAGGTGAGTTGGGAGCGGCTGCTGCAGGCTGCGTCGCAGCGTCTGGCGACGGATAGTCGGGATAAGGTGTTTGCGTTTCGGGGCCTGGCGGAGGGGGGGAGGCCGTTGCCGAGCACTGACTATGGGGTTGGTGTGTGTCCTGAGGAGGTGTATATGGATACAGCGGTTGCGCTGCTGTGTCACGGGGAGTGCTTGGATTTGTTGCCTTTGGCTGGCAAGGCAAGAAATGGGGACTCCAGCCTTCCGAGCTGGGTGCCCGACCATCGCGAGTTTACATGGAGCGAGCCACTTGCCATGGCTGATGGGATGAGTTGGAATGCTGGTGGTCCGTTTGCTTCGTCGCCAGCTGTTGTTTCTCTTTTTGGATTGGAGTTGCTTGTCAAGCCAGTGGGTAGGGTGGCGAGAACCCTTCCGGTGTTTACGTCTTGGGATGTGCTGCACCAGCAGGTCGTGATCAGGGATCTTGTCGGTCTGAGGACGAGTTTCCGGCTGCCGCTATCGGAGAGAGACTGGCTCAACCTGCTGGCGATGAGTCTGATATATGGGTTGGATATAGACGACCAGCCGGCCCAAGAGGAGGAGTATCGCCAGTACTTCGACGAGTGGTATCAATGGCTGATGTCAAGCACGTCTCAATCCGACCTTCCAAGGATCAAACACAACAAATTCTACCGTGTCATAGTGCCGCGACTCGATGGCTGGAAAGCTTTTGTCTCGGAAAAGGGCTTCTTTGGTATCGGCCCACCGGATGTGGAGGTGGGAGATGCGCTCTGCGTGGCCCCTGGCTGTCGGCTCCCTCTTGTTCTCCGTCCGGTGGCTGCGGCATCGAACGGGACTTTGAGCTCTGATGCTGATATGCACCTCATCAGCTGGTGTTATATGCAAGGGATGATGGATGGCGAAGCAGCTGCGGAGGAATATGTGCTCTCTCGGGTGTGCCTGCGATAGGGGTGACTGGATATGCGGCGCTGGTGAAGCCGAAATGCGGTTGAAGAGAAACATTAACGGGAAGAAAGTTTCGAATATCTTCACAAATGTCAGGTTATTTTCCCGATCACGTCCCCATCCCACATCAGAGTCCTACTTTCCTACTTTGGTCTGTCAACACTATGCTTTAGGGAACCCTATGACCATAGTAGAATAAGTAACCTATAATGTCTACATACAGCCAGCAACGCAACACCTGGTGCAGCTGCAAGTTGGCAATGATGACCTACTGCTAGGCCTGTTAGAGTTACTACCGTAGGTACGTTCCGTTGCCGTAGGACAACGGCTCTCAGCTTCGATTGAGTATCAAGGGGCAGGTTAGCAGTGATAAGTGTCCGACGAGAGAGCGGCACAAGGGTACCTTTTGGATGCTGCACTCACAACGAGGGCCATGTCTCCAGCCCATGGCTTAAGTATGAGGGTTCAGTAGCTAGCTTGAACTGCCCCCGTACCGTTCTCTCACCAATGCAACCTTGCTTACGGCCCGTACGCACATCAGTAATCCTCACCCTGAGCGGTTTTACACGGTTTATGGGCTATGCACGGGCCGCAAGGATCAACTACGGGGATATTGAGGAAGCCGATGCGCCCTGTGCTGGAAGATGAGAGATGGGAATTAAGAAGACTAGCCGCCGATCCTGACTCGGACAACTCAACCGATGAGTCAGACGGGGATGATGAGGCGGAAAATAGCGGTGGTGGTGGTGGGGAGAACAACGGCGGTGTTAGAGCGAACGATGGCGGCATTGAAGAGAATGACGGCAACTAGACGGACGATCAGGATTGCGAGCGGACGACAATGACCACCCCCCTTCCCCCCCCTTTGGGGCCTTGGGCATGATTTGGTGGTCTACGCGGAAGAGTTTCACGGCAAATGTAATGAGGGCGGCAGGTCGTTCATGGGTATATTGCCGGGGGTTGTTAATAGATGTTATATGAGACGAATCTAGGCCACAAAATTTCCTTTTTTGTACCTCGCCACGTGACACAGCTCACCCAGGCTCAGGCCAAGTACCATTTTCGGCGCGCTGCGCCGCAGCATGCTGAACTGCTTCAACTCTAGCAGCGGGGGCTAGAAATTAACAAGGACGTTAAAGATTAGTAGGTATTCTGAAGATAACTTATTAAGTTAGCACTTTTAAATAAGGATTTAATGTTACTGTAAGTTATTATTACTATAATATATAAAGATAAATCTAAATAGTAAGATATAAATACATAATTAAATACTAACGTAAGAAACTAGAGTCCCTCATGTCTATCGTAATTATAATAATGTCTATCAATACTAGCTACCTAAGAGGTACTTTATACCTTACTTAATGTTACTATTAGAATTTATCACTCTTATTGTTAGAAGCGCGGCACTCTGGATTCTGTGGAATTGTAAGAGTTGCAACTGCGTGATTGTATTGCTTGTGTTGACTCTGTTCCTCTGGCTCTAGCTGGAAGCCAGAGGCTTCTTTATAGACTATTCTGCAGGATTCAGGCTTCGTCACTCTGGTGGCTGAGGCTCACTGGCGTACTGGCAGTGCCAGGTATCTAGTTAGCTCCGCTGACTAGATGCCCAGGGCCTCTGAACCCCCTTCTTTCTGACAGCTCTAGCTAGTGGCCTGGAGTGGAGGCCTGTAACGAACTGATCCAATAGAGCCTATAGCCTATAAAGGCTATAGCCTACAGGCCTAGTAAGCCTGTAGGGCCCTGTAAGCCTCTGGCTTGTAATAGAGTTGCTTGAATTACACTAGACGGTACGTATTAGAGTGGTAGTTCCTATACTGCTTATAACCCTCTGAACTAAAAGCCTAAAGGGCCTATAAGGCCCTATAACTGCGCATAGTTTAACACTAACTAATCATATAGCTGTAGGGGCTTAATTAGCAGAATAATTATATGTAATCAATTAAGTTTTATTGTGGAAATCGCATAATTGTGTTATTTTCGCTCTGGAGGCTTACATTTATTAATGTGGTAGCAGTTTCACTATAAGCGAATAACTCGGATCAATCACGTGGTTACGACTGTGCATCGAGGGTTAGGATTATATATTGGATTTGCAGTAGGCTACGGTATAAAGTGATGCGACCTACGGTACGGCGTGAGGACTTTATAATAAAACAAGGCCTTCCGTTTGGTCTAAATTTGAATGCGGGCTATTATTTGGTTCTAAATATTTTGTGTTTGATTTGGTTTGACCTTATGCCTGCTTTGATATGACATTGTGCCGCCTGTTCTCTGATCGCGAATCACGCTCTGGCCAGAGAAAACCTCTCACGCTCCACGGCCTGTCCCTTACGGAACCTTGCACTAACTTGCTCGGATGGTCACGCTCCCTTCGTGCGCGCTCTGCGGATGTTCCTTCAGCTGCCACCGGCCAGTTTCCCACTCACGCTGGGAAGCCAGGTTACTCCCGCTCCTGCATTTGCCTTTCCCGAATATCGACTGCCGAGTTCCAGGGATGTAAAGGTGAGTCAGAAAAGTTCCATCGATCCCACCAGCGGCCAACCTTCTGAGCGGGCGTGTCGATCAATCGACTGCCGCCAAAAAGCCAATAGAGAAATGTCGCCCATGTCAGCGGAGGATGTTGGGAATCTTGACCAATTTGATCAGCGACTTGGTCATTTTCACCGACGTCGAAGCTGATCCGCCAGCGCCGCCCAAAGCGGTAAACCCGTTCCAGACGTGGGTTGAAGTATCTGTCCTTCGTAATCTCCACCCTCAAATTTGCCAACTGCATCAAGTTCAGTTTGCTGTGGGGTGAAAGCAGCCCCTCTTCTTCTACCCGTGGTGCACCAGTACGGCGCGAGCTTGGATAGATACGTTTTGCCGCTCCAAAGATGGTGATGTAGTATAAGACGCTGAACAAGACAAGGGCGACGACTGTGACCAGAAAGGCGTAGCCGGGGAACGAGTTGGGGGTTCCGTCGCTTCCTTTGTACGGTGGGATTGGGTTAATTACCAGGATGGACAGGTTAAGGCCAATGTAAGCCACGACGGAGACAACTCGGAATTTTCGAGGAACGCTTTGTGTCCACTTGTATGGCTGGAACCGACCGTCTGGCGCCGTGGCTACCCTCGTCGGGCCGCGGCTCGGGGGAGTGAGTGCCTCTTCGCGGCGTCGAAGCCTATGGTAACCAAGGCCTAGGATTGCTGCAGTGGGTCAAGTTAGTTCACGTTTTGAGGCTGTGCTGTATAAGGGTAACGTACTGAGGATAAAGCAATGCGCGTAGACTTGGATGAAACTGGGAACGCTCACCGACTCGATCGTCGAGGAAATCCACGATGAGCCGGCAATCACAACAGTACTGAAAATCCAGTGCAGAATAAGGCCTCCCTGGGGGGTCTTTTTGGTCGAGGTATCAATGGTGTCGTCGATTCTAGGGTCACGCTGGAGAATGTCGTCCTTTTTCCACACCCTTGACCATGGGAGAATTTCGGCTTGGCCAATGGCCTGCTTGACTGATCGTATCACGGTAAGAACCTCAACGTCCACTAAGCATTGGGGCATCGTCTTACCTCTGGAAAAGGTATAAATGACCGCATTCAAGTTACCCAGAGCCGAGATAGCTCCAGCAATGGACCATGCGAGTTTCGCCGCGCTTCCGTTACCAGTGAGCTGGAACGGTGTTGTCAGCGCGGCAGCTGCAGGGGTGTCAAACACGGAAGAGACAAACCAGGGGTGCATAGTAGACGTTTTCGGTGTTGATTTCTTCCCAGGTTAGGGAGTTGAGCTACATTCCCACACGGTAAATCAGCCTTGCTCTTGCCACCAGCTGAGGGATGTTTGCGAACCACGATGCCGACAACGATGAGGTAAAAGCACCCAACTGTAATGACGGCGGAGTAGAACCCATTCCGAAGTTCTCTCTGGTGGCCAGTACGAGGCAGTTCGCCGACAACCTGTGTTCAGTGGCGCATTAGCAATGTAAGGGTTGAAAGACAAAAGCTGGAACTGACAAAAGTGGCGTTCTCCCAGCCGTCAAAGCTAAACAGAACCGCAAGGAGCGCCTTTGCAAAATGTAGCTCAGAGCTTACGGGGTACGCGCGGTACCAGTCCTCCTTGCGGTCGACAACCGTCCCATCTGGATTGGCGAGTTGGTGTTTGAGCGCTACCATAGCAGTCAAGACCAAGGCAACAAGGAAGAGAAGCTTGATAACAGCCAGGAATCGGTTAAGCTTCCGTCCAAAACGCGCAGAAAAGTACTGGAGCAAAGACAAGATCGTGAGAACGAGAACACCGAGCAGCCTCACGACATCTCGATGCACATCGGGGTTTCCAGGCTCTTTCGCCACAATGCACATCAGTATCATGCGGCCAGTCTGCATGCTGTTTGTTCCCGAATTGAATATGCCCACAAAAAGGACCGAGAACGTTACGAACGGGAGTAAGCCATCGCCGAAAAACCTCCGTCCCCACGTCCTGCGTGGGGTAGCTGGGACAACATTGGCGTTTTCGTGGATGCCCGTCACCGTTGGCTGCGCTGTTGCACTTCCAGTGGTAAGCTCGATACCGTCGGACATGACGGTGGCGATTTCGTTGAGCTGTAAAGTCGAGCTTCCTTGGATTGTATCCTCACTTCTATCTGAATTGCGTCTGATGGGTTCCTCTGCTGGATATTCCACTTCGTGCGCAGTGATTTCGTCGACCTGTAGGTCTCATCAGCCCATACACCCCAGCTTTTGATGCGAGGAATGAACTTGAGGACACGGCTAGACAAGCAGTTACTCACATAGACCAACTCTCCACCTGTATACGGCCAGACCGATGCATAGTCCAAATACATAACTGTGCTGGAGGATCCCACAGCTTAGTGGCCATGATTCTTGCAGACGATGGGTGACCACGCGATCCACTCACCTGAGCAGCGAATAAACGAAGCCAATAGCGAACAGCATCAAGGTCAGCCATTTTCTGCCCGTGAGCATGAAAACGGTCGCAGGGGCCGAAAAGATGCCTGTGCCTATCATCTTGTTCACAATCAGAGCGAAGACATCGAACGTCTGCAGCGCTCCGATCTCGAGTGGGTCCTTCTCGTCATCGGGGGCATCTCGCCGGGCCCTGTACGGGCCGTCCTGCGACAAATCGGCCATTTCGGCTGTATCAGACACCGAGCTCCTCCGCCGTCTCTGGTAGTGTTATCGGGACACCGGAGCAAAGGGAAGCAGGGTTCGAGATGTCGATTGGTACTGAATTTTACTCGAAACATAGAAGCGGGAGTCTCGTGAGACGGGCCCGCCTCATCTAGGCTTGCGAACCATTTGGGCATCCAATTTCTTTCTTCTTTTTGGGGAGGGGGTGTGGGTACTCATCAGCCTGCACGGGGCCCTGCCGCCGGGTGGCGCTCGATGGCTTGCTTGACACTGGGGCTAAGGCGGTCGCATGAGGAAATGAAAATCTTAGCGCTTGGATAGGCTTCTCATGTAAGTGGCCCAAGTACTAGTTCCGGACGCCTTTTCTCTGCGTGGTTCGCTTCCACTGGTCGTTTGCTTGACCGCAAGTCACGCCACCGCCTGCACTCCGCGCGCGATAGAGTAGGTGGCTGGTCAGGCAATGCAACTGGGCAACAGTCTACAGGCTCCGACAACCATCAGGCTCCGAGAACCATCAGGCTCTGAGAGCCATCAGGCTCTGAGAATCATTAGAAGCGAAGACAAGAATCAGAAACGGGAGGTGAGGACAGCACTTCCATTTTCCCCTCGGATCTCCGTTCTCAAAATGCCTGTGGTCTCGATCCTCAAGTACGACGTGAGGAAGGAAGTGGTAGAAAAGTGGCTGCAAGATGAGTTTGGGAACGCTGAAGGTGGAACAGTGTGGCATGTAGAAGTACGTACCACCCACTCCCCCCTCTTCTCGGTGCCTGTGATGGCCGCGGCCACTGACGTGCCTGGAATATCAGGGGGTAGCCGATGGACACAGTACGAACTGGAAGGTCACAGCGCCGCGACAGATCATACACGTAAGGTTTTTTGCAGTGGCAAAGCATTAGGGGGTTAACTGACGTTTGGAATGTTCAGACTGAGAAACACGTGTTGAAGGAACGATCCCTCCCTCCAAGGGTGCCGTTTGGGAGGAGGATGAAATCTGCATAACCTCTGTCATCAAATGAGGTCGCTCCCGCCTCCGAAAAGGAGCAGAGAGGTGACGGGGCATTCCGCAGAGGAAGGCTGTGTGATGATATGGTGGGGGTGCCATGCACAACCAAAACGTCTTAGCTGCTGTGACACAAATACAATGCATTTCCCAGCGCCACTTCTCTTTTCGCTGCGTACGCACGCACAATGTCTTTCCCCCCGCAGGTCGAAAATTACGTGTCGCCATCTAGGCGGCGCCAAGATTGGGAGGTTCTGCTCAAGCCATCACAGTCTGATGCAGCCAGACTGTTTAGGAATTGCGGTGTGGACGCGGTCGACCTCGACGTTGTCAACATCGATAGGAATGGTACGCTTTGCGAAACGCTTACTTCGGAGAATGAAGTCCGCGAATATCTTGCTGGCGGGCCGGGGTGCCCTTCGAACGCAACGCCAACGTCGGCCACACAAGACGGCATCAAGACGGCACGCTATTAGTAAGATGATCCCACTTCCCAACTAACCTTCGAATGCAGCAGCGTGTATTTGAACATGCTGACTCGTCTGTGGCGTGTAGTCTCCTGGAGCCGAGCTATGGCTGGGGTGAATTGCCACTGACATTGGATGCTGCGGTAGACCTCTTCACTTCCATACCTGCCTTCCCCCAGCTCAGTCGCCAAATAAAAGCTTTCGGGCGGAGGGAAACCGACTTTTGCCGAGACGAAGGCTTTTCGGCTTTCGAATTTTCTGAAACTCTTGACAGACACGGGAAACTGAGCCATCTGGGTATCGTCACCAAAAATTATTTGCCAAACTGCTTTATCTGCTAATGAACTGTGCCTAGAAATATCATACCTATGTAAATACATCGGATTGCGGGAAGGCGCAACCGCAGGGACAAACCCGTATTCGATTCGCCATGCCCTTGTATACCAGCGGCTCGACTTTGGAGTTGGCCACTCCGATCACGTCCTGGTGAGGCCATCTGAGCCCATGAAGGGCAGACTCGAGGATCACGTGCTGGAAACACCCGAGAGAGCCAACCATTTTGTCAAGGAATGGCTCAAAATTCACTCGGCCTTCCTTGGCACAACCGAGCAGGACATGCGGAACTTCATCAACTACCTCGACAGGGAGCTGACCAAGATTGTATGTATGCTTTCTCATCAACCATTTTTTTTCTTCGACTGTTGAGCTTACACTGTCTCCGCGCCGCCTTTCAGTTCGATCACATGCAGCTTTCAGGGATCGAACCGGGGAAGTTCAACGAATACGACACTGCCCATCGATCAGCTGTAGACATGAAGACCCTTCAGTATCTGCAAGACCAAGCTCAGCGGCTTGCCACTATCATCTCCCTCAACATGGAAGTGCTAGAGTCTTTCGCTAGTTTAGCAGAACGGTTGGGGAAACTCTTCCCAGATACGATCGACGTGGCTGGCATCTTGACACAATTTTCCGGCGAACTAGAACGGGTTAAGAGAGAACATCGGTTTTCCTTGATTTCTTCCGCTTCTATCATCAACAGAGCACGCTCTGTTGCGGAACAAGTAAGCTTGCCGTCCAAACCCAAACACATGACTGCTAATCCAGCTTGGCAGCTTCGAGACACGATATCACTCAGGAACAACGAATTAGCCAACCAACACGCAGCCGGCATGGTTGAGCTATCGAGAGCTTCCAGTCGGGAGACGCAAGTCTTGAAGACGCTGACGGTTCTGGCGCTCATTTTTGTTCCAGCGTCATATGTGGCAGTGGGTACAAACGCTGTCCAGTCTTGGTCGTCGCCTCTGTCTAACCACGGCTGCACCAGGACTTTCTTCAGATGGGATACGTCACTCTATCGGGGGAAATGGGCGGGGGTTGGACGGCGGATCCCGGCCTGCAGATATACGCTGCACTTGCATTCCCCCTGATCACAGCGACGATGGCGGTGTATGGGCTGGTGGAGTGGAGTAACGGAAGAAGGCAAAGAACATCCCTCGCCGATACCATGGAGTCAGTAAAGCGTGTATGATAATGATAGGGGAGGAGAGCAAATGATCGAAAACATGAGCGCCCGGTGACTCATACCCCACCGTAAGGCTCTGTAGGCGGATGGGTCTTGGGTCTCGGTTGGGTTGATAAAGTTGTCACCTGCATGCAGCCACAATGGTAAATACTATGTAATAGGAGGGCGCCAAATTGCCCAGCCCCTCTTCCGGAAGCAGCCAGAGTGCTCAGCCGCCCTGATTTTTGCACAGGCATAGCTAGCGCAGGTTAGCCATGTGACTCGTTTCCCCATCGGCGTTGGGCTCCATTCTCCAGTGATCGGAATCCCTCATCCACGACGCCAACAAACGCCCCAGACCCACAAAGCAGCGCGGAAAAAAACGGTCGACCATTCTAGCCATACTCAATTCCTCGACAAGAGGCCTGCGATTCTTCTTTCCGCAGAAAATCCAGGCGACGCTCGGTTTCCGCGGAGATGGACCACTATCGCCTCCTCGGCACTCTCTCCGGACCTTGCGAGGGTGCTAAGCATGTTTCTGAGATCCTGAGGTGCGCATCCCACTCCATCCAAAAAGACACACGGGAGTTGTTTGTCCAAGTGGAGGAACGGGGAGAGCGCATGTTCTTCTCCCAGCGTAAGCTGAAGGATCATTTTCGAGGCAAAAATAACGATATCCTTGACGCCGTTTTCTGTTGTGAGTGCCAGCCATGCAAAGCTCAGCGCGGGGATGCATTCGACTCTTTAACGCGTTGTCAAAAGAAAATCAAGGAAAACAATGCTTGGTTATTGGTTCCCATCATGATCTACATGGGCAAGCTTCATTTCATCCACCCATGGCTTCGGACAGTCACGCAGGACCACGTCATCGCCGGGAAAAGAACACTCAGGCAAATCGAGTGCAAGGACGTGGTGGAATTCAACAACTTATTTGGGTCTCACACCGAGATAGAGCTGGAGAAAAGCCTCTTTCAGTCTGCTTATGACCGAGTTTGGTACATGTTCAATCCAGTGAGGTTGGAGATCGACGCCGAAGGCTGGATTCAGTACCAGGACCTGCCAGACCGGGCCAGATTCCCATACGAGAACGAAGACAAAGTGAAGCTCCCACAAGGGCAATCATCGAAGGTCGTATACGCCGAAATTCCAGAGGAGTACGTCGAAGCCTCCGTCCAGCAGCGGATGAATACGTACCGTGACTCATTTTACAAGATCAGCGACAACAAGATGTTTCGTATCGTGAGGAAAGTTCTCAAGATTTCAGCCGATAGGAACGAAGGAATGCAGAAAGAGACTCTCACCATGTTGGCGGCGCAGAACGATCATGAGTCAGCCGAAAACATCATCACCCTTCTTGGACTGTACACCTGGCGAGGCAACATCCACTATGTGTTCCCGTTTGTCAAAGAGAATCTTGCGGATCTTCTGTCCCGGCCCTTTCCCCGGCGAGAACGCTCAAATGGCGGACTTTGTCTACCAGAAATTTGGCTGTGGAAAGAATTAGTAGGGGTGGCAAAGGCTCTTAAGCACATTCACAAAGAGATCGGCAATCCTTTCCCCAGAGACACAGGAAAGGTGTTAGCATTCCACTTCGATTTGAAGCCCGAAAACATCCTCGTCAAATCGAATCCCGAACCAGGGCTGCGGAGACTTCAGATTACCGATTTTGGCCGTTCCCAGATCCGTCTCGTTGACGAGGGCGATGACACTTCGAGCTACTTGTATCCCGGCGATCTCAAATACATGGCCCCGGAAGCGTGGATCAAATCCTACGATACGCCGCAAGGAAATGATACCGACCATACAATGGTGCTGCAAAACTACGACGTTTGGTCCCTAGCTTGCATCATGCTCGAGGTTCTGGTCTACCTCATTGCTGAGCATTCACTAGAGGGAGACGGACCCAAGTCGCTGAAGAAGTTTGACGAAGAGCGCAGGAAAGAGAACCCCCCAGTCGGCTTTTTTACCTATCAGGGGATGAAAATGTCGGTTGCCCAGAAGGTGCAAACTCTTCCATCCTTGTCCGCGGTTCCGAACGTGCAAGATGATACACACCGCCAGTATATTCAGGGGCTTGTAGGTCTCCTGATGGAGATGTTTAAGTTTGACAAATCCGACCGAGCAGACTCTGAAGAGGTTGTCAATCTACTCCATAAGGCAAGCAAGCAATACCGCCGCTCAATGAATAGAACCCACGCTCTCCCTTGGAAGATCATGCGCGCGTTTCCGAAACAGCAGCGGGGATTCAAGGAGATCGGTTGGTACAACCAGGATAAAACCGTCTCATTCCTTGAAATGTATGTTGAATCCGCTAGGCTTTCTCGTTTGGCTCCTTCTAACAGACCTGCAGGGAAGACGTTCAGATTCAAGAATTCTATCCCAAGTCCAAGAAGGAGAAATGTCATCGAGATTGCCGATTCCAGCTCCTGTACCGGGAGGAGCGGATAGGCCATGCGGGGGAATTCTTATTGAGGTGGGGATTCCAACAAAACCAGGATACCGGCGAGTTACCGATCAGTAAGTACATACCTCCTGGTGCTTGAGTCGAGTCGCCTTTTCTGCATCTCGGGGTACTTACTCGACGGATAGTCGATGCAGCCAGGGCCCAGACCGTTCCGCTATACTTTTACCAACACGAAACAAGTGACGTCTACTATTGTATGGTTGTACTACTTGGCCAAGATTCCCAACCCGAGCTTGAAGCAAAGATTGGGTTCAAACACAGAAAAGGTAAAGTGTCACGTCCCCCCCCCTCTTAACCTGACGAGGCGTGTCATTTATCATATATCCCTTCGATATGCCTGTGGGCTTACACAACATTGTCATCAACCAGAGGCTCAGGCATTCCAAGGCGCCCTCCTGCACTATAAAATCACGCCAGGCTCTGAGATGTAGGTTTTTTTTGGGGTTGAGTAGGGTGGCGTCAGTTCTGCACTAACAGCACAATAGTTTTGTTCCCAGAGCAACTTGGACAATTTTGCACCAAAAAAGGTTGTTCAGACCCAAAAAAGAGGAGACATTGCAGGACAGCAACCTTTTTATTGAGTTTTGGGAAAAAGACGGACCCCATTATTACGACTTCAACCTCCCATCGCAACGGTTTGTGCCCCCGGATTTCCAACCTAACAAGGCCTACCTAACTTTCTCAAACCCTTGTAGAACCCAAGTACCAGGAAACTATACCGTCATTGCTATTTTCAGAAAGGAAATGCCGCTCCTGATCCTTCCTGGTATGCAACCGTTGCAAACTAAATGTTGGTCCTTAAGCTTGCTAATCGCGTTCTTATGTTCAGTCAAATCGAATGATAAGCAGTTCAGGTACCTTCCGCCTAGGAACATAGGTGTCGATTACAATCAAGGTGATAACTTCAAAGGCTTTGCCATTCAATGGGTGAACAGAACTTGCACCTGTCTCGGCAAGCCAGGTGCATGTGACAAGACTCCATGGGAGGGTGCGAACTGTCAGGAGCGTGACGTGCCCACCATACCCTTGGAACTCACGCTGCTGAACTTAAGCCGTGGCGGCCAGACACAGCGATTGGAGGGTTTGCTCAGGTCGTATCAACTAGCAAACGCTCGGTTTCTCCTGCAACAAAACAACATAGAAAAAGGTTTGTCAGGTCCTTCTTTGTCTTCAACTTGACTGACTGACATGTGTTTTTTTAAGAGGTTGCATGTTTCAAGCAAGCCGCTGGAAGGTGTTGGAAGTATTGATACTCTACTGGCTGGGGATTTTTACTTTTTTCTTTTTATGCGTGTGTGTGCTGGGGGTTCCCAACTTGATGGGGTGGGGCGGGAGTAACGAGCAGGTGGAAAGAAACGAATTAATATAGCGATATTGATATAATCATGCCCCCCTGAAGTTATCACGCGTTATGAGTTTTACTGTGAACCGATCTATATTACAAGCGGGTCGCTTTACCCACTCTTAATCCATTGTCACGGCCTGCTTCAGGGACACCGTAGCGATCCTGGCAAAGACAGTTCGTAGGGAAGGACTCCTAAAAACGATAGGGAACATGACTGAATGAAGGCTACACAATTCTCTTGTTGTGAACACTCTTTCAAGCAGATCGTAGATCCAGAGGTTTCAAACGATGGATCTCAATGGAACAATGTATTGCTAGCGTGAGGAACCAGAAGTGCAGCGATTCGAAAGTGCAGCGTTTCCGACAAGTTGGTGGTTTGGTGGATTTGATGACCCGAGTCGCGAAATCGCGCAGATTGGACTCAGACCCGTCGGATGTGCATGTTGGTGGGGCGATGTGATTGGTGGGTTGGGGGTGTGGGGCGTTAGGTAAGAGACGAGGAGTCTGAGCTTTGTTGAGATAATTCTGGCCAGAGGACCACAAGTTATCGCCCATTATCAACAACCCCACCGAGAGAATTTCCAGAGTCATACCCAGACAAAAAACCTTCACCACTCATTTGTCACCTGGGTCTTCTAGAACACATGCTCCCATCCCTATGCGAACTAGCCAGTTCCGGAAGTCAACATAATTTTGGGTCGTTTTTCGGTTTCGTGTGGTGGCACAAACGGCGCCAGCACCCTATCAAAAGGCCCACACAGACAGGCAGCCTTGTCCAGGATAGGAAATTTTCCGAGTCTCTACATCCAGTCCCCGCATCGAGTCCTGCATTCCCCAACCAAAACCCCTAGAACTCCCAGCCACATGCAACGCCACATATACGCCCAGTCCTGGTATGACGACCATAGGGAGGGATTTGACAAATCACCTTGCGGGCGAAGACCAATGATACTTGGCAAGAAGTTACATGCATTTCAGCCGCTCACATCGGTCGGTGCGTTGTCGGGGAAGTATTTGGGGTTTGAAGCAATAGCATTGGTGGGCTGGCATGGAGAGAAGCGCTTGTGCGTCGGGAGCGGTTTTACAACACCACATTGTAGGCCTTGGTGACTTTCGGGGAGCACCCCTGAGGTTGGAATAAAAGGTGGGGAGGTGGGTGGGGCCTAGCTTGCTGCTCTTGCTCAGACAGTCCGGAATGTGTGCCGACGACTGCAACTTTTTCGGCCAGAACGTGCTCGAGGCCTTACATGACACCCAAAACTACGCCAGAGAGTTATCTCTGATGCTGGCATCGCAGAGTCGGGACAGTGCGCCATCACCCGCCCACGACGAGAAGGGGAAACGCAGATATAGAGCGAAGTTGATGCTCACCTGCCTGCGCCTTCTCTTGTCGTTAGGCATCAAGACGTGGCCGGATGCCGCCTTCATATTAGCCATGATACTGTCTTGGCACGGCGACAAGATCTCCGCTCAGATTGCCCTCGAAACGTACGCTGATGAGCGCTCAAAGGTCTCACCGCGGCCGCACTTTGGAGCCGTGGGTGAATATATGATGGCCTGTGGGACATGCCAGGCCTCCACAGACTACTTCTTCATATGCGAGACATGCTACCGGCTCATTCTCTGCTCCAAGTGCCGGCTCAACCCCCATGAGTCGTTACTCAAGACGGCGACACTGCTCAGCTGCGGGCAGCACCAATACCTGCAGTTCCCCCGTGGAGAATGGAGTAGCATTCCGGTGGGTTTTGTCACAACGGAGGGGTTGACCTTCATGGAATGGCTGAAGGAGCTGGAAGCAAAATACTCGAAAGTTGTGGAAAGGTGTTGGTATTGAACGGTTGGCCTTTGGAGACCAAGAACGGCTGTCTTATATATGAAACTCGCTCAGAATGCTAGTTATTGTTTGCACAAATCAACGATGGAAAAAGTAGTCGGCAGCGAGACGAGCCCGAGCGGGATTGCCATCGGGAATTGACGAATCAGACATCAGACATGTCATCAAATCGCTCTTCGAATCGACATAACACAATCCCCAGGTGGCTGTCACTCTTCCCAACGATCTAGAACTAAGTATCAGCTCACTGCAGGTTGCGTCAAACACGGGAGCATAGAATCCCGCCCTCCAAAAGCGAGGCGCTCCCCGCTATTGTACCCGATCCCTCAACCACAACTCTCTGCGCTGCCTCTTGAATTATTATGCAACCTTCAGGAGTGCCGTCCTCAAGATGTTCCCCCGCGAAATAGTCCTGCGCCAAATGTCGTCACCGGAAGCAGAAAGTATCTTGTCCTCTTCCCCTCTGAAGCGCGCCAGCCGAGGCTGGCTCCCGCAGTGCATTCCCTCGGCTCCCGGAACGCTTTGCATATTTCCAACCGTGACGACAGGCCTAAAGCATCCAAGTCTGCGATCGGTCCATGTCTTCCTCGCTGAGAAGCCCCTCGGCCCAATTTTGGGACACCGGCCCCCCTACACGTAACGGTCGCTTTCGTGGCCACGTAACTGCCGTTTTCTTTTTTTCCATCCGAGAACTCACCGTTACGGGTCAATTGGAACTTCGAATTGTATGCGCTCTATTAAAGTATCTAGTACAGGCACTGCGTTATAAAAGCAACGAGCTAAGGAAAGTGCTATCACTGGGAATGGAGTGGGAAGAGAGGTGTTAGAAAGAAAGGGGTTCTGGCCGGAGGCCAGAAAACCGTGGAGGTGTGGATAACAGAGCTGAATGGAGCTCAGCTCAACTGAGCTCTAGTGTGGGCATCCGAGCTAAAAGGAGCTCAGGGGAACTGAACTGACGCAGTTCAGCTGGTGTAGACTACAATTGCACACCAGTTGCCACTATTCACAACTATAATAGTAGTCTCTCTGGATTCGCCAGAGAGCCACAAAAGCAATATAATCACACCGTTACAACCAAGAGTGCCGCGCTTCTAACGGTAAGACTATATGGAGATCCTTTTAGTGATAGTTAAGTAACGTGTATTACACGTATTATAATAACTATAGGGAAGAGCTGATGGCCTGAGTGTGACGTTAATAATAAGTAACTAAATTATAGCTTACTACAAGTGCGTCTTGGCCGCCCGCCGCTCCCGTGTCTTAAACACTGCGTCTCTTAGCTGTCAGGGCAAACACGGCCAGTCGCGTTTGGAAATTCACTACGTGTAAAGGTGGGGTGTATAAAGAGTTAAGGGCTCCCCTTTTCCATTAAGTTAGGCTATTTACAATTATATACCGTTTAGGAGAAACACTATGTTTTCTTACAGCCTGCTACTCCTTTACGTCACCACCTTGGCAGCCCTCTTATCAGCGCAGTCCACTAGGCCTTACTCCAATGATAGGTCAACAGGTCGCCAGGGTGCGTCACGCGAGGGGCGAAAGGCAGGCACCGATCCAGGTGACAGAAGGTAATCGAAGAGGCAAGCACTCTTAAAGTGTCACACGCGGAACGCCCCTGACACCCTGATTGACACCACGGCTTACCGAATCTCAATGACTCCGGAAAGGGCTTATCAAGGTTCAGCTCTACGAACCTTGATTTGCGCCAATTGAGCAGTATCAGGCCACAATGGCCAGGAAGGTTTCGTATCGAAGCCGCAATGGCTAGGAAAGTTGCGCTAGTGAGCGCCTACGGGTCATTATTCGGAAGTCATGGAATGACAGAGCTTCGGTCCCCGGAGGACCTCAGTATTAGATAGCCATCAAGACCCAGGATGTATCTCGAAGGGCAAGGACCTTCGAGGCCATAGTCAATTATTGTGGTTCAGAATAGATTTGTTCAGCGCCCACAGAGCCACATTTCGTTCCAAGCTACAACCACAGCGCTTGCGGTTGTCCCTTGTCACACAAAGGGATAGGGGATACACTTGTTGTTGTGAGCCGCCGCTCTATAATGCACAGGGTAAGCTGAACAGTAGAGCGCAATGGAACAGTGTGTTGCTTGCGTGAGGAGTCTCGGGTCCTTCACTTCATCGTGGCTACGATGATGGTATCTATACTAAGCTTTTCTTGAGGTAACTTGTATCCTGCTCGCAGGGTCTGGAGTGCTCGCAGGCGCGAGCACTCTGCAGCCTGCGAGCGTTCCTTGATTGGGCATGCCAAGCCACCCTTGGCACGGTACACACGGCTCTGCGCACTACCCTCCGTGCGGGGCTACGTCGGGCCGGGTCGGGCCAAGTGGCGCCCCTAACCGGCAGCTATTTTAGACCCCTCCTTCAACTCCAGTACCGTTAAACCAAAAAGGGTTTGACTAGGAAACTTATTTCGTAAGTAAAAAGGCGTTTGTAATGAGGCTGTGAAAGTACTGGTTTGAAGATGCTGACTGTTTAGTGGGATTTTTCCCCCTCTAATGAGATTTGGAGAAGACCTTGCCGCGCGCGGAAGCTGCCAAGCCCCACGATCACGGGGTGGCGTCCCACAGGGGATCCTTATTTTCAGCTGGCCAAAGCAGCGGTCCAGGGCTGAATTCAGGAAGGCTAGTCGACACTATTGAATGGATTTCCACTTTGGGGGTGGCTAGACCACGGTCTTGGGTCCGGGATTTGCACGCGAAAGATTGAAGATGGAAATGATTTCCCTTTTGTGGTTCTTGAAGAAATTTTACTTTTCCCCTCCTCAGCATCTTGCGCTGACATTCGTTTGTGGTGTTTTGCTTTCTGTCACTCGTTCAACATGTTCTCGGCCACGACAAGCCGTGTGCTTCTGCTGCAGGTGGCCGCCTTCTTTTCCGGTGCGGCGGCCCGATGCGCCCCTGCTTGCTCTCCCGAAGATCCCCTGATTGCTCTCCTCGGTTCCGACAATGATGCAGCCGTCCCCTTCTGCAGCGACTTTCTTGGCCTTGCTGTCTCCACGGTCAGCGCCACTGTCACGCCTACCGTGTTAGTGAAACGTCTAGATCGGTGCCATCAGGCAGTCATGCTAACTACCCGGTGTTGTGAGACAGCGTAGCGACCGTGACCGAGACCAGTCTTATCACCGGAATCTCCACCGATTACGATGAAACCATCACCGTCACGGTACCCGCGGTTTCGATCTCGACAGTAATGCCTTTCCGACGACATGTTAAACCTCGATCCGTCGCCTACCCCGAGTGGTTGCCCACCACACACCCCGCGCGGCGCGTCTCGTCGGCCTGCGCATGCCTCAGCATCTCGCAGGCCGTTACCACTGACACGGCCACCGCCGAGGCCGTCACCATCACCGATTCTGCCACCGTGACCGAGACTACGACGAGCACGACGACGAAAGAGATAGCCGTCGTCACTGTGACAGCCACGCCGGCCCCCGTCAAGCTCCGTGTCAAGATCCAGGTGCTCCACAAAGACAACGGCGCCTCGCAGGGGTGGCTCTACTACAGTAACGGCCCGGCTGTCACATCCCCCGACCAGCAGTCTCAGGGTTCCACGTTCAACTTTACCCTGCCCCCTGGCGCGGCGACGGCCTCGCAAATGCGCATCGATTACGAGGGCGGTGTGGACCCGCCGTCCCTTTCTTTTTTCAAGGACAACCACCCGTCAGACATTGTCGATTTGGCGGATAGATAGTGCGTCTCGGTCTCTCTTTTATCCTCACTTTCGTTATTGTTATTGTTGTTATAGTCTGTCGTGCTAACGTTAGGTGGAAATAGTGGCTCGCTGTCCACGGGTGTGGGAAGTAAGTTGCCCCTTTCGCGAAACACGAGTAACATCTCGAAATACTCAGGATTCAAGTCTAATGCACTGTGTAGCACCGCCCGGCTCGCTTCCTGTTGTCACGGGCCCCAATAGGCATGAGACAGACATTGTAAGGCGCCTCCCCTCTTTTTCCCTTTTTGTGGGTTATTATCACAAGACTCACACAATCGGACACGTGTAGTGGATCATCAATACGGAAACCAGAATGATCAGCTGGCAGTGGATCGCCACCGACGGAACCCGTACGTTTCTCATGCCCTGACACCTACTTGGTCACGGTCATTCTCAACTAATCAATGGCAAATCCAGTCCCGACCGTTACATTGTGGAAGATTGGCGGCCGTCTCTACCCCGTCGGTAGTCTCACCTATTTCAATGGGATAATGAGCATGAGTGGGGACCCGCCCAGGACCGAGGTTGTGCTCCGGTATGCCCTGGTATCCGAGTAAGGCCACTTAGGTTATACAAAGACAAATGGGGTACGGGGGGGAGGGCCTGAGCTATAGCGAGAGACTACCTAGTGTGTCGGCAAAGAAATTCCCGACCTGCAGCGATCTTGGAGCGCAGTACGTCCATAGGATACCTCTTAGCCCAGGACCAACGTCATTGTCGATCTTGGGTTGGAGTCGTACAAAATCACTACGCGCACATTTAAACCCACCATTCCTCTCAAATCGGAGCGAACAGTTCACCGACCCTTCTCAGGTGACATCTTATTATATTATTAACTGACCATAGTTACAGCAGAAGCGTCCCATCACTGTCCAACATCGGGAAGGACGCGCAGGCAAGCGAGATGCATATCTTCAATGCGTGTGCGCACTATGCGCATCATGAAAAGGAGGTGGCAATCTGGATGTACAAGCACCATCTCAACAATCAGCCAATAGATGCCCGCTGCCGTCAATAACGCAAGGTATAAGCGGTACACGTACCGATCTATAGTAGGCTATCTAGAAGTAACTTGTACCTTGAGGGAGTAACGCGCTGATTCTGATACGGCTCACGGAGCAGCGGTATTGGAGGGTTAGGGACGTGTACGAAGGGCTGTCGCATGCGAGCAGGCGGTTGCCGACGCGGGAGAAGCAGGCGTTGCTGGGGCTGGCGAGGAAGGGGGAGGGCTATGTGGTGGAGGATGTGTTGAGGACGAATGTGTTTCATATTACGGTGGCGGGGGTGGATCATACGGGGTTGTATGCGGATATTGCGGTTGGTTTTTCCTTTTTTTCTTTGTTTGGGGGATGAAAGAGGAGCGGGGGGAGGGAATGATGCTCACTGTTGGTAGAGGATTAATCATGCCTGTAGGCCAAAGTGGGTGAACCTCAGGCTGTGGGTGGAGCGGTACAAGATGGGCGGTTGCTGACTTTGGTAGTGCGTTCGTGAGATACTCGCCTACGACGCTGGTGGTTGAGGCGGTGGCGTACAGGGATATTGAAGCCGGAGAGGAGGTTTCTTTGAGCTGTAAGTCAACATTCTAGCCCCTATTCTCATACGGTCTGATGGTAACTTTGCAGACCTCCCTCTGAATCTTCTGTCAGAGCAGCGGACACAGCTGATCCAGGAATGGGGCTTCAACTGCACCTGCTCGCTGTGCAGTGATGCCGACGCCTCCTAGGTGTCAGACATCAACCGTGACCGCATTCAAGATATCCTGGAGTCTCTCGACCACGAAGAGGACCGAACGCAGGAAAAGGTGCGGGTTGCAGTAGAGGAGGTTGAAGACTTGGGGAGGGAGGAAGGATAGGCCGGCCAGATAGACGATTTTTACGGAATCATGGCCGACATCTATCTCGCAATGGGAGACTTGAAAAACGCAAGGAAGCATGGCAAGTCGGCCGTCAAGATGCTGCAGCATTACGCTGGGTTTGATAACATGAGGACTGACGGAGCAGTGGCGTTTATGAGAAAATTGGACAAGATGGAGAGTAGAAAGTACTAGTAATAAGAATTTCTATTGCTTGCAAAGTACAGGTACCTTGAATGTAGAAGCAATTATGATACTACGGCCAGTGCACAAGGTTAAGTTGGTACCATAGGTGCAGGACGCCAACAGAAATGTTAGTATTCATCAGGCGTCATACTTCCAACACTCCATTGCCCAAGCGCGGCCTCGGACGCCACCTCTCTTATCTCGCCGTTGATGACGTAGTAGAGGCGCACAGCTGTCGAATTCCAGCCCACAGCACTTAGAGGCCCGTTTGATACGCTCGACTTGGGCATGGATGGGCCTAGGGTGCCGCTAGACCACTTGTTGTTTGAGTATTGGGACTGCTGCATCACGACGCCGTCGAGAAAGAAGACCTGCGTAACATCTGGGGTCTCGGAGCGCGGGATGCCAAAGGAGCGAGGCAGCTCCAAGAGACAACCGCAGAGATGTTCTCTACTGCCGACCATGTCGAGCCTGTGTATGTCGAGGTGGCGAACTGCAGCTGTTTATGGTCGGAAAACCAAAACAGCCATATGTCGTCGCGAACCATGGTTGTAGCGAGCGGCGAAGCAACATGGGCCTTGGCACCATTGCTGATAGCCACCGGCGACGTCTACTGGCCGAGCGTGGGAGTGTACGTAGCCTCCTGGATGGACCCATCGCGGCCAACTGAGTAGGACCGTAGGTTGTTGAGCTGGGGCGTGACTGGGGGCGTATCCTACACCCGCGGCTAGCGCAGGGACAGCCTTGTTTATGACATTGGTTGGGTTGGTGCAAGACGTGCCGTTCTCGTTGCATCGAAATTCAAGGGCGGCAACACTGTTTTGTCCGACTGCTGCGTAGTCTACGCGAATTTCCTAGGGCGTCATATCAGTTACATGTCTTACTTTCCATCAAGTACCTAAGTTAAGGCATGGATCGGCTTTCACATACGAAATAGTCACCGAATCTCCACGTCAGTACTCCAAGTGGCGTGTTCAGGATGGCGGGATATGTCAAATTCAGTCGCAAAGGGTCTTTCCAGGAGTTGGGACGGGCGTAGTATCCATGCATCCAAGGTCTCCGGTCGTCGCCTGCCAGAAGTTGAAGATACCGCCCTCGTCCCGCGTGGCTGCGATAGTGCGCAAGGGGCTTGGTGCTTTAGCTGGCGCGACTGACGGGCCCAGCGTGGTCCCGGTCGCGGTACCTGAGCTTGAACTCGAGGGCGTCGTTAGCAAATCGGTTGGGCTCGGCGTGTTCTGCTGCGTGGCGGATGGAGTCAGTAGAGGCAAAGTAAGTAGGCAGGTATGTGAGATTGTGGAGGAACTGACAGATTTGTTGCGCGCGCCAATTATACCCCCCGCGGTTCCACCAGCGGTGGTAGCTGCGGCGAGGATTAGCGCCGCGAGGCTGATAAGGGCCGTCCTCTTGTTCAGCCCACAGATTCGACTGGGGCTGGGTTCCTTGGCAAGCTCGGTGGGTGATTTTTCTCTCCGTTCATTGTTGATTTCATGTACGGGCGCCTCGGGATTCACTTGAGGTTGGTAAATCTCGGGGTCCATTTGAGGGTGGTAAACCTCGGGATCCACTTGCGGGTGATGAACCTCAGGGAACCCAGAGTCATGCACCTCGGGGTAGGCTTGAGCCCCTTCGTACATCTGCGGTTGCCATTCCGGCAGAGGCGCAGACTTAGAGTGGTGCGCCCATTCGACTGGCTGAAGGCAATCATAACGTTAGTTTGGACAATGCACACACGTGTCTTGGCCGTGAAAGGGGGAGGGACATTCAATACAGTCGCTTCCAAACGCGCCATCGGTTTTTCCTTTTCATCCACAGCGCCAGGGTGACTGAGGGCGGCCGGATGGCAGGGGGACTGCCAGTCCAGGAAATGGCCCGACGTTGGGCAGCCTTCCCCCACGTGATGCGACGCGCATGAGGCTCCTTTCCCGATTGCGTCTGCTCTTCCTCTGATTGCGTCTGAAGCCTCCCAATCTCCCAACCCCTATGAGACTCAAGTGGCCCATGCGTTTGAAGCTGTTGACCAATAAGGCTGTCGGCTAGCATTTCTACTGCAGGAGGAGTTTGAGAGAAAAACGTCCCCTTTTTGAGCTACTGTGAAAGGCAGTGGTGTAAATGGTTGATTTTCTCAAAGGGTGCCCTTCTCAAATTGGCTTCGCTAGTTCCTGCCTGGAGTAGCTGCTGAGTGGTGGGGCCAATTTCAATCTTTGCTGGAGGCACCTTCCAACTTCCACCTGTTTCACCACGTATTCTGTCTGTCTGTCTGTTTGTGGATTAACAGTAGATATGTACATGGATGAACTCCTTACTTTCTCACCGTGTATCACCCTGAAATCGCGCTGTGACCTGTTCCTCACCAAAGTCGAAGTCTGTGGCAGGACCGGCATGCTTGAGGGTATCCAGGAATGTCCCCTGCAATTTCAGCACCAGCGACTCCCGGAAAAGCGTTAGCTGCGTTGATTGTTGAATCGCAATGGAGTAGTGCGTCGACTCATTGGAGGAGTCAGGGATCGCAAGGGACGCGGGTGTCCGGGGTGTCGTCCAATCCGGCGCCCATGAAGGGACGCCGCTGAGTTTTGGATTCCGAGCGGCCTTGCCCCACCCGATTCCTGCAAAGTGCAGGACTTCGAGGAGGCATTGGCGTTTTTCAAAGTAGCGGGCGATACCGCAGAGGATGTCTTGGTCCTCTTTCTCGTAGTCGATAAAGGTCTTGAGGCTTTCAGCATCGTCCGTGAGGCCGAACAGGGCAAAGAGCTTGTCTCTAGGCAGCCCCGACCTCCAGCCCGCCAGGGAAACGAGGGCTTCGGATAGCGATGGCGGCCTTCCGAGACGCGCAAATGCTTGCCATGCAGCTTCCAAGACGTCCACATCTCTCTTGAGTGCACGGAAATGCTCCATATGGCGAAGCTGCATGCCGGATTGCATGTGGTGTCTCATGAGGCGTACCCAGTAGAGAACCAGCACGCCTAAGGTAGCGTTTGGTGGATTCCCCAGGCAGAGGAAAACGCGTGTTGCGCGCGCGTAAATGTCCGTCATCAAGCGGACCTGGGTGGTCTTGCCTGCCTTGTCGCGCTGGTTGATGCAGATGCCGTCGATCCAGATGAGCTTGCTTCTCCAGTACGAGGCTTGCTGGCTCAGGATCTGGTGCACGTTGGCTCTGACCCGGAACCGCTTTTTGTTTAGGCGTGTCACCTGGGTCAGCTCCGTCTCCGGGCCCCAGACGTAGGAGATGCAGTCGTAGGTTCCGGCATGATTCACGTCGGCTGCCACGAGCTGGGCTCGATCTCCCGAAATGGGATTCGCCGTTGCAGCCGGAGCAGCCGGATTTGGCGAGGGCCGGTTAGATGAACATCGCCATAGTCAGAGTCGGGAGCTTTCGACGACAAACACAGCCAACCCTTGAACGCCAGATTCACAAACCAGATGAGCCAGCGACCCTACATCTCTAGCAGGCGTAAGGAAACGCGAGAGGGGAGAAACCGGGTAATGATGACGTTGAAACCAGTGGCGACTGTGATGGCGATGTGCAAATAGCGCCATTTGAGAAGTGCGTGGCAGGCCACGGCGGACAGGCGCAGACTGATTAGGGTAACGACGTAGCCTGTAGCTGAGGAGGAAGCCGCGATGAGACAGTCCATCTCTGCAGGCTCGAGGAGGCGGTCGCCAAAGAGAAGGACAGCGAGTAGGGCAATCACCTCCTTGGAGCGGCGAATTCGGAGCAAAATGTAAAGAAGCGCAAAATAGACATGGTCCATGGGCCATATATGTTCTGCAAAAACGGCGGACAATGCTCCGCCCAGAAAGCGTCCGTGAGTGCCCTCGAGGCGCAATCCAGGGCTCCCGTCTCCTGTGGATGATCTAAGCGTCTCATCCATCTGGGGAAAGAACAAATGTATCGATTATACAGTCATGGAATTTGATCAAATGTAAAAGGAGTAGCCTCTTTTCAGTCCAGTCTCCAAGTATCGGTCAGAATGAAGGATGAAAGGTATGCCTAACTCTGCCTAAAGCTTCTTAGGTAAGTAAGCCTTTTCTATGATTGGGCTGTGCTTGTGCACTCGTGATTCGTTGATGGTTTGAACCACCGAACCAACAACCAGAATCTAAATCACACCAGAAATTTCTACTCACCGCAGGATAGAATACTGAGCCATCCGTCCTCGTCACGTTCACACAGTCAAACGTGCATTGCGCGTTGCCAGCCGTCGGGCCGTGGCCGAGGCCCCTCCACCACTCGGGCGGACTTGTCAGCGAGTTCAAGTCCTTCACCCAATGGGAGCACGACGTGACACAGGCCTTCACTGACCGCGACCCCCAGACCTTCGGCACTGCCTAATTACCTCTTCTTCAACGTGACCACCGGCCTCCAAGGCTCCTGGCAAACCGTCATTGCTGACGCCCAACATTGAAGCTGAACGCGGCTTTTCCCCTCCCACCTACTCGCACCGCAACAAATGGGTTGACTTCGCCTTCAGCAACGGGACCCTCGTCCTCAGCACCACCATCTTCTACTCCGCCTTCGACTTCGCCAGCCTCCCCATCAACATCACCAGCACCGCCAACCGCACCGAGCCCGCCGCTGTGTGGGAGGCGCCCAGCTCGCGATACAACTTCTCCCCGGTGCGCTCCCTCCTCGGTCAGGACCGCGCCCTGCCCGCTTCCGCTCGCGGCATCCTCTCCCTTCACCCACCGGAGAACAGAAACTGGACGGCCACGCCCGAGCAGGCCCTGCCCGAGCTAGAACCTTTTCCCCGCGAGTACGCAGACCTCTCCCTCCTGAGGATTCCTATAAACACCCATGCTAGCCATGGCAACTACGGGAACACATCTAGTATTCTCACCACGCCGTCGCGGTGTCTCTCGAGCTTGACGAACAACACTGTCGAAGACCTCGGCGACGTGTGCACCACACCGGAGATCACGCACGTCTAGCTGGTGCAGGAGATTTTGAGGTCTAGTGCGTCGCCGGCGTTCGTGCTACAGGCGATGCAGACGTTTTTGGTGGGGATGGCGTATTATGATCAAATGTAGCAGTTTGATGAGGCGACGGTGGGGGAGAGGGCGTTTTTCATGGTGGCGAACGTGGTGGTGCGGAGGAGCGGGTCCATTGCGGTGGCGGTGATCATCGGGGTGCATTTAGTGCTGGTTGGCGCGGTGGTGTGGTTGTTTGTGGAGCAGACGGCGTTGTCGAGGGTGGGAGGGACGTGGAGTGTGTTGGCGCAGGCGGTGGGCGGTGAAGGGAGGGAGTACATTGAGAGGGCAGCGATTGGCTTAGTCGAAGTCACCAAAGGGGGCCGAAGTAACGCTCAAGTGCGGATTTCCTTTAGCGTCTTCTGCAGCTATGTTTCGATGCTGGCTGGATTGGATAATACCATCACGGACTGAAACAAATGGAATTGCCGCCGTGTGTTGGGTCAACGCGGATGGAGGGTTTCGTCCGTATCATTGACCATACCCAGCTCAGATCTGGCAAGGCGGAGGGAGCGACGCAAAAGGGTAGCTATCGGCATCCTGGCCCCTAGCCTGAGGCGTGATGATATCGCCTTGTGTTGTGAGGCCGCCGGCCCCACTTATTCTGGTTTATAACAGGCCACCACTGTTTGTGGATAGATAGTTTGTTCCATACAACAATCATCACCACTTTGAACAATTGCTTCGTTCTTTGTGAGCACTTTTGGCTATAAAGCCCAACACCTTGAGACGGCAGCGCCTCACACAACCCTGACAATGCGTGTAAGCGGTGGTGCAATTTCATGTGTTCGCCGACTAGAGTTCTGATCTTCGACGTGCCACCAGACCCCTATTCTCTCGTATTTGGGGGGTACTTCTTCATCCCTAGATTTATCCAACTGTCGGCTTGGCTTGAGGAGAAGTCCATATTGCCTTGATTCTCGGCGAGACAGGGTAACGGTGATAACGTGAAGGGCGACGGTGTTCTCGAAGGTTGACTCGTCCCGGCTGTCCGCGATTAAACAAACATGTTTCAAGCTTCCGCGACTAGACATGCTGTATGATCTCGGATCCCCTGCTGACAGCGCGAGAGAGCCTCTCCGCGGATCCACACCACGTACCTCCCAGGCTGGGGCTTCTATCACGAGCATTCCATGATCAATGATATCTCGGGCTTTGGTGACCGACGATCCTCTGTTCAGTACCATCGCTGATTTGATCTCGGCCGGAGACACGATTTTCTCTGCCGTAAGGGTTGAGTGGTCGCCGTGTTTCAGGGGTAGGAGTTCAGCCCGCCCCTGAACGGACGCCCACGACCATGAAGGCGCACAGTATGCTATTGGCCTCGGAAGTGGTCTCTTCGAAATCCAAAGTAGCTGTAGTGCTAGTGCTGGAGCCGGTAGATTCCAGAGCCCCGCTAGATACGGTGCGTTGCTCTTCTCTTGGACGAGGTCCGCTACACCTGACAAGGCAACCAGCTTGTCTGTCTGGCGGGTGAGTGCTCCGTCGCTGTATGCGGTGACGATATCGAACCATCTTCTGACGAATTCGATCCTCTCTGTGTTCGTGTGATTCGCCGCGAGCCCCAGCAACTGGAGAACATCAAGGACACCCCGGATGCCGCGCCGAGCAAGGTTTTCGTCTTCATCGTCGCCGTTGCTGAGCTGCTTGGTAATGGCGGCAGAGATAGCACTGCGAATGCGCTGTATTCTGCCACCTTGAACTGTGTAGGACTCTTTCGCGTAACCTACACCTTCAGGGTCATGCTCCGAGGCCTGGATGGTATTACACTCGAACAACAATGTATCAGAGGTGAAGTGAACAAGCCTTTGTGCGAGGAGGCGCTCTTGAAAGGCCCATGCGCGCCGCGTCAGGGGCGCCTGTTCCACGCGCGTGTCAAAGAGCGTACGGATAGACGGGTGATCCCGGCTTGTGTAGCAACACATCGTCCCGGATTTCATAATGACGCGACGATCCGAGAGATCTTGTATCCGACGCCAGCGAAGGCAACCGCCGTACGAGTCACTGGAAGCTGTCGCCGCAATGACACAATATGCATTGGAAAAGACCTGACCCATCGCTGCAGATTCAGCCTCCCAGTCCGCAGATGAATCTTGGATAATGCAAAGGGAGTCGATCCAGAGATAGTGCACCCCTAACATGCGGGTGATGCGGACGGCATCGGCGAATGTCGGAGGAAGATCGTTTTCTGGTATGTTGACGCTCATGGTCGTGTAGTTGGCTGTTGTCAAACGGCAGCTAATATCGCCGCCCCAGCAATGACTCAGGGCGATGTATTGACTTTCGGGGCTTGGAAGCGCGCCAACTGCCGCGTTCGGAACGAGGCGGAAAGTGGTATCACCGGGTTGGCCGACATAGAGGAGTCTGTGCGGAACGTAGGCCGATATTCCCTTAGCAGCAGGCCGACACGTCCTGTGCTGTCTTGAACACTTGTGAATCCAGTGATTGACCATTGATATGCCGTCGTCGTCATCAATGTTTCTCATTTGAAGGAGAGCAGTGTCCAGATGACCCTCCTTGATGCAGATTGAGTTGAATTTGACCGGAGATGATCGCATAAGCAGCGAAACGAAGATGGGATGAGACTCGTCCTTCCGGTACTCAACTTGAAGCTGGACTTTTTGGTTGTCGGGTCGCCAGAACTCAAGTTTGACAAAGGATGGCGTCGTAGGGTCGTTCTCTTCGTTTCTCTGGCCGAGCAGAGTCTCGCAAAAGTGACATCCCCGCCAAGACCGATGCATTTCCTCGACTGAGTCAAATAACGTGATCAGTTCGGAAGTCTTGGTTAGCCCCAAACGTGCGCCTCGCATAAGAGATGAGGATGCTACAGCCTCCTGGCAGCGTTCGCACAGCCCACTGGCTTCGAAGCAGTCGATGTTCTGGAACCGAGGTGACCGCACGATGAGCGCTCCGCGAGAGAGAGCGCTGATGAGAAGTTGGATACTCGCCATTGGAGGGGAGGAGTCTCCGCCTTTTAGTATGACACATGTCCCCCATAGGCCGAATGCCAAGTAGATTGTCGGTAGCAGTACCACGGAGATTGATAAAAGGAACAACAACGTCAGGACGAAGTGGTTCGGAAGGGCAACCAGGGGTAACAGAAGAACGAGAAGGAGCCTTCGAATGACTGCCTATGGTTCGAGATAGTCGACCGTGAGATACACTGGATACCAAAGAAGGAAAGAGAGCCATGCGGCCGCCAACACGACCAAGTAAACCAACGTCAAGGTAACGACCGGGCACGCCAGATATGCTAGGAGTCGCAGTGATAGTGGCGAGATGGACCCCACGAGCGAGAAAATTGTCTTCGGACGTCGGGTTCCTGTGCCGGATGTGTTGCGCAATTGATAGACGCCGAACGCGCAAAATCCGACAAAAAGTACAATCGCGGTTGTTAGAAGTGTCGCTTCGAGAAGCCACTGTGCGGTCACTTGAGAAGTGAAATTCCAAATCATCGGATATATTAGATTGAAGAACAGAATTTTCGGCAGATTCTTGGCAGCCCGGTCCGGGTGTCGTGCCAGAAGTACAAGACTGCATGCGGCCCAGACGAGACGGGTGATTGGAGATGTTGAAGAGGTGATGAGGCACTGTCTCGAAGATTCCCAGTCGAGCTTAGGTAAGCTCATTGGCCACACTGAGCCAAAGACGGACAGAAGACCGGGGAGTATTTCGATAGCGAGAAAGACGACGAACGCTCATAGAACAAGATCTTTGCATAGTTCGGGACGCACGTGGCCGTTGAATTGAACTCGAGATCGAAGTTGACGCGCTCCCACAACTTGAGCTTGATGGACGAGGAATGCGTCCGAGCACTCCGCAGGGAAGGTGCGTCGCGCATATGACCACGCAGAGCTGAAACGCGATTCGAGCGGAAAGCTCCGCTCAAGCAGTTCAGGGGCTGAGGGCCCCCCAAATGAAGCTCAACTGCACCTTCCAATGCGGCAGACCAGTCACAAGCATGCGCGCCCCTCCCAGACCGCGAATCCAAAATTGACATCTTAAAAATTCATTTGTCCGAGGAACGCCACAACTATTGGCTTCAATCTCCTCACTCGGTCTTCTGGAATGTGAGGATCAACTTGTTTCAATACTTAGAATCGTTCCTTTCCGGGACCTACCCACCAGACCTGCGGGGAGGGAACTGTCTTTCGCCGCAACCGGATGCAGGCCCGCGAGACATGCTCATTTTCCTTTCCTCGTCATGATCTGCCTGTCCCTCCAGCCCCTTCTTCTCCAACCCCTTGCCTCCACTCCAGCCCCCCAGAGCAAGCCCGCAGCCGAAAGCAACCCCTCTGGCTCCACCACCATCAGCCTCCCAAACATAGAAGGCACAAGACCAGGCAGCACAAACAGCTGAGCAAGTGGTAGTCCTGTCATCAAAGGTGGGGAGAAAAACGTGTGCTTCAGATTTCTCGCAAGAAGCTGACGCGATTCCCATCAACCGTCATGTCCCAGTTGACCAGCATCGGCGGTGGTGCTCTTGACTCAGGCAAGGATTTCTCCCATGCACTCATGATTTTCAATATGGCCAGCTCTTGCCTCGCCGGTGCAAGGACAGAAAGGCCAATGGCTCGGCCATTGAAATCGGCAAAACCCAGGGGCATGTTGCCGATTGGAAATCCCGCGGCGGCCGCAACGCCTGCTAGCCTTGCATCACTGGACCCAATGACAACATCAATGTTGTTATTTTCAAGGACGGCGTTAACGGCATTTGCGGCTGTCTCGCGCACCTGGACAGAATACTTTGCATATTCTTCGGCGGTCAGCTTGTTATTGGCAGCGTTGATGATGACCTCTTGCCCGGGATGTTCTGTGAAGCTGTGAGTGGGGTGCATATGTTGTCCTACCCGAGGCAGAAAACGGATTCCATAGAGGTTAGCAGAACAATGCAGCCGGTCCCCTGCCCGTAGCAGGCTGCAACGAACCTTTAGAACAATTGGAATACCGTGCAATGGCCCTCACTTTCCCGCTGATCTACGCTCCTCGTCAAGTGCTCGAGCGTTGGATAGTATGGTGTCTCTCGGTGCCGTTGAAATGATGGCATTCAGTCTCATGCCGTAATGGTTATGCTTCTCAATCTGCGCAAGACATTCCTTGACAAGATCTTCGCTTGTACAGTACCTCCATCGAGGAGATTTTCGAAATCGCTGGCTGTGGCGATAAGGAGGTCGTAGGGCAACTTTGCAAAGGCATTTGGGCTTGCCGCCGTTCGCAGCGTTGCGGTTGCTCGGAGTAAAAACACCTGGTATGGCTGGTACTATGGCAGTAAGGACAGAGGCACTATTGGGACTTATTAGGAGGGAAACAAATCTGAAATGCTAGCGAAAAAGGTGCTCAATTAGGGAAAGTTCTCCGGCGCGCGCTACCTGCCTAAAATAGTGTGTTTCTACTAAGGTGGGGCCAAGTCGTCGTTCCTTCCAAAGGGATAATTCCAGCTCAGCAGACTTCCCAGCAGGGAAATGAATCCGAGGGACCAGACATCAGACGGAAAACCCAGGGCTCGGGAGCACGCGTGTGAGCGGTCGGGGAGAACTGGGGAGCTTTGAGGTCGGGACGAACTCGGGGATCGGAAGTACCCCGGCAGGGTCAAGGACAGGCACTACTCTTCACCTGGGCTCGACCCGAGGTCACCAGGCCACATTAAGCTTGTAATCCGCTGACACTTCATGCAACGACAGGAAGCATTCGGTAACCCGCAGTCGTATCACATTAACTTGTCTATCGGCGCAGATGCTGTGGTGCTGATGTCAAGTTACTCCCCGGGCAGACGGACGCCTTACACCGGCTGAGCTCAGTAGAAGTCATATCTTTGGAAGCTCTGGGTACTAGAACCGTACGGATATTCAGCCGTTGGGTCGTGGGTAGGGGGCCATGGAAAGTCACCGTTGTCACGATCAAAGTCTCTAAAATAATGAAAGATTATGTGTTAAAATGCGGAATATCAAATTGACTGCTGAAATCTGGCCTTGCTATCCCCCGCTCTATCTTGATATCATTGACGTCGTAGAAGTGCGCTCCATCGTCGGTCTAAGCTAAGGTGAACGTAGAACTGAGAGGTATGTGCAATGGCACTGTATTGGCTAGAATAGGGTAGGTATGTACTGAGGCAAACTGCAAGTCGCTCTGGGCTCAAATTATCGCTCGTTGTTCTCTGACGATGATGTTGATGACTTGTTCAGGGTGAAAACGGCGCCCTTCTTCTGGATGTACGTCTGCTTGATTGAGGTGAGGTCGAAGGGCCAACTTGGGCACCATCGAAGGGATATTTGGCTCTGAGTCGAATTTCCGCCTGCACATGTATTAGCGGGGCTCGAGGGGGCGCTGCCAGGCGACGGCGTCTTGGGGTCAGAATGATGCTCACTTTCGTTGGTGTTGTTGGAGTTTGTGCGGTTCCCCGTCGCGGCGGGGGCGCTTGCTGAGCGACGAAACATGTCAAGTAGCCCCATTGTGGGAAGGCGATGAACAGATGCAGAAGATATTATGATCGAGGAAGCATTTTTCTCCTCGCTGGTACTTAAATGGGCGCGCCATGGTGGAACAATTCACAGTGAGGTCAATGATGCTGTTGAGTGAATAAAGGCGTTGTGAGCGCGACCCAGTGATCAGCCGCAGTGGGGCCGCAGCGCCTTTTTAATGGTTTGCAGGAGGCCTACTGCTGTGGCCACAACCCTACCGTTGCCTGCACGGCTCACATTTGTGCTGATATTTTTACTTTTCCAGCTGTACTCGCTCATGCTGCAGGTCTACAAGGTCAGCCAAGAGGATATCCCAGAACAAATAAAGTCGCGATGGCAGTCGTGGTTCATCCACTGGTGTTTTCTCGGCTTTCTCAAGAGGGGGAAGCGGGGGCGGCAAAATCACCCCGAAAATGCAGTGGCACCACAAGGGAGTCAAACGAACGTGGGAAATTCTCCGAGTCAGCCCAACGGGAACCGGGTTGAGACTCAGACATCATCTTCCAACACCCCATTACCCGCCGACAAACAACGAGCCGGCACTGAATGGCAACAACAAACCCCTTAGGCCTGCCACCAAAACCCAAACCGCCCCTGCGGACGACGACGGCCCCAGCTGGACCTCGCTCTGGGTGCAAGGAAACACCGTCGCCTTTTTCTTCGTCGGCATCGCCCTCTCAATCCCGACCTTCAACAAGCTGCAGTTCGCCCAGGAAGATCTCAACACCCAGAACTGCAAGGCCCCCATCGATGGCGATATTGTTGGAGACGGTGTGCGTGCCGCGCTGTGGGTGCAGCAGGGAATTCTGTGGCTGTCGGTATTGACAGGTGCCCTTCTCAAACCATCGCAGCCCCGGCCGACAGCCGTAAAGGAGTTGGCAGCCGGGCTTGTGGTTACGCACTTGTCCCTCGCCATCGCGGTGCTGGTGCAGATTGGCCAGGGGACGCTGACGCCGCTGGATGCGGCGATTGTGGTTATGATCCTCGACGCCCAGAATGCGGCTCTGGCTGTGTCATTCTCATCTCGCGAAACGCTCGCCGCGCGGTGGGAAGTCGTCTCGGTGTCAGCGTCGCAGTTCTTTGGGCTCGTCGTCATCGGTGTGGTGCTGGCCAGGTTTGAAGACGGCCGCTTCGTCACATCAGACTGCAGCTGCTTCTCCTTCTTTTGGTGGGCGTGGCAGAGCACATGCTCTCCCTCGGGAGCGATCCTGCCGCCCGCGGAGAGAGCCGTGCTCTGGGTGTACTACGCATTCAGGTGGCTCAGCTCGGTCCAGAATTGGCACTTCGGCGTCCGCTACATGTGGATCTTCAACCTGATGGAGCAGGACAAGGAGCTGTGGGATGGTGTTGGCCCCAGTTTTGAATCCCCCGAGGGAACACCCGGCGTTCCGCCCACGACCGGCTTTTGATTTCTGCAGAACTTGGTGTTTGGGCTTGTCTCGTCTGTGTCGGCAGAGTTGACCATCACAGGGTATAAGTCGGGCGATGAGCCTAAGCCTTTTACTGTGGGGCAGATTACGGCCATGGTTATTGCTGTCACGACGACGTTGAGGGCGACGACGTGGTTGTTTATACGGCGCTTTGATCTTTTGCCCAGGGAGAATAGACCGTGGTCGGAGCGGAGTGTCGAGATGGAAGGAGTTGCTGCGAGAGGGGCTGGAGGTGGGAGAAGTGGTGGAGCTGTTGAGCCACCCGGTGAAGGTGCCCGTGGTAGAGAAGAGAGTCCGAGTGAGTATGAACAAGAAAAGGGGGTTGGGCCACAGCCGAGCGAGTCAGATGTAAATGTCGTTGCTGGACGGTAGCGCTTTGAAGGAGAGAGAACCAAAAGTTATCTTGTTGCTGACCTGAGTGCGTTCATCTGTGTTTTCAGTTGTTCTCTTCCACTTGATCGGAGCCAGTCCTAGGTGTGCAACATGATAAAGCTCGGTTTCTGCTCGAGTAGAAGAGCCCGACACCCGCACCTTTCCCCCCGCTAATACCGTCTCCACCGGGACAACCCCCTTCCTCACCGCCACCCCCAACAACGGGGTCGGATCCGCAAAGCCCTGCACAAGCCTAGCCTTCAACCCCAACGGCCCCTCCTCATCCCCCACCAAATCAACAACATACGCCGCCTCCATCTCGGCCTCCCACCCCTTCCCATCCGAATCAACGTACTTCTTCTCCCCCGCCTCCCCAGGGAGGTCCCCGGGGAGGTTCGCATACATGGTCGTCTCCGCCCACACAAAGTACCCGCCGCTGCTGGGCTGCTCGGTAACGATGGCGCGCATGGGGTCCGAGTGGAATTCGAGAGGGAGGGCGTAGTCGCTTTGGAGAGCGGAGATGGCGGGTGGGCCGGAGAGGGTTTGGCCGTTGGGGCGGGTGTAGGTCATGTTGGGGGCGTAGTAGGGCGCGCAGGTGGGGTTATCGCGGATTTGGAAGGAGGTGTTGTACTGGTCTGGGTGGGGGTTAGTTGGATAATGGGGGTTGGAGGTGTGGAGATGATGGGTTGGACACGTACGGATCTATTGCAGCGCTGGGTGGGAGAGGGTTTCGGGGCCCTCGCCGGGACGGTGAACGATGAAGGCGTTTCCGGAGGACATTTCGATGTCTTGGGGGCTGTCGAGGTGGGCTTAGTCTGGACTGTGAGCGAAGATGGGGAGGAGAGGGAAGACCTCGGGCGGGAGCTGCGACGCGAGAAGCAGGGGAGTTATACACCGCTCGGTTAGGGCCTAGAGGATGGCTGGAGAGCGGCTGGATCGTGGTGATGCATGCTCGGGACCAACCGTTGGCGGCATGGCTGCGTGGGGTCGAATAGGGGTAATAACAATGCGCGCCAAGCCCAGAGCCCAAAGTCGCACAGAGCTGCGAGCCCGAATCAAGGTGACGCGGTCGAGTCGCTGTCTGCTTCAGCGGCGTCGAACACATGTGCGGACAGGGTTTGGCTGCTTGGGTGACACAACCGACAGGGAGTGTCAGTCCTGCTTGAAGAACGAATCAGGACCTCATAGCTTTCTCTAACCCAAGATTAGTTCTGAAATTGATGCCCGACTCAAGTCGCATGGCGCACAGTATGGGTTGGTGTCAACTCAGCCTTTGCCGCCACCGCCATAGCTTCGACCTCGTCGTCACGCTTCCGTTTCTTCTCATCAGGCGTGCCCGTGGCTGCCAGCCGTTGCTCGACAACGTTCCACTCTTGTGTGGCGGAATATCTGCCTCCCCCCACACCTTCCAACCGCGCCCAAAACGAGCAGGCCACCAGTTGGTATCAACAGACCGACGTTAGCGCTAACTATCCAGCGAGCCTAGCCGTTTGCTTTGTGCCACCACTACTGTCACCACTGCCGGCCCCCCAGACTGTACCCCTATAATAGCTGAGACTTGCTCTATGCACATCAGACACGGTCCAGATTCTCACCGTGTCGTCACTGGATGCAGATGCCAGAAGATTTGAGTCGTGAGAGAAAGCAAGAGAGTAAACCTTTTTACTGTGACGGATTGTTCCGACTTCTTCCCCCGTGATGACGTGCCATAAACGAATACATCCATTATGCCCACACGAAAACGCGAGCAGTCTGTTGTCATGGGAGAAGGCAACCGAGTAGATACCGCCGGGGTGACCCTCCAGCTTGTGTAGAATCTCCCATGTCGCTGTGTCCCATATCACGGCAGTATCATCATACGACCCTAATGCCAGAAATTTCGAGTTGTGGGAAAAAGCGACTGCATATACCGGGCTAGAATGCCCCTTGATCGTCCGTTGGAGCTCACTAGTTGCCACATCCCAGAGATTGACCGTGCATTTCGCGCCCCCGATCCCAGCTGCTATCAGCGTCGAAGCTCGCGAGACGGCAACTGAGGTAACTTTGCTTGCGATGCTGGACCTGCCGAGTTTATATAACAGCCCCCTCGTTGCGGTGTCCCAGATTCCAACGAAATTGTCCATTGACCCGGATACGATGAAGGCCCAGTCGGCTGAAAAGGTCACCGAGAGAACCGCGTAGACATGGCAGGAAAGAAGGATATATTTTGTTTCTCCGGTCCACGTATCCCAAAGCCTGGGCTGTCTTGTCTTCCGATCCAGACACGAGTAACTTGGAGTCATGTGAGAACGCAACCGACTTAACCGCATGAGTGTGCCCAGTCAGAGTTCTCATCAGCTTCCCGGTGGCCACGTCGCAGAGCTTGATTTCTGATCTTGATCCTATCGCCAGGATTTTGGAGTCGTGCGAGAAAGCGAGCGAGTACGACTTTAACATTGGCAGAGTTTTCTGCAGATTCCTTGGAGACATGGTGCGGCCAGATGCGCTCACAGCAGTTGTAGAAGCACTAACTACGCATTAACTCTTCTGAGCTTCAGGGCACTAGTAGCTATAGTTCAACGGCTTTGTCTCTTACAGTGTAGACTGTTAAGCATATGGGAGATTAGAGAAACTTAACGCCAGGCCGCGGTAGACAAATCGAAATCGTAGTGTAAGTGGTTGGTTATTTGCCTAAGCGTCGATTTACAGCTAAGATCCGGTGCCAGGGAGGGGGTAAGGCTCCGACGCCGAAGGCCAGGAGCGCTGTCGGCGCGGAGCCGTCCAGGCGCCTAGCCTGGGGACCGGCTACGGGCCCAGCTTTCCTCTAAGAGTGCTTGGAAGAGGTTGTCAAAGTTACAGTTATTAAACGCATATAGGTGTCGGGGCTTAAGCATTTGAACGTCGTCGTCGCCCTTCCCAGCCGGGCCCCTGCCACCGCTCGCTACAGGGACACGGGTGGGACTTAACGAGCTAATTATAATGGTGTCCATCGTGGTGTAACGATCTATACTAGCTTAAGGGAGCTTTAGTATGTGGACTTAGGGCCAGGGATAGGGGCAGGTGTGACGGGCTGGGAGTAATATTTTATACTGTTGCTTAACTTCCCGTTTAGCCTTACCAAAACGTAATCTCTTAGCTTTCTTTAGGGGGTTTAGTAAGTTAGGGCCTTAAACGTAAGTCTCCGTTTAGTAGCACTAGCTTACCAGATGGCCTCTAACTAGGTTTTAATATAAGTAACCAAATTACTACTGGTAATATACAGCCGAGCTTAGCATTTTAAGAAACGTAAGTACCTATTACTAAGCTTAAACACCACCACGGACACTATTATGTTATATGTAATGGTCTAAGGAAGTATAAAGATCTAATAGATAATTATTAAGATCTTCTAAGTTAACGTCACCCTTCAGTTTTAAAAATAATGTAAAGTTATCTGTTAACTCAGGGCGTTTGTTCAGGCCGACCCTGTCGTTCTTTTTGAGCTCTGTGTGTAATATTACTGTAGCCGTTTATGTACATAGCGATGCGTTCTCTGGCACGTGCCACCGTCAAAAAGGGGCCGCGCCGCGCGGTTCTTTGAACCGTGCTTCTTTCAATCAACAATCGATTCGACGATTTTTCACCATGAAGACCTCCCATTGAAAGCCCAGTGACATTCTGGCCCTTCGATCGAAGGAAGATGACCTGATCCACGGTTGCGTTTCCTTTGTTGTTCCATGCTAGGCTCCGTCCTATGCTAGGCACCGTTATATATTAGGTTTTGTTCCATACTAGGTACGTATCTGTTTTTCTACGTCAGTTGCATTTGTGTCCCTCCGATCGGAGGACCAGTAGTCTGGGAGTCGGCCTTTCAGGCCGACAATAACGTTCTGTGGGTGTGGTTCTCTTTGTGGTTTCTTCCCTGTTGCGCCATCGCACCAGTTCACTATAAGTGTTAAGTAAGCTATGGATTATTAGCATACTAGGATTATTTATAAGTAGTAGTATAAAAGTTTTTTGTTGATAAATTTAATAATTCTTAAAATATAACTTAAGGTAATAAAAATAAGATCTAGGCTTAGGGTGAGAACTGGGTCACTTACGTTAAGCAGTAAATTCTGCTAGCAGAAAAGAGACATAACGTATAATAATAGAGACTAAATAATAAACTTTTGGTTAAGAACTAAGTTGCTAATACTGGCAGTAAATTTCTGCTAGTAGAAAAGGTATGTAGCTTACAGTAATGGAGGCAAAATATAAGCTTATAGCTGAGAACTAGGTCTTATATTCTACTAGTAAAAACGGTACAGGATATAGAGGAATAAGAGTTAAATGTTATAAAATTTTCTGCTAGTAGAATAAGTAAGAGAACTATCTATACCTAAGTATTAATAAAGTTAGGAATTTTATTCTATAAAGAAGGAAACTTTATTTGTAAACTTAATTATTTACATCATTAAATTCTTTAACATCTTCCTAATAGGAATCGAAATTTAGAAGAGAGCTTATATATTCCTAATAATATTATAAAAAATGGCTTATTAACTAGATAAAAGCACAGACAGACAACGTTACTGTTATTGTTAATGACTCTATCTGTACTATATCCTTCTGTAGTATAATACAATAACATTACAGGTTTAAACTAGTGTGATTAAATGCTTTTAGTTTATTTTAAGTTTTTAATAAGTATAAATATAGTTAGTTTTAATAATAGAGCTTCTAAGCCAAGTTACACATTCATCTAATACGCGTGTACGTTATAATTAGAACTGTTACCTAGGAGCTATTCTTATAGATTACACATCGTCTGCTTTCTATCATTAGGAAAGTTTAGCCAGGGGGACTGAAAAGCGGCCTCTAAGGCTGTGTGGCGGCGGTGTACGGGATCACCCCAGCTCATGGAAGAATTAAGGAGAGTTTAAGATAAATTAACTACAGCTCACCCCAGCTCACCCCAGCTTAGGATTACAAACGAAAAAGGAAATTTCGTATACCAATATTCGTCTCAGATAACCAGGCTGTTATATACGAAGGCTCATGCCAAAAGAAAGGGTCTCCTATCTCCGTGCGAAACTGCGTTCTTAGTCTTTACAATACAAAGACATTTTCGCAATGGCTATGTAAGGCGACCCTTTCTTTGTGGGCGCAAGTGGCAATCTCAGCACGAGGGGGGGCTGCAGAAGGTTAGGCGCAGTGTTCACAGTACGCGCTCTGGACCATAATATCGGCGGCATCGAGATCAGGTGGACGGCCAAGATTGTTAATCACTCAGTCCTGTTGGACGACGTCTGTCCATACACCGAAACCCATGGCCTCGTGCCTAGATTACATGTGAAAGCATCCTTCGCATTTGCTTAGAGAGCCCTCAAGTTTCCATCCTTTTAACCGAGGATCTACGACAACATATACTCCTCTTCAGAATTAGAATTGGGATTGATTTTTTGATTTGTCTCGATTAGTTGCTTCTCCTAGGTAATTACCATCCTCCCCGAATGCTAACTCCCTCCGCGCTGCAGCCCAGCCCAGCCAGCCCACCGCTCCCCAAAGGCCGGATGAAAACCACCAGCGCTCCAGGCAGCAGGCCCAGCCTTTATCAACCCAATGCACACAGCCACTTTCAACAAGGGCCTGTGGTACAATGGTAGCACGTTGAGGATGGGCAAGGTGTGGTCGACTTCGGCATCTATTCCAACCCAAATCCATCGACAACTCCGACACTCTCCGTTCGAATCCTGAGGCAGTAGGCAGCACACTTTTCTTCAACAACTTTCGACAACTTTCCCATCACCTATCCTCAAAGATTTCGGTTCAATTCCGAGCGAGTCCATTCTTTTTTTGATGTCTGTCTCCTCATGGAGGTCGACTTCTTCTTTCATTTTGGTCCTCTCGCTCAACTCAACGCTGATGGCGGCCGTGTCTGCTGCTGCTGCTGCTGCTGACCCCGACACCTGCACGCCATCTTCGACTTCGGCACCAGCTCAAAACAACACCCTGTTCCCATTCCCATTCCCGTTTCCATCCCCACCTCCTCCAGCCGCTCATCCCATACCGGCATTTCAAAGCAATCCGGCCCAACCTCACAGCTGAACGACTCCCTCACATTCTCCATCAGCCGCATTATCTCCTGCTGATTCCCCCGCGGATCCACAAACTCGATCTGTCCCCAGTCCGAGTCTCCCCGCTGACTCCCTTCCCCACAGTCATCTAGATCACTACTTGCAGTCTGAGCCCCATCCGCGAGGACAAGAAACGCCTCCCTTAACCTCGGGAAATTCCGCATCAGACAAAATTTGCTGTACGTCTCCCAAGGCCTCCGCACCTCAGGCTTGACGTGGTCGATGGCCAGGCTGTGCACGTGCTGCGCGGTAGAGAGGACAAAGGTCCCGAAGTCCCGCGCCGTGTCGGCATACCCGAGGTGGCCCCATCGAGGGAGGTAGAGGACGTCGAGGGCGGGGGAGAAGTAGATGGATGGGGCGTGGGATTTTGTGCCGAAGGCGCGGACGTAGACGCCGGAGTGGAGGGCCTCGGAGCGGGATTCGCGGCAGACTTGGAGGAGGGGAGGGGCTGGCGTAGTTGTGACGCAGCGGTCGGAGGAGGGGAGGTAGCGGACTTCGACGACGCGTGGTTGGGCGGTGAGCTTCCAGATCTCGAGGCGGAGTTCGGTGGGGAGGTGGGCGAAGAGGGTGAATGAAGGGGGTTTGGAGGTGATAGTTTTGGAGGGCATCGTCACGGTGGTGAGCCCCTGGGTGAGGTACCCGCAGGTCATGATGAGTGAGTGAGTGAGTGAGTGCGAAAACGGATTAAGCGAAAGGTCGGGAGCAGTGAAGGGATTCGGTTTGGCGGTCAAGCTCTTATTAGAGAAAATAGTTACGGCCGCGGGAGCATGTGAGCAGGGGATGCGATGTCTGAGGTGAAGGGGCATAGGAGTGGGTAATGAAATCTCCAGCTGCTCGGGCGTAGTCAGGCTCCAGGCAGCCCATGCCAATCAAGACCACCTGCCAACTGTTCGCCTTGGACACAGGGCGCAGCCCAATTTTGGCGCCTGGGCAGGGCTGGGCAGCTCCATGAATGGAAGAGAATTTTCCTAATGAGAGCGCTTCCACGGCTCGGCGCGGTCATTGTGTGGTTATGACTGGATTCGAAAGCTCGGGCAATGGTCACCCGAGGCCGCCTGGACACAGCGCAATGATGTAATTTCGACAACAATGCGACATGTGCACCTCCAATCGCCCGTTTCTGGGAGGCCCAAATGGCCCAGGCGCTTCGCTTCGTGGGACGCAGGAGAGTGCAAAAGCCCTGCAAAACTGGACCGGTGAGCATTGTGGTCTGATTTTGACAATGAGGACCCGACCTTACCCGCAGCCCCAGGATGCCCGAGGTCTGGGTCTGAGAGCTCGTGCAATCCGCAGGGTTTTCGGTGGGGTGTTGGGGCTGACGAGGGGCGTCACGGGCCGGGAAGTGTCCCGGGAACCATCAAATTCCCCAAATGAGGGGTAGCGAGAGCGCAATAAATTGAGCAGAAACCCCGCGGACACATCATAATATTTAACATATAGGAACGAGAGCCGTTGAGTGCCAGCCAGTTTATTTCGAGGTAAGGTGTTGGAATCAAGGAGGTGCAATCTTCAAACTGCACGGCGGACTCGCCACAGCCCCACTATACCCCAAGTGGGTCAAAAAGCTTGTCGGGATCACGTGCTCAGCACATGACACCCTTTTTCATCAACATTGCCTTTCGAAATCTAATCATTTGAACTGAAAGCCTTGTAAGACAATGTACTCCCAAGAAAGTCTGGGAAACTGACTCAAAGGATCACAGAGAGGAAATTTGTCCGGAAAGGCTGGGTGATTGTCTGGCAGATGCCGGGGTACCTTCCGATTCTTGCAATGAATCTTCATGTTCTGGAGGACTTCTCCTGTGAAAGAAGCCATCGTGCCGATTAGAGATGCGAGTAGGTACACTATATAACACAATCCGAAATGACGAGTGGCCAGACTTGTTATTTCGGCACGCCTTTTGGTAGGATGACGCAGTTGTGGTTTGTGTTCAATTCCATTCTGAATCCGTCACATCTCCACTCAAGCGACTTATATAGAAACCTGTTAATGGGCAGTACAGCTTTTCTCATGTCCTCATGTTAAAAATGCTGTGCACACGGCGCATCCACCCACGCCTTGGGACTTTGTTCCTCTCCATGGGAGGATGTCTGGGGCTCAAGCCAAGCCATCTCCCACCTTCTTTCTTAGGTATAACTCGCGTGCTGGTACGCCACTTTGGGCCAGCAAACGCTATGCAGCCGATCTGAGGCGACTTGTCAACGCCGAGAGGCAGTCTCGTCAGTTTTGTCGTATTTGATTGCCATCATCGCTGTTGCGGAATCCTGGGTATACGAAAACGGGGTTCTGTGAAAAATTCAAACCAAACAGCTTGGGAGATCACCCTAGTTGGGTGTAGGATGGGAACATGCATGGGGCAGAATGGTTTCAGCTTTAAGTGCTTGGACTCGGATGAATTACGATGGAAAGGTCTTCCAGGAAATTTGATTATTGAAAGTAACATATCTCAGTGATAGAGGTGTATACCTACATATGGAAGAGGTGAGGATAAAAGTCATATGAAACTCAACCCCAGCTTCAACGATTCTATATCTAGGTACCTTAGGCTGCTGCCATCCTAATCACAGGGCAATCGGACCCGTTTTCACATTTGACAACCTCACTCTCAACACCAAACCCCGGACCGCCATTACTAATCTCGAAATGTACAAGGCTTGCAAGATTCTCTCGACGATCACAGCTCAGATCTTCGGCATCCTCGGCTGTGAAGAAGGCATCTGTTAGAATAGACTAATTGAGTTGTTGATAAAAGGTAGGAATGAACAAGCCTTGCAACAATGCGCATCGATGGAGAAGATGAAACGGTGAACAGTTGACAAGACAGAAAACACTCACCGAACTACCCTTGCGTAATCTGGTGACTGACGGGTATCCCCGGGATGGTTCATCACTTCAAGATCCGACTCCATGTTGACGACGGTGATGCCCGCGTCTCATAACCAGCCCTTCTTGTCGTCAACCAAGGATCTCTCTCTGCCCTCCACGGAGCAGTTGGTAAATTGGTTGCGTATCCCGGACGGATCATTGACCGCGTGAGAGACAGCGTAAGATAGGCGATGGTGAGGGAGATGATAGCGACGAGGATGGAGGGAATGCCAATGGCAATTGCCACGATGATCTCATCGCTGAGGGCCATATTGGAAAGCCTTGCAATGGGTAAAGAAAGACTGAGTCAAGGGCGACAGGAGAGATGGGTGCGTTGTGGGAGATGGGAGTTGTGCATGTAGACATTGCGAGTTTGTTTGGCTTGCAAGTCTGACGGGGGATAGGTATTTAAAATATTAGTGGGAAAGGGAACGGCGACCATGTCTAGGGAGGTACCTTAGGCTGGGACAAGGAAGAAGGTGGGTGCAAGTAAAAGACTGCGAAACTGCGAGACCGCGAAAGTGCGACACTGCGACATGAGGATCGAGAGCGACGAGAGTGCAATCCAACCTCATCAGCACGCGGGGAGTCGTGCATGCCTACCAACTATCCCGGCGGCCCCATGCGTGAGTATGCCATGGCGCTGCTCTACCCTCAAGCAGAAGACGCAGAAGAGGGCATATTTGCGGCGACGGAGCACGCTTATTGTCGTGACGAGCAATGGGTCCCGGCGCTCCCAAAAAGAGAACGAGACGGGGCCATCCCAAGCTGGCGAAAGGCTGGGCTACCGACCAAGCGATCCCCAGCTCGCCTCTAGCCCTGCGCCGCTGCCGAAGCGGAGAGATGTGGGCGCTGTGCGGCGTTCGGGATCGTCCCGTCCAGGGACTCCATGTTGCATGAGCAGACGATTGGCCCAACACCGTCTTGCGGTTGAGACACAGCCTGGAGGGGAGTCCAGCAGACTCTGTTTGATAGATGGATGTGGAGGCGGGCTGCAACGGGCGCGACGACGACAGGGGGTGCCCGTTGGAGAGCAACTTTAGGTAGGTACGCTGCGATCCTGCGACATTGCGACACTGCGACAGTTCTGATGCAGGAACGACGAGGGTCGATGTGCGACATTGCGTGATTGGCTACCCGCCTCGAGGTGAGTGGCTGTCGGGTCGAAAGAAGTGCGCTTGGATTCCTGCGGCTGCCTCCAGCCCGGACCATCCCACGCATTGGGGGAAACTGCGACACTGCGACCTTTGGTCGGCTTACATCAATGAGCCAGTCCACGAATTTGACTGTTAATTCCACGGAAAACCGCCTACCTACCTACGTCGACATTGACGGGGCCTCAGAGTACTCGTCCTAAGCGCCATGGCTGATCCTCCGCCGCCCAGCAAACGGCGCAAGCTGAAGCTCAACTACGACAAGTGTACGCAGTGCCGCGAAGATAAGAAGAGAGTAAGTTTCCAGGCCCGGCATATTTCGAGGAGCTGTTTCTCACCCACCAACAGTGTGAGCCCGAAGATCGAGTATGGCCGGGCCAGCGGTGCAACCGCTGTGAAAAAATGGATCTGGAGTGTTCGTCGAACGGGCGTGCTTCCGGCTCACAACCCAAGGGAAGGGAGCAGCCGCCCTTGGCCATCACACAGAGTCCCCAGCCAGTGACCATTGACCAAGGAGAAGCGGAAACTCTCCGTGACTTGTCTGTATATTATCCTCTTCACAACATCGTTTCCGTCACTAATTTCGTTCGATAGATCACTTTGGGCATCGTGGACCCGAAGACGGAAGTTCACCCTGTTGCATTTGCAGGAGTTTTTGGAACGACTCCCGGCCCGGATTCGCCGGCGAGGGCTAGACTCGAGCTCCATCTATCTCAAAACCAAGTTGGGGAAGGTTGAAGAAGAGCATGATATCATCTTGTCACTGCTAAGGCCGCTCCTTTCCTCTTCGTCACCCCAAGTTAAAGCACTAGCACTGTCTATCATGTTGAGCCTTGACAAAAATCCTTGGCCAAGCTGCAGTAATGCCACAGCAAGCACAAGGAACGCCCAGATCCTACTTCGGGAGGCATTTGGCAGCTCGCAATCGATCGAGAACATTGAAGTTTGCCTTAATGTACTCGAGAGTCAAATGGCTTTACGCTGCGAAGGTAGCGTATCATCCCACAGATCCTTAATCAATCTAGCCGAGCACTGGGATTGTTTTGGCAGGTATGCCCGCCGGTTGAGAGATGTCTACGTCAAGAATGGCAGAAACCATGGCTCCCTGTCTTTTACGGCCGAATTCGAACTACCACTGATCGGGGGAAAGCCCCTCGTGGAAGGCGCGATTTCTCTCTACTTAACAACAGCGGCTGTTGACGAACTACACCGGAGTCTCCTCCACGTGGCGCTTTACTACGGTGTGGAGGATGAGATATGTCTGAGGACTTTCCCTAATAGTCGAATCGACAAAGCTGACAGTCTTGGTTTCACGCCCCTTCACCTTGCTGCCATACAGGGCCACTTCAAGTGCGTGAAAGCCTTGATTGATCAGGGAGTCACACCGGGGACGAGAGACAGATTTTTCAGCACAGCTCTGGACTATGCCGTCGCCCTTGGGAACGAAGAGATTATATCTGTTCTTAGAGAGCGACCGGGACAGCCAAACAACACAGGCAATATCGTCAGCTTGGGCCAAGAAGGACGGCTGGACTGCATCGACCCTGCAATGGAAGCCGCCGTGCTTCGCGAAAAAGAAGACAGAACTCTTCTCGAAGAGAATGCGAGAATCTTCGAGAACCTTGCGACACACACCCCATCAATTTTGGATGTTCTAGACCTGGACTCTGAGATCACCTGGAACACCAATGACACATCTGAACCCCCAGCACTGGTATGTCCAACATGTCATGGACATGTAAAGACGAAAGCCGAGCTTAAGTTAGTTGTCTTTCCAATATCCCACTTGCCTGTGTGGGCACCCTGTTACGATACAAGCCCACTAACCTTCCACAAACGTGTAGTAAACACAAACTCAGACATGAGAAACCTTATATATGCGATGTCCCTGGCTGTTCCCGGAAGCAGGGTTTCGGAACTATGAATGACCTTGCTCGGCACAAGGAATCGGTTCACCAACCTGAGGGCATCAAATATCGCTGTACAGAAGGCCCCTGCATAACGAGGCAGAAAAACTGGCCAAGGGCGGACAACTTCAAACAGCATCTCAAGAGAATTCATGGCCTCCCTATCCAGTCCGACATGAATCTTGAGCGCTATGAAATCAGGCCTGCGGCTGATAGGCACGATGTCGTGGTTAGTGGGGAACCGGGGCAGGTTCAAGATGTTCCTCATGTTGCTGACCCGTCAAGTTCACTGACCAGAGTGACCCATCATCCTGTGTTGGACGTTTTCGACCCGCGGGCATGGGCCTAAAGATGCGTTCGATTAGCATACTAAAGTCGAAACCCCTCCTTCGTCGTCACTTTGCTTGTTCATGACAGGTCTGGGGTTGCTTGTCTTGCCGCTGAGAGTGACAGGGATATGGTGGAGTTGATCGAGGGGTGGCTGCAGGGCCCCGCCAAGGCGGCCCAACGTGGTGGAAACCACTTTTTTTTCCACGCGCTGCTGAACACTGAGTCTCTGCTTGGCGAACGTCAAGAAGCAGCACCCCGCCACAGCATGTGGGCAGCAAGAAGGATGGCTTCAACCCTGTCGGCGTCGTCGGCCGCGCTCACCTTTGAGCTGGTCGCCAAATGCTCTGTGAGTCTCCCGCTCGACGTGGCGCGTCCCAGCTGACAGAACCCTACCAAGACAACGCGGGCGCGCGCCTCGATCATGACACTGCCCCACGGGCCCGTCAACCTCCCGATGTTCATGCCCGTGGCTACGCAGGCGTCGCTGAAGGGCTTGACCGCTGAGCAGCTCGAAAACACAGAATGCAACCTCTGCCTCAACAATACATACCATTTGGGCCTCAAGCCAGGCCAGGAGGTCTTGGACACAGTAGGAGGTGCACATAAGCTTCAGGGCTGGAATCGCAATATCCTGACGGATAGCGGCGGGTATGTCCACTTGGCGTGCGTCGCATGCAGACCGTTGCTGACCCGTGCAGCTTCCAGATGGTGTCGCTGCTCAAGCTAGCTACCGTTACGGAGGAAGGCGTGCAATTCCTGTCGCCGCACGACGGAACGCCGATGCTGCTCACGCCCGAACACTCTATCAGCCTGCAGAACTCGATCGGGTCCGACATCATGATGCAGCTGGACGACGTGCTGGTAACGACGTCGCCGGACAAGGTGCGCATGCGGGAGGCTATGCTGCGCAGCGTGCGGTGGTTGGACCGATGCATTGCGGCGCACAAGAACCCGGACCGACAGAACCTGTTCTGCATCATTCAGGGCGGCCTGGACCTGGATATGCGGCGCGAATGCTGCGAGGAGATGATAGCGCGGGATACACCGGGGATTGCTATCGGCGGACTGAGCGGCGGCGAAGCCAAGGACGACTTCTGCCGTGTGGTGGGCGCCTGCACGCAGCTGCTCCCGGAGCTCAAGCCGCGGTACGTCATGGGCATCGGCTACCCGGAGGATCTGGTCGTGTGCGTAGCGCTCGGCGCCGACATGTTCGACTGCGTGTGGCCTACGCGCACGGCGCGCTTTGGCAACGCTATCACCAAGTTCGGTGTACTGAACCTCAAGCGGGAGCTGTATGCGGTCGACTTTGGGCCGATCGAGGAGGGCTGCGGGTGCCCCTGCTGCAGGCCGATCGACCAGGAAGGGTCAATGGGCATCACCCGGGCGTTTGTGCACCACAATGCGGCGAAGGAGACGGTCGCGGCACATCTGCTGACCATGCACAATGTGTGGTACCAGCTGCATCTGATGGCAGATGCGAGGGAGGCCATCATTGCGGATCGGTTCCCGGCATTTGTGAGAGAGTTTTTCAATAGATTATACCCAGATGGACAGAGCTATCCGTCCTGGGCAGCAGACGCATTGCGCACCGTAGGAATTGACCTCACAGAGATGTGATTTAATGCCTCATTGGCTCCCACGCTGCGTTGACGTCGAACTATCAGTGGTGACATCCTTGATGAGCTGTTCATTCAGGGTTAGGGTTCGGAAGCTCCAGCTTGGCGCGGGTGCTGTGAGGTGTCCAAGCTCGGAATTTTCTTCCACCGAGCAACACCAACATCACCATCCACAAGCAATCGAATTCACGATGGCGGCCAGGAGCGTGACCCCTGGAGGTGCGCTCCTTCGCACCTCGCGGATGTTTGCGCTACCGGCGCCAATTCCCCCTCCGCCCGAAACCAATCTCGGAAACAAAGGGTCCAAGAGCAAGACGGTGACCTTCCCAACCCATCAAATCATCACGACGACGAATGCGAGCCGGAAGCGCGGCGACTGGGGTCTCAAGCGACCTCTCCCCCTCAGAGCCACGACCAAGTCAACATATGCCATGCTGCGCGTCAACCAGATGGACTCGATCGAGGCCATCACCGACTACTCTTCGGCTACCGACCTCGGCATCACCCTCCGCAAGTTCCAGGAGCTCCACCTGCCCATCACCGTGGCCGAGGAAAGGAATGTCTACCAGGCCTACACAAAGCTTCCGCGCTCAGTCTTTGAGGAGGATCGTGACTTTACCGCCATAGACCCTGCGGAACGCGCGGCGCTGGTGGACAAGAGGTGGAAGTTCAGCGGCCCATGGTTGGCTGGCATGGGGCAAGGTGAATTCAGGAAGTGGATTGAGAAGACAGTGAGGCCGAAACGGTCCGAGTTCCGTGAATTTCTCAAGCAGAAGCTCGCCCAAGAGACCGTCAATAAGAAGATGCAGAAGGCGATGGATGCCGGAGAAACGCCGGCGCCGATTGCCCCCGACACAGCCGCCATCTCGGACGGCCGGCTTATTCAGTATCTGCGCGTCTTGCGTAACAATAGGGCGCAACTTTACGACATGGTCGGCCAATTCTTGGACCTAGCTCCCCTACAGCCTCCGAGTGCCGAGTCTGAAGGGAAGTTCAGCAACCTTGCTCCACCCAGCGGGAGCCCGTATTCCGCCCGCGGTCCGCCGGTCACACACCCTTCGGCTGGTATCTCGTATCTGCGAACCGCCATGTTCATGGATAACCATCCGTTCTACGGGCCGCAGAAGGAACACGCGCCAGTTGAGGCCAGAGTAGTGAAACCTCGACGCCCAGGCTTCGTGGGAGACGCCAAGGTCGGTATTGCCGGTTTCATTACGGACGCTCCTCAAGGCGACACGCATTCCAACCAAAGGGACATGGCGAGGTCTGCCTCAATCCCCAACCCCGACGGTCACATCTGGGACAGAATCGATACCTCAAAGAAGGGAGGCCACAAGGTATTTGTACAGGCCCGGGAGGCTACTGTCAACTCCAGAGGCGGCGTGGAGATCACGATAAGCGACGCAGACACCGAAGCGTATCTTGTTGCGCAGGAGCTGCTTGGAGCAGAGGAGACGAAGACTTTCAGAAGACCAGCGGCGACTCCTCGCGTCAGAAACCGTAAGTGGCCTGATAGGAGTCACTTGTCAAAGAATCCGAGGATGTCTAGCGCGGGCGGATACGGGCTCGGCTCTAACACCAGCTACAAGAGCCTCTACAGCCCCAAACTGCCCAAGCAATAATTGGGGGATTGAAAGGCGGTACGCTAGGCAAGTGTAACAGTCATGTACATTATATTCTTTGTAGAATACAAGTTTACTCTAGATTTGTGCAACCGCCGTTGTCCAACATACATGGTTGTTAGACAAGTACACCGCAAGTGAGTGCTGTGTGGTGTTGAGTCGGGAGCTTCGAGCTGGCTGCGAAACAAGTCACGTGTGGAGCCTTGTCCCCAGGTGCAGTAATCTGCCACTCGGTCAAGCCTCAGCCACAGCTTCAGCCCCACCGCAATTTGTGCCCTAACGAAAACCCCCACAACCAACCAAAAATCTCACCTCCAAAAAAAGTCCATCTCTTGACCGTGATCTTCGAACCTGCCCACGACAACCCAACCACTCTCCAGTCCAGAAACCAAGTCGCCAAAATGGGTCGCGTTCGCACCAAGACAGTCAAGAAGTCCGCCAAGGTCATCATTGAGCGGTACTATCCCAAGTTGACCCTCGACTTCGAGACCAACAAGAGAATCTGCGATGAAATCGCCATCATCGCCTCCAAGCGCCTGCGCAACAAGGTACGCCCCGACAAAAAAAATACCCAAGCTGCGCATCGCGTCGGCTCTTTTGCTAACAGCAGTTTTTTTCTCGTCACAGATTGCCGGCTACACCACCCACTTGATGAAGCGTATCCAGCGTGGACCCGTCCGCGGTATCTCGTTCAAGCTCCAGGAAGAGGAGCGCGAGCGCAAAGATCAATACGTCCCCGAGATCTCTGCTCTCGACTTCACCCAGTCGGAGAGTGGCCAGCTCGATGTCGACACCGAGACCAAGGACCTCCTCAAGCACCTTGGCGTAAGATTTCTGCTCCTGTCCTCTGTGGGTGTGTGCCGCGGGGCTGAACTAACTGATTGGGCGTCTGCAGTTCGACTCTATCCCCGTCAACGTCACCCCCGTCACTCAGGTTCAGCAGATCGAGCGCGGCGGCAGACGTTTCGGCGACCGCCCCCCTCGTCGCGACTAAATGGTTTTCGGGTTGGGTTGGGAGTAAAATTTCGGCAGGGGTCTGTGGGTTATGACATATGGCATGGGCCCTCAACATGGCTACACGGCGTCTTTCTGGGAGGTAGTGAGAGCACGATAGATCCGAACAAGATCTGTTGCCCACACAAGGTGTCGCTGATTCCTCGGGTAATTCCGAGGATGACGCTTGATTGCCAATTCCGTATCCTTCATTGCGCTGTGGTGGTGACATTTGGGTCTGGGCACGGAGTGGCCTTGATCAGGTTACATATGCCACGTACGTGGTCGTGGTTGTGTGCCGGTGACGCTCTACTTTGACCGTTGTATACGGTGGGTATCATTTTCCCCGTGTCCTCTAACCTTCGAAAGCAACGCCGTCCCAATATTTTACAAAATCCAGGTCTCAGAAACGGATGGCAGAAGGCAAGTAATCGTCAGCGTCATCGCTATCGCTATCTGCATCATCTTTGGTGGTGCCAAATGTAGTCTTGTGGCCCTCCAACATCAAATGCGCATCGACGTCCTGGTCAGCTTGGTCGCGGTTCGGAGCTTGCGCTGGAACAGTAGTACTCTTTTCACGAATGGTTACCTCGACTTGCTGCGCTGGCCTTCGGGCATCACCGCGCTCGACAGCGAGAGCGGCGTTGTCCTTGGTCGTCTGCACCTTTTTGTCTACCTCAAGTCGGTCCACAGACTTGGCAAGCTCGGATTCGTCTGCATCTGCACTTGCATTCTTCTGTGGTTGCCGCTGAGTCGACTGCTTGGTCTCGTCCGCGAGCTCGATTTTTACCACCATCTGCCCATCTTTCTTGACGTAGCTGGGATTATCCAGCTGCACTTTGATGAACAGCGCCCGACGTGCACACGCGTCCGAGCACCACATGTTCACGTCGGCAACCTTGGCGATGCCCGAGGGCAGGATTTTAAACGGGCCAGTGTATTTCCGTCGCGGCCTCGGGCACAAGGTGTAACCGCAGTTGCCCAAGCAGTTGCGCTCCTCGATCAGATCCTGGTACTCGCGGGGTAGGAAGTCCCGCACCGCTTCAACGAACTCGCGGACGTCATCGGGAGAGGGTTTGGCGGCGCTGGTGCTAGGGCTCCGGGTCTCCGGGAACTGGCTGAGGCGCTCAAAGATCTCGAGCGGAACGGGCGGCTTGATTTCTTCGCCTCGCTGGCGGAGGAGAAGCTCTGCTTGCTGGATCGCGATCTGGCGCTCGCGCGGCAGCGGGGTCGGCTCGCTTGGTGGCGGGGCAGACAGGCTGGGGGGGCTTTTCGGCTTTTTGAGGATGCCCTTGGGCGTCTGCGAACTCGTGGGGGCGGGAGCTGGCACCGGAGGGCCCGACATCTTTGCGGCGCTGGGGGGTTTTTGGCGATCGGTGAGCGTAGAGTAGAAGATTGTGGTCTTTGGGTCGCAATTGACCGGCGGTGCTTTATTGGCTGTTTGCAGCTGGCTTGCAAATGCGGTGGGAAAGCGCTGCGGCGGTGGAAGGCAAAGGATGGAACCTTCCGTGGCGCTGTTTGTACCCTGGCCAACGTTCTCCACCCGCAACAATTTGAGTGAGGCGGGGCCGGGCGGGGGGCCCCTTGAGGAAACATGAACATCATCTTTCCCTACCTGATCACCGGATGAATCGCCAAGGGGTGTTTTAGCAGCAACGACGAGCAGATAGGCGCAGAGACGGGTGCAAGTTAGTTTCATGCGCTGACGTCGAGCGTCAAAGGGAGTTGGGACACCAGTCTTGGCCCGCCAGCGTGCGCCGCATCAGCCCGACCAAGCACAGTCTGCCTAGCACCTCCTCAGCGACCTGACGCAGGGACGGCCCAGCCAACGTCGCTTGACCGCGGCCGATCTCCAACTGTTTGAGATTTTGGGACTACCTAACCCGTCCTGCACCCAACGCCGTAGAAAACAGGCAGCAGCAGCAATACTAGAATCTTCAGACCGAGCACCACGGATGCGAACAGTGCTTCCGACGCTGTCGACTGCCCGCGACTACAACGCCCGAATCTTGCCTCAAACAACACAGGGAGCTTGCGGCCCCGCACTTCCGACCTTGGCCTTGACGCCCCGCGACACTGCTCGAAGCTTGGCCCCGGCCGCGTCATCATGTCGTTCAAAGTCAAGGCTGTCTTTGACTACGCCTCCGGCCATGAGGACGACCTGCCGTTCTCCATCGGCCAGATCATTACCGTGACGGACCAGGACGATGCGGACTGGTATGGCGGCGAGTACGTAGACGACGCCGGCACCAAGCAGGAAGGTATCTTCCCTCGTAACTTCGTCGAGAAGTATGAGCCCACCGCCCCGCCCCGGCCGTCGAGGACCCGACCGAAGAAAGACTCCGACCCGGCCATCTCTCCCGTGGCGGTGGCATCTTCTCCCGTCATTCCTCCTCCCGAATCGCCGAAACTACTCGCACCCGAACCAGAGGAGGCACCCGAACCCACAAGGGTACCTTCGCCCACACAGACCACATCTGCTGCCCGAGCAGCTCCCGCACCGGCGCCGGAAGCTTCGGTCCCCAAGCCTGCACCACCAACACAAGCTCCCGCGTCGCCTCAGCCAGTTGCTCGGCCATTCGAAGCTCAGTCTGCCAGTGCGGCGCCGCCACCGAAACCAGTCCCGGCACAGCCCAAGCCCAGTGGCCCGCCTCCTGTGTCCGAAAAGCCGAGTGCATTCAAGGATCGCATCGCTGCGTTTAACAGACAAGCAGCGCCTCCGATTGCGCCTTTTAAGCCGAGTGCATTTGGTGCCGGTAACTCTGGCTTCATCAAGAAGCCCTTCGTTGCGCCCCCGCCCAGCAGACATGCTTACATCCCACCGCCCCAGCAGGCGCCTACCGCAAAGATCTACCGTCGCGATGAGGATCCAGAGATCAAGGAGCAAGAGGCAACGGCAGTCGAGAATGCCGGGAAGGCCGGACTCATCCCTACCACCTCGAATGAGGTGGAGGCTGAAGAAGATCAGCCGAAGCCCTTGAGTCTCAAGGAACGGATGGCTTTGCTCCAGAAGCAGCAGATGGAGACAGCTGCGCGCCATGCTGACGCGGTTGGCAAAAAGGATAAGCCCAAGCGCCCTCCCAAGAAGCGTCTCGACAGCATGGAGCCCACAGAGGAGGGCGAGGCCGCAACGCCGCCCCCCCCTTTGGAGCGCAGAGACACTGAAGAATCATTTGCTAAGAAATCCCTCGATGAGCCTCACCCGCCTCGGTTGCCGCACCCACCTCGGCGCAAGTCATCCAAGGGCTTTGAGCCACGTGATGGAAACGAAGCCGACATGTCTGGCGCTGGCGACACAACAGAGGGCCAGGAGGACGACCTTACCGAGAGGGAAGACAGCGATGAGCGTCCCAGGCATATCGCTACCGCAACAAAGCAGGACGACGAGGCTCAAGACGAGGAAGAAGAGGTGGACGAAGAGGATGAGGATGATGTTGACCCCGAGGTTCGCCGCAAGGAGGAGTTGCGAGCGAGGATGGCCAAGATGTCCGGCGGCATGGGGATGCCTGGTATGCCTGGCATCCCGCTCTTTGGCGGACCGCCGCCAGCTTTGCCCAAGAAGAAGAAGTCGACCCCGACGCCGGGTCCTGCAAGACGGTCCGAGGACGCCGAGGAGCCCGCTTCGCCAACCTCAAGGGCGCCCCCAGTGCCCATGATGATGGCCCTCCCGGGCTTGTCGCGGCCGACGCCGGCACAGGAACCCGAGCCGATTGACTCGGACGTTGATGAGGATGAGGAAGCTAACCTGAGAACGCCGCACCAGGAGACTGCCCCGTCCCGTAGGTCGGAATCTCCTTCTAGATGGAGCATAGTTGACAAGGTCGTAGTGCCGTCGAGAGAACCAGCAGCACCCCCGCCCTTACCAAGCGGGAGACCAGCTCCGCCCCCTATCCCGACGGACTGTGAGTGCCTCTCCTGCCCCATCCAGAAGTATCCCATGCAAAAGATCACCTCCCCTTCCTTCCGCCGTTCCTGTTACGCAGCACTATTGTTAGCGTTGCTATGGCTAACTCCTCCAGCGCGTCCGCCGCCGCCGCCGCCCACCGCATCAGCGATCAAATCGCCAAGCGAAGGCTCGGTGTCTGATGACGAGTTGTCGGAGCGCCCCTACGAGGAATCAGATACGCCAAAGGGGGAGCCCGCGCAAGCGACCAGAGCGCCTCCACCACCTCCGATCTCTATGCCGCCTCCCTTGTCGCCGATAACCCCCGGTACTGCGCAGAAACGTCCGTCTTTCGCCGAGGATGGATCGCCCCTGTCGCCCTCTGCACCAGCACCGCCGCCGCCGACAGGCAACCGGGCCAGCAGACTGCCACCGCCAATTCCCGGATCTGCCCTGGCACCACCGCCCGTGCAGACCCGACCGCCTCCCCCGCCTCCGGGCGCTGCCCCACCACAGCCATCTAGAGACGACGATGATGACGAAGAGATTACCGAGTACGAGGGTGATTACGATACGGATATTGCTTCTTCGGTGCACCATAAAGATGCACTCAAGTCACACCAGCGGGAGTCTAGCTTCGAGGATGTGACATCACCACGATCTCCCGCGGTTGGAGTGCCCCCTATTCCCTCAGCCGCACCGCCGAGAGCCGGTCCCCCACCCGTTCCAACACAAGCTCCTCCTGCGGCGCGACAGTCCGTAGACGTGCCCCGTGCAGCCCCGCCACCTCCGCCTTTGCCCGCGAAGGAGCCGCCTCGCCATACCGAAAACGACGATGACGAAGAGGAATACGATCCATACAATTACAGCGCAGCTGTTCCTGGGATTCCGCCAGCCCCCTCATTCGCAATGCCGACGCCCCCTCTGCAGACGAGGAGGTCCGAGGACCTTTACTCAGCAGACTCGCCATCGTCCTACACGGCCCCTCAGAGCCTACGGGCACCGCCGCCAGCTCCACCGCCAGGCCCTCCGGGTCCTCCTCCTGGCCGAGCCCCTCCACGTCAGTCACTGGATGTTCAGCGCAGTCTACCGGTTCGGCGATCCGTTGATGTGGCACGGCCTTCGATGGAGTCTGGTTTCGTCGCTAATGAGGTCGACCTGGCCACACAATCCGGCTGGTGGCTGCAGCCTAACAGCCTGCCTCCTCAGCTTCAGGGCCGCAAGGATATCTTCTTTGAGTCGGAGGAGTCGAGCGCAGCGAACCCTCGAAATGGTGGAAAGACGACCATTACGAGGGACATCTATGTGCTTTTCCAAGACTACTCGCAAACTGTTGTCACGGTTCGCTTTGATCCCCAAGATGCTTCAGATGTGCACATTGAGCAGAGGCATGAGGCTCCGCCCCGTGCCTTGCGACAGGACCAGCTTGAGCAGAGCTACGAGCGATTTGGTCGCGCGATCGGTGAAGCGGTCGTTAGCAAGCAGAACACAGTCGTCGGAGACGGTACTCCCCAGGCACTCGTTTACGAGCTGCTTCGTCCGCTCAAGGATGCCTTGTTGCCGGTGGGCTCGCGGGCCTATGGCGCACTTGTTTATAGCAATCTCGCTAACGCGAGTACCATTCAAAACGATGAGATTCGACCGGGCGACATCATCAGCATCCGGAATGCCAAATTCCAGGGCAAGCACGGGGCGATGCACGCCAAGTATACCATGGAAGTCGGCAAGCCGGACCACGTTGCCGTGGTGGCGGAGTGGGACGGCACGAAGAAGAAGGTGCGGGCCTGGGAACAGGGCCGCGAGAGCAAAAAGGTTAAGCTCGAGTCATTCAAGCTGGACGATCTACGCTCCGGAGAGGTCAAGATTTGGCGTGTGATGCCACGGAGCTGGATCGGCTGGGAGGGTGGGCATTAGGAGACCCTCTTCGGGGTGGAGCTCAGGAAATTCTCCGAAGGGGGAACAGGGGTAATGGGTGTGCTGGTGAGGGTGGCGATGGAGAAAGCCGTGACTGTGATGCCTGTCAGATGAAGCAAGAGCGAAATGATTTTGTCTTGGTATGTTGTTGAAGTCATGTCCAATTGGAATCGGGGAAGAGAAGGACAGAGGGAGGCGAAAGTCAATAGCATCAGCATGCTGAAGAACGGAAGCAAACCTAACTTTGTTGGCTCATTTTATTATTCTATTTATTTATCTTCTCTCCCACTTTGCTCTTCCAGTTATGATAGTTGACCACCCCCAGTGTAGATGTTTGTGTAGTCTTGTTGAGCTTAGCTCTGTGATACCGTACGTGCCATGACGACTCGGCCCGCACTCGGAGGACTTGAAGTTGTCGTATTCATCCCAGTTACATGATCTCGATCTCAGCCTTATGCTCTCGAGTTTCGGTATGACCTTGTCAGCGCTTCTCCACAGCCCCCTTGAGCAACACACCGCTCTCACCCGGTATGTTGTGCAAGGCTAAGCCACTTAGAGAGCGTCACACAAATCAACAAAACGAGGGGTAAGAAGCAGTAAGATGCATATAATGTAGCATTTTCCTCCAGCAATCGGCAAGACTTGCCCGGCCGGGCACGTTCGTGTAAAGGAGGGGAGCAACCTAGGTAGGTTTGTTTGCCCTGCGTGCCCGCAATGAGTATTTGGAACAGGGTCTGGCCTACCTTAGCTGGGATGGTGGGCGGCTTAGCAAGAGCCTTCGCCACCTGCATACGGTCTAGGCTTCTCTGGCTGTCCGAGTTGGGAAGCAGAGTGAGCAGCAAGGAAAGTTGAGCTGGTTGTTGGTACGGAGTACATCCCAAAATGCCGGGCGAAAGGTTTCGATCAATTGCAGATTTGGCTAGTTTGCACAGCCCCCAAGGAAGAAAATTTTGCAGAATGGTGAGGATGAATGGATGGTTGAGTGTGTGAGCGAGCACTTACAAATTCGGACTCGGGCCGAGCCCTTTTTTTTTCTTGGGGGATCGACCTCGGGTTCAATACGGTTGGGATACGGGTCTGGTTTTGCCCCTTTGTTGCCGGCGGCGGACATCGCGAGAGGGGTGAGTGAGTGAGGCTCACTTACAACCAGCGACCAGCCAAGCTGCAGACAGACAAACAGCCAGCAAATGAGCGCGGGTAGCCATTACCGTAGACATTTGCATGGGGCCATGTGACATCGCTCATTTTTCCAGATGCGGTTCTCTGTGTGGTCAAATGCGCACCGATGCGTGTGCAGTCTTGCCTATTTCATCCATCGTGTGGTGTGCGTTCGAGGCCATATGTCCGTCCAAACGCTGTTGCAGCTCTGCAGCTCTGTTGCTCCGGGAGGAGTCGGCGTGCAGAATGCGGGCTAGGCGAGGTAGATCCATACGGATTGGAAGACTGAGAAGGAAATCTTGCTGCACTTGCGTGTTTTTTTGCCCGTTTTCTTCTTTTTTTGCCTCCTGCCTCGCATTCGCAGCGTGGGCTTTTGGGGGCAGGGGGGCGAGCGAGCACGGCGGGCAGCACGCAGTGCGGACATCAGCTGCGAGGCCGACCTGCTGCCGCATCGTCCGACCACTCCCCGGCCGCCTGTGACGTCCACGCTAGCGCCGTGCGAATTCTCCGGGTCCAGCCGGACGGATGCGGGCTCGGAGGAAGTCAGGCCAGGAGGCGTGCCAATGGGGCGGACATTCTTGGTTCCGTTGCTGTGTCATTGATCTTATTCAAGTCGCTGCTCTTGGATTTGGCGACTGAGAGAGTCTCTGCCCGCCGATCATATCTGTGGTCTCCCACGGATACAAGTCATTGGGGGCGTGATGGGGGTAGTCCCCTAGTCATTTTGCTATGCTGGCGGCTTACACCAAAGTGTTGTGTCACACAACTGCGTATCAGCACCGGCGAGGCGGTCATCATTCTAATCCCCCGTGGCTCTACGTTGACGCGTGTCGCAATATGAACCTCGTTGGTAGTTCTATCCCTGCCAAAGGCTCATGTGTTGACCTTGCCGATCTTTTCTAGGTTGCGTGTTCAGGGTCGACCTCAGACGGCCCGTGGCAGATCTACTTCGTACTCGGAGAGGCATTGGAGAATGGCGGGCTATCCGCGTTCCAATCGACTACCCCTTGAAGGCCTCGAACGCTCCGCTCCGTAGGAGATACGACGTGCCAGTGTCAAGCTACAAGCGCCCATCATCCACCAAAGTCCAGCGCCGTTGTTCCTTCAGCAGGGATCGGCTGTCTCCAAGGGAACCGAGTCCAGACTCCAGCCCCCGCCATGCTCGACGACCGGCGAGGAGCGGGATAGGACAGCAATAGGAAGTGGCAGGCAACTACCCCTCCCATCGACACGATTCGCACGATATGAAGCCAATGAAATCGGAAGCGCGTTCGCTGGGCGAGGAAAATCCACATCTGAATCCAATGGGAGAAGTCGCGCAAACGCACCAGGTCGAATTCTCACTCGACCCATTCCCCTTTGCTTGCTAGAACTCCGAGAGAGATAGACAAGCTCACCCGATAGAGGACGGCAAGGAAAGTGAGCCGGTTCTTCCGGCAAGAGGTTTGGTAGGGGGGAGCAGACACCGGTGTCCTTGATGTCATGCATATGCCACGCCTCACGAATTCAAGGGACCACCGTTAACCCGAGGTCAGGACCGTGAGAATGACTTCGTCCCGCAAATGACATCTCGCCAGCTGGTGACACTTCACTCACCCTGCAGAAGCATCGATACCGTACGAAACGTAGGACACCATCCTGCTGCCCGAAGATATGAAAGCCGCTTAAGCGCGCTCATTGGAGCGCATTGCCGACGGCAGCCTCGCACCCAATCGACCACCCCCCTCCCGCGCTTCACGGCAGTCTCCTTCACCTGTGAAATACAAACCAACGCGGTGATAGCGAGGTCAGGAACAGGGTGTATCATGTGCCGAGGAGAGCAGCCAATGCCAGAGATCAGAGGAAGCCAGAACGTGGGTGAAGTGGTGGCGCGCCTGCAGAATAGGAGATAACAGCACGACTTACCGAACATGACCGAGATATCGAACCGCTCTTGCAGAGCCGTAGCCGCCAGCGAGACTAAAGATTACGGATATCGGTGGAAGCCAGAGACCTCGAACGATGAGGTATGACAGCCGTAGCTAGCAACCCCTCCATAACCGATAGGTTGCTGTGCGTGCCATTATTGTCCCCACAGATGCGCACTTGCAGAGGAGCAGTGGGTTGGAGCTTCTGGGTTACCCAAAACAGCACACCCGGAAGTTTTCGATTGGCCAAGAGGAAATATTGCCTCACTGTCTGCATCGCATCAAACGGGTCGACAGTGAACTTTATTCCCCCGGTTGGCTGCATGTGGCCGCGTCGTGGGTCAAAAACCCAGATCGCTAATGGTATTCCCCAAGCTAGCGGACGTCTTCCGATGGTCGTGATATCTGAAGGGGAGCCGTTGTGCTTGTCACCTGAGCGTGCCAGTGTGCATAGGTCGCGGATCAACACCCCTGAAAACGCCACGATTGGTTATGACGGCGATATTCAGACGGGTTCCCGCTGTTGCATTTTGAGGTGGCATCGCGGAGGTGAACGAGGGCACAATCGACATTTTGCCAACCGACATGCGGCACGCTATAGGTAATCTGAAGGCGAGGTTGACCCAGCTTATGATATGTTGCTCGCGGGCGTTCCCCAGTGCACTAATTGACTACCAATCGCCCCTAAATGACGGCCTAAGGTTGTCTTTTCGTATATGGATGACGGCGCGGAGCATTCCGAGCCGTGGGATGCCAGGAGGGCGAGTGAGACATTTGGCAGCGCCAAACACCAGATTGGATCTGGTTGCCTTCTTTGCACCCCAGATTCGAGACTCAGAAGGGGGGGGTCGAAGAGCTGCAGTTCGCCAGCGATATCGGGGCGACCTCCACCAGTTGGGGGGCTGTTCTCAGGCAGAATTGACAGCTGGCCATTGAGAACGCATCAAAGCTGGCGCTGGCAAATCGAACGCATTTCTCCCACGTGCTAGGAGAGCCCAGTGAGGTCGAGTTGAGGCCCGACACGACAGCGAATGAGAGCGTGACACAACTCAGCGTCGCTCTGATCCGACACGGGGCTGGCTTGCATACTTCGTACATGGCGAACACTCGGCTCTCTTTCTACGGGGAGGGGCTCGCTTGCGTCAGGATAGAAACAGCCATCCTGCCTCAAGGGCTTCGTGCACCGTCTCAATTGGAATCATGGAGGCGATCTGACCAGGTTGGGCGAAGGAGCCGAATTCCGCCTTCTGATTTGAACCTTATGAAGTCGATATCTGACATACCGAAACCTTGGGGTAACAAACCGGAGCACAAGGCCTGAGTAAGCGGCACTGCTTGGGGAGCTGGGTTGGGCGGTGCAAAGGGGACGGCTTGGTAACAGGTGATGCGGTGGCTGGAGTGGCTTGACGATGCGCTGGTGAAGCACTCGTCAAGTAACAAGTCTGTGCGGACAGTTTCGACATGTGTCGCCAGAAGTGCGTTCCCCACGATCTGCTCGACGACCAATGGCGGTTCCGGAGAAAAGTGCAGCCTCGGTTTGCTATTCGCGTGGCTAGGGAGCTGGCAAGTCTGCCTGGGGGTGCAGTTGGGCATCCGGGCATGCTTTCAGGCGTTCCATGTCGCTGGTAGGAGTGCCACGTACGACTGTCAGGTCTACTCTGGCCGCTAATACCCTGCATTCTTTTGGAATATGGGGCCAGCGCCGTCTGGGAATAGCACCTTTCACCCACTCGCTGTGTGCGAACTGGAAGCACGGAGCTGGGAGCAGGGAACAGCAGACATGTCCAATTTCGAGATCGAGCCGGTGGAAAATAGTTGCGGCGGTAGATCCGGCAATTACTGTTGTCGGCTTCGAGCGAAGCAATTAGAAGTCGGACAAGCGGGCTTGCGTCACAGCCCAGAATGGGACATGCGTGAATGCTGGCAGCGGTTGAAACGAGTCATCGTCATCGTCATAACAGCGGGAAGCAGAGTGGCAGTAAAGGCAGCGAGCGCAGTAAACGGGAGAGCTTGACGCCCGCCGCTCGGTCGATGGAGCCGGCGCACAGTTTTCCCAACCTGGCTGGCTGAGAGGTCTCAATCCGTCCTGCCGCGGCGTCATCTTGCGTCAAACGCTGTTTCCAGCCGAAGAACCGTCGCAGATGCAAAGTCCCAAAGACGAGGGCGGACTGTTACCATGCGTGCCATGCAACCGTGGCCAGCGTTGTCTCGTCCTCGTGGGCGAGGACAATCCGGTCTGACCTGGACGCCATATTCTGTCTTTGGGACGAGCGGACCAGAAAGTGTAAGGAGTCGACTCTCCAGGTCAGACAGAATTTTCAGATGGATGGATGCTTCAGTTGGCGCATCGCAGAAGCCGAGGGTGTGAAGCGTATGGGCGTCAGCGGCTTTTGGCGGGTTCCGAGGCATGTTCTAAGTGCTGTTCCAACAGCCCACCACCCCCAAATGGTGGGATGTTTGAGATGTTCCAGTGGGCTCACCCGCTGCCAGGGATTCCGCGCCCGCGGGTGTCAGCGGAGGTATCGCCCGCACCAACCCCCCCACGCAGTCTCGTTGTGGGCGGCTCCCCGCGGCGGGTGGTGACTTTTGCGACATTTTGGACGTTCGCAGCTCCACACGACCGTGCTGCGTCTTTCCCGATCGGTCGAGGCTGTGCGAGACAGTGAGACCGTCGGCCAGTAAAGGCGAGGCGTTATTCCTCCAGCCAGTCGCGGGCACCGCCTCGGCTCTTGGGGGGCCCGATGCCACCAGTCAGAGAGGCCGAAAAGGGCGAGAGAAAAACCGCGCAGGGCTTTGAGTTCCAGGTGGACGCTGGCCAGTCACCAGTCGTTGCGGTCGCTGCCCCACCCTCTTCTGCTGCCTCCAGGACGGCTCCACCGGCAGGCGGGTCTGGTGGCTGCGGGAGCGCGTGGGCTTGGCAGAGGGAAGGCACAGTCCAGGATGTCCAGGATGTCCAGGGTCACAGCAGTCAACGACCGATGGCGCGGGGTCTTCTGCGCGGTGCGTTCTATACTTGTGACTTCGATACTTGCATGCACCACGATGCGGAGGTACTCCGTACTCCGTACCCACCTCCCTCGCCGTGTTCCTCCACGTTACACTACACCGGGCATTCAGTCCCGCGTGGGAGCCACATCCATATATCGCACGCCTTCTGGCCGCTCCGTGGCTGCCAGCTCCATCTCGTCCATTTAGCTCCCGCATATGCTCCCTGACCTGTCAGTTAGACATCGACGCACCGCAAACCTTACCGGCCAGACGGCAAGCATCGAACAGCAGCGCACCGCACAGTCGCATACGCAGCACCACAGCTAAAAAAATAAACTAAGCGCAACGCTCGACGCTCGACGCTCGACGCTCCTCGTCGACGCTCCACCGTTCCATCCCACCTGTTCTCTGCTCTCCCAGCCTCTGGCGCGCACGCTCACACGCTCGCCGTCGAAACGCAAGACGCCAGCGAGCTAGCTCCCGCGTTTAATGCCCGACCCAACCTGACTGTGTAGCCCTCGTCTTCCCTGACCCCTGTCTCCCTCGTCTGTCTGGCCTCGAGACCGTGGCCGGCACCTGTTCTGCAGCTCTGCACGTCGGCAGCCCCAGCGGCCAGCAGCCAGCACCCACCAGCAGCAGCCAGCGCCGTCGTCCCGAGCTCCCAGTCGCCAATCCGTGGACGCAGCCCGGGTCAACTGCCACCCAACCCGCCGTTGCGACGCCCCTCCCTCTTGGTGCCATCCCGGCCCGTTGCTATAAGAGAATCCACGGTCCCTCCCGCGGCCTCGTTTGGATCTTCCCTCCACACCAAAGCTCAGACACAACTCTCTCCTCCGCCTCCGCCTCCGCCTCTCCCAGACTTCTCAGTCCTCTAGCCCGCCATGCCTCGCTCTCCAAGAAGACAGCCGTCGAGTCACACTACCTCCAGTCGGGACTCCCGCAGCGAGAGGAGTAACGACTCGAACTTCTCGCAATCAACCGCCCCTACCTCCATCTACACATCACCTAGCCCCTCTGAACTCAAAGCATCACTCTCCTCGAGTGACAGCCGCGCCTACAACGAAGCCTCCAAGTACCAGCAGGCCTACGCTTGTGACGACGATGTTGACCTTGACGCTTCGCTCTACGCGCATTCCTCGGTGGAATCGTGCGCCTCGACGACAATGTCGGACCACGATCTCGACGCCATGGATCTCGACGAGAGCCCGATGGACTACGAGTCGCACTGCATCCCCCCGCTGCCGGTCTACCGCCGCGAGGTCGTTGAGCCGAACGTACGCGCATCTTCACCGCAGGACTTTGCCAAATTCTTCCCCTCGCTTAACCGATTCACGATCCGACATGACGAGTTCACGCCTGACGGGAACATGAACTTGCGGGTCGATACGGTATTGACAGGGCGGAGGAGGACGGCGATCCAGCTCTTCCATCTGCGCATGTACGACTTGGCGAAGCGCGAGTTTTCCATGCGCCGCTACTGCCGCGACTCAGGCCGCGAGGTGTGCAACTCGAAACGAAAGTACACCGAGCCCTCAGCAGCAAAACCCAAGGGCGGCGATGCCGACCGCCCAACGTTGAAGCGGTCCATGTCAACCGCTATCAAGACACTGAGCGGTGGCCGCCCGATCCTACGCCGCGCCAAGTCGAGTGCCGCAGCCCGCCCTAACACGGGCTACTCGACCAGCGATGGGGATGATGAGCTGTTTACCGACCGGAGCAACTTGTCCGCCCTCTCGCTCGACAGCCGGGGTGGCAAGTCCAAGTTCCAGTGGCCGCTGCCGACCAACACCATCAAACTCGAGTTCAGTAACTACGCACGCGTCGACGTACACCGTCGAGGCGGCAAGAATAACAAGCGCTACGAGTTTGAGTGGTGGGGCCATCGCTATAACTGGAAGCGTACAGTGGACAAGCAGCTGGGCCTGGTTTCGTTCCACCTCATCCGAGACGGGAACACGAACGCGCCGGTCGCGCACATTGTCCCTGAGACGCGGTCACCCAACCAGATTCACGCCGATGAGAACGCCGGTGGATGGGTTCCGCCGTGCTTCATGTGGATTGCAGACGACTCCATTGTAGATGCGGTTACCGATGTTGCCGAGTAAGTTACTTCCCAATCCCTGCCCAGAACATGCAGACACTAACATTACTTCAGCGTCATTATGGCAACAGGTCTCATGGCACTTGTCGACGACTGCATCAAGGAGCGATGGCAAACCAAAAAGGTACATCGCATCCCGGTGCCTCTGACCCACAAGACGGTCAACCTTGGATCCGTAGCTCCCCGGAGTTTCATGCAACACGTCTTTGGCCGGCGTCACTCGAATGACTATCACTCGAATCCGCCCAGCCCTTTGCGTTTTGCGAATCCGATAGCTGCTTGTTAGTGCCGCCCTCACTACATACGACAGATACTGTCCTTGACGCGCCCTGGCACACCAGCGGCCGCAGGACCAGACCAAGATTACAGGCTCTTTTTCGATCAGGTGCAACCTCGTGTTGCTGCCTAACGAGCCAAACAACAGGTTCTTGAGCCCACTTTGGCCTTACGTTGCCGGGTTGGTGCCTGACAACGAGACACTTCCTCGTTTTCCTTCAACTGCATAATTCGATTCTGCCTTGTCCTCGCGTCCTAGATGACGCATTACTACCTATTCACGTCATTTTCTTCAAATGTCTTACGAAAAGTTCTCTTAATGTCTCGTTTTATATCGCTTCATTACTACTAGCTCTTACGTCACATGGAGATGGCGTTGTGGTCAGTCTTTTTGACACTCAAAACTTTCAGGGGGTTAGCATCAGGATACAAACATTTTCGGGTTCGGGGTGCATTGGCTCGGCTGCATGGGAACGGTGATGAGGGAGTTTCTGCCTTGGTTTCTTATGCTCACTATCGACTGGCTTCATCGTTTCCCTATTTCGGTTTGGCTTATACTGGCGTTTCTCTCGGTGTAGCGTGTGGTGTCACGGATGACAAGGGCGATGCGAAATCGGATGAAGGGAGTGATCTGAACCATTTCAGCATTTCACGGGGTCAGGACGAACATTTTACTGGAGCGGGAATTGGGATGGGATGGATCGCCATGACAGGCTGGGATGAACTCTATTGTTGTACATGATGTGTGCGTCTGTCTGCATATACCTACATAATTAGCCTCCGCGCTTCACGCGGCTCTTCAGCTCACGAGCTGCTCCGGAAACAACAAGCTCTTTTGTCTCACTACAAATATCTTCTGTCTGGCCCGCTTCGACTTGCATGTGCTGAAAGTGATTCCGATGAGACCGCCACCTGACATTGCGATGGCCGATCGTCTGTACTATTGACCAGCGACACGGTGCATCCTTCGCTCGTGATCACATCTGCCATACCTTCTGTGCCTTCTGTCACACTGGATGGGGATGTGCGGCAACGGAGTTGGGCGACGGTGTACCGCTATAGAATACCAGATGCTGTGACAGGTCCCGTTCCTTGGATACCGCAGTCACTGGCCTCGAGGCCATGTGGCGACACAACGTACGGCCAGCCCTTCATGACATGCACGATTTTTTGGTGCTCAGAGAATGTGTCGACGGTGCTGGCATGCATGGTTGATACCATACAAAAGTCCGATGTTCGGAAGGGAAGTTGGTAGGAATAAAGCTTCTGGCGTCATACTGGTATGTTGTCCGTCGACTTCTCACCAATAGGTAGGCAAATATCTCAGTACGAAGTACCGTAGTTCCGATTCGCCGTTTAGTTTGCTTTGGCTTCACCAGCCGTGACGACTCTCTACGCCATGTTGCACCAGTCTAGCTGTCGTCTTCCTCCCGATAGATCGAAATATCCCCTCTTTCCAACGGAGACGTGAGCAAAAGATGCAATATCACATGATACGATGATGAGCTTCAGATAACAGACGTGCTTCTAATTGGCTCTATTCTTTAGGCCGGACGCTTCAATACTACATTCACGACGTAATTACTTATGATAATGCAACAAACCCCGTGCCAGACACCATATCTAACATGCGAACCCCCTCTAAATCACCACCGGACCTCCAACCAGGACTCAATCAAGCCTCAGCCTCTACTCCATTAACCCCGTTTTGCTCCTGAACACTGCTCACCCCACTGGAGACGGCGGTGATTAGAGAAGCACTGTCGTCTTGGTACCGCTCCCAGTTAGCCAGAACGTGGCCAATCTTGGGTGAGTTGGTCAACCGGAAAACATCCTCAAAGTACTCCTTGGTGATCGCGAACGGTCGGGCTGTCACGTTCGGAATGTACTTGCCAATAAGCTTGGCGGGGTCGATGGTGGTCTTGTTGATCTTCTTCAGCAGGAAGCTTCTGAATGGCTTGACACCAGAGCGCAGGAACGTAGAATGGAAAGGCACATCGATGCCCCGGAGCGGGATCGTCGCGAAACCACGCTGCAGCTCCAAAGGCGTGGGCTTGGCTGCGGTATCGGCAGCACATCCCTGGATGATCTCCACAAGCTTCTCCTTGACCGTCTCGGTCGAGTACTCCTTCCGCATCTGCTCGATGTCGATCTTCATGGCCTTCAGGTAGTTCGTGACACCGGTAAGGGTATCAAGGCCACGGAGATCACCGGCGCACACGTACTGCATGTTGGCGATGTTGTAGTTGACAATCTCGAGCAACCAGCCTGTGGTCTCAGCAATGCTGTTCACCACAAACCGCAGTGCCTCCTCGTTGAACGTCTTGCTGATACGGCTGGGATTAACAGCACACATGCTGTAGTTTGAGCGGCCGCTGGTGTCACGCTCGACGGCGACTTGCATTGTCAGACCGCGGTAGAAGACGACAGATACCAGCGACTCGATTGGCATGACATCGGCCAGGGCAGCAAGGGCCGAGTATTCACCAAGAGAGTGGCCTGCGAAGGTACTATCTCCTGCCACGAGACCCTTGGCCTTCATGTCTTCGAAACTGGCCTTCTCCATCAGGGTCAGAGCCGGCTGTGTAAATTGGGTTGCCGAAAGAAGCCCGGTCGGCGAGCGGTATGTGTAAGATGTGGTACGCTCGTCGATGTCCTTGAAGATGCGCTCTGACTTGATGGAGCCGTCCGCGGCCACTGTCTCGAAGATCATGGCCATGTAATTCTGACGAATAGCCTTGCCGCGGGGCCCGCCAAAGTGGATGGTGAGTTCCTTCGGGTTGTTCTTGACGATGTTGGTGATAGCAAAGCCTGTGCACGTTAGCAATAGTTCATCTGATTATTCAATGATGAACATACCATATGTATCCATGAGATACTTGTCTGCACGATCCCAAACATCCTTGGCCACCGCGCTGCTGGCATATAGGTCCATTCCCATACCCTGTTCCTGAGAACCTTGACCGGTGAAAACATAGGCCGTCACAGGCTGCTCGATCTCTGCCTCACCAAGGAGCACCTTCTCCTCGGTATCCTTATTGCTGGCCTCGACCTTGATGATCTTGCGACCAGCCACCATGCCGACGTGCTGCAGCTTGACGTGGATATCATCGTTGGGCAGGACCATGCCTGTGAGCGAGGCGTGGAAACTACGGACTCGGCCAACGTTGTTCTCAGCCGCCCAAGTCTCGACCAAACTACGCACAGACGCGCTGGAGTACATGCCGTGGGTGATGGTTCCCGGCAAATTGGCATAGGCAGAGAATACGCGAGAAACGTGAATGGGGTTGTAATCGCCAGAGACGCGAGCGTATGTCTCGTTGGAGGCCGGTGCCCTTAGCTGGAGAGGTGTCTTGCCATGGAGGGGAATTGGGTTCTCAAAATTGACAGGTTGCTCGATGGAGGATCCGTGACGTTGGAGATAATCAATCACGGGGTTGCCGTGAGACTCGCCAGCCTCATAGTCGACTGTGGCTACCTGGATAATCTCCTTGGTAGGAAGCTCGAGGAGAACCTGACCGCGTGTCTCAACGTGGCTGAAGACGGTGCGGTTCTTGAAGCGAACTAAGCTCTGCAACCGGAAGATGAGAGTCTGGCCGAGCAGCTCGATTTCGGGGTTCGGCATCTCATCGAGGATGAACCACTGCTTGGAGCGCAGCACAGCAACATCCTTGGTAGAGGCGAGGTGGACCTGCATCGGAGTCTCCATCTTGCGTTGGAAGGTGTTCTCGAAATCCGTGTACGCGCCACGGTAAAGGAACTGGGACGTAACCTCCATGACAGCTTCACCTTCGCGGGTGATGGTGCCACACACTTCAACCATCTTTCCAGACTCCTGGTTGACAACAGCGTTGATCTGAGCGGTGGTAGAAACCACGTCACCCTTCTTCAGGGGCTCCGCGCCCGGCATCATGCGGAATTGATTGGACAGATGCACAAGCTTGAGCAGGTCACCATCGATGGTGCGGGGGAAAATGGGCTTCGTAATGGCTTTCCAGCCAACAACGATAGCGAAGTCCATGGGCGCATACATGGTCTTCTCCGGCCGGTCAACGAAGGCCTCCCCTGTGTTGCCAACAGCATGAACAAACTCATTGATGGCCTCGCTCGTAATTGTGTTGCTACCGCCATCAAACTGTCCGGTGACGGGGGCGTCGAGGTCGAGCTTATCATCGCCGAACCATGCGCGCCAGTAGAACTCCTTGATCTTGTCGTTGCGACCTTCCATGATCTCGTGGATGGGTGCATATCCAGCATCTGGGCGGTAGATGAAACGCAGGGGAAGAGAAATCGGCTTTCCGAGAGCAGTTGTCTCCTTGATGAGTTCGACGACAATCTCGTTCTTGCGAGCAAGCTTAACTTCGATCACAGTCACGTAGCGGTTGTGGCGAGGCTGCTCCTTGACAACAATAACGGTCTTGGCAGGGTCATTAGGGTTGCGAATCTCAACGAACAGGCCCCGAGTAGGAGCGAAGATGTTCTTCATGGGGTTGGTCTGATACTTTTGTCCCTGAACGATTACTTCGGATTGGAGAAGGGCGTAGCGCCAGTTCCTGTTAGAGCCGGCCAGGAGGGAGATCCACGAATCAAGATCGGGAAGCTGGGCAGAAGGCGACGACGACAGGCGGTAGGTCTGCTTGTCCTTGTCGACAGCGATGGTAAGACCCTCAACATCCAAGGGGACGCTAGCCTCGATCAGCTTGCCACCAAAGTATTCCACTGTGGGAATCTTTGAGGCATCGCCATTGTACAGGTCCTTGGTCAAACCGGCAATGTGGCCGTAATGGATGCCGTCGAGGATATTCTTGATGGGCTCGTTGACCTTGGTCGCGTGCTTGGCTGCCATTGGTCCTTGGAGAATACAAGTACGTCCGACATCCTTGCCGATGACTGCGCCGAGATCCTCGGACTGCCAGAGGGAGTCCTTCTTGAAAAAGAACTCGAAGTTCTCATCAAGAGCGGGCACGAAAGTGACCGGCTTTTGTCCACGGCGCTGGCAGAGAAGCAAAAAGTGCTGCACGTCCTGCGCGTTGATGAGCTGCTCCTCAGCCTCCGGGTATTGAGACAGGATGTTCTCCACAGCAGCGTAGGGCTCGTCAAGATCGGCATAGCTCTGAAGCCTTGACGGCTGGCCAGACGAAGTGGTAAAACGCTCTTCCACACGGTGGATGAAGTCAGCAGTGAGCTTGACGAACGAGGGATCGATCCACCGGGCCTCATCCTTGACGTAGAGGAGGTCAACCATCCGGCGGACAACGCCAGCATACGTCATGTCCTCAAGGTCGACTGCCTTGCCGCTCTTGTCCTGGCCAAACCAAACCTTCTGGAAGTCATCATTGAGCTTCTTGATGATGTAGTCCTTGTTCTTCTTAAGCTCAGCGACGCGCTTCTCCTTGGGAAGGCTAAAGATCTTCTGGTCCATCTCAGCCCAGAAAAGCACACCGCGGGTGGCAAGTTTGTGGATGGGCTCTCCCATCTCAGATCTCACGGTGACCACACCACCGGCCTGACCCTTGTAGGTCTTCTCCCAGTCACAATCGTCCAGGCCGGGGGCATCGACAATTGCCTGCTTGGCTGCTAGACTGGTGTGAGCCTCCTTGGCGACCATCATGCGACTGCCAAACATGCACCCATCATAGGGCATCGGCGGGTAGCCGTAGTGAGTGGACCAGGCACCCGTAAGGTACGGGTAGGTATCATCAGCACCACCAAAGCCACTGCCAGCAACGAGAATGATGTTCTCCTGGCGACGAATGCGGCCGTAATTGGCAAGAATAGGCGAGTGGAAATCCTCAAAGGAGTGGTGACCACCTCCTCTGCCACCAGTCCACTGCATGATCACCGGAAATGTGGGGTTGGCCTTGGCGATATTGATGACAGCCTGGATGGCTTCGCTGGAGCCCGGCTTGAAGGAGATGTGCTTCAGCCCCAGGGTCTCGATGTACTCCTGGGCGACCTCAATCGAAGGCACACCGGCACCGATGGTGAGACCTTCGATCGGAACACCTTCAGAGCGGAGTCTCCCGAGAAGGGGAATCTGCCAGCCCATGGCACGAGGGTTGACATAGATCAGGTTGACACTGATACCACGGCCGGCGGGGATGGCCTTCTCAATTTTGGAGATGGCTTGAGTGAGTGTCTTTGCGTTGTAATAGCCACCACCAGCGAGCTCGATCTGATAGCCGGCATTCATTGTCGCCGCAATGAAGTCCCAGGGGACGGTTGATGGCGTCATGCCTGCAACTAGAAGCGGGGGTAGACCCAGGAGTCTGCTCATCTTGGTGTCGACATATGTCTTTCCACCGGAAGTCTTGACAAGCTTTGGGCCATATTCCTTGACCCAGTCGACAGCGAACTTGATGGCGTGTTCTTCATCGCGGTCAAAGAGTTCTGACTTGTAGCCGACCTCAGATACGGTGCCATTTACGGTACCGGCCAGGATGACGCGGACGCCGGTTCCCTCCTTGTTGCGGCTTGTGAGGGTACCAAGTCCGGAAATGCCACCAGGACCAAAATCAAGGATGTGGGTGGCGCCGGGGAAGACGGTAGCCTTTTCCCAGTTCACCGGGTCGCTGGTGATCATGCGAACCAAAGAAGGAACCACATCTCCCTTGACCTCATCTCGCAAGTCTTTGCCAGTGTTAGTATCGTAGACCGGGATACCCAGGCTCTGCGCGTCGATCTTGATGTCCTTCAAATCCTCGGCAATAATTGCGGTCGCCTTCGCCAAGTACTTGCTGTGAAAAGGCGCAGTTATTGGTAAAAAGCGGTTGACGAATCGAACCTTTCTCTCAGTGTACGGAATTCTAGTCTGATCAATACCAGTAGCAGCCTTGACCTTCCTCAACTGTGCGTTGAGACCGCAAAGCGAGGCCGGAGGACCAGTCACCACCAGATTCCGCGGGCTGTTGATAAGAGAAATAGAGATGTGGCGGTCCTCTGGGAGGTACTGATTTGTTTGGTTGATGTGCTTTTGTACCTCGGCCGGAGGGAGGTCACGAATGCTCAGCATGGGTGTGGGTGTACCCTCTCCGTTCTCGACTGAGTCCCTGAGCATCGACGGCGTCAAAGAGGTTCTCGGGAACGTCTGCTGGCTGCGAGCACCGATCCAGAACAAGATTGTCAAGGCGGACTTTGCAATATTCTCAAATGACTCCCAGGAGTCAGCAGCGGCTGTCGCAGCAGCAAGAACAATACCCTGTGAGTGGCCCGTTGTGCCGCTGATCCTGTCCCGCAAGATGCCTGGGTGAAGGCCAAGAACCTTACATGTGACTTGGTAATGAGCCAGCTGGACTAGACCGATCAAAGGGAAGCTGACAGGAGCCGAAACCAGGTAGTCGATGTCGGGTGTGGCATCGGGATTTTGCAGCCAGCTCATGATGTCTAAGCCTTTGGAATACAGCTTTTCCGCACTGGGATGGCTGGAAAGTGTCTGAAGCAGCTCCGCGGACGAGCCGACAATATCCGCAACAAACGAGGGGTATGTTTGATAGAGCTCGCGGAGTTCCTCGAAATATTCCTCGATGTTGCCCTGGCCGCCGTAGATGTTGTAAACCCTGGCTGCTTTGTCGTCAGCAGCACGGAAGAGCGCGGACTGGTGCGTCTTCATCACCCGGTTGGTAGCCGAACGAGCTGCGAAATAACTGCGGATAACTTCCAACTTCTTCCCATCGATGCCTGGAAGAGTTGCAACCAAAGCGTGGACATCATTGCCCCGAAGGAAGGCTCTCTCAAACTCATTAAGGATGATCTTCAGCACCTCCTCGTAAGAACCCTGAGCATCATCCTCGCCCAGCGCAACCTCCTGCGCGATATGGCCCATGTATCTTGCGACCAGCTCCGGGATTGACGATGGCTCGTCATCTTGTGCAAGCTCGTCGGTGGGGGCCGGGAGGCTTGAGCCAAACCGGTCTTTCAACTGGGAGGCGTGGAAATGGAGGCTGGTCGGGATCAAAAAGGAGGTTTCGAGTGATCCGTGAGAGATCGTGAGAGGTCGCAGAGAGGCGGATGACCTGGGCGTGACGGCGCCCGTCTGGGGTCCCGTCTGGGATCCTGTGCCAGTGCCGTACATTGTGAAGCGGTTGCCGTGTATCCTGCAATTCGGGACCTGTCAGCGCTTGCGCCCGCCACGATGTTCCTGCCGAATGGTCACGTACCTGGCAGTGTATAAAAACGCAAGAACGGCAAGCAGGTTGAAGGCCCAAGTATGAGCGTGAAGGAATGGATAGGGGCTGCAACCAAGGGTCGGCTTGAGGGTATCACAGAGAAGCTGCCCTTGTCTGGGAGCTCTGGGGTTTGTGGAGGGAGAGAGGGAGGGACCAAAGGCAAAATGGAAGGAACGGGACGAGAGGGCAGAGTTTGGAATTCCCGTGTGCAGCCGGCGAGTTTCAATGGACGATGTAATGCAGTACCTCGTAGCTCGCTGACCGTGGGGAACGAAGGGCGTGTTATTGCTCAACGTAAAATTGCCCGTCTGTCTAACACTTCGCTGGAAGGGTGGTCACGACTGCTCGCCAAAAAAATTACAATCTTTGTTGGGGAAGGCACGACAGCCGTCGCGCACCCCTGTCATCCAAACTCCCAGACTCGCTAGTGACTTCTGTGGCCACTTAATGCACCCGCTTACGCAGGGTACCCGGCTGTACCCTGCATCCACTCTCCCACTCCAATCCACAGCGGCAACCCCACCTCCCACGCTGTCACATATGCCAAGTACTGGTACCTGGACCCAATCCTCCACTCGACCGCGTCTTTCCGATGACCCGTCGACAGGATGATGATGAGGAGGATATGCGTCCGAGTCCGAATATCGGGGGCCACCGGGCGTCGACATGCCGCCGCTCCGTTCCGAGCACGAAGGTATCGGCAATCACATACTCTGGTGGCGCCGCCCGCGTATCCTCATGCCAGAAAGGGCGATTTGGTCAAAGAGCCACTCCGCGCAGCAGGTCTCCTCCCTGGGTCCACAAAGAAGCCACAATAGCCAAGTCGCGCATCAACGATATCCCTGACAGAAACGGGAGATATTCAGGCCAAGAATCGCGGGGCTGTAGGTGCTACTATGGCGATACGCGTAGTTGGTTGTAGTCCGTAGATATCATACGATTATCAAAGGTGGGCCAAGCACACGCACTCAGGTGTAGTGGAGGTATGAAGGAGGAGCAAAAAGAGCAGATCTCATGGGCCCACGCACGCTCGCTCAGTCCGGTGAGCCATCGGACACCGGTTCGGTTCGGATGATGAAATGCAGGACGGAACAATTACAAAACATCATCTGGTGTTTTGCAGAATTTCCAAACGTCAAGATCTGGGAATTTGCTGTGAGGACAGGCGGAAGAAGGTTTGGATCCTGGGCCAGACCCGATGCCCACGGATGCGACGAGAGTATCGAAACTTCTGAGCCCCACCGCCCTGAATCCAATTGCGAGAGGCGGTGGGGCAGAAAGGCGGCGCGCTAGGCCTATCGTGGCTAGCGCAGAAAGTTTGGTTGAGAAACGACTGCGCAATGCAGCATCGGCATGGGGCGGGCCTGTCATGGCAGGGGCCACTTCATTCAACAGTTGCGACATGACGGGACGCGGAAAGCTGCCATTTTTTTGCGCTGTTGCCCCAAGACGAAGCTCGCGGTTAATCAACATTCCGCTGCCTCCCTTCTCGCGGTCGACAAGTTTGTTCCTCATCCTTGATTCTTCTGCATTCTCATCCCCGTAGACACTGGGCCAACCGACACTCTTTCCATCTCTCCTTCCGTCGCCTGTCGCGGTTGCACAGTTTGCTGGTTTTTGGCGGCGCCTCCTTATACGGCCTAACCAACTTAATTCGCCTTTGGGCTCCTCCCGCAAAGTTTCGGCACGGCACACAGGTTCTCATGTGCTGCGACTGCTAATCCTGAAGATACCCGAGAACCTCACCACAACCCTCCCAACACACAGCTCTTACTGAAGCTCTCCTGAAAGCGGCTGCTGCAAAATGCGTCCCGAAGTCGAGCAGGAGCTTGCCCATACGCTCCTCGTGGAGCTTCTGGCATACCAATTTGCCTCGCCCGTGAGGTGGATTGAGACGCAGGATGTCTTCCTCGCAGAGAAGACTGCCGAGCGGATCGTCGAGATCGGTCCGGCTGACACCCTTGGTGTGATGGCCAAGAGGACGTTGGCATCAAAGTACGAAGCATACGATGCTGCAAAGTCAGTCCAAAGACAAATTCTCTGCTACAACAAGGACGCCAAGGAGATCTACTACGACGTCGACCCCGTGGAGGAGGAGCCGGAAGCAGCTGCGCCTGACGCCAGCGCTTCTGGTGCCACTTCCTCGGCAGCCGCGGCTCCGGCTGCTGCTGTTGCAGCTCCTCCTCCCGGCGCCGGCCCGGCTGCGCAAGTCCCTGACGCTCCGGTTGCGGCAGTTGATATTGTGAGGTCGTTAGTTGCACAGAAGCTGAAGAAGCCGCTCGGCGATATTCCCCTGAGCAAAGCTATTAAAGATCTTGTTGGAGGTAAGCGACGAAGAGCCAGAACCAGACCTCAAGAAACAAACTGACAATTCCTCTCTAGGCAAGTCGACGCTCCAAAATGAAATCCTCGGCGATCTAGGCAAGGAATTCGGGTCGACACCCGAGAAGCCCGAAGACACGCCGCTAGACGAACTCGGTGCAGCAATGCAGCAAACATTTGACGGGAACCTCGGCAAGACTACACAGGGCCTCATTGCTCGTCTTATTTCGTCGAAGATGCCCGGAGGGTTCAACATTACAACAGCACGAAAATACCTGGAAACACGATGGGGCCTGGCTTCGGGTCGCCAAGACGGCGTGCTCTTGCTTGGTATCACAATGGAGCCCCCTGCACGTCTCGGTTCAGAGGCCGACGCGAAGGCTTTCCTCGATGAAGTCTCACAAAAATACGCCGCCGGTGCCGGCATCAGTTTGTCCACGGCGACGGCAGCTGGCCCCGCTGGAGGCGCCTCGGGCGGCATGATGATGGATCCTGCCGCCATCGAGGCGCTGACAAGCGACCAGAAGGCCCTCTTCAAGCAACAACTGGAGCTGCTTGCGAGATATCTGAAGCTGGATATTCGCGCCGGAGACAAGGCTTTCCAGGCTTCGCAGGAATCGTCAAAGGTTTTGCAGTCCCAGCTAGACCTGTGGACGACGGAGCATGGTGACTTTTACGCTGCTGGCATCGAGCCTGTATTCAGCTCTCTCAAAGCACGTGTCTACGATTCCTCCTGGAATTGGGCACGCCAAGACGCCCTGTCAATGTACTATGACATTATCTTCGGAAGACTCAAGGCTGTCGACCGCGAGATTGTTAGCCAGTGCATTCGTCTGATGAACAGGTCGAACCCTACGCTCCTAGACTTCATGCAGTATCATATCGACAACTGCCCAACGGAGCGTGGAGAGACGTACCAGCTGGCCAAGGAGCTTGGTGCGCAGTTGATCGAGAACTGCAAAGAGGCCCTCACACTCAGCCCCGTCTACAAGGATGTCGCCGTCCCCACGGGCCCGCAGACCACGATTGACGCCCGTGGAAACATGGACTACCAAGAAGTTCCTCGTGCAAGCTGCCGCAAGCTGGAACACTATGTCTTGCAAATGGCTGAGGGTGGCAAGATTTCGGAGTATGGCAACCGCACCAAGGTGCAGAATGACCTGTCCAAGATTTACAAGCTCATCAAGCAGCAACACAAGCTGTCCAAGACATCGCAGCTTGAGATCAAGAGCCTGTATGGTGACATCATTCGGTCTCTGGCCATGAATGAGAGCCAAATCATCCCCAAGGAGAATGGCAAGGGCAACGTGACTGTCAAGAAGGCACCAAAGCCCAAAGGTAAAACGGAGACAATTCCCTTCCTCCACTTGCGCAAGAAGACTCAGCATGGTTGGGATTACAGCAAGAAGTTCACCGGCCTCTATCTTGATTGCTTGGAGGAGGCCGCCAAGGACGGTGTCACCTTTGCGGACAAATACGTTCTTATGACTGGTGCTGGTGCCGGATCGATCGGTGCCGAGGTTCTGCAAGGACTTATCTCTGGCGGTGCCAAGGTTATCGTCACCACCAGTCGCTTCTCCCGCGAGGTTACAGAATATTACCAGTCGATGTACGCCCGATTCGGCTCGCGCGGCTCGCAGCTCGTCGTTGTTCCCTTCAACCAGGGAAGTGTTACCGATGTCAATGCCCTGATCGATTACATTTACGACCCCAAGACCGGTCTTGGCTGGGATCTTGACTATATCGTCCCTTTTGCCGCCATTTCAGAGCAGGGGCGCCAGATCGATGGCATCGACTCCAAATCTGAGCTTGCCCACCGCATCATGCTCACCAACCTTATCCGCCTCCTCGGCGCAGTCAAGGCAGAGAAGGCCAATCGCGGCTTCGAGACTCGTCCTGCACAGGTCATCCTTCCTCTCTCTCCCAACCACGGCACATTTGGCAGTGACGGTCTCTACTCCGAGTCTAAGCTCGGCCTCGAGACCCTCTTCAACCGGTGGTATGCCGAGGACTGGGCCAACTACTTGACCATCTGCGGTGCCATCATCGGCTGGACCCGCGGTACTGGTCTGATGTCGGGCAACAATATTGTTGCGGAAGCAGTCGAGAACTTTGGTGTACGCACATTCTCCCAGCAGGAGATGGCCTTCAACCTCCTCGGATTGATGTCTCCCACCATTGTCGACCTCTGCCAGAACGAGCCGGTGTTTGCCGACTTGAACGGAGGTCTCCAGTTCATTACCAATCTCAATGAGACAATGACCAGGGAGCGCAAGACGCTCACAGAGACTAGCGAGATCCGCAGGGCCGTTACCAAGGAGACATCTGCCGAGAACAAGATCGTAAACGGCGAGGACTCGGAGGCCCTGTATAAGAAGAGGGTCATTGAGCCGCGTGCCAACATCAAGTTCGAGTTCCCGACTCTCCCCGACTGGAAGTCGGAGGTTGCCCCCCTCAATGAGAAGCTCAAGGGTATGGTCGACCTCGAGAAGGTCATCGTCGTCACGGGCTTCGCTGAGGTTGGCCCCTGGGGTAACTCGCGCACGCGATGGGAGATGGAGGCCTTTGGCGAGTTCTCTCTCGAAGGCTGCATCGAGATGGCGTGGGTCATGGGTCTTATCAAGAACCACAACGGCCCCATCAAGGGCAAGCCTTACTCCGGCTGGGTCGATGCCAAAACTGGAGAGCCCGTCGATGACAAGGATATCAAGCCCAAGTACGAGAAGTATATTCTGGATCATGCCGGAATTCGGCTTATTGAGCCCGAGTTGTTCGAAGGCTATGACCCCAACAGGAAGCAGCTTCTCCATGAGGTCGTTATCGAAGAGGATCTCGATCCTTTCGAGGCTTCCAAGGATACTGCCGAGGAGTTCAAGCGCGAGCACGGCGACAAGGTTGAGATCTTTGAGATCCCCGAGACTGGTCAGTACACGGTGCGCATGAAGAAGGGTGCATCCCTGTGGATCCCCAAGGCGCTCCGCTTCGATCGTCTTGTTGCAGGCCAGATTCCCACCGGCTGGGATGCTAAGCGTTATGGTATCCCTGATGATATCATCTCTCAAGTCGACCCCGTCGCGCTGTTCGTCCTCGTCGCTACCGTCGAGGCTCTCCTCGCGTCCGGTATCACCGACCCGTACGAGTTCTACCAGTATGTCCACGTCTCTGAAGTTGGTAACTGCATTGGTTCAGGCATGGGTGGCGCTGCTGCTCTCCGAGGAATGCACCGCGACAGATTCCTCGACAAGCCGCTTCAGAACGACATTCTGCAAGAGTCTTTCATCAACACCATGGCCGCTTGGGTGAATATGTTGCTCATCTCCTCTTCCGGTCCCATCAAGACTCCTGTCGGTGCCTGCGCGACCGCTGTCGAGTCCGTGGATATTGGTTACGAGACCATCATGGAGGGCAAGGCCCGAATCTGCTTTGTCGGCGGCTTCGATGACTTTGGTGAGGAGGGCTCCTACGAGTTCGCCAACATGAAGGCTACTAGTAATGCAGTTGACGAATTTGCCCACGGCCGTACCCCCAAGGAGATGTCTCGACCCACGACTACCACAAGAAACGGCTTCATGGAGTCGCAAGGTTCCGGGGTCCAGGTTATCATGACCGCCAAGCTCGCTCTTGACATGGGTGTGCCCATTCACGGCATTCTCGCTCTTACTACCACGGCCTCTGACAAGATTGGCCGCTCTGTTCCTGCGCCCGGCCAGGGTGTCCTCACCACCGCCCGGGAACACCCCGGCAAGTACCAGTCGCCCCTGCTTGACATCAAGTATAGACGACGACAGATCGAGCGTCGCACGAAGCAGGTCCAGGACGACAAGGAGGCCGAACTCCAGTATCTCGCCGACGAGGCTGAGGCGCTCAAGGCTGAGGGTCGTCCCCAGTCGGAGATTGCCGAGTACATTGCTGACCGGGCAAGACACGCTGAGAAGGAGGCTGAAAGGCAAACAAAGGAGGCGCTCCGCAGCTATGGCAACAACTTCTGGAAGAGCGATCCGAGCATTGCTCCCCTTCGTGGTGCGCTCGCCACCTGGAATCTTACGGTTGACGACCTCGACGTCGCCTCCTTCCACGGAACATCGACCAAGGCGAACGATAAGAACGAGTCGTCTGTCATCTGCCAGCAGCTTGCTCACCTCGGTCGCACCAAGGGCAATGCCGTGCTTGGTATCTTCCAAAAGTATCTCACCGGCCATCCCAAGGGTGCTGCTGGTGCTTGGATGATGAACGGCTGCTTGCAGGTGCTCAATACCGGCCTCGTCCCTGGCAATCGGAACGCCGATAATATTGATCAGGTGATGGAGAAGTTCGACTACATTGTGTACCCCAGCAAGAGCATCCAGACCGATGGTGTCAAGGCCTTCTCAGTTACCTCGTTTGGTTTCGGTCAGAAGGGTGCCCAGGCCATTGGTGTCCACCCCAAGTACCTGTACGCTACCCTTGACGAGGCGACCTTCAACGCCTACCGCACCAAACTCGAGACCCGTCAGAAGAAGGCGTACCGCTTTTTCCACAACGGCATGATCAACAACACGCTGTTTGTGGCGAAGAACAACGCCCCGTACACTGATGAGCAGCTCAGCTCGGTCCTCCTCAATCCTGATGCGCGCGTTACGCAGGACAAGAAGAGCGGTGACCTCACGTTCCCCACCAACTTCATGAAGCTGTCTGAGAAGGCTGGGTCGCCTTCTCAGAACAAGGAGACGCTCGTGTCAGTGCTTGGACGGGAAGCAAGGAGGCTTGAAGGTGTGAACACAAGGGTTGGCTTCGATGTGGAGGATATCTCTGCCATCAACGCCGACAACGACACGTTCCTCGACCGGAACTTCACGGAGGGTGAGCTCAAGTACTGCATGGCGTCGGGTACTGGCCGGTCTCCACAAAAGTCGTTTGCTGGGAGATGGAGCGCAAAGGAGGCCGTCTTCAAGTCTCTGGGCGTTCCGAGCAAGGGAGCTGGAGCGTCGCTCAAGGATATTGAGATTTTGGCCGATAAGAACGGCAGCCCTACTGTCAAGGCAAGTCATACTCCCGTCGAGACAACGCTCGAGCAATACTAACAGTTTGCAGTTGCACGGAAAGGCACTGGATGCTGCCAAGAAGGCAGGGATCAAGCACGTTAGTGTGTCGATCTCGTACACGGAGAGCCAAGCTGCGGCCATCGCCACGGCGCAGCTTTGAGACTGGAATATGATGGTTTAGAGTTGTTTTAATAGCTTGCCGCGTGCTGTGTGTATATCATGATTTAGAAGAAAGGTGGGATCTCCAAGGGGAGAAGGCATAGAGCGGCCAGTACATACTGTTGGAGGAGTCGGCAGTTAGAAGTTTGAGGTTTTGATCTGACTTTGCGGCTGTCCCTATGTGAGCCACGTTCACTTTGTGTGCACCCTTCACCACTTTGAGTCCCCATTCCCGATTTGAGGCATAGCTCGAGACTGACGGAGGCCGGCGCAAGTTCGTGGCATAAATGTCTCGGCCAGCCATCTCTTATCAGATACGGCAACACACTGGGCAAGTTGCGCAGGCCAATCCGGCCCCACGATGCCAGTGTTAGTGACGCCTCATTGACGGTTCAGCTGGGGCAGGCCAATCAGACGGCCGACACAGCGCGGGATATTGGAGACGGTGGGGCTCGGGCAGATGGCCGTGCCGTCGGGGCGGGTGCCGGCGCTGGCCGATGGACCCACTCGGCGGCATTCACTCCAGGGGGGGAACAGTGACTTGAGCTAGAATCTAGATAAAGCCGACCATTTCTCCACGCTGCTCCCGGTTTCCTGTAACTCTTCCTCAGCATTTTCCAGCGTGACCTCTTTTGTTTTCCCGTTTATACGAATTCAACGATTTCTGTGCACCGTCGCACCGAGCGGAATTCGTTGATGACACGGCTGTTTGCACTCCTCTTAGCTCAACCTTCCGGCTTCCGGCCCAAGACTTGATTGGGCGATTGCGCTTTTGGCAGGCTACACAAACTGCGAGACGCAACCATGGCGACACCGTCCCGAAATAAGCTGTTCTTCGGCTCCTTCATACACAGCAAGACGCTAGCCGAGCTCGAGTACCTCCACGGCACAGCCGTTGCCGTCGACAGCGCCGGCAAGATCGTAGCCGTTGCACCGGGACACACCGACCCCGCTGCCGCAGCCGCGGCCCTCTTCCCGACCCTCGGCTGGGCGCCCGCCGACGTCGACATTGTCCAGGCCAAGTCCGAATCGCACTTCTTCTTCCCGGGCTTCATCGACACGCACCTGCACGCCTCGCAGTACCCCAACGTCGGCATCTTCGGCAACTCGACGCTCCTCGACTGGCTCAACACCTACACCTTCCCGCTCGAGGCATCGCTCGCCGACCCCGCCAAGGCCCGCAAGGTCTACACGCGCGTGATCCGCAAGACCCTCGCCCACGGCACCACCTGCGCCGCCTACTACGCCACCGTCGACGTCGCGTCCACCAACCTCCTCGCCGACCTCTGCCTCGCCGCTGGCCAGCGCGCCCTCGTCGGCCGCGTCTGCATGGACCAGCTCTCGCCCGCCTACTACCGCGACGAGTCCCCCGCCGCCGCCCTCGCCGCCACGCGCGCCTCCATCGCCCACATTGAGGCCATCGACCCGACCCTCTCCCTGGTCCGCCCCGTCCTCACCCCGCGCTTCGCCCCCTCGTGCTCGGCGCCCCTGCTCAAGGGCCTCGGCGCCCTCGCCGCCGAGCGCCCCGACCTCCCCATCCAGACGCACATCTCCGAGAACAAGAACGAAATCGCCCTCGTCAAGGAGCTCTTTCCCCCCTCGGCCACAGGCGCTCCAGACGACAGCTACTCCTCCGTCTATGACGCCTTCGGCCTGCTCACCGACCGCACCATCCTCGCGCACGGCGTGCATCTGTCCGAGTTCGAGGCCGAGCTCATCGCCAAGCGCGGCGCAAAGGTGAGCCACTGCCCGTGCAGCAACTCGGCGATCACGAGCGGCGCCGCGCGCGTGAGGTGGCTTCTGGAGAAGGGGGTCACATGTGGCTTGGGCACGGATATGTCCGGGGGGTATAGCCCCAGTGTGCTGGAGGCGGCGCGGCTGGCGGCGCTGGTGAGCCGGCATGTTGCGATGGGAGGGGATGATAAGGCCAAGTTGACGGTCGAGGAGGTGCTGTATCTTGCGACGAGGGGCGGGGCCGAGGTCGTGGGGCTTCAGGAACGGGTGGGCAGGTTTGAGGTCGGGATGGATTGGGATGCGCAGCTGGTGGGACTGGGAACGGTTGATGCTGAGGGCGGCGTGGAGGGGGTTGAGGAAGGCGAGGAGGAGGATGGGAATGTCGATGTGTTTGGGTGGGAGAGCTGGGCGGAGAGGGTCGCGAAGTGGGTGTACAATGGGGATGATCGCAACACGCGGAAGGTGTGGGTGAAGGGACGGCTGGTTCATGAGAGGAAGTGATCTTCTGGCCGGGCTGGGGGGTGGGTGATAAGTGATGATGGGCTTTCATGGTTCATGGGCGAAGATGGGTCTCATATTTGGCGTCAACTTAGATCTTAGGCTTCCCATCTCAGTTTGGTGTTTTCGCATGTGTTGTTTCGGTAGATTTGTCCTGTCAGCGGTGCGCTGTTTTCATGCATGGTGTTGGTTGGTTGGGTGCTCAGATGGAGGATGATGATACATAGATTGGTATTGGCCTGAATCTAAGGTCACGGTTTGCCCTCAGTTGACTGCGTTTGCAAACCCAAAATGCACCCTCCATGGGTTTGGTGGCCAGAGCCCGTTGCCAGTGTCTGAAGCCTTGTCTTTCAAGTTCAGTTGACATTCGTGACCTGTCGCTGCTTCTCTCTGCCTGCCTCAGGCCCCCACGTGTAGCTCCGACAGCCACAGGTAAGGCAGGTACGATGGCAGGCCGCTTCCTTGCGGTCTTGATGTCTTCTTTCCCCGCATTCGCACAGCACACACATTCAAGCCACGCCCTCTCAGCCCGCATGCACATCCCTGCCAAGGCATACCACTCCCAGGGCACAACCAATGCAGACCAGCAACTCCCCCCATGCCTGACGCGCCAAACTTGCCAACCTGGCTCGAATGCCACGTTACCACCAACAACCTCCACCAAAGAGGTTATCGTATCTACAAGTCGCGGCATCTTGCTTCGAACTATCTCGACCAATACCAATTTTACCACAAACGCAAGCGTCGAACGTCCTTTTGGGCACCATGGATGTGGAAGATCATGTGAAGCACCTTCTAGGCCAGGCGAGGCAGCAATTCTTTGGTTCTCTGGGGTCTATATCGCCTCATTACCACGCCGAGTTCCTCCCATTTGGCTCCGGAGAGGAGCTGATACAGCACATCAAAAAGCTGTTCTGTGTGGTCAAAGACTCGAGGAGAGCAGGGGGCCGTATTTCCAAAATTTCAAGTCTGATCGACCAGTTGCAACAGTACTTTGTCTATGTTGATGTGGTCGTCAATGTCGACCCACTACATACTTCCACCATCTGGGGAGCTATCAGGCTCATATTTCGATGGACCAGTGGCATCCAGGCTTCTTGCCCGGAGGATCTTCGTGTGGCTATTGCATGGCTACTGATTGCTAGAATTGGATGAGCTTGAGAACGCTCTCGCTACCTCACCCTTCCCCCTTTCCACAACCACCTTACCCAAACCCAATATCTGCGACTGCACATAATACCACTGCCAGCCCTCGTTTATGACAAACGTACGCCGCGCTCTTGAAATTGAGCCGGTAGAACCAGAAGAACAAGGGCTTGGGATCCCAAGGTGGGTTCTTCCAGACGTAGATTGGTGAGGGAGTCCCGATGTCGAGTTCGTAAGTCTCGTTAACGCCGCAGTGGCTGAGGCTTGGGTCGGGCGGGTGTGTGAATGTTGCGGTGAGATTGGCGTAGTAGACGATGGTTTGAGAGCCGGCTTCGCCGAGGGCGTTGGGGGTTACCCAGGCTGGGATGGTTTGGGAATCGGTTGTTTTGGGGGGGGGGGGGGGGGGGGGGGAGGGGAGGGGAAGAGTAGGGGAAGAGGAGAGAATAGGACATTGTATATGCTTATTGGTGGAATATGGGGTTGAGGCTATTTATCTTGGGGGAAATGAGAGTGGTGTTTTGGTTTTGAGGTTGAGGCTGGAGATGGCGAAGATGCATTGAGCCGATCTTATGGGCTGAAATGGTACAACCCTGACTGAGGTCCCGACGTTACATTGCTGGGCTCAAGGTACGTGATGAAAGAAAAGGGTCTGCCAGAGGGTGCACTGTGGCAAGAAGCGTCAATGCCATCCACCAAAACTTTGAGGAAGGTCCTTCTACTCTCTAGGAGGCCCTGCTATATCCATCAAGAGCATATTGCAATTTCATGAGGCTTCGCAAATGGGAAATGACCCCTTTCAACCTGCCTCTTACTCAGACTACCTCACACAATTATGAAATTCCCCTGCTCATCATACAGGCCTGCATCTGGGACATAGGGCTTGGTATACCCACCCATGATGGAAACCAGTTCATCTGTTTGGGTAAAGAATGTCCCGATTCTCCTGTACTCCCCTCTGGCATGTCCTGTAGTCTCCAGAACAAGGCCCTTCAGCTCTTATTCTTCACCCTCGCTTTCTCTTCCGGTGTCAGCCAAGACAGGCAGGCAATAGACAAGGCCCTGCGCTGTCTCTGATACGGCATCCAAGGTGCCTATAAAATAGAGTCCCGCAACAGCAGCGTTCAAATCATCATCGTGCAAGGTCAAGACCATTTCCCCGTCAGAGTTTGCTTCTTGAGAATATAACTCCGTCAGAATTTTCGCCTAACGAGGAAAGAACTGCAGGATACAACCTCCCAGATAGTCGGAGCACCGCTGAGCGTACCTGACCAAACTTGTCCCCGGTTAGAAGGCCGACCTCGCAATCGACGACATTGATGAGTGTTACGGGATTGAGCATCGGGTATGATGTCCCTGTCAAAACTTCCCCATCAATGGAAATCCAGGACCAAGAAGGCCCACGGTAGGCTTTCGGTCTGACTCTAGATCCGTATGGAGTCCAGGTGAGCTCAACCGAAAGCCGACTTTTCCAGAGGCCCGCCACATACTCGTCTGACAGAACAGGAGCCAACCTTCGCGCAAGACCAGAGATGGCTGGAAGCTTATCTTGCTCTTTGGTCAGACGGCTGATAGTGTACGACCTCACAAGATGGTGCCAGTAACGATAAAAGTCACTGGTGCTGACTTTTGGGGATTTCAGGTTGCGTTTTGACAAGATCAGCTCGCAGCCTGGCATGACGTTGTAGGGGTAGGCCTCGCAAGCATTGGTTGCGTAGCACTCCCAGAATAGCTGATGTTTTCCAAAATGGAGGGTCCTAGGTGAAAGGTGCCGTTCTTGCACCACCCAACCTCGGCCATTCAGGGGTGCTTCGACCACGTCACGCTTGAATATATACTTGTCGATGACTCCAAACAATTTGTTCTCAGAGCCCTCCCAATTCGTATTGACGAGCGTGGTCCGGAGGACGTTGGGGTCTCGGTCTCTGATGAGACCTCCATCGCAATCGACAGCGCTTGTCGCTGCCAGGTTACAGTATGAGTTGTTATATATGTCGGCCATCTGGGTAGCTTCACAATTCCAATCCTCTGTCGAATTCTGGATAATGCACAGTGAATCGATCCAAATGTACTTGAGACCCAGCTCTCTTGTGACCTCGATCGCCTCTTTGAGCGTACGAGGGAGTGAGGCGATGGGGATGCCTCGTTCAAAGTCGCCGACAAGGTGGGACAAAAGCCTCACCGGGAGAGCCAAGCCCCCGCAGTAGCTTAGAGTCGCGTAGGGCTGGCTGCTAGATGATTTCCGAATGACGAGCTTGATGATCGAGTCTCCCGCAGCTCCGACACTGAGGAGACGCGTTGGAGAAAAGAGGGTTGACTGCGGGTTAAGACATTGGTGCTTCTCGTTGCAGTTGTTGATCCAGGCTGCTGCCAAGTCGAAGTTGGCGGTGGAACACAAAGCACCATCCATATTCTCACTGAAGGCGTAAGGGTTGGACAAGGCAGATGTATCCCAGTTGAACCATTCATGGAAGCCTGCCCAAACTGCTGTCAACCATAATACCATATCGCACCTGAGGTAGGCACCTACAACCAAGAGGCCTACACAGAAGCTCCAAAATTGAGTTGCTGGTGTCAAGGTCGATGTTTTCGTGGTGTGGCGCAAGGCCAAGGTGGAAGACGACCCAGCAGGTGCCCCGGTGCGGAAAGTAATATACTCCATAAGTCGTGAAGCCTGTGTCAAATGGAGATGCGTCGACCAGGAAGGCATCCTTCGCCTTCGGCATGACTGACCTTATGCTTCCACATATCACGCACCCATCCTCAACCGATTTCAAGAAGGCTGAGGCCGTGCTGTGATGGGTTCCGTACCGTTTCCAGACTGATGACATTTCATCGTTTCCAACATCAGATGGTAGTGGTGGCGATGGCACGTCAAAGTCTTTGAGAAGATCCGATTCGAATTCGGAAATACACTGCAAGTGGGCGCCCCCTATGAAGTCCTTGAAACCAGACGAAAGATGATTGAAGACATTGTCGTCCATGTTTAAATCACCCGGGAGGTTGAGCTTTGAATCGTCATACTCTGATTCACCTTCTGTCCGATGCAATGGCGCCACGGCGTCGGTGCTATATTGCCAGGAATCAACGCTGATGGAGTCCCAGGGGAGAGCTTGTTGAGGGCCTAAAGGACCAACAAATATTGACTGGCACCAGCGACAGAGCTGGGAAGATACATCCACAAAAGGGGGGGGCTTGTGCGGCTACCAGTGGTGGTGAACTAAATTAGCCTCCCGAAAACCAGGCGTGCATCAATGGGTTATCCACATACCCATAACACATTTTAGTGGCCAGAAGCTGGGTGTTTTGTAATATTTTGCTTAAGATGGGAATGAGGGCGCTTGATGAAAGATCACAGCCCAAGGGCAAGGTGGAGCTTACCTGCGGGGCTGCCGCCAACTGTCAAATTACATAATCACTCCTTGGTGTTACGCGCGGAGATCGCTCTTCAATGGAACACGGACGAAAATGGCTTGCAATTACTGCGTTTTTGGTTGATTAAGGGCCGCGCACCTCCTTAGAGTGAAAGGACGCCAGAGAATTCATCACTATTATACCATATTATGCCTTCTGCTTATCGTGAACGTTACGTAGTAGGCCCTCCAAGCGACAGACTCTAGGGTCTGACGTGCCAGACCCAGAGTCTGGCTCCAGACTTCGAGTCTGAAGGCCAGTAGGACTCTAGAGTCCGAAGAATTCCGGACTCCAGAGTCTGTAGGCCAGTAAATATCTACAATTTAGCTCTAGCTTTATAAGGGGTGTTAATCTCACCACCTCTAGAGGGCCTTATAACCATCAACAGTACACCAAATCTAGCCCTTATGGCTGGCTTGCTTACTCAGAATTTAGTGGCTACAGTGGTGGCTTTACTTTGGTATGACAGGTTAAAAAAATGGGCCTGGGCTGGTAGAAACAGGGGATTCCGCCAGGGCCGCACAGGGCAGAAAGGTGCCCGTGACGCCGAAAAAACCTCCTGTGGAGCAAGTTCAGAGATACCTGACAGGTGTTATTTTATTTTAGCACGAAACTACAGTACGTGGCTTAGCCTCGCGCTCAGGGCAAGAGTAAAACCCAATTTTGCGAGTCAATACGGTAGCAGTAAGTGCTGCAACGATGCGATGAAGCGATGTGGACCGCTGTGGATTCAGTGACGTGTGCGATATCGCGATACTTGCCTTGTTAGAAGATAGATTCATATCCGTTGTCTTGGTATTTGATCCTTTGACATCCCATTTCCGCGGCTTCCCCGGCACCGCAAAGTTGCGCCAAGAGGCCAAGAGCCAAGAGCCAACAGCGACAACAACGTCACGAGACGAACCGGTCAAGAATCGCCATCCCATTTCCCGACGGCAACACAGAATCCAACAGACACAGAGCCGAAATCAGCCGCAAACGCCACTATCGCGCCATCGACTCCCCTTGGCGATCGCACCGACAAGCTTTCAAACGCCTCCCGGGCGAAGCGTTTGAGGCTTGATCCAGGCCATGCATTGAACCTGACAGACACGCACCTAACGTTTTACATGTGGGCCTGCAGACAGCCCCCCTCTCTGTGGCTGCCACTAGCGGGCTGCCAGGAGCATCTCGATGACGATTGGGCGCACCGTTATCTTCTCGTGCGTGGTGATGAGAACCTTGTTCGCACAGGGTAGTGCAGCAGGGGTATCGGCACTGGTCGTCCGAACTTCTAGTTGGTTGCTAGCCTAACGTGGATAACTCCGCAACTTCGCAGCAGCAGGCACGAGGCACTCTCCGTTACGGTCAGGCTGTGTGACGGTTGCACCTGGCGAGGATGGCAGCAATTGGGCCTGCGAGAAAATTGCACGAGGAGGAGGAGGGGCTGTGGCTGTTCGGTTTGAACGAGCTGTCCCCGAAGGTTCCCCCGCGGAATGCCAATGGACGCCGCATTTGCAGGAGGGGGAGGGGGATTTGCTTTTGTGCGAGCGAGTGGTGTCTCTCCTTTTTAGTGCGTGCAGGAAATTATGAGCGTCTGGGCCGTACCAGTATCCAATCGAGTGCTAATTTTAGCAGATGCGTGGCCGATCAGTGTGTGTGTGTTGCGTTCCACGTTCAGCTCCCGTGTCCAGTCCAGACCTCGGTGACTTGTCGTCGGTTGTCTGTCTTTCTCAGCCCCAGGGCCGACGACGCAAAAAAAGGATGCGAACGGTGACGGAATGGAATGTGCTGCTTTCCACTTCGGCAGTCGCAAGCGAATCGCGGGCCTGCTTGCGCATTTTGGGGGATGATAACCGCGGCACAGCCGGGCAATTGGCACCACGATCGCTTTCGACGCGCAAAGAAAACGGCTTTGGGGACGTCGGGAGCGGCTAGTGCAAGGCAGACACAGCCTCATGCTAATTTATTATTATTTTATTTTTTCGATTTCTTGGGCTCTGGCGCCGGTACGCGAACCATGAAACGCGGGGCCTTACACCGCACTGTTTTCCCCTTTCTCAGCCTTCGGAGCACGGGACGGCTTGGACAGGAGGGGTCCTCCTCAGCTTTTCGGCTGGATCCCGGGGTGGACCCCCTGGGCGGGGGCCCCTGTCTGCGAATGAAAGTCGGCCTTCGCATTCGTGCTCAGACAACAAGCGCCGTTTCTTGCAGCAGAAGATCAGGGTTCTGGGTCCAACTCTGTGGCTGTCCTTGTCAAAGGTCGATGACTGTCCCATCAGACGGCGCCGCGACAGCTACGGGCGCATTGGACGTTCATGTCGGCGAGAAATGAGAATGCCAGGAGTTGGATAAAGCTGGAGCGCATCCCGCGCGTTGAGGGGGGAGAGGACGGGAAGAGACACAGAAAGATCTGCAGCGTCGCACACACCATTCTTATTACTTCATCCTTCGTCGCCTTCTTTGTCGCGTCGTCAGTCTTTTGTATCTTTGCTGTCGACTACCACTCGCTCGTTTTTCTTTAAGCCGACTTGCCTCTCGCTCTTCTTCTTTTTCTCAGTTCATCCAACTCGCAAATAACCGACAAAATGGGCGCCTCTGGACTCATGGCTCGGGGACCCCCCGCCTCCCCGGCGTGGGTCATGTACATGAAATACGCCATCCTCGGCCTCTCGCTCATCTGCCTGGCCATGGGCGCGTGGGCCGCATCCCTTCTCAGCGGTGCCGGTGTGATTTACTCAGGCGGCGCCGGTGGGCTGGTCATCTTTGTGGTATGTTATGTCCCCTCACGGCCCGGACTCGGGCCGTGTAAGTCATGAAGTGGAGCCCCGCAGCTAACCATCGCGTTCGGTGCAGACCATCCTGACCTTCATCATCTACGGCGGCGGCATCGCGCTCGAGCACTTCTCGCCCAACAACTTCTTCCGCATCGGCTTCCTCATTGGCTACATCTTCTCCATCATCTTCTGGCTCTCTGCCTGGGCGTGGTCCGCAAGCCTGGCGTCCCTAATCCTGTCCATCTACGCGTCGTACGCCTCGCAATACAGCGGTCTCGTCGATGTCCCCGCCAACGATCCCGGCAAGCAGCTCGGCGCCTCCCTCGCAGTGGCCGCTGCCCTTGGCGCTGTCGTCTGGTACGTGCCCCTCACCCACCCCCAATCAATACCATTAGAATAGTCAACTAACACCTGAAATTATAGGGTCATGACCATCGTCAACCTCGTCATGTTCATCAAGGCCTGCGTCTCTGACCCCAACGGCCAGAACGCCGAGCTCGGCAACATCAAGCACCAAGCTGCGGGCTACCCGTCCGCCGCGCAGTACCCTGCCCAGCCCTACGCCCAGCCCCAGGCCTACCCCGCGCAACCCCAGGTCTACCCCCAGCAGCCTGCTGCGGCACCGTATGGTCAGCCGCAGTCTTATGCCACACAATAAATCCGTGAATGACCATGGTGCATGTGTGTGTGTGTGTGTGTGATATGACAGCTAGCGCTGCTTGTATTTCTCTCTCAGGTGTCTCGGTCTGTGTGCTGGGTTCGATGATGGGGTGTGTCTTTGGGTATGGTATTGATGAGGGGTTGGTTTTGGATTTCTCTCTTGTATTTGATGAATGGTAATAGGGCATTCTCACGATACTATGTCCTCAAAAGACTGTCTTGTCCTGCTAGATGAGTGTTGGGTTAGGTTGGAGTACTACAAATGATATCCCTATGTTTTGGACTCGAGTTGATTATTGTGAGGTGGTGTGGGCTGGTGCTTCGTGAGGTGCTTTGTGATGTCACGGTGTCTTTCCCTCCTTTGTCTTTCGAGAAACTCAAAGGCTGAGCCCCAGTCTGATGTAACGGACGTTGTTTTTTGTCTTTTATATTTCATATTTACCTCTATATGCTGGCTACCTTACGGGTGCACAGGACGATTATATCTCCCGGGAAGATGCCATCCCAAACGAGCTTCCTATCTTCGATGTCATAGGAATGGCTGCGGTAGTTGCAGCGTCTGCGCATTTGAGTATACCCAAGCAAGCCCAGATCAACCCTGATTCAAGCTGTTGTTTTACTCTAAAGTTGCCCTCACCAGCCCCAGTCACCCGCCTCGCCCCTAGCCACCTTGCTCAGGCGCTACTCAGGCACTGCTCAGGAATGATCAGAAAATGATCAGAGAAATTGCCAAACATGGTTTAGACGAATAGGCAGTGCTCTGCGGTTCGAATGGCAACTTTTCGCAAGGTCTTAGTTTTTGAGACACAGGTAGCTTAAAACTAGGAACCCCCCCCTCTAAGTTATAAAATTGCTGGCGTCGCTTCGTTCGTCATTACGCGACGGCCCTTCGCTACGCTACGGGGCGCTCCATTCCTCACTTTCGAAGTCGTAACATACTACCTAGAGAGACACCGTAAAGCCATCGGCATTAACGGGGTTAAGGACAGCGCCTTAAGCTTAAAGGCATTGTAATAAGGGAACGTTATTCGTCTAGATAGCGTATACTTATTTGAAGATAAACAGGTTTAAGTATAAAGAATATTCAGCTAGTTTAAGTATAAGTTAAAGGGGGGGGTTCCGGAACACCCCCTGTTTCGGAACAAGCCACATTCAGGGGTCACAACACAACACACCACACAACGAAGGCCAAAACAGATCCTATTCACAACACTTCTATACAATCCTCGGCATCAGAAGAATCGTCTTCTTCTTCTGAATCCGAATCTCCAACTGGCCGGCGCCCCACAAGCCTCTGCGCGTCCCCAACAGTCCGGATACTTGTAAAGAGGGTATTCGGATCCTCCTTAACCTTCCTTTTCTTTATGAGCCGTAATCTATCCACCTTTTACTCTAGTGCCTGCAGTTTTCGCTTACAGGTGGCCAATTCGAAGGCTTGATCATCCATAACCTTCCCAACCTTCCTAAGAAAGAGGCGGTCACTTAACACGGCTTTAATTAAGGCTGTAAATCTTCTGGCCTGCTTAGTGTAATCTCAAGCCCTCCTTAGTGTCGACTACACTACCCTCTCCCCTCCATAGTGCTTTAAAATAGGTGTTTCTAACGTACAGACATCTGAGGATACCTTAATAGCCTGGGGAGTGCTTAGCTTATTAGCATTCTTAAGGAGAAGAGGGCTTATCAGGGGCTTACTTAAAGAAAGGGGCTATAAGCCAATTACTCTCTATCCAGCCTTAATATTAACCTCAGTAAAAGCCACAGACCTGGCCTAGTAATAGCATTCAAGAAAGGCACGCTTACTAACCACAGAGGTATCGTTAATAGCTATAGAGAGGAGGCGATCGAGCCAGTTACGGTAAGCCCGTTTAAGGGAGCTAAAGATTAATAAATCCAAAGGCTGGAAGACGTAGAAGGTGTACGTAGGTAAGTAAATAAGGTAGATGTTATTAATAAAGGCCTTATACATATATTTAGCCGTAACGTAACTACCGTGGCCGTTAATAATAAGGAGGCGCTTCTGGTCGGATTATACTGGCCTAATCAGGGGTATAAACACGGATTTAAACCATTTCAAGCTGGTTTCGTTATCGGTCCACCCTTTTTCAGTAGCTGTGAACTTCCAGTCCCTAAAAGGCCGTAGATCTGAAGGAAACCACTGTTATTAAACTATCTTCCCCTTAAAAATCACAAGTGGAGGAAGGAAACGGCCAGTAACTGAGATACACTTAATAAAAGAGGTCCAGGTACGGCCACTAGGCTGTTTCTTCTACAGAGCCTTATAATCAGAGGTCTTAACAACTAATCCATTTAATCCACGGCCCTTTATAATACCGGCTTCGTCCTTATTCCAGCGATTTTCCGGAAGAATAGCCTGGACCTCCGGAATCTTAAACAGGTCGAACCAAGGCCGAATTCTGGCTTCCGTAACTGCATAGATACGATTCAAATCGACCACTTTAGCTCTCTAGGTCTTTAGAAAAGGGTATTTAGCAAGGAAACTCTGGATCCACTTAATACCAAGTAGCTAAGAGTCACCACATTCGATACATACACAGCCAGCTAACTCCCTAATCTGTTAATGGGTAAGGGGAACCCCTAAGGCTTGTTAAATGCGTACCCAGTCGGCCAGACTATTCTCCTACGTTACAGAGAGTCTTTAATAGTTTTAGTGAGCCACTAAATAGGGGAGAGCACCATTAAGTCGACGGTGCAAGGAGGCGGGAGGAATAGCCCAGTTGCAAGCAGAGGCGCGGAGGTTGTTGGTTCTGACGGCCTCTGCGCAGGCGTGGCGCATGTCTTCTTCGGTATACTGTTTGGCCATTGAAAGAGCTTCAAATTGAAGAAAAGATAGAGAGAAACGGAAAAGAATTGACGGGAAGAAGGAGGTTTGATATTGGGGGTTGGTGTTTGTGACCCCTGAATGTGGCTTGTTCCGAAACAGGGGGTGTTCCGGAACCCCCCCCTTTAACTTAAGGTGCATCTGGTAAATTTAGTATAAAGAGGACTCTTTAGTTAAGCTAGAGAGTGAAGGGGGTAAAGACCTTAAGGCAAAAGAAGATTATCAAGGTATTATTAAAACTTTCTAAACCTCTATGTGAATTTATTATAGCCTACCCCATCGACCCTTATTACAGTATATCATATACCATCCCAAATTACAAGCTAGGATATCATTGAACTGGTGCGATGGCGCAACAGGGAAGAAACCACAAAGAGAACCACACCCACAGAACGTTATTGTCGGCCTGAAAGGCCGACTCCCAGATACTTAACGAATATATGCTTTATATTCCTCTAATTCCCCTGTAGAGTCTCTCTAGCGCGTGGTCCACCATATCGACGTATCGTACGTACGGCTGTCTAATCTCTCGAGGTTTGGGCGAGAGCAAACTGGGCTCTAGACGAAGCGAAGTAGACGCGTCGGGGACCAGAGCGGACGGCCGGTGGAGAAAGATAGGAGAAGAGCTGTTGTGGGAAACGATGGAAAGAAGGCGGGGTAATGAGACAAGGTGCCCAACTGCCCTGTTGTCCAAGGTCTGCTTACCACCTTTTTCAGACAATTGATGGAGGTCGGAAGACCCACAGGAAACTTAAACCACTTGCGCTTTGCCCAGACGAGCCTCGAGGAACAAGCGCGAGAACTGGCCATTTTCAGAGCAGACTCCCGAAGTCCTTAAGGAATTTTGCAAGCAGCATAAACGGGTGGACTAAGGAAGACTGGATTACGGGTTGTTCTGGCCGGTAGCTAGGGTCCTACTAAGCCCAGCCACTTTAAGCGCTGCCACCGTTCATTCATAACACCTAAAGTCTCAGGACTGGCCACTCACTGTCCGCGAAATTCTCCCTTCACGTCTTCACTTCAAGCTCCTGAAAAGAAAACTCGATCCCAATCCGCTTGAGTATTCAGTCCCTCAACCCTAGGCATAACGCGCATGGACTGTTGCTGACAAGGATCTCAGCAGTACGGTTCCTCTTCTGTAACATGAAAATCTTGAGCATTTACTCGAGCGAGTGCTAGTCCTTTCCGACTCCGCTTCCTAGCCGAATTCATGGCTCAACCACCTCAACTTACTCGCTTGAGTTTCCTCTTCTTGCGATGCCTGCTACCTAATTTTACACAAATACCACCCTGAACCTGAGAGGGTCGGAATCTGCACTCGCTGCGTAGGGCATTGCCCTAAGATGGAGCAGGACGAGAAGCTAGAACAAAAATTTGCCAATAGCTTATAAAGTGTTGTAAACTAAAATTTCTAGATATCGCATATTACTGCCATTTGGTGCAAGACTTCTTCGAGGTATCAATATATACCTCGTGAAAGGGCAAATTCTCTAGCTCCTGCGGCGACTCCATCGTGCTTGTAACTAACACACTCGCATCCTTGAGTGACACGCCAAGACTAACAAGAGCCGGCAGCAGCTGATGCACCAAGTCGGCCTGCTCATCAGCGAGACACTCCTCGATGCGGTCAATGACAATGAACAAATTCGGAAGCCCGGCAACTAGCTGACAAAAGATGGACCAGAGCTGACCGAATGTCACAGCGTTTTGGAAACGCCGGGGATTGCACAGTTCAGAGCGGCGATATGCATGCTCCGGATGCCGATCGAGCAGTTGGACAAGAAGGCGCCGCACCAGGCCCAGGGCCGTCAACCTCTCGCTGTTTGGTCGACCACAGAACACGTACAAGAGAGTGACAGGCTGCGGTTGCAGTGCCTGAACAAGGTCGGATGAGAGTTCCGTGATCCAGGTATCCTGGCGGCCCGACACGCCGCCTACCCACAGCATCTGGTCTCTGTTGTTGGAAGACCATGTCATTAATTCTTCGAGGACGCCATTGTTCTCCCAGTGGTCTCTTTGGTTCAGGCGGAAGGTCTTGGATAGGACTAGTTCGAGGTCCTCCTCGACGTAGTAACCAGCGGGAAGGAGGACCTCTTGAAGCGATCGGGCGTGTTTGAGGATTTCGAAGCGTAGAAGATCTAATAAATTTCATCTTTTGCCTTGGTGGATGGCCTTGGGATCTTACGGCCGGTTTCGAGTGCGATGTGATCGAGTCTGGCACTAATGATTCCCATGGCCGTGCTAATGGCATCCGCCTTGCTCGCCAGGCTTTCGTGCAGCTTTCCTACCATGATTCCTGTGTCGGTGATGATTTCCATTATGTCAGCGGTCTGTGCGATATGACCAGCGTCTTTGAGCTCGTTCATGGTCTTGATCTCATCATCAATGTTAGATATGTAGCCATCGAGCTTGGACTCGGTTGGACGCAACATTGCGTCGAGAAGCTTGTCTGGATTTTTGTTAGCCATCAATTCTGTTCATTCTGGCAGCTGCGGACTTGCTTAATCGCCAGAACCGGTAATAGACAATCGCCTCTTCCAGCAGCTTCATGATGGCTACGTACATCCGCGCGATGCAGGCCTTCATGGCGTTGGTTGGAAATACGGTCTTGTAAAAGTCCATGACTGGTAGGCGTGGCCCGATATTTTAGATGTAGGCCATAAGAGACTCTTCTCTTTCCTTCTTGGTCACCACCGACTGGAGGGTAAAGGCAAGTGAGCGAAACGAGGGAAACAACCGAAAAATTGGGCTCTATCTCACCTGAAACAGAATGAACAGCATGCCAAATGTCACACTGTACTCTGGCGACTGTGGCAGAAGCACGGTGACAATGCTCGAGAAGCTGCCAGCGAGGGTACAAAACGAGTTGACGAATTTCGAGGTAGTCTTGCTGAGCGATGTTTTGTCCGACATTTTTCCATGTTGTTCGTCTTGGATCTGACGCAGCTTTTCGATGACATTCTTGGCCTCAAAAGCTTCCTGCAGAAGAGACTTCTCATTTTCAAGCAGATTTATCGCTCTTAGTCGCTGCTGGGACTTCGTGCAGGTATTCTGCGCGGGAGCATAGAAGCTGCGATGCGATCAGATCAGACTCGGCAAGGTGCTTCCACACAGAGAATTACCAAAAGTCGACACCCGCGGTGTACCATGGTGTGTTCTGAGGGCCCCTGTGCCCCCTTCTCTGTGAGAGTCGATCGACAATATCTTGGGTTGATCGCCGGGGGGGTCCTTGCGCTGCAAAATCCATTGTTGGCTTGCTGTGTTGACTCTACTCGATATCAGCGAGAGCCCCGGAAGTCATTGGCCTGATCCGGACCGCTACCCCGCTATTTATGGCCAGGGAGCATTGGCAGAGCCTCCCCTTCGAAAAAAATCAGGCAGCTGCTCTCCCCACTGCGGTCGACAGATGTCGCCATCTGACTGGCTAGGAAAAACCCCGCTTCTGGCTCCATGAGAAGCGATGGCCCGACTAAAGATCGCTGTCTCCGCACACCACATTTTCCGTACATTTCCTGATTACGCCAGCCTTCATTGTCTCCAGTCGACCATCATAGCAGCCAATGTCCGTTGTACCCGTCGATTCGATGGAGTTGCAGCAGAGCGACTCGCTGACACCGTCCAAGAAGGATGTAGCGGAAGCAACCGCACATTCCGGCAATCCACGCCTGGTGTGTCAGGCATGTGGGACAGATGCGTTTCTGGTGCCAGCATGCTCACTCCCGGAGGCGACCCTGCCTCCCCAGAAGGACGAAGCTGAGATGGAGGCGGAAATTACAGCCGCAGATGCGAGCGAAAATAGACCAAAATCCTCCAGAAGCCGGATAGGTCGTTTGTTTACCGACCAGTATCAGAACGAGCAACTGGTTGACTACTCCGAGTATGTCGATCGGGATACCGCAACCGACAGCTTCGCCAATTATGTCTTCGCTATCAAACACGAGAAGGTGATATCTCCCGAGGGATTGGAGAGAAAAGTTGGGAACCTGGTTCTTCTTTCGTCTCCATTGGCAGAAGCCTATCACTCGGTTGTCAAGGGCTTTGAACGTCGCAACTTAGGCCCCTTGATCGGGAGAAAAACAAGCATTCCAGAGCCATATGCTGCGCTATTCTACTACCACGACGAAATCGCGGATGCAGCTAAGAGGCATGGAATGGGCTGCTATGAAGACTTTGAAGTTTTCTCCAAGTACTACCAGGACAACATTCTGCCCGAGCACAATAGGATTCGGCTGCTCCTCTCAGAGGGCATGGTCCTATATGAGGACCTATGGGCCATATATCGTCCCGGGGACCTTGTCTTCGGTGTCCAAGACTATGGCGAACCATCTGTCAACAAACTCGTCAATATTAAATACCAAGGAGAGAATCGACTCGAGGGTAGTGCCTCTCGCTCCACAAATCCTGGTCCATCCGGTGGGCTACAAGTACCCCGTATGGCAGTGGGGCATTCATGGTTCATCAAGTGGGACAACTCCTCTGGCACTTTCGGCCGGCAGACCAAGCGGTGGTCAATTTCTGAATATACCGGCACTAGGGAAATCTCATCATTGTGCTTCTACCCTCTTCGTTACTACAAGGGTGGAAAGCAACACGAAATAGAGACCCTTCTTAATAATCTGGGAGAGAGGGGACGCAAATGGAGGGTTCTGATGTGCGAAAGACCAGCGTGCTTTGACTATAAAGGTCAAGCTTCCGAGCTATCATGCAAGGAAGATGTGCATGTAAGCCTCTATACTTCACTACCTTCTGGAATTTGGCTGACAGGCTTCATTAGCTGGAAGAACGTATTATAATTGATGGAAGTATAAGCATAGCGAAGCTTTCAAATATGGGCCTTCTCCATTCCGCCGATATGTTCAAGCCGCCCGACTTCGGCCGCCAAGCAATTTCATCACATATTGTACCATTAGATGGTGAGCACGGGAGCTTTGACGGATTCCCGACTAATGAAGAATTCAGTGCCCTGCAGGCACAACTCTGCCCACCCTTTGCATATTGCTATGGTTTAGGCTCGCGGATGTGGTATGAAATTGCCATTTCGCGGACCGAGGAGGTCCAATGGCAAAAAGAAGCCATTCACCAGCTGGTTCTCGAGCAGGAGACGAAGGAGATGCTGATTGGCCTGGTGAAGCAACATCAGATCAACAAGGGAAAGGTTCTAAGCGATATCATCCCATCAAAGGGCAAGGTAAGTGCCTCAATCAGGTAATCAGCTTCTTTATAATTTGGCAAATAGCTTACAGTTCTTGCAAAGGGATTGGTGGTGGCCCTACATGGCTCTCCAGGAGTTGGAAAAACTCTGACAGCTGAGGTCATTTCCGAGTACACCAAAAAACCGCTCTATCCTATCAACATCGGCGAGCTTACTTCGGAGCAAAATATCGTGTCCAAGTTGAAATGGCATTTTACAACAGCTTCCCGGTGGGACGCGGTTCTGCTTCTTGACGAGGCCGATGTCTTTCTCGAAATGAGATCGTATGAAGACATCCAGAGAAACGGAATTGTATCGGGTACGTTTGGACGTTGCAATCACTTTTATGCGGTAACTTTATATCTGACTCAGAGGCCTAGTCTTCCTAAGAATGCTTGAATATTACGAGGGCATGCTATTCCTCACGACAAACCGCATCATGACCATCGATCCTGCGTTTCAGAGCAGAATCCAAATAGCCATCAAGTTTCCAAACCTCACGCCCCTCATGCGCCGGGAAATATGGACCAATTTCATCAACCGTCTAGACAAGGATGAGGTTGAAGGAAAGAAGGAACTATGGGACCATCTCGATGACATGCAGGAGTGGGAGTTGAATGGTCGTCAGATCCGCAATGTCTTGACCCTCGCAGAGTCCTTGGCTCTGAGTCTGCAACTACGGCGGGGCGCTCTGCGATATCGTCAGGTGGAGCAAGTTGCGAGTCAAATACTCAACTTCCAGGACTTGTTTGGTGAGAATACCAAGGGAAAAAAGGCGCAGCTCGTGAGCTTGCATCACCGTCCGTTTCAAGAGAGGAGTGTCAGCACGCTCCCGACGAGGAATTTTGGTTCGGGTTCTGGTTGGTGAGGGTTACGAATGTGATAATAGGGAATCTCAAGAGTTCACATTGCCAGCCGGCCCGCCTACACCGCACCACCTCTCGACCCACGTGAAATGGCTCACCCTGGCTAAGGCCCTATTGAAATCTTGCTCAAGCTTGGTAACCTCTGCTCACCATAGTTATTTAATTCGGTCAGGCGGCACCAAAATGGGCTGGGAATTGCTTTAACTTTCAGCGGAGGTGGGCGGAGAACTGATTTACCTCTGCAAACATAGCCCTTTTCCCTTTGGGGTCCTGTGATATCCATGCCGACGTATATCAGGGAGCATTGGTTTGCGGTGAGGGAAGAGACACCATCGCCGAAGCCATATGACAGGGCAATATACTCCATTGTGGCCGGTTCCCCTGCGAAAAATAGCCAGACCGGCCAAATCTGCATGATTTTAGAGAAGTCTCTACCGAGACTCATGAGTCTCTGACTTTAAGGAAAGATTATTAAGATCTTAAGGGATTAATCCATCCTTGTACGGTCGTGGGACCTACTCGATGACCAATATCGGTCTCAGCATCTCGGTCCCCCACTCTCGCAACAGCTTTCTCCGAGAATCTATTTCGCAGCTCTCCATTGCTCCGCATATCGTAGTGCCAAGTACTTGCGGTTCCTACTGTGGGCTTCACAGTTAACAGATAAAGACCTATTTGCTGCAACCGACATGACGCATGCGCCGCTCTCATCGTCGAGAGGCTTTGCTTGAGCTAGTGTTTGCAGACACGTTAGGCTTATTTTACCCGGCGCAAGAGACTACTTTTTGATTGATTCAAGTCGCTGACAAGCCAGGAGGAGTAAAAGATATGTCAACTCATACCAGGCGTTGAGTCAATCTGCTCTCAGATCAAGGTGCATTGCTGCAAACCAAAGCATTGAGCCAAGGGTTCGTGCACCCGGGGCATAGTCGTGGAGTTGCTTGTGGTTGTTGAAACGGTGGAAGTGGTGGCCAAGGACCGAGTGATGGTCAACTGGGGAGTGGTGTTTGAGGATCGAGTGGTGGTGGTGGTGGGGGGTCCTAGCCGTGGTAATTTGAGGCTGCGAACTTACTTGGAGACGCCGAGTTGGTCGGAGTGGTTTCATCGGGAGTCAACTAGCCGAACACGGAGTACGACTTGTCGACCTGGGAATTTGCGCAAATGACGCCTGGGTTGATCTTGTGAAGACCTCGACCGAGATACCCCAACTAGACACAAGGCTTCGACGGTATCGCCACTCACCACTAGCGTCTCAAAGTAGCACGTAACATCACGGCGGGCCTGCCCAAGGCCTAAAATTGTATTGAGTGCCTCACCTTCGGCTCACCTTGTCGAACTGCAGTGGCAGTTCTTGGCGCTCAGGCGCGCAGGCGCCTTACCGCTCCAGGCTAGGCTGGAGCGCAGGAGCCTTTCGTCATGTGCTCTCCTCACACACAGGGAGCTTTCTTTTGTATTTAGTCGGGGAGCTTCGCTCCCCCCCTTTCTACCTAATCAAGTCACTTTGCAACTGCACTTCCGCTGCTCCCATGAGCTCCGTACCCTCAGTGAAACGTTCCACACCTTTCATGTAGGCCGGAAACCAGGTGTCGTCGCCGGTGGAAAGAGGGTACACCTCGTTCACAACGTCGACAACCGTAAATGCGTCTAGCCCTTTGGTGAGCTGGGCGATGTTCTCCTTGACTAGCACTTCAAGGCCAGGGATTTCGTACATGCGCGCGCTGACGTAAACCTCGAAGGCCGTCTTCAACTTGGCGATTTCGCAGCAGCTTCTATCAGTTTTTGGGCCCACCCAGCGCAGCGTGCGGTAGGTGTCGGTGTAGAGGTAGTTCACGAGAACGTGGCCTGCACTCCGCGAGATGCGCTGCTTCCGGTGGAGGTCTGGTATTCCAGCCCGCAGTAGCGGTTGAGAAGGATCGAGAGCTTTGGATATTGCTGGAGGAGGGCTAGGTGGATACGAAGGGGGTTGCCTTGTTTGAACTGGACGTTGACCATTGGTCCTGAACTGAAGGGGCTGAGGCGGCGCATCGAAACTGTTAGATCCATGTGGCCGATATCCCCATGCTTCGCAGGTAAAGGTGTACATGATCACTTACGATTTGTCGAAGCAAGCATCTGCCAACACTTCCGCATCCACCGTCGCGCCCTTGCCTGTCTTTCCTAACTCCGTTTTTTGCTTCATCACGCGAGATGACCACGGCCAATTTTGAGGGTTTGCTCACCAGAAGGCAAGCGCAACGGCTGCTGAAGAGCTGGCGCCCAATCGCCTGCTGTCCGTGGAGACAGCCAACAGGTGCAGTGGGCCTCCTCGCAACGCTCCTGCTGGTTGAATTTCAAGGCACCGAATCAACGATAGCTGATGAGCTACACGCAACAAACCAAACAAAACGCACGCAATAATACTGTGGGCGAAGGGCACAGTTTGGATTTGCAATTGCTGCCGATGGAGTCTCGAAAGGCAAACGCGTGTGGAGCGCGTGCAGCAAAATTTATAGCCTAGCTGCATGGGCCAGTTGTGGCGTGGCAACAAGAACTCCAGGGGTTCATGCAGGGGTTCAGGGGCTAGTAGCTGCTGTGAAGCTGAACAGCCACCCGGCTCCGCGCAAGCAAACAGCCCGGATCTGTAAAGGTGCACTCAATTTGCCCAATGAGATGGCAAAGCAGAGGGCTCCGAAAACTTCAACAACTCAGCACGATTGAAATCGAGCTAAGAGAAATCCTTCCTGCCCAGACAAAAAGGTACCTAGTTGCCAAGACAACAGGCAACAACCGACCTCGGGTCACACAAACACGCGACAGTGACTCTTCGAGACGCGTTTACTTACATTCAAGTTCTCACAACTCACGGCAATATCTACAGCCCCTTACATCACCTTCCTACCTTACATCAGCCACATTTCACATCAACCACATCAACCCCCAACCCACCTACTCTCACCCAAACCCAACCATGGCCTCCCCCGCTCCCGCCCCCGCCTCCTCAGAACACTTCGACCCCCCCACCTCCCTGGACCTCAAAGCCACCCAACTCGCCGCGCTCATCACCTCCAGCACTCACTTCATCGTCTTCACCGGCGCCGGGATCTCCACCTCAGCCGGCATCGCCGACTTCCGCGGCCCCACCGGCGTGTGGACGCTCCGCGCGGCCGGGCTCGCCTCGCAAATCCAATCCGTGTCCACTCTCACAGCAATCCCGACGCCAACGCACATGGCTCTCGTTGCCCTCCAGGACGCAGGGATCCTGAAGCATTTGGTGTCGCAGAATTGTGATGGATTGCATCGCCGGAGTGGGATTCGGAAGGAGATGATTAGTGAGTTGCATGGGAATAGCAATCTTGAGGTGTGTCGGGTGCCGTTCCCACCAGCGGCATCGTCTGGGGTGGCGCCGGCGCAGGTACAAGGGGGGTGTGGACGGGAATACCTGCGTGATTTCCGCGCGGTAGCGTCGTATGAGAAGACGGTGCATGACCACCGCACGGGACGGAAGTGCGGGAGTTGTGGCGGGAATTTGTATGATACGATTATCAACTTTGGGGAGTTCCTGCCCGAAAAGCCGTTGGCGGATGCGGGAGCGCATGCGGCGAAGGCTGATCTGTGCCTTGTGCTGGGGAGCTC
>Ga0247770_1000031_pt1 | contig 108933 bp, 97 predicted proteins | sample UWRJL136409B6_FD_179943 | JGI IMG/M metagenome (GOLD analysis project Ga0247770, IMG submission 179943) | Plant litter microbial communities from Arlington Agricultural Research Station in Wisconsin, United States - UWRJ-L136-409B-6 | ecosystem: Environmental > Terrestrial > Plant litter >...
TTCGTGGTGGTCACCCGCAGGCGCGACGGCACGACGGTCACCCACCGCGCCCGCGCCGTGGTGATCGCCACCGGCTACTTCGACACGCCGCGGCGGATGGACGTCCCCGGCGCGGAGCTGGACAAGGTGGTCCACTACTTCAGCGACCCGTTCCCGTACTTCGACCAGGACGTGCTGGTCATCGGCGGGGGGAACAGCGCGGCGGACGCGGCGCTCACCTGCTGGCGCGAGGGGGCGCGCGTGACCATCTGCCACCTCTTCCCCACGCTGGACAAGGGGATCAAGGCGTGGGTGCGCCCCGACCTGGAGAACCGCATCGCCGAGGGCGCCATCCCCGTGCTCTTTTCGCACCGGGTGACGGAGATCCGCCAGAACGACGTGGACGTGGTGGACATGCAGACGGGAAAGACCGTCACCCTCCGGAACGACTGGGTGCTGGCGATGACGGGCTACGTCCCCGATCCCGCGCTGCTGCGCGAGCTGGGCGTCACCATCGACGGCGAGACGGGGATCCCCACGCACGATCCCGCCACCATGCAGACCGACGTCCCCGGCGTCTACATCGCCGGCGTGGTGGCGGCCGGCTACGACGCCAACAAGATCTTCATCGAGAACGGCAAGCTCCACGGCCCCCTGATCGCCGCCTCCGTCGCCGCCGCGCGCGCCCCGTAGCGCGGCCGATCCGGATCGACGACAGACGAGAAGCCCGCCGGCGCGATCATGCGCCGGCGGGCTCTTGTTCGCCCGTCATCCGGCGGGTCGGGAAAAACCAGCGCCGTGCCTATCGAATGGCAGGAGCGGCCGGAGGGGCCGCTCTTCCTCTCCCATCCTTTGGCACACGACGCACGAGGGAATGACAATGGCCGATGACGCGGATCTGGCCAAGGCCGAGGCGGACGCACTGCCCCAACTCGGCGACGGGCCCGAACAGACAGTCGAGGTAAAGTTCGAGGTGAAGGCGGGGATCGCCGAGCTGGTCCTCCTGGATGACGTTCCCATGTCCGAGCAGCCCACCGGGTCGGGAGTGTGGCGCGCGCGGGTCGGCAAGGGCGACTACGGTCTGCGCTGGCTCGCGGACAGCGGCCACGCAAACGAGCCTTACACGATCGCGGTCACGGCACCCGAATGCGCCGCGTTCAAGCCGCCCCCGCTCCGGACCGACAAGAAGGGCCGGGCGCGCGGGCAAACCAAGATCCGCGTCTGCGCTCCCGGGAAGGGCGGGGGTGGTGGCGCCCTGGCGATCTGGACGGCGCTGCTCCTGGCGGCCACGCCCGCGGGGGCGCAGGACGCGCGGGAGGCGCAGCTGGTGACCGCACCTTCGCCGGTGGCCGGCGCCATCCTGCGGACGGTGCCCGCGCCCACCCTGTACTTCACCGCGGGAACCGAGGAGAAGCGCGCGCGGATCGAGGCGGAGATAGGATCGTGGGGCGCGGGGACCAGCGGGTTCAGCCGGTCGCACCTGCTGCTCTCCGCCTCCGCACCCCTGGCGGGAGGGGACGAGCCCACCGTGCTGGCGGACCTGCGCGGGCTGGGCGGCGCCACCACCGTCTCGCTGGCGATGAACGGCTGGGTACGGGGCCCGCTCGGGAAGAGCGAGGACATCGAGGCCTGGTGCCTGGACGCGCGCAGCGAGCGGCGCCTCCCCGGCGACTTCCAGTGCGGCGAGGCTCCCGGCTCGGTCTTCGACCCGGCCCAGCTCTCCGAGTCGATGCTGGCCGAGCACGACGTGATCGCGGGCGGAGCGCTCCGCTTTCTCTGGAGTGTCGCGGGGGAGGTAGGCCGGGAGACGGTCAACTACCTGCAGGCCGACAATTTCCAGCCCAACTCCGCGGAAACCACGCCGTGGTCCGTCGAAGGGAGGATCGGCACGCTCCTCTTCGCCGCCGGAGGGATCAACCTGGTGAGCGCGGGGGCGCGCCTGCAGCGCTCCTACGCGGTGGGAGGGGCGGCCGACATCTGCACGCCCCTGGGCACCGGCGGGGCGCTCCGCTGCCGCAACCGCCCCCTCGGCGCCCCCACGGAGGAGCGGGAGACGGTGCTCGACTTTCAGCTGCGGCGGTTCATCACCTCCAAGTTTGCCATCAATCCGCACCTGAGCCACGCGGTGGACGGCGGCGTGACCGGATTCGAGCTTCCCCTCTACGTGGTGGCGAACGCCGACGGCGCCCTGATCGCCGGGATCAACCCCAGTTGGAACAACCGGGACGACGAGGTGCGGATCACGTTGTTCGTCGGCAAGGCGTTCGACTTCGGCCTCTGACGTTCCACCGGGAAGGCGGCGGATCGTCATCCATGGCAGACGAGAAGCCCGCCGGCGCGATCATGCGCCGGCGGGCTCTTTCGGTCGGTGATGACGTTCGGGGGCGGCCGATCGTGATCCTCACCGCGTCCACGCGTACTCGTTGCGCTCGAAGTACTCCGCCGTTCCCTCGTACATCACCTCCTTGCGGATGGAGGCGCGCGATCCGCCGATCAGGTAGGTGTGGCGGAAGGTGGCGTCGCGGTCGTTGTCCTTTCCCGTCCCCCGCGTGACCACGCGCAGCGTCCCGTCCGGCAGCATCCTCCGCTCGATCACCGTCTCGTCGCCGATCGACCGCCCGTCCGCGGAGACGGCGACGGTGTCCCGGCTGTTGGCGCGGGGCTCCTCGGGATACTCGTAGGCGAAGATCCAGGCGCGGGGATCACCCGCCGAGCGCGTGACGGTCAAGTTGGAGAGGATGGTGGTCCTCCGGTCGGTCTGGTAGTCCCGGTAGCTCAGCGTCCCCTTCCACTGCGCTCCGCTCAGCCGCCGCAGATCGGCCTCGCTCACGGCCGCCGTCGGATCGGCGGAGGCGCCGCGCATGGTACCCGCGCAGGCGGCGAGCGCGAGGACGGCGGCGGTGGCGATGATTCTCCTGGTCATCGATGGCTCCGTGGGGTCGGTGGGAGATCCCGCGCGCTCCGGGTGGGATGGGGAGCGCCAGCCGATGTACGCGGATGCGCCCGCCGCCGGATCTCGCGGGCAGGAATGATGGGGGCGGGAAAAGATGGCGCCGCGCCCCTCCATTGGCAGGAGCTTCCAAGGAGGCCGCTCCCCCGGCCGGCGCGGCGGAGTGCGCGGCCGGCCACGGTCTCGCTCCGGATCCTTCCATGCAACCCGTACATCCGAGGAGCCACCAGAATGATCCGACGTCTGCTCACCGCGATCTTCGTGATCGCGCCGCTTCTCGTGTCGATCAAGCCGCTCGCCGCGCAACGGGACGGTGCCGCTGTCGACACTCCCACCGCCGCCACGCTGGCGGCGCGCAGGAAAGCCGCGGAGGACAAGAGGGAGCAGGAAGCCAACCGCCGGTACCGCGTGGGAATCGGGGCGAGCTTCGACTTCCTCAACGGGCTGAGCGCGAAAGACCTTTACGGCGACGTCTCCATCCGTATTCCCGAACTGTTCCGGGTTCCCCTGTTCGGCCGGTCGGTGGGTATAGACGCGGGGCTCTACAACGGCCGGGCGACGTCGCTGCGGGAGACCAACGACCTAACGCGGACCTTCCGGTTCCCGGGGCCCGCGAGCGATTCGACGACCGTCGTCAGGCAGTCGATCCAGCGGACGTCGGACGTCCACCACGACAACCTGACGCTGTACGCGTCGCCCACGCTGCGGTTCAACCCGAACGTCGCGCTGGCGCTGCACGCCGAGGTTCATCGGCTGGACCGCGTGGAGACGGTGGGAATCCGCACCCTCACCCTCGACACGACGGTGGAGGTCCGTGGGGGAGGAGACGGCAACGGGCCGCCGACGCTCCCCCGCGACACCACCCGCACCACGCGGGTCTCCGGCTACGGTGCGTTCTTCGGGGGAGGACCGCTGATCAACTTCGACGACGTGGACTACAACTTCTGGCATAAGCCACTCATCGGCGTGGAAGTGATCGATGGCGAGCTCCGGGGGGCGTTCGCCGTCCAGTTTCGCCTGACGGACTACGACCACGGGTTCAAGCTCGGCGGGGAGGTGCGGGGCCCCCTGACCTTCGATCGACCTTCCATCGCCGTCTTCCTGGCGCGGGACTTCTCGCTGGGTCGTCTGGCTGACTTTCTGGTGGGTGGCAATGGGGACGACGACGGCGAGCCGCCCGACACGGGAGCCGCGGCGGCGCAGCCCGCTACGGCCGCGGCGCCCGCACCAGCACCCGCGCCGGCTCCAGTCCCGGCTCGCGAACAGGGAACGACACGGCCGCCGGGCACGTGAGCGCCGCGTCTTCGGTCCGGTGGCGCGGAGGCCCGCCGCCGGGTCCCGTTTCGGGCGTCTCGATCTGCGTTTGACGCTCGCTGCCCGAATTCGCTGGCGTCAATGGCGTCCGCTTTGATCGCCCGTCAACGGCCGCGGTTCCCGCGCGAAGGCGAACGGTCGCGACTTCCGTGGCGCGGCCGCCCTCCGGCTTCTCGTGCGTGATGGTAAGCGCCCGCCTCGACGCGCGGGGGTGGGTGAGGTGGAGCGCCAGCCGATGTACGCGGACGCACCCGCCGCCGGATCTCGCGGCATCGATGGAGCGGATCGTCGCGCCGACGCCGATCGGGACGAGAAAGCCCGCCGGCGCGATGGCGCGCCGGCGGGCTTCGGGGTCGCGTGATCCACCGTCAGCCGCGGACGCCGCCCGTGTCGAAGTGCTGGCCCTGGTAGGGTTGGAAGACGCATCCGGCGTCGACCGGCACGTAGACGGTCTCGTACTGCCAGAACCCCTCCTCGCCGGGCTTTGCGGGAAGCGCCTCCGCGTCGCGGGTGACGTAGACGTCCACGTCTCCCACCCGGCTGATCCGCTTCAGCCCGGGCTCGCGCAGGACGTCGGATTCCAGCGGGCGCGGTGTGCTGAGAGGCGAGAACGGCCGGGACGCGGCCACCCGGTCGCCGGGTTCGGCGTTGGGCCGGGACGCATCCCGTTCATGCGGGAGCGGGGTCGCCTTCCCGGGCTCGTACCACGGCTTCCCCATCGCGTACCCGCCCGGGAACTGGTCGCGGAAGCGCCTTCCGGCCACCAGCGTGTCGCCCGTCCCCGGATCGATCCACCCGGTGAAGTCGCGCAGCTGGTCGTCCACGGTGGCGCAGAGCCGCACCGGCTGGGCCCCTACGGGAGGCGCCGTGAGCGAAGCCGGGTGCCCACGGCGCACGCCGGGAGCACCAGGGAAAGGGCGAGGAGCGGGAGACGAGCGCGCATGGGAGCGATCCTTCGATAGGCGCTGGCGGAGGATGTCGCGAAACCGTCCGCCTGGTTTCGGACACGGCGTCGAAGCGCGCCGCACGATCCGCACCGCCGGTCGCGTCGCGCGCGACCGGCCGACATCGTGCGCTACGGCTCCCGCGCGACGGTGGACGGCTGACCGACGAAAGCCCGCCGGCGCGAGGATGCGCGGCGGGCCGGGACTTTCGGCGTCAACCGCTCACTGGGCCAGCCGCTTGAGCATCGGTGCCCGTTCGAGCGAAACCTCGTACGGGCACCCGGCCGTGGCGATGGCCTTCGCCCTCTTCGCTCCGTCCTGGTCGATGCGGGCGCTGAAGTGGCAGTCTCCGTTTTCGAACACGTACTCGTCGGCCGCGTAGGCGTTTCCTTCTTCGTCCTCGTCCATCTCGGGATCACCCGCCTGGCTGTCGGTCGCGCGCCCCTCCAGCCGTTTCGGGTCGCCGGTCGCCCGGTCGGTGACGACGTAGCGGAAGTCGATCTGGTCGCGCTGTCTCCACGTCACGTGCAGCGTCTGCGACGTGGTGCTGTCCCCGCCGACGAAGATCGCCGAATCCACGGCCGCCGCGGGCGGCGCCGAGTCCGCGGCCGCCCGCGGATCATCCGAAGCGCGCTCCGGCGGATCCGGAGCCGCGCGCGGCTTGTCGCAGCCGAACAGCGCCAGCGCAACGAACAGCATCAGCGGACGTCGCATCCCTCCCCCCATGGTGGACCTTTCGCGTTGGAGTCGTTCCCGAACGCGGAATTCTACGGCTCCGCGGTGAGCTCGAACAGCTGGGAGGTCCACGAGCCGTTCTCCATCTCCTCCAGCGTGATGGTCATCGCCCGCTCCGACGCGCGGTGGTAGGTGAGGCGCTTCCGGCCGTCCGGCATCTCGAAGACGGCGCGATTCGCCCTCGTCTCCACCAGCGGCCACGACGTCGCCCCGTCCTTCTCCTCCCACGCCACCAGCCCCGGCCCGAAGTGGCGCAGCCGCAGCACCGGCCCCTCCGCCGTCTGGTCGATGGACATGAGCTCGTAGAAGACGCCCTTGCCGCCCTTCACGTAGCGGAACATCCCCAGCATCCCGTCGCCCTCGGGCGCGCTCCACCACTCCTGCGTCGCCCCTCCGCCCATCTCCCCGCTCCACCGTCCGGCGATGAACGCCACGTCCCGCAGCGCGGCCGTCCGCAGCGGCGCGCGCCCCTGACCAAGTGCGGGCGCCGCCGCGAGCGCCGTCATCAGCGCGACGAATGTGAGGATGCGAAGTCGTGTCATCGGTCGAAGGTCCGCGTGGAGAGGAGGGAGAGGGCGGGCAGTCGCACACAGTGTCGCGACGCCCCGCCGCGCGCGCCAGCCATTCGTGTTCGATGACAGACGAACGGGGGCGAGGGAGATCGACACGCGCGCGCCGGCCGGGCCGATCACGACCGCAACCCGCTTCAAGATGGAGTGGGCTGATCCGAGTACCATCAACGCATCAGCGGGGGGACGGGCGCGTCGATGGCGGGCGTCCGTCACTCGCCGGGTGGATGCCTGTCGCCGGGCTGCCTCACGGACGCGAATCGCCGCGCGGGGTCACTTGACCGATGCGTGTTGCGTGCGGATTCTCAAGAGGCTGAATGCGATCGCTTCGCGCCCAACCGGATGAAAGGTCCCGACGCGGCAGGCGGGTGCGACAAAGCTACGTGGATGATGGAGGCGAGATGCGACGTTCGTTTCGTTCGATGATGGTGCTGGCGCTCGTGATGGCTCCCGCGGCGGCCGCCGCGCAGCAGGCACCCGGCCTGCGCCTGCGCGACGACGCGGATCGGGGGGAGATGGTGCTGGAGGTGGGGCCCGTGGACCTGCCGGACGACGGCGGCCACCGCCAGCTCCCGGCGTTCCACGGGACGGTCCCGGTGGACGGCTGGCTCCACGGCTACCGGATCGAGATCGTGGACGCGAGCGGGCGCCAGGTGCCGCGCAGCACGCTGCACCACGTCAACGTGATCTCCCCCGAGCGGCGCGAGCTGTTCAGCCAGATCATGCTGCGCGTGGCCGCCGCCGGCCAGGAGACCGACGCGCCGATGCTCCCGCGAATGCTGGGCTACCGCGTCCGCCCGGGCCAGCGGCTGATCGTCACGGCCATGATGCACAACCCCACCGGCCGCCCGCGGCGCGGCGTCACCCTGCGCCTGCGCTTCCCCTACACGCCGGCCGGTGCCTGGATCAGGCCCGTCTCCGTGCTCCCGTTCTACATGGACGTGATGCCGCCCGCCAGCCTGCATTCGTACGACCTCCCCGCGGGACGGTCCACGAAGAGCTGGGAGGCGCGGCCGGCCGTGTCGGGGCGCATCGTGGGGCTGGGCGGGCACCTGCACCGGCACGGCGTGTCGCTGCGGCTGGAGGACGTCACCGCCGGCAAGGTGATCTGGGACGGCAAGCCGCGGCTGGACCAGGCCGGCGAGGTGGTGGGGATGCCGACGAAGAAGTTCGTCTGGCGCCTGGGCGTCCCCGTCCGCGCCGACCACCTCTACCGCCTGACCGCCACCTACGACAACCCCACCGGCCGGACGATCCCCGGCGGCGGGATGGGCGCCCTGGGCGGCGCCTTCGTCCCCGAGGACGAGGCGAAGTGGCCGGGCGTGGACCACGCCCACCCCGAGCTGCGGCTGGACTGGCACCTGGTGCACACCGGCAACCAGGAGGGCCACGGCGGCGGCGGGCACGGCTCCCACGGCGGAGGCGGCGCCCACGGCTCGCACGGCGCGGCCGCCACCGCGAACGCCGTCCCCCGCGCTTCGGGTGGAGGCCACGGCTCGCACGCGCACTGACCCGCTGGATCGGTGGATCGCACGGTCTCGGTCGGATGATCGGAGGAATCTGAGGATCGGACGATTCTGAGGATCGGACGATGAGGGGCGGGCCCGCGGCTCGCTCCTCATCGTCCTCCGCCCCGGAACACGACTTGCCCGTTCGGCGGATGGGGATCGGGATCGGCCAGCGGAGATCGGGCGGGGGATGCGGAACGGGTGGAGAGGGGAAGGGGATGACGGGAGCGCGCCGGCGGGGCGGCTGCTGACGCCGCCGCAGCACCGCGCGGCGCTGCACCTGGTCGCGCGCGTGCGCCGCGAGGTGCCGGCCGAGCTGGTGCGCGCCATCCTCTTCGGATCGCGCGCCCGGGGGCAGGCGCGGCCGGACTCGGACCTGGACGTGCTCCTCGTCTTCCGCCTCCTCCCGCCCGACCGCGAGCCCCAGGCCGGGATCGCCGAGCGGATCGCGGACGAGGTGGCGGCCGCCAGCGGCGTGCCCGTGCAGACGTGGTCGGTGTCGCTGGAGGACCTCGACCCCGGCTTCCGCACGCCGATGCTGGTGGACTCGCTGGACGACGGCGTCCCGCTCTGGCCGGCGGACGCGCCGCCGCTCCGCGTCCCCTTCACCCCGCCGGACGCGCTCTGGTGCACCGCCAACCTGCTGACGCGCGTAGGCGAGGGAAGCCGCGAGTTCGCCGGCCACGCCGCCGCCGGCGACTTCGCCTCCGCCGCCCGCCGCGCCCGCGACGACGTGGTGCGCCTCTGCACCGCCGCGCTCCTGCTGGAGGGCGTCACCCGCCCCCGCCGCGGCGAGGCCGTCACGCACTTCGCCGCGCGGCGCGGGATCCGGCTCCACGCGCATCCGGTGCTGGCGTGGGCGGCGTATTCCTATGGTCCCGCCGGCAAGGAGGACGAGGCCCCCGTCCCGCCGCCCCCCGGCGGCCTCCGCGCCGCCGCCGCCGCCATCGAGCGGCTGCGCGCGCGGGTGGAGCGGGGAAGGGCGGAGCTGGCGGCGCGGATGGGGAGGCGGGACCCGGGATGATCGTCGGAGGGGGGCGCATCTTCCCGGCTTCGCGCGGGTTCGATCCGGGATTCTCCAACGCCCCTCGCGGGGCGCGGGTCTTGCTGTTCCGGCGGTGGGGCCCATCCACGCCCCGGACGCACATCAACATACCTGGCGGGACATGAAGCTCTTCCAGTCCGACATGCGCCAGCAGCGCGTGATGCTGATGGCCTTCAGCATCACCTTCGTGATGACCACGCTGCTGACGGCGTTCTTCTCCACGCAGGTCATCGCCGGGCCCAGCTACGAGGCCAAGGCCCGCGAGAACCGCCTGCGCCCCATCCCCATCCCCGCGCCGCGCGGCACCATCCTGGACCGCAACGGCGACGTGGTGGCCACCAGCGTCACCGCCTACACGGTCGCCGTCTTCCCCGGCGACCGGCGGCTGGTGGAGTCCACGCTGCGCGACCTGGCCCCGTTCGTGGGGCTGGCGGAGAGCGACGTCAAGACGCTGCTCAAGCGGCGCGACCGGCGGCCGGACGACCTGCTGGAGGTCACCACCCGCGCCACCTACTCGCAGGCCGCCGCCATCGAGGAGCGCCGCGCCGGCTTCCCCAGCCTGATGGTGGTGGAGCGGCCGCAGCGGTACTACCCGGCCGGCTCCGCGGTGGGGCACCTGATCGGCTACGTCACCGAGATCACCCGCACCCAGCTGGAGAAGGAGCCGTACAAGAGCCTGGGCTACAAGCAGGGGCGCCTGATCGGCCAGTCGGGGATCGAGAAGGAGTACGAGACCACGCTCAGCGGGCGCGACGGCGCGCGCTTCGTGGAGGTGGACGCCAAGGGGCGCGTGGTCAACCCCGGCGCCTCGGCCGGCGCCGCCAAGCCCACCCCCGGCGAGCCCATCCGGCTCACGGTGGACATCAAGCTGCAGCAGTACCTGCGGGACATCTTCCCCGACACCATGAAGGGCGCCATGGTGGCCATGGTCCCCTCGACGGGGGAGATCCTGGCCATGTACAGCAACCCTTCGTACGACCCCAACTCCTTCGTGGGGCGCATCCCCCCGGAGCTGTGGCGGGCGCTGAACACCGACCCGCGCAAGCCGCTGCTGAACCGCGCCGTCAACGCGCTGTATCCGCCGGCCTCCACCTGGAAGACGGCCACGGCGGTGGTGGGCGTGCGGCTGGGGATCATCAACGCCACCACGCGCATGCCCATCGCCTGCAACGGCGGGATGGCGTACGCCGGCCGCTACGCGCGCTGCTGGTACCGCGCCGGCCACGGCTCGCTGGCGCTGCCGCAGGCGCTGGAGAAGAGCTGCAACGTCTACTTCTACCAGGTGGGGATCCGCATCGGCCTGGCCAACCTGGCCGCCGCCGGGACGCGGCTGGGCTTCGCGCGCAAGACGGGGATCGACCTTCCCGAGGAGACGGGCCCCATCTTCCCCACCGGGATGCCCTGGCTGCAGAAGCGCTTCAAGTACGTGGCGCCCTCGGACGTGATGAGCCTGGCGATCGGGCAGGGCCCGAACTCGCAGACGGTGCTCAACATCGCCACCTTCTACTCGGCCATCGCCGGCAGCGGCACGGCCAACGCGCCGCACCTGGTGGTCAGCGACTCGCTGGCCAACCGGCGGATCGTGGACCTGGGGCTGGAGCGTCCGGGGATCGAGGCGATCTGGGAGGGGCTGCGGCTGGTGACGGAGCAGGAGGGGACGGCGCTGCAGTCGTCGCTGGCGCGCTACAAGCTGTACGGGAAGACGGGGACCGCGCAGAACCCGCAGGGGAAGGACCACGGCTGGTTCGCCGGCTTCGCGGGCGTCCCCGGACGCGAGCCGGAGATCGTGGTGGCGGCCATCGTGGAGCACGGCGAGCACGGCGACGCGGTGGCCCCGCTGGCGGCCAAGGTGGTCAACTTCTACCTGGACAAGAAGCACGGCCAGCCGTTCGACCCGGCGCCCACCCTGGGCGAGCGGTGGCGCGCGGGCCGCGCCGGCTCGGCCGGCCAGTGGGACACCCCCAACCGGCGCCTGACTCCGCCCGCCATGCAGGGCTCGGCCAACTCGGCCGCCGACCGGGAGAACGAAAAGGCCAGCGAGCCGCGCCCGCGCCGGCGCGGCTGACCTGACGGCGCGGGGCGGATGAACGCGGCGGCGGCACCGGGGATCCGGGGCCGCCGCCGCTGTTCTGTCGTTGTCGGACGATCCGCGCGCGCACGGCCTGCTCCTTCGCCGGACCGGCCGTTCCGAGGGCGGAAGGTCGCGTCGCTGCCGCGCCCGGGTTTCTCGCTGGCGGGCTCGATCAGACCCGATGTCGCATCGGATCGTGCGATCGATCTCGCCCACGATCCGTATCCCGTGCTCGCCCAGGCTGTGCCAACCGCGTCATCGGGGGGATGGGGAGCGGGGGCCGGCTTCCGCTCCGACCCTCCTGATGACGTAGTTTGCGATCCTTCAAGGCGGGGACGTGGATCAAGGACGAGGAGGAGACTGAAAGGTGCCTCTCCAAAAGAATTTCGATACTCATCTCGGCCGGGAGCTCCACGGCGGAACGCGGGCTTGTTCTCCCGGACGCAACCGCCTCCCAGCGTCCGGCTCCGCGCATCCCGTCCAGGAAATCGAGATCAACCGCGACCAGATCGAGGAACGCAGTCGATTGAAGTGCGAGGCGCCGGGGTGTTTCCCTCTCCCGTTACCGGAAGAGGGGAACGCGAGGCGGTTTTCGCGGACCATCACGCGAGGGGTGAGGGTGCGTCGGGCGCGCACGGAATGGCGTCGTCCCGATCCGGATCGCCGCCCCAACCCGCTTCCGCCGCAGGCATCCGCGCTTGACTCCGCCGCGCGGGCTTCCCAAGTTGTCGCGCTTCCCCGCGGACGTCCGATGAGCACCGCCGGGAGCCCGAGACCCGCGCCCCACGTATGGCGAACCGAACCTCGAAGAAGCGCTCCGACGCCGCCGCGATCCCGCACGGGCTCACGCGCGAGCAGCTGCTGGAGATGTACCGCCTGGCGCGCCTGACCCGCGCGCTGGAGGAGAAGCTCGAGCTGCTCTTCAAGCAGAGCAAGATCGTCGGCGGGCTCTTCCGCTCCCTGGGGCAGGAGGGCGAGTCCGTCGCCACCGCGTACGCCCTGCGCCGCCGCGACGACGGCACCGGCGACGTCCTTTCGCCGCTGATCCGCAACCTGGGCTCCATGCTCACCGTCGGCACGCGGCCGGTGGAGGTGGTGCGGCAGTACATGGCCAAGGGCGACTCGCTGGCGCGCGGCAAGGAGCTCAACATCCACATCACCGACCTGGACCGCGGCTTCATCGGCCAGATCTCGCCGCTGGGCGACCTGGTGCCGGTGATGGCCGGCGTGGCGCTGACCTTCAAGCAGCGCGGCGAGGACCGGGTGGGGATGGTGTACATCGGCGACGGCGCCACCTCCACCGGCGCCTTCCACGAGGGCGTCAACTTCGCCGCCGTGCAGCGCCTCCCGCTGGTGGTGGTCGTGGAGAACAACGGCTGGGCGTACACCACCCCCACCCGGATGCAGACGGCGGCCAAGTCGTTCGTGGACAAGGCCCCCGGCTACGGGATCGCCGGCGAGCGGGTGGACGGCAACGACATGCTGGCCTGCTACGGCGCGTCGAAGCGCGCCGTGGACCGCGCCCGCGCCGGCGAGGGCGCCTCGCTGATCGAGGTGACCACCTACCGCCGCAAGGGCCACGCGCAGCACGACAACCAGAGCTACGTGGACCCGGCCGAGATCGCGCAGTGGGAGTCGACCAACGACCCCATCGACCGCTTCGTGAAGGCGCTCCAGGAGAGCCGCTGGGCCACGGCCGACGAGCTGCGCGAGATCGACGCGGCCATCGACCGCGAGCTGGACGAGGCCGTCGCCGAGGCGGAGCGGAGCCCGCTCCCCGACGCCGAGGAGGCGCGCACCGAGGTGACCGGCGACGGGCCCGTGAACGCGCCCTGGTTCCGCCACACACCCCCCGACCCCGCGAAGGCCTGAAGGCATGGCGACCGCAAGCGTGAGCACCGAACGCCCCGAGAACCTCCGCATGACGGAGCAGGGGAAGCCCGTGACCCTGCTGGAGGCGATCCGCGAGGGGCTGTGGGAGGAGATGGAGCGCGACGAGCGCGTCTTCATGATGGGCGAGGACATCGGCGTCTACGGCGGCGCCTTCAAGGTCACCGAGGGCTTCCAGGAGCGCTTCGGCGCCCTGCGGGTGATCGACACGCCCATCAGCGAGATCGGCTTCACCGGCGCGGCGGCCGGCGCGGCGCACATGGGGATGCGCCCGATCATCGAGATGCAGTTCATCGACTTCATCTCGTGCGCCTACGACATGATCACCAACTACGTGGCCACCAGCCGCTACCGCGGCTCCGGCGCGGTCCCCATGGTGATCCGCGGCCCCTCGGGCGGCTTCGTGCGCGGCGGGCCCTTCCACTCGCAGAACCCCGAGGCGGCGTTCTTCCACACGCCGGGCCTCAAGATCGTCTACCCCTCCACGGCGCGCGACGCCAAGGGCCTCATCAAGGCCGCCGTCCGCGACGACGACCCGGTGCTCTTCTTCGAGCACAAGTGGCTGTACCGCCGCCCGCAGCTGCGCGAGGTCCTTCCCCAGGAGGACTACATCGTCCCGCTGGGGAAGGCGCGGACGCACCGCGAGGGGAAGGACCTGACCATCGTCACCTACGCGGCGATGGTGCACAAGTCGCAGGAGGCGGCGGAGATCCTGGAGAAGGAGGACGGCCTGGACGTGGAGATCATCGACCTCCGCACCCTTCTTCCGCTGGACGAGGACGCGATCATCGAGAGCGTGAAGAAGACCAACCGCCTCCTGATCGTGCACGAGGACACGCGCACCGGCGGGATCGCGGGCGAGATCGCCATGCGGGTGAGCGAGAAGGCCTTCGAGTGGCTGGACGCACCGATCCTGCGGGTGACCGCCCTGGACGCGCCCATCCCCTACTCGCCGCCGCTGGAGGACTACTTCCTCCCGCAGACCGAGGACATCGTCAAGGCCGTCCGCCACCTGGCGAACTACTGATGAACTGAAGTCCTTAGTGCTAAGTCCTTAGTCCTTAGTAGCTTTGTTCTGGCCCAGGGTCTGAGCATGGACGCAGACTCCGCGGCCGGGATCGCCACCAAGCACCAAGGACCAAGGACCAAGCGCTTCTGTTTCTCAGGACTCAGGACTTCAGTTTCCCGAACTGCAACCCGGAATCACGATCATGGCCCGTATAGACGTCCCGATGCCGCAGATGGGCGAGTCGATCGCCGAGGGCACCGTGTCGCGGTGGATCAAGAAGGTCGGCGACACCGTCCAGCGCGACGAGGCGATCCTGGAGATCTCCACCGACAAGGTGGACGCCGAGATCCCCTCGCCCGCGGCCGGCGTGCTGGTCGAGATCGTGGTGCAGGAAGGCACCACCGTGGAGGTGGGCACCATCGTGGCCCGCATCGAGACCGAGGCCGGCGCCGCCACCGCCCCGGCCCCCGAGGCGGCTCGCACCCCCGGCTCGGCCGCCGTCGCCGGCGAGGTCGGGACCGAGCTTCCCGCCGCCGCCGCGCCGCCCAGCGCGGAGAGCGCCGCGCCCGCGACGGCCGCCGCCGGCGCCTCCGGCTCGTCGTCCAACGGCGGGCCGCAGACGGTCGAGGAGCGGCTGCGCACGCGCTCCACGCCGCTGGTGCGCAAGATCGCGGCGGAGCACGGGGTGGAGGTCTCGGCGGTGCAGGGGACCGGCCGCGCCGGGCGCGTGACCAAGGACGACATCCTCCGCCACGTGGAGGAGCAGCAGGCCGCTCCCGCCGCGGCTCCGGCGGCGGCGGGAACGTCCGCGCCGCCACCGCCCGCGCAGCGTCCGGCCGCCCCGGCGCGTCCGGCGTACGACGGCGAGAGCTTCCCGTGGGACGAGTTCTACGGCTCGGTCCAGCACCCGGCGGTCACCGCCGGGCCCAACGACCGCGTGGAGCCGGCGTCGCGGATGACGCAGATCATCGCCAACAACATGGTCACGTCGCGGCGCATCTCGCCGCACGTGCACTCGTACTTCGAGATCGACTACACCCGCATCGACCACATCCGCGCCAAGAGCAAGAAGGTGTGGGCCGAGCAGGGCGCGAAGATCACCTACACGCACTTCATCGCCTGGGCGGTGGCGCGCGCGCTCCGCGAGCATCCCAAGCTGAACGCCAGCTACGGGAACCACGAGGTCATCCTGCGCGCCGACGTCAACCTGGGAATCGCGGTGGCGCTGGACCACGGGCTGATCGTGCCGGTGATCAAGCAGGCGGACGAGCTGTCGCTGGTGGGGCTGGCCAAGCGGCTGAACGACATCGCCACGCGGGCGCGCAACAAGCAGCTCAAGCCGGAGGAGATCCAGGGGGGCACCTTCACCATCACCAACCCGGGGATCTTCGGCACCACCATCGGCTTCCCCATCATCAGCCAGCCGCAGGTGGCCATCCTGGGCGTGGGCGGGGTGGAGATGCGCCCGGCGGTGATCACCGACGAGTACGGCGGCCACGCCATCGTGCCGCGCAAGCGGGGCTACATCTCGCTGGGCTACGACCACCGCCTGGTCAACGGCGCCGACGGCGACCAGTTCCTCGCCCGCGTCAAGCAGCTGCTGGAGACCTTCCCCGAGCAGTCCTGACCGCTCGGGTCGGACCGGCAGCACCCAGCTCCTCTCCGGGAGGGCGCCGACTCCGCGGCGCCCTCCCGGATCTGCTTCCCGTGCCGACTCAACCCGAACCGCGTTCATGAGCCGATTCACCCCGGACTTCTTCCATTCCGTGTACCGCGAGACGCCGCCCTGGGACACCGGCGACGCGCAGCCCGACCTCATGGCCCTGCTGGACGAGCATCCGGCCGCCGGCCCGGTGCTGGACGTCGGCTGCGGCTCGGGAGACCTGGCGCTCGCGCTGGCCCGCCGCGGCCTCCAGGTCGTCGGCATCGACGTCGTCGAAGCGGCGATCGAGCAGGCGCGCGCCAAGGCCGCGGCGCTCCCGCCCGAGGTCGCGCCGCTGCTGGAGTTCCAGGTCGCCGACGCGCTGCGGCCGACGACCCTGGGGCGGCGGTTCGGCGCCGTCGTGGATTCCGGGTTCTTCCACGTCTTCGAGTCCGACCAGCGCGACCTCCTGGTGGACGAGATCGCGGCCACGCTCCTCCCCGGCGGCCGATACTACCTGCTCGAGTTCGCGATCGAATTTCCGATGGAGAACACCCCGCTGCGGGTCACCGAGGACGAGCTGCGGACGCGGTTCACCGTCGCAAAGGGCTGGAAGATCGTGATGATGCGGCCGGCGCAGTTCCACAGCCGCTTCGCGCCCGTCCCGTCGATCGCCGCCTGCGTCGAGCGGATCGCGGGAGGCGATTCGTAGCGATCGATGTCGAAGTCGGCGCGGGATGGACGGAGGACGACATGGCCGCGCTCGATGCCGGCCGTGTTCGCGCGACGCCGCAAACCCACGCCACGCGATGGGGTACGAAGCGGACGATACGGCGGATCGCCCTCGTCGCCGACGCGCCGGCTGGTCGCTCGCAAGCCGCGCGATCGGCCGATCTCGCCCTCGTGCCCATCGCCGCCCTGCAGCACCCGACCAGGAAACGATGTCCGACCTCACGACCGCCGCACCGGCAATCGACCGCCGTCCGCTCGACGTCCGCCGCCTGGGCCGCGTCGCCTACGCGGACGCGCTGGAGCTGCAGGCCGGGCTGGTGAAGCAGCGCCGCGCGGGCGAGATCCCCGACACGCTGCTGCTGCTGGAGCACCCGCACGTCATCACCCTGGGGAGCGGATCGCACCCCGAGCACGTGCTGCTGGACGCGGAGGAGCGGGCCGCGCGCGGCATCGAGCTGTTCGAGACCGGCCGCGGCGGCGACGTCACCTACCACGGCCCCGGGCAGCTGGTGGGCTACCCCATCCTGGACCTCAAGCCCGATCGCCAGGACCTGCACCGCTACCTCCGCGACCTGGAGGAGGCGCTGATCCTGGCGCTCGCCGCGTTCGGCCTGGACGCCGGCCGCAAGGACGGGCTCACGGGGGTGTGGGTGGACGACCGCAAGCTGGCCGCCATCGGCGTGCGCGTCTCGTCCGGGTGGATCACCAGCCACGGCTTCGCGCTCAACGTCGCCACCGACCTCTCCTATTTCGGCGCCATCGTCCCCTGCGGCATCCGCCAGCACGGCGTCGGCTCGCTCTCCGGCGAGCTGGGCCGCCCCGTCTCGCTGGAGGAAGCCTCCGCCGGCGTCGTCCGCGCCATGGAGCGCACCTTCGGCTTCACCCCGCTCGCCTGACCCGCCGCATCTCACGCCCCGCGAACGACATCCGCCCCGCTCCAAAGAGGCCGCGGCAGTGGCCTTGACCACGCGCCGTACTCCATGTACACTATTCTTCGTTTTCCGTTCGGGTGCGGGACGGGTCTCAACCGGAAAGAGAGGGGTGCCATGAAGATCAACGACGAGCTGCCGGACTGGATGCGAGAGCGGCTGGAGGAGTTCGCCAGGATCGACGGATGCACGGTGCGCAACGCGCTGGTGTTCTTCCTGATGCGCGGGCTCTCCGATTCGCACGAGCTCTTCCACCCCACCGATCCGGAGATCGTGGCCGCCCTGGCGAGGGCCGCGTGATCGTGGTGGATCCGGGGCTCCTGGCCGGCCGCTTCGTCCCCGGCCTGGACGCCACCCTGGCCGAGAGCGTCTTCATGCGCGACCAGCGGTGGGCGCTGCCGCGCGTCTGGCGCTCGTTCTTCCGCGAGACGGTGGCCGCGCGGGTGCGCTCCGGCGCGCTTCCCATGGAGCGCGCGCTGACGCTGGAGGCCGAGGTGGTGAAGGCGCTGGCCGGCCGCGACGTGGACTCCGACGCCCGGGCCGTGCTGAAGATGGTGGTGGCGTCGGGGTGCCCGGCGGCGCTCTGCGAGTTCGCGTGGCTGGCGCGCTCCCTGAGCGCGCCGCTGGTCACCACCGACCGCGCGCTCCTGGCCTCGTTCCCCGAGCACGCCGTCCACCCGGACGCCTTCCTGGCCCGCCGCGCCTGACGGCGCGCGGGACGAGGAGCCGGCGAGGAGTCACTGGGGCCAGATGGCGGGTCCGGCGGGGCGCGTCGGGGGAGTGGAAGGCGCGGGAGGGGAAGGGGGGGCGGACGAGGACGGCGGCTCGTCCAGCGCGCGGCGGACGCGCTCGGCGAGAAGGTCGGCGGTGAAGGGCTTCTCCACGAAGCCGGTGCCGGGGTCCAGCACGCCGTGGCGCTGCACCGCCTCCTCCGTGTAGCCGGAGACGTACAGCACGCGCAGCCCGGGCCGCCGCGCCAGCAGGCGGGCGGCCAGGTCGCGGCCGCCCAGGCGGGGCATCACCACGTCGGTGACCAGCAGGTGGATGGGGCCGCGGTAGCTCTCGGCCACGCGGAGCGCCTCCTCGCCGTCCGAGGCCTCCAGCACGGTGTAGCCGCCGCGCTCCAGCACCCGCCGGGCCAGCCGCCGCACCGTCTCCTCGTCCTCCGCCAGGAGCACCGTCTCGGCGCCGCCGGTGGGGACCGCCTCGGGGGCGGGAGGCGCGGCCTGGCGCGCCGGCTCGTCCACCGGGGGGAGGTAGATGCGCACCGTGGTCCCGCGCCCCGCCTCCGAGTCGATCCAGATGAAGCCGCCGCTCTGCTTGACGATCCCGTAGACGGTGGAGAGCCCCAGCCCCGTCCCCCGCCCGGCCGGCTTGGTGGTGAAGAAGGGCTCGAAGGCGCGCTCCCGCGTCTCGCGGTCCATCCCATGCCCCGTGTCGCTCACGGAGAGCATCACGTACCGGCCGGGGATGACGTACGGGTAGTTGCGCTTGAGCTCCTCCTCCAGCTCCGCGGCGCGCGTGTCCACCGTGAGGGTGCCGCCGCCGGGCATGGCGTCGCGGGCGTTGACGGCCAGGTTCAGGAGCACCTGCTCCAGCTGCCCGGGATCGGCGCGCACCTCGCCGTGCGTGGCTTCCAGGCGGGTGACCAGCTCCACGTCCTCGCCGATCAGGCGGCGGAGCATCCGCTCCATCTCGCGGACCACGGCGTTCAGGTCCAGCACCCGCGGCTGCAGCACCTGCCGCCGGCTGAACGCCAGCAGCTGCCGGGTGAGCGCGGCGGCCCGCTCGGCCGCGCGGCGGATCTCCTCCACGTCCTCGCGGCGGGTGTCGTCGGCGGGGATGTCCAGGAGGAGGAGCTCGGCGTTGCCGCGGATGGCGGTGAGCAGGTTGTTGAAGTCGTGCGCCACGCCGCCGGCCAGGCGCCCCACCGCCTCCATCTTCTGCGCCTGCAGGAACTGCTGCTGCGAGAGGCGGAGCGCCTCCTCGGCCTGCTTGCGCTCGGTGACGTCGCGGGCGTTGACCACGATCCCCAGCACGGCGGGGTCGTGGAGGAGCGAGGTGGCGATGGTCTCCAGCGTGCGCCAGGGGCCCTGGCGGTGCCGGACGCGGAACTCGGTCCACTGCGGCTCGCCGGGGGCGTGGATGGCGCGGTCGAAGACCTCCAGCGCCGAGGGGACGTCGTCGGGGTGGACGTACTCGAAGAGGTAGGCGCCGGTCAGCTCGTCCTGCCCGTACCCCAGCACCCGCTCCACCGAGGGGCTGGCGAAGCGGACGTCGCCGTCGCCCTCCAGCACGGTGATCACGTCCTGCCCCATCTCGATCAGCGAGCGGAAGTGCCGCTCGCGGCTGCGCAGCGCCTCCTCGCCCTCGCGCCGCGCGGTGACGTCGCGGGCGTTGTAGACGATCCCGCCCACCGACGGGTCGTGGAGGAGGTTGCGCGCCGACACCTCCACCACCTGCCAGGCGCCCTCGCGGTGGCGGAGCCGGAGCTCCATGGAGGCGGCGGCGCTGGGCGCCGCCAGGAGGCGGCCGAACCGCTCGCGGACCGCCCCGGCGTCGTCGGGGTGGAGGAGGTCGAAGACGGACATCCGGGCCCACTCGCGCGGCGTGTACCCGGTGACGCGCTCCACGGCGGGCGAGGCGTAGCGCAGCGATCCGTCGGCGTTCCCCACGGCGACGATCTCGGCGGCGGTCTCGATCAGGGCGCGGAAGTAGTCGCCGCTGCGGCGGAGGGCGGCCTCGGCGCGCTTGCGCTCGGTGACGTCGCTGATCAGCCCCTCCAGCCGCGCGGGGGCGCCGGGGAGGCGGACGGGGACGCCGTGCTCCTCCACCCAGCGCTCGTGGCCGGCGCGGGTGACGAGCCGGTACTCCACCGCGAACGGGCGGTCGGCGGCCACCGCCTCGGCGACGGCGGCGCGCACCCGGGCGCGGTCGTCGGGGTGGATCAGCCGCACGAAGGGGAGGGTGGCGTTGCCGATCAGGTCCTCGGGGTCCCACCCGGTGAGGCGACGGCATCCCTCGCTCAGCACCTCCATGGTCCAGAGCTCGTCGTGGAGGCAGCGGTACGCCACGCCGGGGAGGTTGCGGAGGAGGGTGGCGTGGGCGCGGTGGCTCTCGCGCATGGCCTGCTCGCCGCGGCGCCGCGCCACGGCGTGGCGAAGGGCCCGCTCCAGCCGCGCCGCCGTCAGCTCGTCGGCGGCCAGCACCTCGGCGGCGCCGGCGTGGAGCGCTTCGGCCTCGGCCGCGGGGTCGCCGCCGGGGGAGAGGAGGAGGAGCGGGACGCGGCACCCGGCCTCGCCCGCGGCGCGCGCCAGCGCCGCGCCCTCGCCTTCCGCCGTCCGCCAGGGGGCGACCGCGGCGTCGCAGCCGTCGTCCAGGGCGGACGACAGGTCGGCCGCCTCCTCCACCGCGACGCCCGGGAGCGCGGCCAGGAGCTCGCGCGCGTGGGCGGCGTCCGCGCCCCCCACCACCCGCACGCGCAGCGCGTCCCCGCTCACCGGGGCGCTCTCCGCGCGCGACGGAGAGCGCCGGGGCGCGGAGCGCGCGACGCGGGGACGGCGCGGGACTGCGGGTGCGGCACGCTCACCTTCGGGGCCGTGGGGGATGAATGGAGGCACGAGAACGCGCGGTTTGGGACGCGAAACTACCCGCGCTCGCGGGATGGCGCAACCGGTGCCGTCCGGTGTTCACTTTGCCGCGCCGCGCTCCATCTCCGCCGCGATCTCGCCTCCCAGGAGGATGACGAGCGAAGTGTAGTACATCCACAGGAGAAGGACGATCACGGCGCCCAGCAGCCCGTACGTCTGGCTGAACGAGCCGAACCGCGCCACGTAGAGGCGGAATCCCACGGTCGCCACCACCCAGAGCACGGCGGCGATGGCGGAGGCCCCGAGGAGGACGAGCCGGCACCGGCGCTGGTCGCGGTGGGGGAGAACGTAGTAGATCACCCAGAACGCCGCGACGACCAGGGCGAAGGCCAGCGGCCACTGCGCCACGCTCCACACCGCCTCGCCGAAGGCGCCGAGCCCCAGCGCCCGGGCGATGGCGGGGCCGGCCAGGATCGCGGCGCTCCCGGCGGTGAAGAGCACGCCCACGGCGGCCAGCGTCCCCAGCGTCACCAGCTTCTTGCGCACGAAGCCGCGCTTCTCGCGGACGTCGAACGCCAGGTTCAGCGTGTCCTCCAGCGCGCCGAAGACGGCGGAGCCGGACCAGAGCGCCAGGAGCAGGCCCACCGAGAACGGGCCCGGGTGCTCGGTGCGCACCACGTCGTCCACGAAGCCGCTCACCAGCCCCGCCGCCTCGGCCGGTAGGTTGGTCCCCAGCTGCGCCGAGAGCCAGTCGGCCGTGCGGTCGTCGCCGAAGATGCCGGCCAGCCCGAAGGCGGCCATCATCAGCGGCGGGAGGGAGAGGAAGAAGTAGTAGGCCACCTTGGCGGCCTGGTTGGCGATGTCGTCGTCCTGGAACTCGCGCCAGACGCGTTTCCAGATCGGGACCGAGAGCGGCGGGCCGTCGGGGATCGGGTGCGAAGAGGGTGCGGAATCGCGGCTCGGGATCGGGGCGATGCGTGTCGGCGCGTGCGCTCGATCCTCATCTCTCCGATCTCGATCTTTCCGATCGGCATCTCCCCGATCGCCGTCCGCCGGATCGGCGGTGAGGGTGGCGCGGAGGCTCGCTGCTTCGTCCTTTGCCCAGCCGCCGGTCTCGCGCAGGGTCTCGAGGGTGGCGGCGGGGGCGAGGGGCTGCCGCTTCGCGCCGCGCAGGCCGCTGGCCAGGAGGAGGCCGCCGGCGGCGAGGAAGAGGGCGCCGATGAGGGCGGCGGCCAGGGCGTAGCGCTCGCCCAGGAGCGCGCCCAGGCCGGCGACCGCCGCGGCGACCAGCGTCAGCAGGCCGACGACGGAGAGCGCGGCGCCGGCGGCGATCCTTTCGGCGGCGCCGGCGAGGGAGGCGGAGGCGCGGCGGATCTCGGCGCGGGCGAGGGCGATCTCCGCTCGCACCAGGCGCGCGGCGTCGTCGCCCAGGTCGCGGAAGAGCGCGCCGAGGGAGCGCTCCCGCTCGGCGTCTTCCGAGGCGCGCGGGGCGTGGCGGGGCTTGGGCTCCATGCGGTGCGCCGGGCCGGGATGAACGGACGTCGTCGGGCTTCGCGGGGTTGTGCTCGTTTCGTGACGTGGCGAGCAAGTTGGATGCCGGTTGCCTGCAAGCGATTCGCGTAGCAGATTGGGCCCGGGTTTTTCCAACGTTCCGGCCACCGGAGGGTCGGTTGAGGAGGGTTTCGCAGACAGCCGCGGGAATCGTGCTCTACCGCCCGGACGAATCCGGGCGGCGCTACCTGCTGGTGCGCTCGGCGCTCACGCGCCGTCCGATCTGGGAGTTCCCCAAGGGCGGGGTGGAGGAGGGGGAGACCGACGAGATCGCGGCGGAGCGGGAGCTGCGGGAGGAGGCGGGGTTCAAGATCGGCGACTACCGCGTGCTGGAGGGGTTCCGCGACGAGGAGCGCTACGTGTTCACGCAGGGGCGCGGCGAGGCGCGCATCCTGATCGTGAAGCGCGTGGTCTATTTCGTCGCGGAGGCGCACCACGACGAGGTCACCATCTCGCACGAGGCGGAGGACTTCCGCTGGGCCACCTACGAGGAGGCGCTGAAGCTGCTGCGCTTCCCCGGGAAGCGCGCCGTGCTGGAGCGCGCCGAGCTGTTCCTCAATCGCGCGGCGGTGGCGAGCGAAGGTGCGGAAGTCCGTTAGTGCGAAGGTGCGAAGGTGGTGGCGCCCCTGGAAGGACGTGATCCCCTTCTCGGCGATGCCGAGAAGGGGTTTCTCTTGGGGGCCTCGCACCGATGTCGTTCCGAGCGGCGCCGCATGGAGAAACCCAGTTTTCACGGTGAAGCCCGGCGGCGCCCGAGGAATCTATCCGCCCCCGAGGCGAGCCCCGCCTCGCGCCTCCTCGCCCGCCTGCGCACGAGCCCGCGCCGCGCAGCGTGCGCCCACCGCTGTTCCGCGCGGATTCGTGCCGATGGCGAGGGCGTCCGGGGCCATGCCGCCGCGACTGGCTGTTACAGCGGGAGCGCACGCTGCGCGGCGCGGGATCGTGGCGTCGTCGGCTCTGGGGTGGGGGGGCGGGCCTCGCGCGGGCCCCGGCTGGATTCCTCGGGGGCCCGGCAGGATCTGGCGTGGACGCGGCTCCGGCGCATCGGGCCCCGCTCGGAATGACAATCGTGCGCGACGCGGATTAGGGTGCGGTGCATCCTCGCACCCCCGCACCCCCGCACCTCCGCACCTCCCCACCTCCGCACCTCCGCACTCGCCCTAACGCCCCGCTAACGGCGCCCTCGCTTGACCCTGGGGCGCGGGGGGCGGTAGTTTGCGCGGCTCGGTACCGCCGAAAATCCGCGGGGTGAATCGGCCCCGTTTTCAACCGGAGCTCGCGTTCAAGATGTCCGAGGCGCTTCCGCCGCAGTACGATCCCAGGGAGAACGAGGGCCCCCTCTACGCCTGGTGGGAGGAGCAGGGCTTCTTCCACGCCGACCCCGCTTCGGGGAAGCCGGCGTACGTGATCCCCATCCCCCCGCCCAACGTCACGGCCCGCCTGCACATGGGGCACGGCCTGAACAACACCGTGCAGGACGTGCTGGTGCGCTGGCGGCGGATGCAGGGGCACGAGGCGCTCTGGATCCCCGGCTCGGACCACGCGGGGATCGCCACGCAGAACGTGGTGGAGCGCCTTCTCGCGAAGGAGGGGAAGACGCGCGACGACCTGGGGCGCGAGGCGTTCGTGGACCGCGTCTGGGAGTTCGTGCGCGAGACGGGCGGCGAGATCTACGACCAGCTGCGCGCCCTGGGCTCGTCGCTGGACTGGCCGCGCGCGCGCTTCACGCTGGACGAGGGGCTGTCGACGGCGGTGCGCGAGGTGTTCGTGCGGCTGCACGAGAAGGGGCTGGTGTACCGCGGCCACCGCATCATCAACTGGTGCCCGCGCTGCCTCACCGCGCTCTCGGACGAGGAGGCGGAGCCGGAGGAGACCGCCGGGAAGCTGTGGCGCTTCCGCTATCCGTTCGCGGAAGGGGTGGATGCCCCCGGCCTCCCGCGCCTGGCCGGCGGGCGGCCGTACATCGTGATCGCCACCACGCGGCCGGAGACGCTCCTGGGCGACACGGGCGTCGCGGTCAATCCGTCCGACGAGCGGTACCGCGCGGTGGTGGGGAGCGAGATCGACCTCCCGCTCACCGGGCGGCGCATCCCCGTGGTCGCCGACGACTACGCGGACCCGGAGTTCGGCTCGGGGGCGGTGAAGATCACCCCGGCGCACGATCCCAACGACTTCGACGTGGCGGCGCGCACCGGCCTCCCCGCGCTGGACGTGATGACGCCCGACGCCACCATCTCCGACGCGGCGCCGGAGCGCTTCCGGGGGATGGACCGCTTCGAGGCGCGCCGCGAGGTGGTGCGGGCGATGGACGAGCTGGGGCTGCTGGAGAAGGTGGAGGAGCACACGCACGCCGTCCCGCATTGCTACCGCTGCGGGACCATCGTGGAGCCGCGCCTCTCCGACCAGTGGTTCGTGAAGATGAAGCCGCTGGCCGAGCCGGCGCTGGCTGCGTACCACGACGGCCGCGTCCGCTTCCATCCGGAGCGCTTCGGGAAGACGTACGAGCACTGGCTGGAGAACATCCGCGACTGGTGCATCTCGCGCCAGCTGTGGTGGGGCCACCGCATCCCCGTGTGGTACTGCGAGCAGGCCGAGTGCGGCGAGACCATCGTGGCGCGCGAGGATCCCACCGGGTGCCCGAAGTGCGGCGGCGCGGTGCGGCAGGACGCGGACGTGCTGGACACCTGGTTCTCCTCCTGGCTCTGGCCCTTCTCCACCCTCGGCTGGCCGGAGGAGACGGAGGACCTGAAGGCGTTCTATCCCAACGCCACGCTGGTCTCGGGGCAGGACATCCTCTTCTTCTGGATCGCCCGGATGATCATGGCCGGGATCGAGTTCCGGGGCGAGGTGCCCTTCCGCGACGTGTACCTGACCGGGATGGTCCGCGACCACCTGGGGCGGAAGATGTCCAAGTCGCTGGGGAACGGGATCGATCCCCTCGACGTGGTCCAGAAGTTCGGAGCCGACGCGCTCCGCTTCACCGTCGCCACGGGCGCGGGGGCGGGGATGGACCAGTACCTGAACTACCAGGACCTGGAAGTCGCCTTCGGCCCGGGGCGCAACTTCGCCAACAAGCTGTGGAACGCCGGCCGCTTCGCCCTGATGACGCTGGGCGACGCGCCGCGCGTCAGCCTCGATTCGGTCTACGGGACGCTGGAGCTGGCGGACCGCTGGATCCTCTCGCGGCTCTCCAAGGCCACGCGCGAGGTAACCGCGGGGCTGGAGCGCTTCCGCTTCCAGGACGCCGGCCAGCGCGCTTACGACTTCTTCTGGGGGGACCTGGCCGACTGGTACCTGGAGACCGCCAAGCCGCGCCTCTACGGCGACGTGGGCGAGGCCAGCCGCGACGCCGCGCGGGCCACTCTCGTCGCGGTCCTGGACGGGGCGATGCGCCTCCTGCACCCCATCATGCCCTTCATCACCGAGGTGGTCTGGCGCCGCCTCCCGCGCGCCGAGGGCGACCCGCCGTCGCTGATGGTGGCGCCCTGGCCCCAGCCGCGCCCCGAGTGGGAGGACGACGCGGCCGAGGCGGCGTTCGCGGAGATGCGGGAGGTGATCGGCGCCGTGCGCAACCTGCGGCAGGAATATGGCGTGCAGCCCGCCGCGCGGGTGCCGCTGCGCGTGGTCCCGGTGACGGACGCGGTCCGCGACGCGCTGGAGGCGGGGCGGCGCACGCTCCTGGACCTGGCGCGCGTGGACGACCTGGGCTTCGGTGCGGCGGGCGGCGAGGTGGGGGCCAGCGCGGTGCTCCGCTCGGGGACCGAGCTCTTCATCCCCCTGGCCGGGGTGATCGACCTGGAGAAGGAGCGCGCCCGCCTCCGCGCCGAGGCCGGGAAGCTGGACGGGCTGGCGGCGGGGACGGAGAAGAAGCTGTGCAACGAGAGCTTCGTCTCGCGCGCGCCGGCCGAGGTGGTGGAGAAGGAGCGCGAGAAGCTGGCCGGCTACCGCGAGCAGGCCGACAAGCTGCGCGGGAAGCTGGCCGCGCTGGAGGGCGCCGCGTGAGGATGGATGCCGAGCGCTGGATCACGGCGGCGCTGACGCTGGCCGCCGCGGCGGCGTGCGCGCACATCGAGGCGCCCCCGGGCGGCCCCGAGGACAAGGCCGCGCCGCAGCTGATCGCCACGCGCCCGGACACCATGGCCAGGATGGGGTCGTACCAGGGCGACGTCCTCTTCGTCTTCGACGAGGGGCTCTCCGAGGTGGGGATCGACACGCTGGTCACCGTCTCGCCGCGCACGGGCGGGCTGGACGTGGGGAAGTCGGGGGACGAGCTGAGCGTGGGGCTGCGCGGGGGATGGCGCCCCGGGCGCATCTACCAGGTGACGGTGGGGGCGGGGCTGGGGGACCGCTTCGGCAACCGCACCACGGAGCCCATCCGCCTGGTCTTCTCCACCGGCCCCGAGATCCCCGCGACGGCGGTGGGGGGGACGGTGATCGACCGCACCACCAACCAGCCGCTGCGGGGCGCGTGGGTGGAGGCGGTCCTCCGCCCGGACTCGCTGGTCTACGTGACGCGGACGGACAGCGCGGGCGCCTGGCGGCTGACGCAGGTGCCGGCGGGGAGCTACGGCCTCCGCGCGTACACCGACCAGAACCGCAGCCGGCAGCTGGAGGCGTTCGAGGCGCGCGACACGGGGACGGTGACGGTCGCCGCCGGCGACACGGCGGCGCGCGCCGGACGGCTGGCGGTGATCCTCCCCGACACCACGCCGCCGGTGGCCGGGACGGCGCGCGGCCAGGGCGACGTGGTGGAGATCCGCTTCGACGACTTCCTGGACCCCGCGCAGCCGCTCTCGGCCGCGCAGGTGACCATCACGGGGCCGGAGGGCGCGGTGGCCATCACGGAGCTGCGCGTGGGCGCCTTCCCCGGCGCGGAGGGCGACTCGGCGACGGCGGCGGACTCGACCCGCGTCCAGGGCGGGACGCGCCCCGCCCAGCCCGCGCGGCCGGGGCAGCCGGCGAGCCCGGCGCCCGCCGCGCGCGACACCTCGGCCGGACCCCTTCCGGCGCAGTCGATCTTCGCGCGCACGGCGCGGCCGCTGACGCCGGACGCCACCTACCGCGTGTCGGTGCGCGGGGTGCGCAACCTGCTGGGGCTGGTGGGCGGCGGCGACGCCGAGATGAAGGCCGCCCGCCCGGCCCCGCCGCCGGCCGCCCGCGACTCGGTGGCGCCGGCGGACTCGGCGGGCGCGCGGCGCCTCCCGCCGGGAGCGCGCCCCGTGCCGACGCCCACGGAGCCGGCGCCCGGCACGCCGGCGGCTCCTCGCCCCGCGCCGCGGCCGGCCCCGCCCTCGGCGCCGCCGCCGCGGCGGCGCTGAGGCGCCCGACCCGACGTTCACCCAACTCGCTTCCCGAGACGGAAATCAAGGACATGGCCGAAAGCTCGCCGGTCGCCGGACTCCTCGCCGGCAGGAAGGGCCTCATCGTGGGGGTCGCCAACCGCAACTCCATCGCCTGGGCGTGCGCGCAGTCGCTGCGGGCGGCGGGGATGGACCTGGCCTTCACCTACCAGGGCGAGACCATGCGCGACCGCGTGGTCAAGACCACCGCCGAGATGGGCGAGGTCCCCCTCTTCGACCTGGACGTCACCAGCGACGAGCAGATCGCGTCGGTGGTGGAGAGCGTCAGGGAGCTGTGGGGCGGGCGCCTGGACTTCCTGCTGCACTCGGTGGCGTACGCGCCGAGCACGGCGATGTCCGGTGCCTTCATCGAGACCGCGCGCGGCGACTTCTCCACGGCGATGGACATCAGCGCCTACTCGCTGGTGGCGCTCTCCCGCGCCTTCGCGCCGATGATGGAGGACGGCGGGAGCATCGTCACCATGAGCTACTACGGCTCGCAGAAGGCGGTGCCCGGCTACAACGTGATGGGCGTGGCCAAGGCGGCGCTGGAGGCGTCGGTGCGCTACCTGGCGGTGGACCTGGGGCAGCGCGGGGTGCGCGTCAACGCCATCTCCGCCGGCGCGGTGAACACGCTGGCGGCGCGCGGCGTGGCCCACTTCCGTGACCTGATGAAGATCACCGCCGAGCGCTCGCCGCTGAAGCGCACGGTGGAGCCCCGCGAGGTGGGGGACGCCGCGCTCTTCCTGGCCTCGCACCTCTCCGGCGGGATCACGGGCGAGACGATGTACGTGGACGCCGGCTTCAACATCACGGCGGGGTGACGCGGCCGTGGGCGGCGGCGCCAGGCGGGCGGTCTTCCTGGACCGCGACGGCACGCTGATCCACGACCGCCACTACCTGAGCGACCCCGCGGGGGTCGAGCTTCTCCCCGGCGCCGCGCGCGCCGTGGCGAGGCTCGCCTCCACGGGGTTCTTCGTCGTCCTCGCCACCAACCAGTCGGGGATCGGCCGGGGATACTTCACGGAGGCCGACCACCAGGCCGTCCACGCGCGCGTGGAGGAGCTCCTCGCCGCCGGCGGCGCCCGCCTCCACGCATTCTACTACGCTCCCTCCGCCGAGGATTCGGACGATCCCGACGCCGACCGCAAGCCCGGCGCGGGGATGTTCCTCCGCGCCGCCCGCGACCACGGCATCGACCTCGCCCGGTCGATCTGGATCGGCGACCGGCTCCGCGACGTCCTGGCCGCCGAGCGCTTCGGCGGCCGGGCGATCCTGGTGCGGAGCGCGCAGACCGAGGTCGCGGAGGCGGCGGGGCGGGGGATCGGGATCGTGGGATCGCTGGCGGAGGCGGTGGGGGTGGTTCTCGGGGTGGATGCGGGAGACGGGCCCGGGTGACGGCTCGTGGCGGGAGGCGGGAGGTGTACCATGCCGCGGCGGCCCCCTCCTGACCGCTGGGGCGGCCTGTCCTCCCCCGTTCCGGGAGAGGTTGGTGGGCGAAGCCAATCGTGCGCGCCGAAGATCGCCAGACGGTAGAAAAGGCTCCCTCCCAGCGCAGGGGGGGCGGCCGTCGAGCCGCGCCGCACTTCCGGAAGCAGTCCGAGGCGCATCAAACTCAAAACGAAGCGGGAGGCCCCTTCCGAGGCTCCCCGCTCCGTCTTCGTGTCCGTCATCGTGCCGACGGATCCCGATCTTCCGTCCCGATCAGAAGGCGACGGTGCCCTCGAACATGAAGCCGTTGAACTTGCCGCCGCTGCGGATGTCCGTGGGGGCGAAGCCGTCGTACTTCTGCGTCACGTACTCGCCCTTGAGCAGGATGTTGTCGGTGATGTACCACCCCGCGCCCAGCTGCCACCGGTCCGCGCCCACCTCGTCCGTGCTTCCCGCCAGCGGCCCGCTCACCGTGTTGTAGCGGGCGGCGACGTACAGGGGCTCGCCCGGGAGAAGGCGGTAGGTGGCGTCGAGGGCGTACTGGCTCCAGGTGCGCGTCTCCGTCTCGGCGCGCGTCCGGCCCTCGGCCTGCTCGATCACCCCGAAGAGCTCCAGCCCGCGGAACTTCACGAAGGGGTTCACCACCCACGAGGTCAGCTTGTAGCTCATCCCCGGGTTCAGCATCCCCGAGCGGAAGTTGCCGTCCTCCGTGGCCGCCGTGTTCTCCAGCACCCAGTAGTAGCGCGAGCCGGCGCGGTCGCCGCTGTACAGGTTCTGCCCGGGGGCGTGCCGGTTGGTGTAGACGGAGCCGGTCACGCGGGCCCGCAGGTCGCTGGTGATCTGCCGGTCGTAGCCCACCTTCCCCAGGAACGAGGGCGTGCGGCCGTCGGGGTCCGTCACCGAGGGGTGCAGCTGGCCGGCCGTGATCCCGCCCATCGCCAGGAAGCCGCTCTTCCGGACGTACACCTCGGCGCCCGCCTCGGTGGTGAAGGGGTCCATGATCAGGTTGCCGACGAACGGGTTGTAGATGGCGTTGCCGTTGTCGGTGCGGCGGAAGTGCGAGTCGCCGTAGTTCAGCTCCATCTCGCCCACCTTGATCGTCGTGTACTCGAAGATCCTGTGCAGCACCGGGAGGTCGATGGGGGACGCGTCCACCTGGATGTAGCCGTCCTTCACCCACGTCTCCGGGTGGTGGCGCGACGACAGGTAGCTGGTCATGTGCACGCTGATCCCGCGGGCCAGCTGGGCGGTCAGGTACAGGTTGGCCACCGCGTTGTTGAAGCCGGGGCCGATGTCGGCCAGCTGGTTCAGGTCGGTGCCGTTCGACATCTTCGGCTGGGCCGAGGTCTGGTGGTCCAGCGACTGGAACTGCTGCGTGAACGCGGCGCCCAGCATCAGCTTGAAGCCCTCGTACGGGACGCCGTCGTCCTTGGGCGCCTCGAACATGTTCAGCCCGCGCTTGTCGGTGGGGCGGTAGTTCTGGATGCTGATCTGCTGCGCCGTCCCGAAGGTCCGCGCTTCCTCCACCTTGGCCGAGTCGGGCGTCGTGCCCTGGCGCGTGCCGCCGCCGGGGACGTCGCTCTGAGCCGCCACCGGCGCCGCCATGGCCGCGGCCAGGAAGGCCGGGAGCAGCACACGATTCAGGGGTCTCATGATGTCCTCCACGCCTGGAGTTTCCTCTTGGTCCGAAGGCGCGCCGCGCGCCCCCGGTCCCGCTTCGCGGCGGAGGTCTCCGCCGCCCCGGCCATCGTTCAGGGCTTCAGCACCACGTCGAAGCCCACCGTCACCGCGGGGCGCACCTTCATGGTGCCCATCATCAGGCTGGGCGGGCGCATGCCGTACTCGGTCATGTCCAGCTGCCTGCTCCCGCGCACCCGGAGCTGCCCGTTCTCGCTCTGCACCGTGCCGTCGATGCTCACCGGCCGCGTGCTCCCGGCGATGGTCAGCTCGCCGTTGATCCGGGCCGCGCCGGCCGCGTCGCCGCTGGGGGTCACCTGGATGGAGGTGGCGCGGAGGCGGATCTGCGGGTTCTCGGCGGCCTTCAGCGCGTTGCGCATGTGGCTGTTCATGGTCCCGTTGCGGCAGTCCAGCGTGGCCACCGGGATGGTCAGCTCGGCGCCGGGCACCGACCGCAGCTCGCCCACGGCGACGGTGGAGGCCCGGACGGAGCCCGTCACCTGGGTGCTCTCGCAGCGCCAGGACCGCGTCGTGGAGGTCCCGGAGACCCACACCCGGCTCCCCGACTCGAAGGAAAGAGGGGCCGCGGAGGCCGCCAGGAGGGCGGGAACGGCCATCAGCCCGAAGCAGGTTCTCGCGCGCATGGTAGTCGCCTTTCTCGTTGGGGACTTTCCCGGCGGCCCCTGCTGCCTGGCCGTTTCTGCCGGGAGGATCGGCCCGCTGCGCTCGTCCGATCCGACTGCGACCAAGCTAGTCCCCCGCCATCCCCCCATCTGTCATGCGAACGCAGTGGAGCCTGCGGGGAGCATCGTGAGAGCTTCGGTGGGAGTCGGCCTACCCGCGCCCCCCATCCCCATCGAGATTTCCCCGACACCCGCGTCGGACCGGGAGATCGGTGGTGACGGATCGTCATCGGCAGATGGGGGATGATCCGCATCGCATCGCCTGTCATCGCGCGGCGCGGAGATCGTTGGGAGGGTCGTGGATGGATCCGCATCGATGCTCCCGCGTCATCTGTGTGACCACGTGGGGAGCGCGCCGACGCCCTCGCTCGGGCGCGTGAACACGCCCGCTATGACGACGGAAAGCCTCGCCGCACGATTTGGTGAATGGGAGAGATCCGCGCGGGGCGAGGCTTCAACAGCTCGTTGCCTCATCCCGTGGTCGATGGCGACCGGCGGATGCCGATCGTCCGCGCCGAACGAGCCGCGCCGCCGCTCGGGGGGAGCGGCGGCGCTGCGGTCGATGTGCGGCGGGGTGATCCATGGACGGCGGTTGATCTATATCCTGCGTGGAGCGATGTCCTGCGGTGGTTCGGACCTCAGTCGGCGCGGGCGAGGCGGGCGGCGTCGCAGCCTTCGGTGCCGGACTGCAGCGAGAGCACCATCCGGCCGGCGCGGGGGATGGACGACTCCATCCGCACCAGCACGCGCCGCGCGTCGTCCGTCAGGTGCAGGTGGATGACGCCCTCGCCGCGGTAGCGCACGGGGTCCTTCACCCGCATCTCCACGTGCACCGTGCGGAAGCTCCCCGCGGGCACCGTGGTCCGCTCGCGGCCCATCACCCGCACGGTGACGGGGTTGCGGCCGGCCTCGTAGTGCCTCGCCAGGGAGTAGGAGTCGCCGTCCGCCAGGCGCAGCGTGCGCACGTAGTAGATGAACGACAGCTCGTCCAGCGGCGCGTCCGTCGCCATGGCCCCGCCGCTCCCGCCGGCGCCCTCCCAGCGGCCGGCGGCGGCGTCCATCCGCACGCTCTCGTCGCGGCTGGAGATGGGCGAGCGCTCGCGCCTGGCGAAGCGCGTGGACGCCAGCGACGCCGGGTCGAACCACGACCGGGTGCGGTCCTCCACGCCGAAGACCCCCACCCGCCCGCAGAAGTCGAAGCGCAGCAGGTAGGTGGGCCGCCCCCCCACCTCCTCCGCCGCCTCCACCGCCATCGTCCCCGTGCCGATGCGCCCCAGCGCGTTGCTCCCGCGGTACACGCACGCCTCCCCCGGCGCGAACGGTAGGCGCGGCGGCGCGCCCTGCGCCGCCGTCCCCGCCGAGCCCAGGAGGAGCGCCGCCGCCAGCGCGCACGCCGCGCCGCGCGGGCGCCCGGCGAGGGCGGGGATGAGGTCGTCGAATGCCGGCATGGTTCCGTCTCCGCGTGGAAGGTCCGTCGATGGACGGAAGATGCGGGGGCGGGGGCGGACGGTCAGTCGGGTGGATGGCGGGTGCGTGTGGGGCCGGGCTCGGCGGCGGCGTGGGGAGGGACCCGCGCGGAGAGGAGGAATCTCCCGCACGTGATGGGCATTGACGCGTCGGGGGTGCGGCCTCATACTTCATGCGTGAACCAACCGGCTCCGCGCGGGAAACGGGCGCGGAACCTGCAGTCTGATGCAGTTTACAACTCGTTGCCGAAGCGGGACTTAAGTCAGCCCGCGCTTCACCTTCACATGCGGGGGCAGCACATGCAGACCGAGACGCATACCGCGACGGCGGACACCCAGGTCCAGGCTCCGGCCAGCCCGGTGTCGCTGAGCGCGACCGCGGCCACCGAGGTGCGCCGCTACATCGAGGAGCAGGGCGCCGCCGCCACGGCGGGGCTGCGCGTGGGCGTTCTCCCGGGCGGGTGCTCGGGCTTCCAGTACGGCCTCAACATCGAGGACGAGCCCGCCGAGGACGACATGATCCTGGAGTCGCAGGGCGTGCGCCTGTTCGTGGACCCGTTCTCGCTCCAGTACCTGCAGGGCACGGAGATCGACCACGTGTCGACCTTCCAGGGGAGCGGCTTCACCTTCAACAACCCCAACGCCACCGGCGGCTGCGGCTGCGGAAGCTCGTTCACCGCCTGATCCGGGCGCCGGAACGACGGTTCGGCGGGTTGGACGGACAAGGAGGCCCGCGGGAGATTCGCTCTCCCGCGGGCCTCTTCCTTCGTCCCCCGCTCAGCCGGCCGTCATCCCTGCGACTGCCAGGCGATGATGGAGACGAACAGGTCGTTGAAGTCGTTGTCGCTGGAGTCCTCCACCAGCAGGTTGTATCCCTGGCCCACGTTGGCCCCGTTGGAGTTGGGGACGGAGTACGGGATCAGCACCGTCTGCATCACGTCGCTGCTGGCGATGTTGATGGTCAGCGTCAGGCCGGTGCCCGCCACCTGCTGGGAGCCCTGCGCCAGGTAGCCGAACGCGGCGTTCTGCCTGCACGTGTTGTTCAGGTAGGTGGTGCTGGAGTCCTGGAGGGTGACGCAGATGTTGAAGGCGGCCTGCGTCGCCATCGTCCACGCCATGTACCAGCCCTGCGGGATGTTGGGGAGCTGAATGGTCTTCGTCGCCATTGTCGGGTCTCCGGATGATATGGATGTCGGGATGAATGGGTCGTCGCCCCGCGTCAGGCGCCCGACGGGCCGGGGGCGGCCGCCTGGGCGGCGCGCACCTGGGCCGCGCGCCGGCGCAGCACCGGGAGCGCCTGCTCCAGCGGCGTGGGCTCGTACAGCGGGAGCCCGCTCTTGTCGGGATCCAGGGCGATCAGCACGTCGTCGTAGGGGGCGTGCAGCCACAGCGCGACCAGGTAGATGGCCGGCGCCTCCACCATGCGGAGCTCGAAGTCGCTGGCCCCCAGCAGGCTGGACTGCTGCGCCGTCTCCAGGGCGCGGGCGGTTCCGGGCGCCCGCGGTCCACGGTGCACGGCCACCACGCGGGGCGCCGCCTCCTCGGCGGTCACGTCCACCTCGCCCACGGCGCTCCCCTGGTGCACCAGGAGGTGGCGCCACACCCGCGGCGTCTTCTCCGCCATCGTCTCCTCCGCGGCCTCGAGCTCTTCCAGCGTCAGCACGTACACGGGATAGGGCTCGGAGGCGCTCACGTCTCCCCGCTTCACGGGCGGGAGCTGCGGCGCCGCCAGCGGGTTGCTCAGGTGCCGCGCCACGAGGGCGTGCAGCTCCGGGGACGGGGCCCCGGCGGTATGGATGGGCATGCGTTCCCCTTCAGGCGTTGGGCTGGGTGAGGTACGTGTGCGTCCACGTGCCCCCGCCGTTGTACAGGGCGGGAAAATCGCCGAACGCCATCGAGGAGTCGCCGTAGATGGAATCCTGCAGGTACAGCGTGACCGCGGACGGGTCGTCGTCGGGGTAGCTGTAGCCCGACATCGCCAGGAAGTGGGCTCCGCCGCCGTTCCACGCCACGCGCACGCACACCGGCCACCCCATGTTCACCTGCGCCTCCACGTCGGACGCGCCGTAGGTTCCCTGGATCGTCTGGTTGAACGACTTCGTGTAGGTCAGCGAGGTGTTCAGGTACCCGTACACGTCGCAGGGGCCGGGATCACCGCAGCAGTCCAGCCCTCCCGGCAGGCAGCCCGCGGCCGTGCCGCACTGCGTCCACGCGCCGGTCTGGAAGAACACGCCCACCGACGTGCCCACCGCGGCCCAGCACCAGTTGTCCTGCTGCTGGGGCTGCATGAAGTCCGGCAGGATGTGGGTGACGATGGAGAAATCGGCTCCTCCGCCCGCGGCCGCGAGCGGGGTCAGCCGGAGCCCCCCGATGTGGGATGGTTCCATGGCAGCTCCTGTGAGTGGCTCCCGCCCCGCCGCGCGGGCGTCCGCGGGAAAGATGAAGGGGACATTCCATAAACCGCAAAATGCATCGTAATCTGATACGGATATCGTAGCAAGGCTTTCGTCTCGCCGGCCGGTCCGCCCGGCGACGTCGCACCGGTCGCGTCGTGACGGGTCCGGGCGAGACGGCTTTGGAGACGACGGAGCCTGCTGGATCCAGGTCGAAGCCGCGAATGCTCGCCTGGGCCCGATCCACGCGCCGGGGCCAACGAACGGCGGATCGACGGACGAGGCCCGCGGGAGATTCGCTCTCCCGCGGGCCTCGCCGCATCCGCGCATCGTCCGCCGCGCGATCCAGATCCTGCATCTCCGGATCCATGTCCCCATCCCCCCAAATCCGTCATCTGAGGCCGCTCCCGCCGAATTCGTCGCCGCCACGGATGTCCGCGGGCCGAAGGAATCCATGGCATGGGCCGCGAAAAAACCGAGTTTGCCGCACTGCCGGCCATGGATCCTTCGGCCCGCGGGAACCTGCGAGGCATCGGCTTTCGCGTGACCGGTGACCGCAGGGCCGGGAGGATCTAGCCGGAAGTTCCGCATGGAGGAGAGCGGATTACTGCTTGCGGTGTTTCGAGTTAAGCAAAAGATCCGGGTGCGCGGTACTGGGTACAGTCTATCGCCAGCGTACCTCGAGGAGTTGGAAGGCACGCTCCTGCAGCGGAGTGAGGAGCGCGAGTTTGTCGACCGTGTGCTCGCCGATGCGCAGCCGAGCTTTGGCCGCCGTGGCGAGATTTTCCAGAAGGGTCTGGAAACTGTGCACCGGAAGCCCGTCGTCCGTCTTCCGGCTCGCCTTCTTGCGTTTGGCCGCCGGCGAGATCTTGGCTTTCGCGACGACGCTCGCTCGCTGCTCCGCCGCCGCGGGGCGGTCGTGGTCCTGGAAGAGGAGCGGCGCGAGCGAGCGGCGCAGGTGCCACTCGACGTAGTAGGCGAGCATGCAGAGGAAGACGTGCGCACGGACCCGCGGCTCCGTGTGGTGGTGGAGCGGACGCACGTCGAGGTCGGTCTTGGCCGAGCGGAAGGCTCGCTCCACCCGCGAGAGGCTCTTGTAGGCCTCGACCGCCGCCTCGGGCGTCATCTCCTCCTTCGGCACGCTGGTGCGGATGACGTAGATTCCGTCCAGCCTCGCCTCATCCTCGATGCGCTCCGAGTCACGCTCGAAGCTGAAGGCGGTGTCGGTGATCTCGAGGCGGAAGTGCTTGGCCATCTTGAATCGCCCCAGCACTCCGCCGACGCGGATTCCGATCTTCTCCCGCCCCCGCAGCGGATTGCGCTCCCGCTCAACGGCCTTCCTGATCTTCTCCAGCTCCTTCTCGGTGCTGTCGAGCAGCGCCTCGCGCTTGCGAGCCCGCTCTTCTCCCAGCAGCGGGTTGCGGCAGGCGATCAGCCGCTCGCCGGGAAAGGCGGACGAGCGGATCTCGGCCAGGTCGTGCTGATCGAAGAGCGAAAGCTGGAGCACCTCCTCCTCGTACAGCGCCTGGACGGCGGGCGCGCGCAGGGCGGTGATCCAGTCGAAGTCCGCGTCGGGCCGAAGCTCCGCCTCGATGCGCGCGTTGGTGAGCAGCCCGCGGTCGGCCACCCAGATCACGCGCCTCAGACCGAAGCGCTCACGCGCCTTCTCGACCGCCGAGGCGAGCGTCGCCGGGTCGGCCGTGTTGCCGGAGAAGACCTCGACCGCCACCGGGCACCCCTCTGGCGTGGTCAGCAGCCCGAAGACCAGCTGCGTCTTCCCCGGCTTGCCGTCCCGGCTGTAGCCGTGCGCCGCCAGCGGGCAGTGTCGCCCTTCCAGGTAGGTGGAGGTCACGTCGTAGAGCAGGAGCGTTCCCTCGCTCAGGTGCGTCGCGGCGAGCCGGGCCTCGATCGCCGGCTGCCGCTCCAGCAGCCAGTCCAGCGCCCTATAGAGCGAGTCCGGCGACACCGTCTCCAGCCCGAGCGCCTCGGAGAGCGCTGAGAACGCGCTCTCCTCCCCCAGGCCGCGCGCCGTGGCGAGCTTAGAGTCGGGCGAAAGCACCCGCGCCACCACCATCGCGAGCACCCGGTCACGCTCCGGCGAGCGCTTCGTCCCCAGCACCTGGTCGAGCTTCAGCCGGCGAAGCGTGCCCAGCACCGCGGCCACGTGCCCGTACGGAGCCGAGCGTTCGACCTGCACGGCCTCCTCGGGCGAGACCAGCGTCTCGCCCCGCAGCGACCGGCGCAGCGCGTCGATGGCCGCGGGCGGGAGGCAGGACAGGTTGGCGAGGGTACGCTTGCGGATCTTGCCACCCTCGCGCGAGGATTCGCGCAGGAGAACGGCGGACGGCGAGGAGCGGTTGGGGACGATGTCGATGTACATGGGCCCAAGCTAAGCGCCCAAAGTAAACAGAGCAAGGGTCAAGCGCTGCAATTACATGGGTACAAAAGTACACCAAAATATGCGTTGATCCCAGAACTGAACTGAGATCAACGCAATTTTTGCCTGCGGAACTTCCGCTGAGACGGCGGCTGGCGCTGGCGCCGGAACAGCTCTCCACCATGCTGGACCTGGCCTCGCGGGCGACGCACGCCGTCCCGCTCAAGCCCCTCCTCACCCAGGCCGAGCAGACGTTCGAAGCCGACCCCGCCGCGCGCGAGACCGTGCGCCCGGCGCTGGAGCGGCTCCACGCGCTCCTGTCCCGGACGTACGGCAGCGACAGCCGCGAGCTGGCCGAACGCATCGAGGAGACGCTGGCCGGCCGGGACGCGCTGATGCTGGACGCCGAGCCGTGGGCCGAGCGCGTCATCGCCGAGGTGCGGGCGATGGACGAGCCCGAGCGCGCCCGCTGGATCGCCCTCCTCCGCCACCTGCGCGACGCCGCCAGCGCGAAGGCGTCGGCCAAGTGGCTCAAGGAGGCGCGCCGCCGGGTCGGCGAGGTGGGCGCGGACGGGTTCCGCGGGCGCGCGCTCGCCTGGGCGGCCGCGGTGCGCGAGGGCGCCGACACCCCCGTCTCCCCGCGCAACGGCGACCTGCTGCGGGGGATCGTCTGGTGCGTGGCCGACGGCGGCGGGGAGGACGCGGCGCGCGCCCTGGGCGAGCTGGCCCTGGTCGCGTCGCGGAAGATCCCCCTGGTGGGCGTGCGGTCGCTCAAGGCGCTGAACGCCTGCGTGGCCGCGCTGGGCGAGATGGCCGGCGCCGAGCCCATGGCGCAGCTCTCCCGCCTCCGCGCGCGGGTGAAGTACGCGCAGGCGCGGGGGACCATCACCGCCGCCCTCCGCGCCGCCGCCGAACGGCGCGGGGTGGGGATGGACGAGCTGGAGGAGATGGTGGTCCCCACCTTCGGGATGGACGACCCCGGCGTCCTCCGCGAGGAGATCGGCGGCTGCACCGCCGAGGTGCGCGTGGTGGGCACCGCCGAGGTCGAGACCACCTGGCTCCGCGCCGACGGGAAGCGGCAGAAGTCCCCGCCCGCCGGGGTCCGCGAGGCGCACGCCGAGGAGCTCAGGGAGCTGAAGAAGACGGCGGGGGAGATGGAGAAGATGCTCCTCGCGCAGCGCGACCGCATCGAGAGGCTGCCCATGGCGGGGCGCGTCCTCCCGCTGGACGCCTGGCGCGAGCGCTACCTGGACCACCCGCTCCTGGCCCCGCTCTCCCGGCGGCTGATCTGGCGCTTCGAGAGGGGCGCGCGCGTGGACGCCGGCGCCTGGCGGGAGGGCCGCCTGGTGGACGCGGACGACGCGCCGCTGGAGGGGCTGGCGGGGGGCACCCTCGTCTCCCTCTGGCACCCCATCGCCGCCACGGTGGACGAGGTGCGCGGGTGGCGCGGCTGGCTGGAGCGCCACGGCGTGACCCAGCCGTTCAAGCAGGCGCACCGCGAGGTGTACCTCCTCACCGACGCCGAGCGGCGCACCGGCACCTACTCCAACCGCTTCGCCGCCCACGTCCTCCGCCAGCACCAGTTCGCCGCGCTGGCCAAGGGGCGCGGGTGGCAGTACCAGCTCCTGGGGGCCTTCGACAACTACAGCATCCCCACCCTGCGCCTCCCCTCCCACGGGCTGCGGGTGGAGTACCTGGTGGAGCCCATCGTCCGCGACCAGGATCTCGAGGGCTCGGGGGTGTCGCGCTACATCAGCACCGACCAGGTGCGCTTCTTCGCCGAGACGGACCGCCCGCGGCAGCTGGAGCTGCACGAGGTGCCGCCGCTGGTGCTCTCCGAGACGCTGCGCGACGTGGACCTGTTCGTGGGCGTGGCCAGCGTGGGCGCCGATCCCGAGTGGGCCGACCGCGGCGCCGCCGGCTCCATGGGCACCTACTGGCATACCTACTCGTTCGGCGAGCTGTCGCAGACGGCCGAGACCCGGCGCGAGGTGCTGGAGCGGCTGGTGCCGCGGCTGAAGATCGCGAAGGTCTGCTCGCTGGAGGGGCGCTTCCTGGTGGTGCGGGGGAGCCTGCGCACCTACAAGATCCACCTGGGGAGCGGCAACATCCGGATGGAGCCCAACGACCAGTACCTGTGCATCGTCCCCGACCGCGGCGGCGCCGCCGCGCGCGGCTCGCGGGAGCTGGTGCTCCCCTTCGAGGGCGATTCCACCCTGAGCGTGATCCTCAGCAAGGCCTTGCTCCTGGCCGACGACACGGCCATCACCGATCCCACCATCACCCGGCAGATCCGGCCGGGAGGCTGACGGCGGCGCGGCGCACCCGGATCCGGCAGATCACGCCGTCCGATCGAAGGACCACACGACGAAACCGCGCCCGGTCGATTCGCCGGGCGCGGTTTGCGTGATGCCGTCGTGGAGCCGCGAAGCTCGCCTGATCCCAGATGCCGCATCGGATGGTGCAATCGATCTCGCCCACCATCGATGTCTCGTGCTCCCCAGGCCGTGCCAACTGCGTCATCGGAGGGATGCGGAGCAGCGGCCGACTTCCGCGCCGACCCTCCTGATGACGTGGTTTGCGATGCCTGAAGGCGCGGATGCAGCCGGCGGACGCGGATTGAGGAGAGGGAGAGCCGAAAGGGGCCTCTCCGGAAAGATCTCGATACTCATCTCCGCCCATGGTTCCACGGCGGGACGGGGGCTTTTCCTCTCCGGATGCGACTGCCTCCTCGGCGTTTCTCTGCACGTTCCGTCCGGGGAGCTGGCATGGCCTCCCCCCCGGCCTACCAGTCCGCCGGCTTGTAGTCCTTCAGGAACCTGCCCCAGACGTGCCGGCCGGTGTTGATGCCGTCGATGATGGGGTCCACGATGCGCGCGGCACCGTCCACGATGTCGAGCGGCGGATGGAAGCCGTGCTCCTCGCGCTTGCGCGCCGCGATCTCCGCCGGGTCCTCGTCCGTCACCCACCCGGTGTCCACGCTGTTCATGTGGATGCCGTCCGCGTGGTAGTCGGCGGCCGAGGTGCGCGTCATCATGTTCAGCGCGGCCTTGGCCATGTTGGTGTGCGGGTGGCGGGTGGTCTTGAAGCGGCGGTAGAACTGCCCCTCCACCGCCGAGACGTTGACGATGTGCTTGTCGCGCCCGGGCGTGCGCAGCATCAGCGGCTTCAGGCGCGCGTTGAGGACGAAGGGCGCCACCGCGTTCACCAGCTGCACCTCCAGCAGCTCCACCGACGGCACCTCGGCCAGCTTCAGCCGCCACGAGTTGCGCCCGCGCAGGTCCACCTGCTGCAGGTCCTGGTCGAGCCTGCCCACCGGGAAGAGCGCCGCCTGCGCCACCTCCTCGTCCAGCAGCCGCAGCTGCGACAGCTCCGCGGCGTGCGTGAGGCCCGGGAGCTCCGACGCCTGCCGGCCGGTCGCCACCCCCGTTCCGCCGGCGCCGCCTGCCTCGGGAAGCATGTGGTAGCCGCGCAGCCCCTCGTAGCCGCCCAGCAGCCGGCGCACGGGCTCGGGAAGGTGGTGCGCCGGCGCGGTCTCGCCCTCCATCATGTGCGCGTAGAACTCGGGCGGGCGGCGCACGGTCTGGCAGGCGTTGTTGATGATGAAGTCCAGCCGGTCACGCGTTTCCAGCAGCTCGCGGCAGAACGCCTCCACGCTGGGCGTGTGGCGCAGGTCCAGCCCGAAGATCTCCAGGCGGTGCCCCCACTCCGCGAAGTCGGGCTCCCGCGCGTAGCGCGCGGCCGAGTCGCGCGGGAAGCGCGTGGTCACGATCAGGTGCGCGCCCGCGCGCAGCAGCTTGATGCCGGCCTGGTAGCCGATCTTCACCCGCCCGCCGGTGAGCAGCGCCACGCGCCCGCGCAGGTCGGCCGTCTCGCCGCGCTTGCGGAAGTTCAGCTCGGCGCACTCGGGGCAGAGCTGGTCGTAGAAGTGGTGGAGCGCCGTGTAGTCGCGCTTGCAGACGTAGCAGTTCTGCGGCCCCAGCGCCTCGCCCGCCTCCCCATCGTCGACCGCGTCTTCCGGCTCGAAACCCACCGGCGCGAACAGGTGCGGCGTGTTGAACACCGGCTCCTCCCGCATCCTGCGGATCCCGGTGGCGGCCAGCACCCGGTCGCCGCGCTGCGCCCGGGCCGCCTTCCGCTCGCGCTTGGTCTCCTTCAGCAGCCGGCGGCGGTCCAGCGCGTCGGGGCGAGAGACGCGGCCGGCGGCCTGCAGCAGGCGCAGCCGCTCGTCGGCCCCGAGCCTGCCCAGCAGCGCCCGGTCGTCGGCGATCTGCTCCAGCAGGTCGGCCGCGGCGCGCGCGCGCTCCACCAGCGCGGCGGGTTCGGCTTCGAGGGATGGGGAAGCGTTCACGGAGTGGCTCTGCATCTGTGCCCGGGGTCGATTCGTCCCCATCCGCGTGCGGCGGGGATTCGAAAGAAGAAGCCGGCCTCCGCGATCAGGAAGGTCGGCTGATGATTCGGATCTGTCTTCGACGGCCGGGAGATCCGGCACCGAAGCCCTTCTCGTACACCAGAGTCCGGAGGACGTGCGCCGCGACTCCCATCCCGCGCACGGCCGTCCGCCTCCGCCCATGCGCGGGAACTGGACGCCGACCCGCGCGGCCGGTCGGGGTTCGTCCAGTTCCCGGCCGGAATCCGCGGAGCAGGCGCCGGGGGGGGCAGTCGCATCAGGAGAGAGAAAAGCCCGCGTCCCTCCGTGGAACCATAGGCGGAGATGAGTATCGAAGTTTTTTCGGAGAGACACCTTTCGGCCCTCCCTCTCCGCGATCGCCATCCACCCGCCGCGTCCGCGCCTCGAAGCATCGCAAACCACGTCATCCGGGGATCGGCGCGGAAGCCGCCCCATGCTCCACATCCCCCCGATGACGCAGTCTGCACAGCCCGGGCGAGCACGAGACGTCGATCATGGGCGAGGTCGACTGCACAATCCGACGCGACCCCTGGTATCCCACCACCGAAACGAGACGAGCCCGCCCCCGGAGCAGCCATGGGAGCGGGCTCGTTCGGCTCTCGCGAGCCGCGTCGCCGCGGCCTACTGCACCGCGTTGATCATGTCGAACATGGGGAGGTACATGGCGACCACGATGCCGCCGATGACGATGCCCATCACCACGATCATGATCGGCTCCAGGATGGACGTCAACGCGGAGACGGCCGCGTCCACCTCGTCGTCGTAGAAGTCGGCGATCTTGCTGAGCATCTCGTCCAGGCCGCCGGTCTGCTCGCCCACGTTGATCATCTGCACCACCATGGGCGGGAAGACGCCCGACTCCTTGAGCGGCTCCGAGATGGTGGCGCCCTGGGCGATGCTGGCGCGCGACTTCATCACCGCGTCGTGCACCACGCGGTTGCCCGCGGTGCGCGCCGTGATCTGCAGCCCGTCCAGGATGGACACGCCCGAGGAGACCAGCGTCCCCAGCGTGCGGGTGAAGCGCGACACCGCCGACTTGCGCACCAGGTTCCCCAGCACCGGCATCCGCAGCATCAGCTTGTCGATCTGCAGCTGCCCCGAGTCGGTCTTGTAGTACTGGCGGATGCCGAAGATGAAGGCGACGAAGGCCAGGATCACCAGCCAGATGTAGCTCTGCAGGAAGTTGCTGAGCGCCAGCACCACCCGCGTGGGCGCCGGCAGCGCCAGCCCCGCGCCCTCGAACATCTGCGCGAACACCGGCACCACCTTCCACAGGAGGACGGTGGTACAGGCGATGACCACGAAGAGCATCACCGCCGGGTACGTCATGGCGCCCTTGATCTTGCGGACCAGGGCGTCGTTCTTTTCCAGGAAGGTGGCCAGGCGCAGCAGGATGGTGTCCAGGATGCCGCCCGCCTCGCCCGCCGCCACCATGTTGACGTACAGGTCGGTGAAGATCTTGGGGTGCTTGCGCATGGAGTCGGCCAGCGTCTGGCCGGCCTGGATGTCCTGCAGCACCTGCTGGATGATCTTGCGGAAGTTCTTGTTCTCCGTCTGCTCGGCCAGGATCGTCAGGCTCTGCACCAGCGGCAGGCCGGAGTTGATCATGGTGGCGAACTGGCGCGTGAAGATCACGACCTCGCGGGTCTTGATCCCCGTGCCGAACTGGATGTTGATGTCCTTCGCCTTGCTGTTGACCGAGATCGGCCGCAGGCGCTGGCGGACCAGGTACCCCACCACCTCGTCGCGCGTGGGGAGCTCGATCTCGCCGTTCAGGATCTCGCCGGTGTTGGCGCGGGCGCTGTACGTGAACGTCGGCATGGGTCTTTACCCCAGGGGACAGGGGACAGGGCACAGGGGACAGCCTGCCGTCGGGGCGGTCACCCTCTCTCTACTTCGCGCCGGGAGCGCGGGCGATCTCTCTCGCACCTTCGCACCCCCGCACCTTCGCACTTCGTCAGCTCGGGACCGGCTCGCCCACCAGGTGCAGGAACTCGTTGGGGTCGGAGCTGCGCTTCAGGGCCTCCTCCAGCGACACCTCGCGCTGCAGGTAGAGCTCCTTGAGCGAGTCGTTCAGCGTCTGCATCCCGTGCTTCTTCCCGGCCTGCATGATCGAGTAGATCTGGTGGACCTTGTCGTCGCGGATGCAGGCGCGGATGGCCGGGGTGCACACCATGATCTCGGCCGCCATCGCCCGGCCGCGGCCGCGCGCCTTGGGGAGGAGCTGCTGCGTGACCACGCCCTCCAGCACGAAGGCCAGCTGCGCCCGGATCTGCGGCTGCTGGTGCGCGGGGAAGACGTCGATGACGCGGTTGATGGTCTCGGCGCAGCTGTTGGTGTGCAGCGTGGCCAGGCAGAGGTGGCCCGTCTCGGCGATGGTCAGCGCCGCCTGCACCGTCTCCAGGTCGCGCATCTCGCCCACCAGGATCACGTCCGGGTCCTGCCGCAGCGCGTACTTGAGCGCGCGGCTGAAGCTCTGCGTGTCGCTCCCCACCTCCCGCTGGTTCACCATGCACCCCTGGTGGCGGTGGATGAACTCGATGGGGTCCTCGATGGTGAGGATGTGGCCGCGCCGCTCCTTGTTGATCTTGTCGATGATGGCGGCCAGCGTGGTGCTCTTTCCGGAGCCGGTGGGGCCGGTCACCAGGATCAGCCCGCGGGGGCGGTCGGCGAACTTCTGGATCACCGGCGGAAGGCGCAGGTCCTCGAAGGTGAGGATCTTGAACGGGATCTGCCGGATGGCCAGCGCCACGCACCCGCGCTGCCGGTACACGTTGCCGCGGAAGCGCGCCAGGTTCTGGATGCCGAAGGAGAAGTCCAGCTCGTCCTCGGTCTCGAACCGCTTCTTCTGGTTCTCGGTGAGGATGGAGTAGGTCAGCTGCAGCGTGTCCTTGGGCGTCAGGATGTAGTCGGCGCTGCTGTCGGTGATGTTGCCGTCGATGCGCACCTTGGGGCGCTCGCCCGCGGTGATGTGCAGGTCGGACGCGCCGCGCTCGATCATCTCTTCCAGCAGCGCGCGCAGGTTCACGGTGCGCTGGACCTCGCGGGCCGGCTCGGTGGCGATCGTCATTGCCTTCTGGGGTTCCGCTCCCGGCCGGCGGGCCGGGGTTTACGACAGGGGCGCGTCACGGGAAGCGGCCGGCCCGTGCACTCTGCAATCGACGTTGCGGAGTGCACGGCCGGGCACGCGACGGGTTCCGCGCGGCGCCGGGATTTCGGTGGTTTCGGGCCAGGACAGGTCCAAGATGCGTGCCGCGGGGGGAAGTGCCCAGGGCCCGGTGCCCGGTGCCCAGGAAAAGATGGAAGTCCTGGGTCATGGGTCCGAGGGGCCTGTTCCTCGGGGCGCCATTCGCATCGGTGTCTTCCGCCGGCGGGGTGCACAGGAGAAGTGCCCGGGCTCGGCCGCGAATCGGGCCGTTCCTGGGCACTGGGCACTGGGCCCTTTCCCGCTCACCCCGCCGCCGTCTCCTTGATGACCTCTTCCAGCGTGGTGATGCCGCGCCTGGCCTTCACCATCCCGTCCATGCGCAGCGTCAGCATCCCCTCGGCGATGGCCTGGCGCTGCAGGTCGGCGGTGGAGGCGCTCTGCAGGATCATCCGGCGCAGGGTGGGCGACATGGCCATCACCTCGTACAGCCCCTGCCGGCCGCGGTAGCCGCTTCCGCCGCAGTTGTCGCAGCCGCGCCCCTTGTAGAAGGTGGCGCCCCGGTCCTCGTCCGAGAGGCCGGCGGCGTCCAGGTACGCGTCCGGGTACGTCACCTCTTCCTTGCAGTTGCCGCAGATGCGGCGCACCAGGCGCTGCGCGGTGATCAGGTTCACCGCGCTCGCCACGTTGAACGCCTCGATCCCCATGTCGATCATGCGGGTGATGGTCGACGGGGCGTCGTTGGTGTGGAGGGTGGAGAGCACCAGGTGGCCCGTGAGCGCCGCCTTGATGGCGATGGACCCCGTGTCCAGGTCGCGGATCTCGCCGACCATGATGATGTTGGGGTCCTGGCGGAGGAACGCTTTCAGCGCCGCCGCGAAGGTCATCCCGATGTCGGTCCGCACCAGCACCTGGTTGATGCCGTGCAGGTTGTACTCGACCGGGTCCTCCGCGGTCATGATGTTGGTCTCGGGGGTGTTGATCTTGGAGAGCGCGCTGTACAGCGTCGTCGTCTTCCCCGACCCCGTGGGCCCCGTGACCAGCACCATCCCGTACGGGTTCAGGATGGCCTTCATGAAGTCCTGCTCGGCCTTGGGCTCCATCCCGAACTTCTCCAGGTCCAGCGTCAGGTTGCCGCTGTCCAGGATTCGGAGCACGATCTTCTCGCCGAAGATGGTCGGCAGGGTGGAGACGCGGAAGTCGATCACCCGCCGGCCGAAGCGCAGCTTCAGGCGGCCGTCCTGCGGCACCCGCCGCTCGGCGATGTTCAGGTCCGAGAGGATCTTGAAGCGCGAGATCAGCGCCGCCTTCATCTTGGGCGGCGGCCGCATGATCTCCTGCAGCACGCCGTCGATGCGGTAGCGGACGCGGACGTCCTTCTCGTAGCACTCGAAGTGGATGTCGCTGGCCCCGCGGTGCACGGCGTCGGTCAGGATGCCGTTGATCAGCTTGACCACCGGGGCCTCGTCCACCGCGGCCTGCAGCGCGGTGACGCTGACCTCCTCCTCCCGGTCGTCGACCAGCTCCACCTCGTCCTGGTCGAACTGCTTCAGAAGCTCGTTGATCTTGTCGTCGGAAGACTCGTACTCCTTCTCGATGATCTTGCGAAGGGTGAAGTCGCCCGCGATCACCGGCTCGATGTCCAGCCGGGTGATGAACTTCAGGTCGTCGATGACCCCCAGGTCGGTGGGGTTGGACATCGCCACCGTCAGCGTCCGGCCCACCCGGCGCAGCGGGAGCACCAGGTGCTTCACGGCGATGTCGGCGGGGATCAGCTTGAGGATGCGCGGGTCCAGCTTGACGCGCTCCAGGTCCACGGCGGGGACGCGGTGCTGCCGCGCCAGCGCGCGCACCAGGTCGGCTTCGCCCAGGAAGCCCAGCTTCACCAGGCAGAAGCCCACGCGGTTGCCGCTGGAGCGCGCTTCGTCCAGCGCCTTCTGCAGCTGCTCGCGGGTGATCAGCTGCTCGTGGACCAGCTGGTCGCCGATGCGGTCAGCGGGAGCGGAGACGGCCATATGCCTCGAGAAAGTACCGGGATCGATCCGCGGCCAGAAAGGCCGGTCGTCGAGATGAGGAGGGTGGCAGGATGCGGTTGATATTCGTTGCAACCACAAGCGGTGTCAAGGGGTAGCGCGCACTTGCGGCCGCAGCCGCGCCAGCATCGCCGGCCCGATCCCCGGGACGCGGTCCAGGTCGTCCACCGCGCGGAACCGTCCGTTCGCCGCCCGCCACTCCACGATCCGCCGCGCCAGCGCCGGCCCCACCCCCGGCAGCGCCTCCAGCTCCTCCGCCGCCGCCGAGTTCAGGTCGACGACGGCGCCGGCCGATGATACGGACGAGCCGCGGATCTCGGATCGCCCGCCCGCCATCCGATCGATCCCCGCGAGCGGTCGCGGCGCGGAGGACGACGACGCGAGCGACGATGACGCGGGAGCGGCGGCGAGCGTTACGTGCGGCGCGATCTCCGCCAGCGCCGCGGGGCCGATCCCCGGGACGGAGTCGAGGTCGGCCAGCGTGCGGAAGCGACCCCGCGCCGCGCGCCACGCCACGATCCGCTCCGCCGTTCCCTCGCCGATCTTCGGCAGGCGGGTGAGGTCGTCGGCGGTGGCGGTGTTGGGGTCGATGCGCTCGCCCTCGGCCAGCGGCGTGTTGCGGCGCTCGGCGCGCTTCACCTCGCTCGCCACCTCCGTCCGCAGCCGCGCCACCGCCGCCGAGTCCGCGCTCGGCGACCCGTTCCACTCCACCGGCTCCGGCCCGCCGAACAGCATCCGTACCCCCACCCCGGCCGCGAGAAGGATCGCCGCCACCCCCAGTGCCAGTCGCTCCTGAGCCGTCGTGCTCATCATTCCGCGCGGAATTGGAAGGTCCGAAAGGCGCGTTCTCCCCGACGGCCGCCAATGTATATTTCGTTCGCTTCGGCAGTCAAGACCCTTATTCCGCGCGGAATTTTATCCACATTCCGCGCGGAACTCATCCACATTCCGCAGGGAACTCATCCACATTCCGCGCGGAACTCATCCACATTCCGCGCGGAATTCGATCCACGGCAAGAGGTCGATAGCCGCCGCGCATCGCGGGTGGGTGAACCCACCCGCTAGAACGACGGGAAGCCCTGCCGGAGCCCATCGCGGGATCGGATTCCGCGCGGCGAGGCTTCGTGCGGCGGATCGATCAGCTGCGCATGTGATCCTCCGTGTGCTCGGATACCGATCTCCATCTACCGACCCTCATCCGCGTCGTCGCTATCGACCTGCCGAACCCAGGGCTCCGAATCGTCCTGCTACTTCCCCTTTGTCTGCGGGATTCCGCGATAGACGACCTCGGCGACCACCTCGCCTACCTGGCCGAGGGTCTCGCGGTCGAGGAGGGGGACGACGTCGTCGACGCTGTGCGAGAAGCGGTTGCCGGGGCCGTACTCGGGATCGGTGATGAGGACGGCGGGGATGCCGGCGGCGCGCAGCATCCGCACGCGCTCGTCCGGCACCGCCGCGACGGTGTCGGCCACGAAGACGGTGTCGAGCTTCATCTGCCCCGCGATCCCCCACACGCGGTCCACCAGCTCCGGCGCCGCCGCCCGCGACCCCGCCTCCCGCGGAAAGCGCGCGCGCCGCTCGCCGACGAGATCGAGGACGATGGCGTACTTCGGCCTGGCGCCGGCGGGGAGGTTGGCGAGGTAGTGGGCGGTGCCGCGATAGAGATCTCCCGCGCCCGGGCCGTAGTCGTCGCCGTCCGCGAAGAGGAGGTCCACGCCGACGGTGGGCGGCTGCTGCGCGAAGATCTCGGAGAGCGCCACCAGGACGGCGGTGGGCGCGGCGCCGTCGTTGGCGCCGGGGACGGGGCGGTCGCGGTCGGCCTCGTCGCGCGCGCCCTCGGCGTAGCGGCGCGTGTCGCGGTGCGCCACCAGGAGGACGCGCTCGGCGGCGTCCGGGCGGAAGCGGGCGACCACGTTGGTGAGCTTGAGCGCCTTGCCGTCCGCCGCCGCGTGGGCGAACTCCTGCGCGAGCACGGTGTCCGCCCGCAGCCCCAGCTGCTCGCGGAGCCACGCCAGCTGCGCCTGGTGCCCCTTGTGCCCCGGGTGCCGCGGCCCGAACGCCAGCTGCTGCGTGAGGAACGACCACGCCAGGTCCGGCGCGAACTCGGGGCGCTCCGCCGGGCGCCCCAGCCCGCCGTCCGAGCAGGCGGAGAGGGCGGCGGAAAGGGCGAGCGCGGCGGCCGGAAGTCTGCGTCTCACGGGCTTAAGGCACGGTTAGGAAGGGAAACGGACGCTTGTACGGGGCGTGCGGCCCGGGTATGTTACCGCGCCCCATTCCGGGGCGGCAAGTCGAGAAAGATCCAGGGTCCATCATGAAGATCCTCACCCGCTACCTCCTGCGGGCGCACATCGGCCCGTTCCTCTTCGCATTCCTGGCGCTCACCGGGGTGGTGCTCATCAACACCCTGGCGCGGCGCCTGGCGGACCTGGCGGGGAAGGGTCTGCCCATGCGGGTGATCCTGGAGTTCTTCGTGCTGGCGCTCCCGGCCACGGTGGCGCTCACCTTTCCCATGGCCGTCCTGGTCTCCATCCTCTACACCTTCTCGCACTTCACCGCCGAGAACGAGATCACGGCCATGAAGGCGAGCGGGCTGGACCTGAAGCGCCTCCTCCTCCCGCTCCTGGGGGTGGCCGGGATCCTGACCGGGGTGATGATCTGGTTCAACGACCGGGTGCTCCCCGAGGCCAACCACCGCTGGAGCCAGCTCTTCGTCGACATCGCCCGCAAGACGCCCACGCTGATCCTGCAGGCGCAGACCATCAACCGCATCTCCCCCTCCACGGGCGGATCGCAGACCTACTACCTGCGCGCCGCGCGGGTGGACCCGGCCACCAACCGGCTCTTCGACGTCTCCATCTACGACGTCAGCAACCCCAGCGTGCTGCGCACCATCTACGCCGACTCGGGCCGCGCCCTCTTCAACGCCTCGCGCACCGACCTGGTGATGCGCCTGTACGACGGCCACATGCGCGAGATCACCATGGACGACCCCGCCACCTTCCGACGGATGGCGTTCAAGGAGCAGGTCTTCGGCATCCCCGGCGTGGGCACCACGCTGCCGAACGGCGAGCGCGGCAACGCCTTCCGCGGCGACCGCGAGATGACGGTGGGGATGCTGCAGGCCCGCATCGACACGCTGCGCAAGGAGCGCAACGACCTGCACGGGCGGATGCGCACCCTGATGGGCGCCGACCTCAACTACGCCCTCTCCGGCGGCACCCGCCCCTTCCAGGCCGACGGCGACACCGCGAAGCCGCCGCCGCTCCCCACCTCCTTCGAGGAGAGCGGCGTCCGCGTCCGCACCCGCCGCACCGCCGACGAGCTGGAGTCGGTGCGGATCCGCTCGGCCGAGCTGGAGCAGCAGGTGCGCGAGTACCAGGTGGAGGTGCACAAGAAGTACTCCATCGCCGTGGCCTCGCTGGTGTTCGTCATCCTGGGGGCCCCGCTGGCGCTCCGCTTCGGGGGCGCGGGGATCGGGATGGTGATCGCCGCCAGCATGATCATCTTCTCCCTCTACTACGTGGGGCTGATCGGCGGCGAGTCGCTGGCGGGGCGGGGGATCGTCACCCCGCTGGTGGCGATGTGGGTGGTCAACGCGCTGATGACGGTGCTGGGATTGATGGGGCTGGCGACGATGGGACGGGAGACGTCCACGGCGCGGAGCGGGATGTTCGACAACCTGCGCGGCTTCTTCGGCCGCGTCTTCCGCCGGGGGGCCCGCGCATGATCCGCCTCCTCTCGCGCTACGTGGTCCGCCAGTTCGTGACCACCTTCATCCTGCTGGTGCTGGGGCTGCCGATGCTGTTCATCATCGGCGACATCACCGACAACATCGACCGCTACATGGAGCAGGGGGTGACGGGGGGGCGGCTGGCGCTCTCCTACGTCTACCAGTTCCCGCTCTTCGTGGTCTACGCCTTCCCCATCGCCGCGCTGGTGGCCACCGTCTTCACCATCGGGGGGATGACGCGCCACCAGGAGATCACGGCGGCCAAGGCGGGCGGGGTGAGCTTCTACCGTCTCTTCCTCCCCATCGCCGCCCTCTCCGTGATCCTCTCGGCGGCCGCGCTGGGGCTGGGCGAGCTGGTGCCCATCACCCTGGCCAAGCGAGCCGTGCTGATGGGCGAGCCGCAGGGCGGGCTGCGCCAGGGCCCGCGCATCAACTTCGCCTACCAGACGGAGCGCGAGGGGGTGCTGACGGCGCGCCGGCTGGAGCCGGAGATCAACGAGATGGCGCAGGTGGTCCTGGAGCGGAACGCCACGGCCAAGCTTCCCGGTCTGCACCGCATGGCGCAGCGCGCCACGTGGACCGCCAGGGGCGGCTGGGTGCTGCACCAGGGCTACGTCCGCGAGCTCTTCAAGGACGGCCGCGAGGTGACCACCAAGTTCGATTCGCTGAAGGTAGCCGGGCTGGTGGAGACGCCGCAGGACCTGCTGGCCGAGCCCAAGGACCCCGAGGCCATGGGCTACAAGGAGATGAGCCGCTTCATCGGCGCCATCGAGCGAAGCGGCGGCGACGCCAACCCGCTGCGCGTGGAGCGGGCGCAGAAGCTGGCGATCCCCATGGCGGTGATGGTGATCGTGCTCTTCGGCGCGCCGCTGGCCACCAGCAGCCAGCGCGGCGGCGCGGCGTTCGGCGTGGGGGTGAGCCTGGGCGTGACCATCATCTACATGCTCCTCTTCCGCGTCGGCAAAGCCGTGGGCAGCAGCGGCGCCGTGGATCCGCTGATCGCCGCCTGGTTCCCCAACGCCCTCTTCCTGGTCGCCGGCCTCATCCTCATGTCGCGCGTCCGGACGTAGCCGGATCCCTTTACTCCGGGCCTCGGGACGATCGCCCGGGCCCCCTCCAATTCCGCGCGGAATCGGCATTTCACCAGGCCGGGCGCCCACCCTTGCGCCCGCGCACCTCGCGCCATAGAGTTGAGGACGCGCTGTACACTGTGTACGCTTGCGTCCTCCCTCATGCCTCATCATTCCAAATACGTGCAGTGGATACGGGTGCTCGACTGGCACGGGATCCAGGAGATGTGGAAGGCCGTCCGCATGGGTGCCACCCCCGGCTGGGAGCCCGGGCGTGCGTTCGAGCACCTGATCCTGCGGGCCTTCGAGCTGGACGGCGCCGTGGTGCGCTGGCCGTACACCGTCAACGTGCACGACCAGCTCGTGGAGCAGATCGACGGTGCGGTGCATGCGGGGGGGCTGTCGTGTCTGGTGGAGGCGAAGGATACGACGCGCCCGGTGAGCTTCGATGCGGTCGGCAAGCTCCGCCAGCAGCTTTCCAGGCGCCCCGCTGGCGTGGTGGGCCTCCTCTTCAGCCGGACGCGCTTCACGGAGCCCGCGGTTACGCTGGCGCGCTACCTGGCGCCGCAGAACGTCATTTTCTGGACCGGGAAAGACCTGACGGCGGCACTGGAGCAGCGTAGCATGCTGGACGCGCTGGAGGAAAAGTATCGCCACCTGGTCGAGTCTGGATCGCCCAAGTACGACCTGCAGAAGGAAGGTGTGTGGTGACGATCTACGTGGTCCTCGAGGATGCGACCGGGGTCCGGCTCCTGGAACGGGTGCTGCCGTCCGCGGGAGATCGTTGCGTGCGGCTTCTGGATGGTGGTGACGCGAGATCGGCGGTCTACGTCCCCCACTCGATCCGGGGCTCGAGAGGCGACTCAGTGGTCCTGCTGCTGAGTTCTCGCAGCGTGGATCCAGACAACATCGACTATCAGCGGGAGAACAAGGAAGAGGTGCTCGCCATTCTGGGCACTCCGCTGCGGACCGAACTGCTCTTTGCGGTGCCGGAGTTGGAGGCCGTACTCTTCCAGGATCCCTCAGTGGTTGAGCGGCTGCTGGGGATCGAGCTGACGGACGAGGACCGTATCGAGGCGCGCTTCATCCCGAAGAGGGTGCTCGCCCGGCTGCTGGAGCGCTCCGGTCGCTTCGCGGATGAAGCGGCGTTGATCGACGCGCTGGACGAGTGGGCGGTGCGGCGGATCGCGGAGCATCCGCTGATTCGCGACCTGGAGGCCCTGATCGCGGATCTGCGGGCGAATCCGGTGTCGGAGGAGATGCTCCTGCGACGCACGGGGTGAGCGGGATCGGGGGATCGATCGTGGCTCGTCCGCGATGAGAACGGCCGGCCGAGATGGTTTCTCGGCCGGCCGTTCTTTTGGCGATGACGCGATCGCGAAGGCTAGCGATCGTCGCTGGAGGCGTCGTCCATGGACGGGGTCGGGGTGTCGCGGACGGCTTCGCGGGCCTGCTGCACTTGGCCGCGGAGGTCGCGGGTGCCGCCGGCCAGCTCGCGGATGTCGGCGCGGTTGCCGGCAACCTCGGCTCGCACCTCCCGCAGCTCCTCGCGGCCGCCGGCCAGGAGCTCGCGGTTCCGGCGGAGCGTCTCGGCGGCCTCGGCCTGGGTCTCGGCGAGCTCGGCCTGGCGCTCGAAGGTGTCGACGTCGTCGCGGGCGCGCAGGTGGTCGGCGGCGGCGATGTCGGGGTGCGGGTGGCCGCCGGCGCCCGCGGCCGTGGGCTGCTCCAGGCGCGCGTCGTGGCTGGCGTCCTCCGCCAGGCGGCGGGCGTTCTCGGCGGTCTGGCGCAGGTCGGCGTCGTCGGGCCGGCGGGTCTGGTCGCTCATGGATCGGTGCTCCCTCTCGCTCGTGTCGCGCGGCGGTGGCGTCCGCGCCGCCGGGGGAGCGGGGGATTGCAATCCGCTCGCCACTCCCGTCCACGCCGTTCGTCCCATCGCCTGAACGCCGGACGTGCGGCGCCGTCAGGATCATGAAGGAAGCGCCCCGAGCCGTTGAGGCTCGGGGCGCTTTTCTCTTGACGATGAGGGGCGATCGGCGGGTTCAGGCCGCGTCCGAATGCGCGTCGGGGTCCTCGGACTTGCGCAGGTCGCGGAGCCAGCGGGGAGGCTCGGCGCGGTGCGAGCGGTAGATGGATTCGATCAGGTCGAGCAGGACCGCGGCCGTGCTCTCGCGCTGGGGCGAGGGGAGGTCGCCCAGCAGCACGGAGAGGGCGGCGGCGGCCGTCTCGCGCGAGGCCTCGGAGGTGTCGCCGGCCGCGCGGCGCAGGTACCAGTTGCGCACCCGCGACAGCGTACGCGCGCGCGGCGACGAATCGCCCTCCACGAACAGCTGGACGGCGCGCGCCGAGAGCCCCACCTCGCGCGCCACGTTGCGGTACGAGGTCTCTTCAGCCGCGTGCCGCAACGCTCCACGGAGCACGGTGACGGGCACGGGGGCGCGAGCGGGGGGTGTCACGCGCCCCTCCAGCCGCTCTCGCGACTAACTTGCCTAAATGCAGAGTGGTTACACTGTATACCTTATGCGCTTCCCCGCAGAGGCACAAGAGGAGGTGCACAGTGAGCACAATCAGCGTCGGGATGGCGAAACCGGGCAAAGAGCACGACGGGGCAATCGGTGCGCAGGTCACCAGGTAAAGTCTCAGCCGTGGCGCCACTCGCCGTGCCCAGCATGCAAATCATTCCCCGCTGAACCACTCCAGCACCTCGTCGCGATAGGGGTTCTCCGGGAGGGGCTCTGGCAACGCAAAATCATCCGGCAGCGGATCGAGCGCATCGAGTTTCTCCCAGAATCCCGCGGGCCAGTCTCGCAACGTCTCCGGTTCCAGGATCACGCGGGATCCCTCCTTCCAAACACGGACCGAGCTGCCTTCGGATCGGCACTCCTCCGGTAGCCGGACCGCCAGGCTTGCCCCGTCCATGAAGTCCGAAGCCGTATACTTGCGAACCATCTTGTCCTCCATGTCGCGCGCGCACGTATCTCCTTCCCGTATCTACGATGTTCGATTCGTTTACTTCCGTCCAGTGCCTCGAGTGCACTTCCGTGGTCAGGTCCGACGGAGAAGCAGGAAGGCAGTATGCAGAGGAACGCGGAAAATCATAGGAGCATCTGTCACCCTCTCTCTGAACACCCGGCCGAAGACGAAGCGCCGCGCCCGCAAGCTGCGGACGCGGCGCTTCCCCGATCGGTCCAGGTGCGACGAACCTCGTCAGGACTTACGCACTCACGTGCTCGGCTACGGCTGCCCGCCGGCCGCGACGGGGTTGGCGGCGGCGCAGCGTTCGGGTGAGCCCTGGCGCGCGTCGGCCAGGAGGCGGGCGATGTCGGCGGGGTCCATCCAGCGGCCGTTCGCCACGACGGCGTGGATCCGGCGGGTGTTGCGGATGTCGGCGAGGGGGTCGGCGTCCAGGAGCACCAGGTCCGCGAGCTTGCCGGCCTCCACCGCGCCCATCGAATCCGCCAGCCCCATGGCGCGGGCCGGGGCGATCGTTGCGGCCTGGAGCGCCTGGAGCGGCGTCATCCCCGCGTCGCGAACCAGCAGGGCGAGCTCGTCGTGCAGGCTGAAGCCGGGCACCAGCAGCGGCGCGCCGATGTCCGTGCCGGCCAGCAGGGCGACGCCGGCGCGGTGCATCTCGCCCGCGTTGCGCACCTCGCCGCGGTACACCTCGCGCCAGTCGATCGAGCTCCGCTCCTGCTTCAGCTGCAGCAGCTGGTCGCGCCACCCCTTCACCGCCGCCGCGGGGACGTAGCAGAGGCCGTCGATCCGCCCGCCGTCGATCCGGGCGATCAGGGTGTCGGGGGGATCCAGGCGGATGGGCCAGGTGACCAGCGTGGGCACCATGGCCGTGCCGCCGGCCGCCAGGCGCCGCCAGAGCGAGTCGCGCGCGGCCTCGGAGGTGCGCAGGGGCGGCCAGATCCCGTGCTCCAGGGTGGCGACGCCCGTCCGGGGAAAGGGCTCGTTCCCGTGCCCCACCACCGGCAGCCCGCGCTCGCGCGCCCGCTCCACCAGCGCCCGGCCGGTGGCGGTGTCCGGCCAGTTGCGCACCTTGATGTGGTCCGCCCCCAGCACCTTCACCGAATCCACCCACCGCACCGCCTCCGCCGGCGAAGCGGGGCCGAACCGCTCGTACAGCGTCCACGGCGTCCCCGCCGCGTCGTTCATCCGCCGGACCGCCGCCAGCCACCTGGGGTTTTCCACCACCGGGCTGGCGACGCGCATCCGCGGCCCCGCCATCTCCCCCGCGGCGATGCTGTCGCGCCACGCCTTCGCCACCGCGAACCGCTCCGCGCCCATGTCGCGGATCCCCGTCACGCCGTGCGCCAGGTACAGGCCGAGCGCCGTGCGTCCGAACATGGTGGCGTGCGAGTGCATGTCCCACAGCCCCGGGACCACGTACCTCCCCGTCCCGTCCACCACGCGCGCGCCCCGGGGCACCCGCGCCCCGGCCGACGGCCCCACGCTCACGATGCGGGCTCCGGACACGAGCACCGTCTGATCGGGTCGCGACGCCCCGCCCGTCACGTCCACCACCGTCACGTGCGTGATGGCCAGCGACGCCGGCGCCGCGGAGGGAGACGGCGCCGCGGTGCACGCGCAGGCCGCGAGCAGGAGCGCGGCGGACCTGCCGGCGCGCGAAAGGATGCGGATCATTTCGGGATCGGGATGGTGGGCGAGCCCACGAGGGCTCGGTATCATAAGGAGGATGGCACCGTTGGATCCCTGCGATCGGGAGAATGTTGCCGTCCGGCGGCGAATCCTCCCAAAGTGCGACGTGCGAGGGGAGCCGTTCCTGGCTGCTCCGCCTCGCACCCTCGCACCCTCGCACCAAGCACTTCCGCACTTCCCTACACGATCGTCGGCGCCATGAAGTAGTCGAACCCCGTCTCGCTGCTCCGCCACGCGCGCACGCGGAAGACGCGTCCCGGCGCGTCCGGCTCCAGCCGCACCCACTGGTCGGCGCCGTGCCAGAAGAAGCGCTGGCCGGTGAGCAGCTCCTCCACCTCCCACGGGTCGTGCCACCCGATCCCCATGTCGGCCAGGGGGAAGTGCAGCATGGTCTCGTGCGCCTGGAAGGGGTCCAGGTTCACCGCCACGAACACCATGCTGGTGCGGTCCGGCGTCATCTTCCCGTAGAACAGGATGTTGTCGCTGTCCGCCGCGTGGAAGCGCAGGTTGTCGTACTCGTGCATCGCCGCGTTCTGGCGGCGGATCTCGTTCAGGCGCGTGATCAGCGGGCGGATGTTGCCGGGGCGGTCCCAGTCCCACGCCTTGATCTCGTACTTCTCGGAATCCAGGTACTCCTCCTTCCCCGGCGCCAGCGGCGTGGCCTCGCACAGCTCGAAGCCGCTGTAGATCCCGTAGACCGACGACAGCGTGGTGGCCAAGATGGCCCGGATCATGTGCGCCGGGCGGCCGCCGCGCTGCAGGAACTCGGGGTTGATGTCCGGCGTGTTGGGGAACAGGTTGCCGCGGAAGTAGTCCTTCATCGGCCCCTGCGTGAGCTCGGTGAAGTACTCCACCAGCTCCGCCTTGAAGTTGCGCCAGGTGAAGTACGTGTAGCTCTGCGTGAACCCCGCCTTGGCCAGCGCGCGCATCATCTTGGGGCGCGTGAACGCCTCCGAGAGGAAGATGACCTCGGGGTGCTCGCGCTGCACCTCGCGGATCATCCACTCCCAGAACTGCACCGGCTTGGTGTGCGGGTTGTCGACGCGGAAGATCTTCACCCCCTGCGCCACCCAGTGCAGGATCACGTCGCGCCACTCCGCCCACTGCGCCTCCCAGTCCTCCCCGTAGAAGTTCAGGGGATAGATGTCCTGGTACTTCTTGGGCGGGTTCTCGGCGTACTGGATGGTGCCGTCCGGGCGGATGAAGAACCACCCCGGGTGCTCCGTGGCGTACGGGTGGTCGGGGCTCACCTGGATGGCGAAGTCCAGCGCCAGCTCCAGCCCGTGCCCGCGCGCCGCCTCCACCAGCGCGCGGAAGTCCTCCAGCGTCCCCAGCTCCGGGTGCACGTCGCGGTGCCCGCCCGCGTCGCTCCCGATGGCGTACGGCGACCCCGGCTGGTCGCGCCCCGCCCCCAGCGTGTTGTTCTTCCCCTTGCGGAACTGGTAGCCGATCGGGTGGATCGGCGGGAAGTACAGCACGTCGAAGCCCATGTCGCGCACGTACGGCAGCTTCTTGATGACGTCGCGGAAGGTGCCGTGGCGGTTGGGATCGTCCGACATCGACCGCGGGAAGAGCTCGTACCAGGCGGCGAAGCGCGCGGCCACGCGGTCCACCTGCACCGGGAGGACGCGGTCGTGCTCCGTGAGGTCGTCGCGGATGGGGAAGGCCTCCATCAGCATCAGCAGCTCGGGATCGAGCGCCGCGGCCACGCGGTCGGCCAGGGTGCGGCCGCCGGCGCCCCCCTCCAGCGCCGCCGCCGCGCCCTCGAAGGTGGACTCGCGCTTCAGGTGCTCCACCTCGCCCGTCTCGTCGCCCAGCATCTCCACCAGGAACCAGCGCATCCGCGTGGCCACCTCCTCCGGCGCCGTCGCCGCCGCGGCCGCCACCAGCTGCGCCCCCTCGAACAGCTCCAGCACCACGTTCTGCCCCGCGTCGTACTTCTTGCGCAGCTCGCTCTGCCAGGTGCCGAAGCGGTCCGTCCACGCCGCCACCGTGAAGAGCCAGCGGCAGTTGCGGTCCACCGTGAAGGCGCCGATCCAGCGGTCGTTGTCCCAGAACGCCATCCGCGACTCGCGCCACTCCTCCTCGTCCTCCGGGCGGTAGCGGACGGCGGCCGCGATGGCGTCGTGCCCCTCCTTGAAGATGTCGGCGCGCACCTCCACCGTGTCGCCCACCTCGCGCTTCACGGCGTAGCGGCCGCAGTCCAGCTCGGGCTCCACGTTCTCGATGACGACCTTGCGGCTGGCGTCGATCTTCTCCGGCATCGGCTCCCCTGGGGTGTGGTTCGCTCGTGGTCTTTTCGCGCGTCCGGCGCGGGCGCAATCGGCGGGCCACCCACCGCCTTCCACGCCGCGATCAACCTATCGTGAACATCCGTCTCCGCGAGGAGCGGCGTATACGAGAGAACGGCGGACGGCTCGGACGGCGGGCGTGGGCGTGTCCCTCCGCTTCGCTCCGGGCCGGGCTGCGCGCGCGGTAGGGCACGATACTACCGTGCCCAACCGCGCCGGGCCGCCGCCGCGCCCAGGCTTCGCGTCGTTTCCGGGGCGATCGCGCGCGCGGCGCCGTCCCGGCCCTCCGGGCGCGCATCCCTCACGCGAAGAGCGGGTGCAGGGAACAGGGGACAGGGAGCAGCCAGCGGAGCCGCGCGAACGAAAAGCGCGAATCGCCAAGGTGTTCCCCTCTCCCGTTATCGGGGGGGGGAAGCGCGATGTGTCCGCGAGGCAGTTTTCGCGGACCATCACGCGAGGGGTGAGGGCGCGTCGGGCACGCACCGAGGCCCATCGCCCACCCCGCCGGCTTTTCCGAGGCGATCGATCTCGTTCTGCCGCGCCGACGGATCCACGGGTGCAGTTTTCCGCGAACGGTCGCGCGAAACGTGGGGACCGCGGCAGCGCGCGACACGGCGGGGCGGGACCCTCCCGGAGCGCCTCGCCCCGGGTCTCGGCCCCACCGACGATCCGCTGTCGCTCCACCAGCCTCCGCCTAATGAGAAAGCCGGCGACTTCCGATTTTCCTGACTTGCGCGACTTCCGCTCCTCGCACATCATCTGTCACACGTTGGACGCCGTCTGTTTCTCCGCGTGTAAGTGGTTGGGATGGAACACGATCCAGCGTCGGCGATCCGCGCGCCCGGAGCGGCGTGGCAGCAGCGGGCGGTGTCCGGATCGGTGTTCCGGGACCTTGAGGCGGCAGGAATCTGTTGATATGCCCGGGTCGTCTCAGAGGGGTGGCGAACATCCGTTGTGTTCCAGAAGGGGGGCTCCCCTTGCGTGTACACTCCGGCCTCTGCTGGCCGGATCTTTGCGCGATCAGTTGTCCGGTTTTAGCCAGGTCTCTGCCCATACGGAAGACTCCGCGAACGGCCGGCAGTTCGGGTCTCATCACCATCGCGAGTCATCATGCATGATCCCGTAGCGCTCCGCCGCATGCTGGAAGGGCTCAGTCCCCGCCTTCGCGTCCGCACGGAGGCCGTGGGGGCGCTCCCCGACGACCTGCGCTCGCTGTTCAGCGAGACGCTGGACGCCATCCAGATGACCATGGAGGAGCTGCGCGTCACCAGCGAGGACCTCCTCCAGCAGCACGAGGCCGGCCTCCGCGTGGAAGCCGAGGACGCGGCCCGCGAGCGCTTCGGCCGCGTCTTCGACGCGCTCCCCCACGCCGTCCTGGTCACCGACGGCGGCGGCGTGGTGCGCGCGGGCAACGCGGCCGCCGGGGCGCTCCTGGGACTGGGCCACGCCGACCTGCGCGGCAAGCCGCTCGCCGTCTTCGTGGACGAGGAGGGCCGCCGCGCCTTCCGCGCCGCCCTGGCCGACCTGCGGGTGCTGACCCGGCCCGAGCGCGTGGAGCTGCGCATGAGGCCCCGCGACCGCCTCCCCATCGAGGTGGAGGCCACCGTGGTCCCCCTGGCCGGCGCACCGTCCGAGCTGGCCTGGACGCTCCGCGACGTCACCGCCCGCGCCGCCGCCAGCACCGCCGAAGGCGACGCCGCGGCGTCGCTCCGCGCCGTGCTGGGCTCGCTCCCGGTCCCGGTCGCCGCCATGGACCTGGACGGCACCGTGCTGGTGTGGAACGAGGCCGCCGCCCGCCTCCTGGGGTGGACCGAGGAAGAGGTGCTGGGCCTTCCCAACCCCGCTGTCGTCCCGGACGAGATGGAGAGCCTCCTGGACGCCGTGCGCGACTCCGGCGCCGAGCCGGTGCGGGCCGAGGCGCAGGGGCAGCGGAAGGGCGGCGGCACCGTCCCGCTCCGCCTCACCCTGTCGCGGATGAAGGGCGCCGCCGGCGAGGTGCTGGGGAGCGTGGCCGTCATGGCCGCCGCCGACGGCGAGGGCGAGACCCTGGCCGGGGGCGCCGCGTCGCAGGGCCGTGCCTGGTCCGCCGCCGAGGCGAAGCGGGTGCTGCTGGGCGGCTCCGGCGAGGCGGCGTTCGCCGAGCGGCTGCGCAACGGGATCGCCGCGGGGCTGCACCTGGGGCGGCTCCGCCCGGGCGACCGGCTGCCGAGCATCCGCGACGCGGCGCTGGCCGCCGCCACCGACCACCGCGTGGTCTCGTCCGCCTACCAGCGCCTCTCGGCCGAGGGGCTGGTGGAGGTCAAGAACCGCCGCGGCGCCTCCGTGGCCTCGCTCCCCGCCAGCGATCCGCCGGAGCTCGCCGAGGCCGCCGAGTGGCTGGCGCGCGCGCTGGCCGAGGCGTTCCCCCTGCAGCTGCGCGTTCCCCAGATCCCGGACCTGGTCCGCCGCTGGACCACCTCGGGCGAGGTGCGCTGCGCCTGCGTGGAGTCCACCGAGGACGACCTGGCCGCGCTCAGCCACGAGCTGGCGCACCACTGGGGGCTCAAGACCTTCCCCGTCCGCGTTCCCGAGGGCGACTCGGCCGGCCGCCGCGCGCTGGCCGAGGCGCTGCGCGGGGTGGACCTGGTGGTGACCACCGCCTTCCACGCCCACGCCGTCCGCGCCGTGGCGGACGCGCTGGGGAAGCCGCTGGTGATCGCCGGGATCAGCCCGGAGGTGGTGGACGCGGTGGAGGCCCGGCTCCGCGCCGGCCCGCTCACCGCCGTGGTGGCCGATCCGGGGTACGGCGAGCGGCTCCGCGCCGTGGAGGGCGGCGAGCGCCTGCGCGTCGTCCTGGCCGGCGACGAGGCGGCGGTGGCGTCGCTGGATCCCAATGAGCCCGTCCTTCTCACGGGGGCCGCGCAGCGCCGGATCGGGCGGCCGCTGCGGATGCTGGTTCCGCCGCTGCACTTCGTGGCGCCGGCCAGCGCCGGGGCCATCGCCCGGGCGCTGGTGAACGCCAACGTGGAGGCGGCGCGCGGGCGCTCCTGACCGAACGGGGTTGACACGTGGTTCGTGGATCGCTATACTTGTTGCTCTGAGAGCGATCTGTGACCAGCGTGCACGAGGACCTGGACGATTGTTTGTCCGGGTCCTTTTCCGTTTGTCCGGTGTTCTCGGCGCCCTGCGCGGAGGGTGAATGAGTCCGCGCGAATCTTCAGGCGGTCGGTGATGCGGGCTTTCCGGGTCTCGAGCGTCGGTCAACACAACAGGAGTCAGGCATGAGCATCACCGGAACGGTGAAGTGGTTCAACGCGGAGAAGGGCTACGGGTTCATCACCCCCGAGGACGGCAGCAAGGACTGCTTCGTCCACCACAGCGCCATCCAGGGCAGCGGCTTCAAGTCGCTCAACGAGGGTGAGCGCGTGGAGTTCCAGGTCGTCCAGGGCCAGAAGGGCCCCGCGGCCGAGAACGTCACCCGCCTCGGCTGAGCCTTCGGGCCGCACGCCGCCCCCGCCGATCCATCGGCGGGGGCGGCTTTTTTGTGCCCATCATCCGCGCGCCCTCGAAGGAGCGGCACGACCCGGAGAGGAATCCCCCCGCCATGGATCCTCACGGAGATGCCGTATCGAAATTTTTTGGGGAAGACACGTTCGGTCCCCTCACTCCTCAGATCCGCATCTTTCCGCCCCGTCCCCATCCTCATCGCCCGAATCAGGGCTGCATGCGCACCCGGAGCATCGTCAACTGCGTCATCAGGGGGATCGGCGCGGGAGCCGGCCCCGCTCCACATCCCCCCGATGACGCCGTTGGCACGGGCTGGGTGAGCAGGATACTCCGCGTCGGGACGATTGGATGGAGATTGCGATCCCCGATGCGACATCCGGTGTGGACGATCGATCCTCATGCGGACGCCCGGAGACGGGAAGAGTATCGATGTGGATGGATCGGTCGACTCATCCAGCCCGTTCGCATCGACCCCGGGACCTGGGTGAGGCGTTGTGATTCCGGGGCGGAGCGATCTACATTGGCCGTTCCTCCGCGGTTCGGCGGCAGATCAAGGGGAGCTCGTGGCGAGATGAGCGAGAAGGCGGCGAGCTGGGCGGAGCGGACGCTGTGGGTGCGCAGCTTCAGCGCGGCGGTGCGGGCGGGGAGCGCGCAGACGGGCGGGCTGCACACGGTGGTGGAGCACGTGCTCCCGCCGGGGCGCATCGCCATGCCGCTGCACCGGCACGAGCGCGAGACGGAGACCACGTACGTGCTGGAGGGCACGCTGAGCGTGCAGCTGGGGAAGCGCGTCTTCCAGGCGGGCGCGGGCTCGTGCATCGTCAAGCCGGCCGGCGTCTTCCACACCTACTGGAACGAGGACGAGCGCCCGGCGCGCTTCCTGGACGTGATCTCGCCCGGCGGGCTGGAGGCGTTCTACGAGGAGATCGCCGCCGCCATCCCCGCCTCGGGCGTGGTGGACGTCGCGCGGGTGCTGGAGATCTCGCGCAAATACGGGATCGAGTTCGACATGGAGAGCCTGGGGGACATCATGGAGAGACACCAGGTGCAGCTCTCCTGACATTCCGTTCCCAGCGGCCTCATTTTCGCATGCAGCGGCGCCGCGCACGCCCTGCGACGCCCCGTCCGCCGCGGGATTCGTCGCTTGCTCTTGGCATCCGCCGGGGCGGCGCATATTTTACCGCCGTGCGGTGCATCCAACGTCCTCTGCAAGCAGGTACGAAATGGCTAGGGAAAAGGGAACGGTCAAGTGGTTCAATCCGGAGAAGGGGTTCGGCTTCATCACGCGTGAGAACGGAGAGAAGGACGTCTTCGTGCATCACAGCGCGATTCAGGGGTCGGGCTTCCGGACGCTGAACGACGGCGAAGCCGTCGAGTTCGACGTCGTGCAGGGCCAGAAGGGCCCGGCGGCGGAGAACGTGGTACGGCTGGATGCACCCGAGGGTGGTGGTGACGCCGGCGGTGGCAGCCGTGGCGGCGGCTACGGTGGTGGCGGCGGCGGTCGTGGCGGCGGTGGTGGCGGCTACGGCGGTGGCGGTGGCGGCGGCGGTCGTGGCGGCGGCTACGGCGGCGGCGGCGACCGTGGCTACGGCGGCGGCGGCGATCGCTGGTAGCACTCCGGCGGCACAACTGAAGAAGGCCCGAGCCATCGGCTCGGGCCTTCTTCATTTTCCCGGGGCCCGAAGGCCCCGAGAATCCGGACTAGAAGTCGTAGCGGCGGGCCGCCCGCTTCCGGTCCTTGTGCCGGCGCCGCTCGGCCGCCTTGGACTTGGCCTTGCGCGCCTCGCTGGGCTTCTCGTAGAAGCGCTTCCGCCGCATGTCCTTGAACATGCCGGAGCGGATCATCCGCCGGCGGAACTGCTTGAGGGCCCAGTCCAGGCGATCGGTCTCGGCAAGCTGAATCTCTACCACAACCATCCTTCCGCAAAGGGAGATACAAAAGACCCGTACGCTCGCGACCAGGGTCTCAAGCCTCTCGGGTGATGCGTCCGTCGGTTCTCTAACCCTAAAAATAGCCGGTCACGCCCCCCTACGTCAACCGCACGACCCGATCCGCATCTCAAGCCCGGGCAAAACGCGCCGCGGGGGAGGCGCTCCATCGCCATCCCCCGCGCCCCGTCCCCATCTCCGGTCGATCGGAATCCCGATTCCGCGCGGAAAATCAGACCTCGCGCCTCCGGCTTCCGATGAAGCGGCGGACGATCGTCCAGGCGAGGAAGAGGAGCCCCAGGACCAGGAGGAGGTGCACGGCCGCGCCCACCACCTTGAAGACGATCTTGAGCACGACCCAGGCGACGATCAGCATCACCCCGATGGTCAGCCATTTCCGCATGCGAATCCCTCCCTGTGACTCGGGGACGACGGTCAGAACGGCATCCCCAGCGTGACGTAGATGATCCCGCGCTCGCCGTACGCGTACGAGATGGTGGCCGAGCGGCTGAGCGCCTCGAAGGTGAGGCCGCCGCCGATGCCGGTGTGCCAGTCCTCGGCCGACTCGCCGTCCACGTAGACGCGCCCCGCGTCCGCCAGCGCGAAGACGCCGACCACGGGGCGGAGGACCAGGAGGTTGACGCGCGCCAGCCGCATCCGCACCTCGGCCGAGCCGGAGACGGCGGCGTCGCCGCGGTAGCGCTGCCACGGGTAGCCGCGCACCGTCCCCGGCCCGCCGATGAAGGGCGCCTCCTGGAAGGGGAAGTCGCCCATGGCCATGGCGCCGCCGGCCCGCAGCGCCAGCACGGGGCCGGAGCTGTCCGCCAGCGACAGGTACGCCGCCGCGTCGCCCGAGACCGTGCCGAAGGTGCCGACGTCGCTCCCGTAGCCGGCCCCCGTGGCGCGCAGGAAGGCGCCGCGGAAGGGGTAGGCGTCGTTGTCGCGGAGGTTGAGGCGCGCGCCGGCCTCGGCGCCGTACTGCGCGAAGCTCTCGTCGCCGCGCTCCACGGGCTCGGCCAGGTCGCCGGCGTCGGGATCGGTCCACTTGGCCACGGGGCCGGCGTAGACGCCGAAGCGGCGGGTGTCGGTGAACCAGTACTGCGCCTGCCCGCGCACCTGCGTCTGGCGGACCTCGAACTCCTCGCTCCCGGGGACGTCGTCCGGCGTGTCGTCGCCGAAGCCGTGGAAGCGCACCACCTCGAAGTCGGAGGCGCGCGCCATCAGCGCCAGCCGCGAGGGGCGGTTGGTGTGGCGGAAGTCGGCCATGGCCTCGGCGCCGTAGCCCCCCTCGAAGGGCGCCCAGAGCGCGCGGACGGAGATCATGCTGGCGTAGGGGAAGCGCCGGAAGCCGTAGCGCGTCCAGGTGGGGCCCACGCCGACCACGGGGCCCACGTTGGGCTGCCAGTTGGCCCACGGGGACAGGAGCGAGGCGGAGCTCCCCCAGTCGCGCGGCGGCGGCGCGTTGCCGATCAGCACGGTGCGCTGGGGAAGCTCCCACGCGCGCTCGTCCACCTTCGCCTCGCGCCCGGGGGCGAACTCGTTGCTCCCGCGGTCGTCGTGGAAGACGGTCCGCCGCCCGCCGGGAGCGCTGGAGTCGTCCAGGTACCGGTCGGCCCCGCCGCCGCCGATCACGCGCACCAGGACCGCGTCCTCGTTCGACGCGCCGCGAACGGTGGTCCGGTCGTCGCCGCCGTGGAGGAAGAGGCGCACCTCGCGCGTCTCGTCGCGGGTGAAGAGGCGGCGGTAGTAGGGCTGCCCGCCCTCGTCGTCGGGGGAGCGGATCACCACGACGACGCCGCCGTCGGGACGCCGCGTCACCTCGGCCTGCTCGTCCTCGTCGGTGGAGTGGATGTCCACCTCCAGGGCGTGCTGCCCGTAGTACCAGCGCGCGAACTCGGGGAGGGCGTCGCGCCGCTCGCGGAGGGCGGCGGACATCTCCGCGCCCACCCGCGAGTGGTACTCGGGCGGGAGGCGGCGGAGGGCGCGCTCGATGACGTCGTCGGTGACGCGGGTGCGGATGAACTGCGCCACGGAGTCCCAGTCGGCGCGGTCGAGCCCGGAGAGGAGGAGGCGGTCCAGCTCGGCGGCGTGGCTGATGAGGCCGAACCGCTGCCTGTACTCCGGGCCGAAGCTGGTGAGCATGGGCGCCACCGAGCGGCCCAGCGACGGGATCAGCCCCTCGTGGTTGGAGAAGGCGTTGTCGCGGTCGCGGGGGATGGGGCGCCACCAGTGCAGCCCGCCGCGGTCGAAGCGCGCCCAGCGCCACTGGTCCCAGTGGCGGTCCCAGTCGCCCACCAGCACGTCCATCAGCCGCGCGGTGAGGAAGGCGGCCTGGTCCACGCGCTCCTCGGCGTCCTCCTCGATCTTCTCGCGGAAGTCCTCGGAGCCCTCCACGTCGTCGGCGCGGGCGAAGGCGGGGGTGTCGTCGTCCCCCTTGGTCGGCCGCTCCTCGAGCTGCCCCAGCCGCCCGGCGAACTGGCGGTACTCGGTGCCCAGGATGGGGTGGTCGGGCATGACGAAGAGGCGCGGCACCACGTGCAGCACGCCGACGGCCTCCAGCAGCGGCGGGACGACCAGGGCGGCGGCGGGGTGCTTGGCGCTCACCAGGTCCTGGGTGACCCGCTGCGGAAGGGTGCCGCGCAGGTCGGGGCCGAAGGAGGGGGTGACGTCCTTGTCGACGGAGCGGAAGGTGTACTCGCGCCCGTTGCGCCCCTTGAGCTGCAGCGACTTGGTGGAGTTGCCGCCGCCCACCCCCTCGACGGTGACGCCGCCGGCGAAGGTGTCGGGGTTCAGGACCGGGACCGCCACGGGGGCGGTCCACAGGTCGCGGTAGTTGCCGCCCAGGAAGAGGCGGTGCAGGGCGCCGGCTTCGTAGCGCTCGCCGGCCGTCACGGTCTGGGTGCGCTGCGCGGCCGCGGGCGCGGCGAGCGCGCACGCGAAGGCCGCCGCCACGACCGGGAGGAGCCGGGCGGCGGCCCGGCGAATCACGCGTTGGATCACTCTCCGACTCCGTCAGTTGGGTCCGGGGACGCGCGCCGGCGGACCGCCGCGCGCCGTCAATCCCGCTGTAACACGGAACAAGCGTGCCGTGCCAGTGGCGGATTGGCAAGGAAGTCGTCGCGCGGGGGGCGGGGGATGGGGGGCGTCGCGACGACGGGAGGCGTGGGCGAAGGGCTTCGGCGCGCGCCCGGCGCACCCTCACCCCTCGCGTGACGGTCCACGGAAACTGCCCCGTGGACACGTCACGCTTTCCCCTCTCCCGACAACGGGAGAGGGGAACACCTTGGCGCTTCGCGCTTTGGATCTGCGCGTCTTCGATCCTGCATCGCGCACCGAGGTCCTGTCGCCGTCTACCCTCTCCCAGAATTGGGAGAGGGCCGTTCGCGCCTCGTGAGCGCCGACACGCCGTGTCGTGCCGAGCGGGGCGCGGACGGGGTGAGGGCCGCCGCGTCGCGCGACGATATCCGTCGCTACGCCTTCCACCCCGCGCCGCTCAGGCGGCGGTCGATGTCGTAGGCGGCGCTGATGAGGGCGAGGTGGGTGAAGGCCTGGGGGAAGTTGCCCAGGTGCTCGCCGCTGGGGCCCAGCTCCTCGGCGAAGAGGCCCAGGTGGTTGCCATAGCCGAGGGTCTTCTCGAAAAGGAGCCGCGCCTGCTGCAGGTCGCCGCCGCGCGACAGGCACTCGGCGTACCAGAAGGAGCAGATGGTGAACGTCCCCTCGCCCTCGTCGAAGCCGTCGGTCTCAGCGTCGTGGACGACGTAGCGGCGCACCAGCGAGTCCTCCACCAGGTCGGCGGCGATGGCCTTCATCGTCGACACCCAGCGCGGGTCGGTGGGGGAGATGAAGCGCATCAGGGGCATCAGGAGCGCGGAGGCGTCCACCTCGCGCGAGCCGGGGGTCTGGACGAAGGCGCGGCGCTGCGGATCCCAGAACTCCTCGAAGACGCTGCGGTACATGGCGTCCCGCTCCTCCGTCCAGCGCGCGAGCGGGGCGGGGAAGGAGCGCTTCTGCGCCAGCCGCAGCGCGCGGTCCACGGCCACCCAGCACATCACCCGCGAGCCGATCAGCGGCTTGAGGCCGCTGCGCACCTCCCAGATGCCGTGGTCGGGCTGACGCCAGTGGGCGCACACCCAGTCCACCAGGCCGGAGAGGCGGTTCCAGAAGTCGTAGCTGATGGGCTGGCCGTACTTGTCGTACAGGTACACGGAGTCCAGCAGGGCGCCGTAGATGTCCATCTGGCACTGCGTCGCCGCGCCGTTGCCGATGCGCACGGGGCGCGAGCCCTCGTATCCCTCCCACTCCGCCAGCTCCTCCTCGCGCACGTCCGACTTCCCGTCGATCCGGTAGAGCGGCTGCAGCGGTCCCACGGGGGAGTCGGGGTCGTGCGGGAGCTCCTCGATCCAGCGCATGAAGGCGGCGGTCTCGTCCGTCATCCCCAGGCGGATCAGCGCGTACAGGGTGAAGGCGGCGTCGCGGATCCAGGTGTAGCGGTAGTCCCAGTTGCGCGTCCCCCCGATGTTCTCGGGGAGCGAGAAGGTGGGCGCGGCCACCAGCGATCCGTGCGGCTGCGACACGAGCAGCTTGAGCACCAGCGCGGAGCGGTGCACCTCGTCCCTCCATCGCCCCGTGTAGCTGGAGCGGCCGATCCACTCCCTCCAGAAGTTCGCGGTCTCCTTGAAGGAGCGGGTGACGCCCCGCGCCGTGGCCCGCCGCCCCTCGATGGTCACCTCGCCCACGTCGACGACGAAGTAGGCGGAGCGGCCGTGCTCCAGCGTGAAATCGGCCGTGGCCTCGCCGTCGGCGATCTCGACCGGGACGCTGGCGGAGAGGCGGAGGCGCACGTCGCCGCTTTCGGGGGTGAAGAGGGCGCCGTCGTGCGTCGCCTCCACGCGGTGCGCGGTGGGGCCGTAGCCGAAGCGCGGGGCGCAGCGGGCGCGGAAGCGCAGGTTCCCGCGCACGGCCTTGACGCGGCGGACCACGCAGCGGACGCGCTCGTCGTCGCCCAGCGGCATGAAGTCCGAGATCTCGGCGACGCCGTGGGGCGAGAGGAAGCGGGTGAGGAGGATGTTGGTCTCGGGAAGGTAGAGCTGCTTGCGGCGCGCGCCGTTCAGCTCGGGCGCGATCTCGAAGATGCCGCCCTTCGTTCGATCCAGCAGCGCGGCGAAGACCGGCGGCGAGTCGAAGCGCGGCGCGCACATGAAGTCAATGGCGCCGTCCAGCGCGACAAGGGCGACCGTGCGCAGGTCGCCGATGATCCCGTGGTCTTCGATGGGCGGTTGGGCGTCGCGCAAGGTGCTGGCTCCGGCTGGACGGATCGATCGGGATCACGATTTCGCGCGGGATGGAGATACGGCGCGCCGGGAGGGTTTTGCAATGCTTGTGCGCGGAGGCGGCGGGGGGGCGATGCGGGATCGGGATCGTGCGCGTCCTCGGGTCCCGTGGGGCCCGCTCTTTGGCGCCTGGCGCGCCTGTCCCTCCCCCGAAAACCCCCGGGGGGAGGGACGGGTGTGGTGTGGCCAGCCGGCTGCGGCGTGGGATCGGGTTCCGCCTGGCAGGAGGAACGGCGGGGTGGGATGTTCTCGATCGTACGTTGCAGATCGGAGGTGGGAGGGTTCCGGCACAGTCCGTGAAAGTCCCGGCGTCCATGGACCAGATCGACAGCAATCGGATTCCGATCGATGACGCGCTTCCGGCGGCGCGGGAGAAGGCGGCGGCGTTCTTCGGCGCGCTGAAGGAGGATGCGCGCGTCGTCGTCTTCTGCCACTTCGATGCGGACGGGCTCTCGGCGGGGGCGCTGTTCGGGCGCGGGCTGTCGCGGATGGGGTTCGGCGACGTGCGCGTGGTGCACTCGGAGCGCGGGGTGTCGGCGTTCAAGGCGCACGCGCGGGGGCGGCTGGCGGCGATGGAGCCGGACGCGCTGGTCGTCACGGACCTCGGCGTGCACGCGGACGGGGTGATCGAAGGCGTGCCGACGCTCTACGTGGACCATCATCGCCCCGAGGGGGAGCCGTCGGATCCGGCCGCGGTGGTGGTGACGGGCTACGGGTGGGAGCCGATCCCGACGTCGGCGTGGATGGCGTACGATCTCCTCTCGCCGCTGGCCTCGATCGAGGACCTGGCGTGGATCGCCGCCGTCGGCACCGTGGGCGACCTGGGGGACAAGGCGCCGTGGGATGGATTGCCGCCGCTGCGGAAGAAGCACGGGAAGGCGCTGCGCGAGGCGGTGTCGCTGATCAACGCCGCGCGCCGCGCCAGCTCCTTCGACGTCGCCACTCCGCTGGGGATGCTGATGGCGGCGGAGGGGCCGGGCGTCTTCCTGGACGGCGCATCGCCGGAGATGGGGCGGCTGCGGGCGTATCGCGAGGAGGTGCAGGCGGAGCTGGCGAAGGCGCGCAAGGCAGGGCCGATCTTCTCGGCGACGGGGCCGTACGCGCTGGTGCCGCTGGATTCGCCCTGCCAGGTGCATCCGCTGATCGCGCAGCAGTGGCGCACGCGGCTGGCGAAGTTCGCGGTGATCGCGGCCAACCGCGGGTATCTGCCGGGGATCGTGGCGTTCAGCTCGCGGACGTCGCGAAAGGACCTGGTGCTCCCGGAGATCCTGCGCGCCATCGACCTGGGATCGCACGAGCACGACGTGGGGCGCGGGCACGACCAGGCGTCCGGAGGCCAGCTTCCCCCCGACCTCTTCAACCGGCTGATGGACGGCCTGGGATTCGACGAGCGCGCGCACGTCTGATTTCGCCGAGGCCGATCGGGTCGTGGGAGAGGCCGGATTTGTCGCGGGGGCTGGCTATAGATCCTTCGGCCTGCGGAGGTTCGTGCCGGCGATGGTTCTGGCGTGACCGGCCTCAGGATGACAAAAGTTGGGGACTGACCGAGGGTGCGGCTTCGGTCGATCCGCATCTTGCGGCTGCACGCCTGATCCGCTGATGCCGATCATCCGGCCGGCGTGTCGATCGTGATCCATCGATCCACATCTCCCGCCCGCGCGGCCGATCGGCCGATCCTGATCGTGCGCCCGCGCGTAGTCGTTGGATCCGTATCTACTGCGGTCCGATCCATCGATCCGGATCTCCCGTCCGCGCGGCCGATCTGCGGTCCCGAATCTCGCGTCGGCAGGGGCGGGGTGTTAGCTTGGCGGCCGATCAGCCGAACCCCTTTCCGAGACGCCCAAGATGGCCGACGCGACCGATCTCCAGCGCACGCCGATCCACGACGAGCACCTGAAGCTGGGGGCCAAGATGGTCCCCTTCGCCGGGTACGAGATGCCGATCCACTACACCCCCGGCATCACGGCCGAGCACCATGCCGTCCGCAACGCCGCCGGCCTCTTCGACGTCTCGCACATGGGCGAGTTCGAGGTTCGGGGCGAGCGCGCGCTGGAGTTCGTGCAGCACGTCACCACCAACGACGTGTCGAAGCTCGAGGTGGGCCAGGCGCAGTACTCCACCCTCCCGAACGACCAGGGGAAGCTGCTGGACGACCTGCTGGTCTACCGCTTTCCCGACCACTACATGCTGGTGGTCAACGGCTCCAACCGGCACAAGGACTTCGCCTGGGTGCGGCAGTTCGCCGACCGGTTCGGGGTGGAGCTGACCGACCGCACGGACGAGATCGCCCTGCTGGCGCTGCAGGGGCCGAAGGCGGAGGCGATCCTGTCCAGGCTGACGGACGCGGACCTGGCCTCCATCCGCTACTACCGCTTCGCCGAGGGCCAGGTGGACGGCGTCCCCGCCACCATCAGCCGCACCGGCTACACGGGCGAGGACGGCTTCGAGCTGTACGTCCCCGCCGAGCACGGCGGCCGGCTGTGGGCGCGGCTCCTGGAAGCCGGCGCGGAGGAGGGGATCCTCCCCGCCGGCCTGGGGTGCCGCGACTCGCTGCGGCTGGAGATGGGGATGGCGCTCTACGGCAACGACCTGGACGAGGAGCGCACGCCGCTGGACGCGGGGCTGGGCTGGGTGGTCAAGCTGGACAAGCCCGAGTTCGTGGGGCGCGACGCCATCCTGCGGCAGAAGTCGGAGGGGGTGCGGATGAAGCTGGTGGGCTTCCGCCTCAAGGAGCGCGGCTTCCCCCGCCACGGCTACCCCGTCCAGTACAACGGCGAGACCGTGGGCGAGGTGACCAGCGGCACCCTGTCGCCCACGCTGGGGGTGGGGATCGGGATGGCGTACGTGCCGGCCGAGGCGGCCAGGCCGGGGACGGAGATCGGGATCGTGATCCGCGACAAGGCCGTGCCGGCCGAGGTGGTGAAGCCGCCGTTCCACACCACGGGAACGGTCAAGCGCTGAGGACGCGCGCGCCCGGGCACCCCGGATCCGGGGTGCCCGAGAAAAAGGTTGTGTATCAGATGTTTGTCCGTACATTCTGGTTCGCGGCCCAAGAAACCGCGACGGGCGGACCGCCGGCCCCGGGGTGCACACCGGAGCCGGACCCGCCTGGAAGCACCCTTAATGAAGCTGGGCCGCACCACACTTTCATGCGAGGTCATCATGGGTTTCTACGGATCCGAGCCGTTCAACACCGCCAAAGCCTACTACGTCTGGACCGGCCTGGGCGAGCCCGGCCACTTCACGGTGATCGTGGAGGGCGACGCGCCCAACTACACCTCCGGCATCCAGCTGGTGCGTGACGGCGAGTTCGTGGGCGGGCTCAAGGTGAACGTGATGGGGTGGACGGGGCCGCTGGGGCCGGGGACGCGGGCCTACACCGTCCAGGGGACCTTCCCCGGCCAGTACGTGCCCAGGATCGTGGTCTCCGGGACCAACAAGACGGTGCTGGTGGACGTGGTGGAGATCCCCCACACCGACGCCGAGAAGCACCTGGTCCAGATCCACGAGGCCACCATCGGGAAGCCGGCCGCCGCGGCCAAGTACTGACGGCGCCGGGCACCACAGGAGCCCCTCCCGGGACACGCGCCCGGGAGGGGCTCCGCCATTCTGGCACGCTCCACCCTCGCACGGGGCCGGTCCCGCTGTTAGCTTGATCGATCCCGCGCCGCGGCACCGTGGCCGGCGCGCACTCGTGGAACGCGGGACTCACCAGAGGATTCCGATCCGTTGGCCGACGTCGTCCTGATCACAACCGAAGACCTGGAGCCGGCCGTCCGCCTGCGCGGCGCGTTCGAGCAGCACGGCATCCGCTCGGAGCTCCTCACCCCCGGCGAGACGGTGGCCGACGCGGTGGGCGAGCCCATCCTGCTGGTGATCACCGGGGGCCTGCGCGAGCGCCGCGCCCGCGGGCTGATCCAGCAGGCGCGCGAGCTGGGCCGCGTCCCCATCATCGGCCTCACCGAGCCCACCGAGCCCTCGGGGCGCGACGTCTGCCGGCAGCTGGGGATCAGCGAGTGCTTCCCCAAGCCCATCGAGGCCGAGGAGGTGGCCATGGTGGGGCGGCGGCTGATCCAGCGCGAGGAGCTGCGCGAGATCACGGGGATCGTGGGCGAGACGGAGGAGATGGAGGGGGTGCTGGAGCGGGTGGTGCAGATCGCCCCCGTCAACTCCACGGTGCTGATCCTGGGCGAGAGCGGGACGGGGAAGGAGCTGGTGGCGCGCGGCCTCCACGCGCTCTCGCCGCGGCGCCACCGGCCGTTCATCGGGGTCAACGTGGCGGCGCTCCCGGAGACGCTGCTGGAGAGCGAGCTCTTCGGGCACGAGAAGGGCGCGTTCACCGGGGCGGCCAGCCTGCGGAAGGGGTTCTTCGAGCTGGCCAACAACGGGACCATCTTCCTGGACGAGATCGGCGAGATGCCGCTCTCCACGCAGACCAAGCTGCTGCGGGTGCTGGAGGAGCGCGAGTTCCGCCGGGTGGGCGGCGAGGACGTGCTGCGGGTGGACGTAAGGGTGCTGGCGGCCACCAACCGCGACCCGCGCTCGCAGGTGGCGGCGGGCGAGTTCCGCCGCGACCTGTACCACCGCCTGAACGTGCTGCGCATCGACCTGCCGGCGCTGCGCGAGCGGCGGGCCGACATCCCGCGGCTGATCGACCAGTTCATCCGCGAGTTCAGCGCGCAGCACGACCGGCCGTTCATGGGGATTGACCCCGAGGCGGTGCGGCTGCTGGTGGAGTACGAGTGGCCGGGGAACGTGCGCGAGCTGCGCAACCTGGTGGAGAGCATGGTGGTGCTGGCGCCCGGCCGGGTGATCCGCCCCGAGGACATCCCCGCGGAGGTGCGCCTCCACCGCGGCGGCGACCGCGCGCTCCTTCCCGTGCCGGTGATGCGCTCGCAGGTCCCCGCGCGCGGCGGCGACGGCCCGCCGCCGGAGCTGGAGATGATCTTCCGCACGCTCTTCGACCTGCGGATGGACCTGGACGACCTGCGGCGCGAGTTCGAGATCTACCGCCAGCGGAGCCGCGAGACGGTGCTCCCGGGGTACACGCCGGTCCCGCAGTTCGCCTACGTGCAGCCCGCGCCGCCCGAGCCCGATCCCGAGCCACCCCTGGAGCGCGGAGCCATCGTCTTCCGCCCGGGGATGACCATGCAGGACCTGGAGCGCGAGGCCATCGGCGTGGCGCTCCGCGAGGCGCGAGGCAACCGCCGCCGCGCCGCCGAGATGCTGGGGATCGGCGAGCGCACGCTGTATCGGAAGCTCAAGGAGTACCAGATCGAGGTTTGAAGGCGGGTGCGGGGGTGCGGGGGATTCTTCGCATGGGCCGTCTTTCGCGCGAGACCGAGGCCCCGGTGCGGTGCGTGAATGGGCCGATGAGCATGTCCGACGGCTCGGCGCGGGTGTGTTTACGCACCCGGACGGGGCGTCGGCCGCGCGCCGACGGCCGGATGCCGCCGATCCGATGCCGGTGCGTGGCGCGTGGATCACACCGCGATGTCGGGCTGATCGCCATGCGGGGGCCGCCTTTCGCGCGCGAGGGCGGCCCTCGTCGTTGGGGCGCGGCGCGGATCTCGCTCCGGCGGCGGCGAATCGCGCGCGGTTGGCACTTTCGCACTCTCGCACCTTCGCACTTCCCTATGTCGGATCGTCTCTCGCTGTTCGCCATCACCGCTCCCGGCCTCGAGCCGGTCTGCGCGGCCGAGCTGCGCGCGTTGGGGATCGAGGGGGCGGCGGAGCCGGGAGGGGTGGCGTGGGAGGGGACGGCGGACGACCTGTTCACGGCCAACCTCTGGCTGCGCACGGCGAGCCGCGTGGTGGTGCGGGTGGCGTCGTTCCGCGCGCGCACCTTCTTCGAGCTGGAGCGGCACGCCAGGAAGATCGCCTGGGAGCGGTGGGTGGCGAAGGGGCGGCCGGTGCGGCTGCGGGTGACGTCGAAGAAGTCGAAGCTGTACCACGAGGGGGCGATCGCGGAGCGGGTGCTGGGGTGGATCGACGGGCGCGTGGGCGGGATCGGGGCGTCGGAGGCGGAGAAGGGATCGGCGGAGGAGGACGAGGGGGAGACGGGGGATGCGCAGCTCTTCCTCGTCCGCGTGGTGCGCGACGAGGTGACGGTGAGCGCGGATGCGTCCGGCGCGCTCCTCCATCTCCGGGGCTACCGGCAGGCGGTGGCGAAGGCTCCGTTGCGAGAGACGCTGGCGGCGGGGATGCTGCTCGGCGCGGGGTGGCGCGGGAGCACGCCGCTGGTGGATCCCATGTGCGGCTCGGGGACCATCCCCATCGAGGCGGCGCTGATCGCGCGCAACATCGCGCCGGGGCTGGCGCGCGCGTCGGGCGAGCCGCGCGACTACGCCTTCCAGCACTGGCCGGACTTCGACGCGGTGCGCTGGGTGGAGGCGGTGGAGCGCGCCCGCACCGCCGCCGCGCCCTCGGCCTCCGCGCCCATCCTGGGCTCGGACCGCGACGCCGGGGCCATCGAGGCGGCGCGGGCCAACGCGGCGCGCGCCGGCGTCAGCGACGACGCCGCCTTCGAGGTGCGCTCCGTCTCCGCCATCGAGGCGCCGCCGGGGCCGGGGCTGCTGATCGCCAACCCGCCGTACGGCGTCCGCGTGGGCGAGAGCGACGCGCTCCGCAGCCTGTACGCGGCGCTGGGGCGCGTGGCGCGCGAGCGGTGCCCCGGGTGGCGGCTGGCGCTCCTCTCGGCGGACCGGAAGCTGGAGGGGCAGGTGGGGATCGCGTTCGGCGAGGCGTTCCGGACCAGCAACGGCGGCATCCCCGTGCGGCTGGTCGTGGGGACGGTGCCGGGCTGATCACTCCCGCGCGGCGATCGGATCGACCGAAATAACGGAAGCGGGGCGGCGCACGATGATGCGCCGCCCCGCTTCGACGTTCTTCCGGGTTGGGACCGCGGACCGCGTCAGGGGATCCGGATCTCCCCGACGTACACCTCCACCGGGGCCGTGCTGCCCGTCTGGTCGATCTGGTGGAGCACCGTCAGCGGGTAGAGGCCGGCCGGCAGCGGCCGGACGCGCGCGTGGTACGCGAAGTGGCCCACGGCCGCGCCGCACGCGCCCCCCGTGGGGCTGACGCGCACCAGGAGGGTCAGGCTCGTCAGGTCCGCCGGGGCGAAGGCCGTCAGCTCCCCGCTGAATCTCCGGCAGGCGTCCGGGGCGTTGAGCGTGCCGTTCACCTGGAATCCGCCGGCCACCGGGGTCACGACGATCTCCGGATCGGCCGTCGGCAGCCCGATCTGCGGCGCCGCGTCGATCGTCACCCGCGGCTCCACGTCCGAGCCCAGGCCCTCGGCGCAGCCCGCGGCGGCGAGGGAGAGGACGAGCGCGAACAGGATCTTCTTCATCTGCGGTTCGGTCGAGGGTTCGTGGGGATGACGATGGAGATGGCGCCTCAGCGCACGGTGACCTGCGTGGCGCGGCGGTACTGGCCCCGGCCGTTCCCCGAGTACTCGTGCACGAGGGAAAGGTCGTACGTCCCCGGCTCCAGCTCCAGCAGCCGCGCCGTGTACTCGAACCGGCCGATCACGGCGGCGCAGAGCCCCTGCCGCTGCCGCACCTGCACCACCAGCTCCAGCCGCCGCCCGTTCACGCCGAGGGCGTCGGCCGAGAAGTCCTGGCAGGGGTTGCCGGTGCTCACGCGGCCCTCGACGACGACCTCGCCGTCGCCGCCCGTGAAGACGATCTCCGGCTCGGTGACCATCGGGTCCGCCTCGATCTCCCGCGTGCTGAACTCCAGCCGCACGGGATCCGTGTAGCCGTCCATGGAAGCCGGCGTGTCGCACCCGGCGGCGAGGAGCGCGGCGACGGCGAGCGCGATTCGGGTCTTCATCATCGGGGCGGAGGTGCGGAAGTGCGAAGGTGCGAAAGTGATTCGCGTCTCGTGATGTTCGTTCGCGATGGAGAACGTCCCGGCGCGGCGCACCGTGACGGCGCGCGGCAGCACTTTGTCGCGCGCGAACGATCCACCGGCACCCGCACGAAGCCTCGCCGCCCGATCCCCGACACCACGCGGATCGCTGGCCAGGCTTCCCGTTGTTCTAGCGGGTGTGTTCACGCACTCGCGCGGGATCGGACGGCGCACATCCGACTGGGTGATGCACCGCAATCGATGTGGGTGATGCGCTGCAACCGATCCTGCGATGCCCTGCGATCGATCGGGCGATGGTGCAATCGATCGGTGACGCGCTGCGATCGATCGGGTGATGCGCTGCATCGATCTGGCGATGCACTGCGATCGATCGGGTGATGCACTGCGATCGATCGGGTGATGCACTGCGATCGATCGGGTGATGCACCCGCAATCGATCGGGCGATGGTGCAATCGATCGAGCGACGCGCTTCAATCGATCGGGTGATGCACGGGAAGATAATGCAGGGTTACGGAGATGACAGTAGATTGGGGCGACCGTGGATCCAAAGGGGCGGTCATCTCCCAACCGTGTGGATGGAGGGCGAGCCGATGTGCGGGCGATTCGGGCAGACGGCGACCAGCGCGGAGCTGGCCAAGGCGTTCCAGGCGGGATGGGCGTGCGAGGAGCCGCGGCTGCCGCGCTTCAACGTGGCGCCCACCCACGAGGTGCCCGTCCTCCTGCGGCAGGACGGCGAGCGCGTGCTGGACGTCTTCCGCTGGGGGCTGATCCCGTCGTGGGCCAAGGACCCGGCCATCGGCAACAGGATGATCAACGCGCGCGCCGAGACGGTGCTGGAGAAGCCGGCGTTCCGCGCGGCGTTCGCGCGGCGGCGGTGCCTGGTGCCGGCGGGCGGATTCTACGAGTGGAAGAAGGGAAGCACGGCCAGGGGCCCCAAGATCCCCCACTGGATCCACCCGGCCGACGGCGAGCCGCTGGCGCTCGCGGCCCTCTGGGAGATCTGGCGCCCCGCCCCGGACGCGCCGCCGGTGCGCACCTTCACCATCCTCACCACCGAGCCCAGCCCCGACGTCTCCGCGATCCACGACCGCATGCCCGTCATCCTCGCGCGCGGCGACCTGGACGGCTGGCTGGACGCGAAGACCCCCGCCGCCGATCTGGCCGCGCTCCTCCGCCCCGCGCCCGAGGGCACCCTCCGCGCCCACCCCGTTTCCGTCGCCGTCAACCGCCCCGGCTACGACACCCCCGACCTGATCGTCCCGCTGGAGGCCTAGCGCGGCTTCGGTCGGGACGCCACGCCCGGATCGGCGAGACGGCCGCCGCCGCGCGGGTGCGTGAACACACACGCTAAGACGACGGGAAGCCTCGCCATCCATCCCGTGCAATCACGGTGTGGAGTGGCGAGGCTTCGTGCCGACGATCGTTGGCGGCATCCACCGCGTCACCCCGCTGACGACGGCTCGCTCTCGTTCTCCTCGTCGGGGACGAGGCCGGCCCGCATGGGGTCGAGGACGTGGCTGATCTGGTCGGCGCGCTCGGCGCGGCGCTCGGTCTTCGCGTCCAGCACCGTCCATTCGGCGATGCTCCACTCGCTCTCGGGCTCGCCGGACTCGCCCGCTTCGCGGCGGCTGCTCTCGCACACCATCTCCGCCACCGCGCGGCTCCGGCAGACGGCGGCCAGCGAAGGGCACTTCTCGCCCGGAAGCCTCTGGAACACGCACCACACCACGCCCGTCATCCGCATCCCCCGCCGTCCCAGGTTGATCGCGCCGGATCCCGCGTCCAGCCTCGCAAGCTTCCGGCCGGGCGGCGTGTCTCGCGGTGCATCGACCGATCTCCCTCCCTTTTCCTTCCCGGCGCGGTTCCGTAGCTTGGGCGCTCACCCACGATTCGGTTGCCCGACGATTCCGGAACCAGGAAGGACCCGCCATGCGATCGATCTCCCCCCTCCGACGTTTCCGCGCGGCCGCCGCGCTCCCGCTGGCCGCCGCCCTCGCGGGCGCGCCGGCGGAGGCGCAGGAGCGCGTGGCCGCCGACAGCGCCGCGCTGGTGACGGTGCTCGGCCAGGACACGCTGGCGCTGGAGCGCTGGGTGCGCACGCCGACGCGCGTCACGGCCGAGACGGTGGTCCGCGCGCCGAGCACCACGCTCCGCCGCTACGTGATGGAGCTGGCGCCGGACGGCGGCATGCGGCGCTTCGAGGAGCGCATCTTCGACCCCGCGTCGCCGGGCGGCGCGCCGGCGCGCATCGAGGTCTACCAGGCGAACGCCGGGGGCGGCTGGACGCGCACGGTGACGCAGGGCGATTCGGTGCGCGCGACGCCCGTGCAGGCCCCGGAGGCGGCGCTCCCGTTCGTGGACCTGGTGCACTGGCCCTTCGAGGTGGTGACGATGCGCGCCGTGCGCGGCGGGGCGGGGACGCAGCCGCTCCTGGCCGGCGGGCGATCGCTGGACTTCACCGTGGCGCCGGCGGGGGCGGACGGGTGGACGCTCACGCATCCGCTGCGCGGGCCCTCCACGGCGCGGGTGGACGCGCGGGGGCGGCTCCTGTCGCTGGACGCGGCGGGGACCACGCGCAAGGTGGTGGTGACGCGCGTCCCCTGGCTGGAGCTGGAGGGCGCCGCCGCGCGCTGGGCCGCCGCCGACAAGGCCGGGCGCGGCATCGGCGACCTCTCCGGCCGCGGGCGCGAGGAGAGCACCGTGGCGGGCGCCGGCATCGTGGTGGACTACGGCACGCCGATGAAGCGCGGGCGCGACATCTTCGGCAACGTCGTCCGCTGGGGCGAGGTGTGGCGGACGGGCGCCAACCGCGCCACGCACTTCACCACCAGCCGCGCGCTGGTGCTGGGCGATCCCGCGTCCGGCCGCACGCTGGAGGTGCCGGCCGGCGAGTACACCCTCTTCTCCGTCCCCGCCGCGGACGGCGGCGTGCTGATCGTCAACCGCCAGACGGGCCAGAACGGCACCAGCTACGACGCCGCCCGCGACCTGGGCCGCGTCCCCATGCGCCGCGCGGCCGTGGCCCAGCCCGTGGAGCGCTTCACCATCGAGGTCGACCCCGCCGGCGCCTCCGGCGGCGTCCTCCGCATCCTCTGGGACACCACCGAGTTCCAGGTCCCCTTCACCGTCCGCTGACGATCGCCGGATCGCGATCCGCCGGATGACGAACGCCCCGCCGACAGCAGCCGTCGACGGGGCGTTTCGTTGGGAAGATGATGGCGATCGAGATTCACCCATGACCCAGGTCCAGATTCGTTGCCGTTGAGCAGTCATCCCGAGGCACGGCCGAGCGGATCTCGCCCCCGCGCAAGTGACGGCGGGGCCGTAGGATCTAGTCCGCGAAAAGCGAGGCCTGGGCGCGGCAGCGACGAAACCGCCGCGGTCACTGCGCCTAGTCGGCGGCGCGCAACCGATTTCGCTCGCGCCGCGGTCGTTGCGGCCGCGGTCGTATCGCCGCTGCCGCGCCCAGGCCTCTCGCTGGAATGCCAGATTCCACGGGCCTGCCGGCGGTATCGCAGCGGAAAGTTTCGTGCGACCGGCCCTGGAATGACTGCTCAACGGCTTGACGGCAACGGATCACTCAAGCCTGCGGCCTCGCGCGAAAGCCGGCCCGGCAACCTCCACCGGAACGGGGGAGGTGGCGGCCCTCAGGCCGCCGGGGGGGGGGCGCCGCCGCCGCGGACGAGCGATGACGCCCGTCCTCCGCTCCTCACCCCGCCGGCGCGACGACGCCGCGGAGGGTGGCGTGGCGCAGCGTTTCGCCGGGGGACCATTCGAGCGCGGCGACCTCCACCTCCACCGTGGGCTCCACCCAGCGCACCGGCTCGCCGCGCGCGACGGCGTGGGGGAAGGGCGAGCGGTCGCGATGGAGCGGCGTGAGCGCGGCGCGCAGGTCGCGGCGCACGGGCGCGCGCGCCCATCCGGCCACGCGGCCCGCGTACACCGGCCGCCCGTCCGCGCCCGACGCGCACACGAACACCGTCCCCATCCCCGGCGTGTACCCCGCCACGCGAAAGCGGAAGACGCGCCAGCACTTCACCTTCAGCCAGTCGCGGCAGCGCGCGCCCGCGCGGTATCCGCTCCCCACGCGCTTGCTCACGATCCCCTCCAGCCCCGCCCGCCGCGCCTGCGCGAAGAGCATCTCCCCGCTCCCGCGCAGGTGGTCGCACCAGCGCACCATCCCGCGCTGGCAGCGGCCGCGGACGCGCTCCTCCAGCCGCGCCTTTCGCTCCAGCACGCAGGCGTGGGAGAGGTCGCGCCCGTCCAGCCACGGCGCGTCGAAGAGCTGGTAGGCCAGCGGCAGCGCTCCCGGCGCCCGGCGGATGGCCATCGGCAGCGCGCCGAAGTCGGGGCGGCCGTCCGCGGCCAGCGCCACCAGCTCGCCGTCCAGCCACGCATCCCCCGTCTCCAGCGCCTCCACCGCCTCCGCCACCACGCCCAGCCGCGACGTCCAGTCCTCCCCGCCGCGCGTGATCAGCCTCGCCTCGCCGTCCTGCACGCGGCAGAGGAGGCGGAAGCCGTCGTACTTGACCTCGTGGATCCACCCGTCCCCACGGGGCGCCTCGCGGGCGGAGGTCAGCAGCTGCGGCTCGATCCGGCGCGGGAGCATGGAGAAGACGTGGAGCGGGTGTCGATCGGACGCCTGAGTGCATCTCCCTCCCCAATCTGCGTCCTCTGCGCACCCTTGCGAGTGGGAACGCCGTGCTCATTCGCGGACCCCTCCGGAAGCGGGATGGCGCCATGGTCCCATCCCCATGGTGCGTCACGGTTTATCGGCCGGGTGGCTGGCCCGCCTCTTGCTTTTGCGACGCTCAAACGTGGGTGGCCCAAGGAGATAGGAGCCATGGGGATACGGACGTTCCGGGACGGAGACGGGAAGAGCTGGCGGGTGTGGCACGTGACGCCGCAGAGCGACGTGCTGCGGGCGGCCTCGCCGGGGCTGGTGCGGGGGTGGCTGTGCTTCGAGAACGACGGCGACAAGCGCCGGCTGGTGGATCCGCCCGAGGCGTGGATGGACCACACCGACGAACAGCTGGTCTCGCTGCTGGCCGGGGCCTCGCCCGTCAGGAAGCTCGCGACCTGAGCGTCTGGACGGGGGTGGATGGGGATCGAGAGGCGGCGGCGGGCCGGGTTGGGCTCGCCGCCGCTTTTTCGCGTCCATATGGCGGGGCGGGGGCGAGGGCGCGAGATTCGGGATCAGGGAGATGGCTGACGATGGGGATCGAGGCGCGGAGGAGGGGACGATGGCGGACATCGAGGAGGCGATCCGGATCGCCGTGGAGGCGCATCGCGGGCAGAAGGACAAGGCCGGCGCGCCGTACATCCTCCACCCGCTGCGGATGATGTTCCGCATGCGGACGGATGCCGAGCGGATGGCCGCCGTGCTGCACGACGTGGTGGAGGACACCCCGTGGACGCTGGACGCCCTCCGCGCCCGCGGCTTCCCCGACGAGGTGGTCGACGCCGTGGACCACCTCACCCGCCGCGACGGCGAGAGCTACGACGAGTTCGCCGGGCGCGCCGGCCGCCACCCCGTCGCCCGCCGCGTGAAGATCGCCGACCTGGAGGACAACATGGACCTCCGCCGCATCGGCGAGGTGAGCGAGAAGGACATCGAGCGCATCAACCGCTACCTCCGCGCCTGGCGCCTCCTCACGGACGACGCCCAGGACTGATCCTTCCGCGATCGCGACGACGAAGGGCCGGCGTGACGCATCGTCTCGCCGGCCCTGTTCCGTTACGTGAGATCCACGCGGACCGCAGCCAAGGCGACCTCGGCAGTCTCGTCGCTGCCGCGCCCGGGCCTCGCTCGTGCCTCGGCTGGATCCCACGGCCCTGCCGTCACCTGCGCAGGGGCAGGGATCGCTCGGCCGGGCCTCTGGATGACTGCTGAACGGCAGCGGATCCGTCGGATCGGCATCGGATCGCGCGGAGAGCGAGAGCGGCCCGGACGTGGAAGATTCCGCGTCCGGGCCGTTCGTCGTTCCCCATCCATCGCCCCGCTACGCGAACCTGCCGATCGCGGCTATTGGACGGAGATGGTGTTGGAGTTCAGCTGCCAGCGGACCGTGTCGCCGCCGGAGAGCGAGAGCGGGTTGGAAGTGAGGTTCTGGCTGATCCCCACGCTCGCGACGAAGCTGTACCGCTCCACCAGCGTCCCGGCGCGGAAGCGGAGCGTGCGCGTGGTGCCCGGGGGCACCGTTCCCACCAGCCGCCGCGAGCCCTGCGTCCCGATGGCGTGGATGGTCACCGCCGTCGACGGCACCAGGTTGTTCTCCACGATGATCTCCACCTGCTGCGAGCTCGGCCCCGGATCGGAGCCGGGCGTCGCGCCCGCGCCCCCGCAGGCCGACGTGAGCGACAGGGCGAGCGCGAGCGCGGGGAGAATGCAGAGCTTCCTCATCGTCTTCCTTCCAGTGAGCCGGACGTCATCGAACCGCGAGGGTTCACGGAGGGCAGATGACGTGCCATCTCCCGGCCAGACGATCAGCTCTCCTCGCCGGGCTCCGTGGAATCGGGGGGCTCGGAGGACGCATCCGCATCTCCCGCGTCCTCTTCCTCCGCCGGGGGAAAGAGGAGGGCGCCGAGCGTCTCCAGCAGCTCCTCGCGGCCCTCGCCGTTGAGGGCGGAGAAGCGGATGGCCTGGTCGGGGTCGATGCCGAGCCTGGCGACGGCCTTGTCGGTGGCCTCCTTGAGCTTCATGGCGCCCAGCTTGTCGGACTTGGTGAGCGCGAAGAGGACGGGGACGCCCAGCTCCGCCAGGTAGTCCACCGAGCGCAGGTCGTCCTGCGAGGGGCCCGTGCGGATGTCCACCAGCTGCACCACGCCGGCGAGATCCGCGTTGTTGGCCAGGAAGGTGTGGATCAGCGGGCGCCAGCGCTCGCGAAGCTCCTTGGGCGCCTTGGCGAAGCCGTAGCCCGGGAGGTCGACCAGGAAGAAGTCGCCCAGGTCCGAGCGCACGTGGTAGAAGTTGATCTCCTGCGTCTTCCCCGGCTCCGCCGACACGCGGGCGATGGCCGTGCGCGTGCGCCCCAGCAGCCGGTTGATCAGCGACGACTTCCCCACGTTGGAGCGTCCCGAGAACGCCACCTGGATGACGCCCCGCGCCGACTCCGGCGCGGCCTGCCCGATCTGGCCGATGGCCCCGGCGAACTCGACCGACTTGATGCGCATCTACGGAGTGCGAGAGTGCGGGGATTGCGGACGCGCGCGAGTCCGAAGGTGGCTGGCGCGCGGGGACGTTGGCACGGGGAGGGAGCGGGCGCAAGGCGCGCGCCGGGCGGGGATGAAGAACGGGGCGCTCCGGATCGGCCGGAGCGCCCCGTCACTCGTCGGGCTGCAGCCCCGCGATCCAGTCCGGGAGCGGGCCGTGGCGGGCGTACGCGCGGGAGAGCACCTCCACCAGCTCGGCGGCCGTGGCGCGGCGGTCCGCCTCCGCCATCAGCCCCTCCACCAGCAGCGTGAGCCCGGCCGCGGCCGTCTCCTCCGACACCTCGGCGAGCGCGGCGGATTCACGGATGAACCACTCGCGCAGCTTGCGGAGCGTCTTGGAGCGAGGCGCCGTGCGTCCGTCGATGAAGCCGTCCAGCCACGACGGCGCCATCTCCATCTGCTCCGCCACCCTGCGCAGCGAGGTGCGGTCCACGGCGCGCGAGGCGGCGTAGCGCAGCGTCTCCACCGACACCGGCTTCGGGGGCGAGCGCATCAGCGCTCCCCCGCCGGAACACGGTCCGGATGTTCTCTTTGTGCACTATCGAGTTGTTTACACTGGGAAGACTACGTGATCGCCTGCGATCCAACAAGAGCGCGGCTTTGGGGCTATGTCGCGCACTTCGTACACCTGGGAGGAAAAGAAGTCCTTGGTCCTTGGTGCCAAGTCCTTAACAGAAAACGGGATCCGCCGATCCTCGCCCCCTCGCGGGACGCCGGCGCCGCAGTCCGCGAAGGCGGACTTCGTGCACTTGTAGCCCCCGGTTTCGACCGGGAGGGCGAGAATCGGCGCTCTCAACACCCTCTTCGCCCCCGCCGCGTCCCCCGATCTGATCGCCCGATCCCGATCTCCATCCCCGAATCCCGATCCCCCCAAACGCGAAAGTGCGAGAGCGGCACCGGCCACTCTCGCACTTCGATTTTCGCACTCAAGGACTAAGCGCTAAGGACTAAGCACTTCCGTTCGTCCTCACGCTTCCTTCTTCTTCCGCGGCTCCGACGCCAGCACCAGCAGCGGCGGCACCGCGTCCGTCACGCACTCGGGCGTCACCACCACCTCGCGGACGTCCTGGCGGCTGGGGATGTCGAACATGATGTCGCGCATCAGGTTCTCGATCACCGCGCGGAGTCCGCGGGCGCCGGTGCCGCGCTCGATGGCCTGCTTGGCGATGGCGCGGATGGAGCCGGGGTCGAAGGTGATCCCCACCCCGTCCATCTGGAAGATCTTGTGGTACTGCTTGACCAGCGCGTTCTTGGGCTCGGTGAGGATGCGCACCAGCGCGTCCTCGTCCAGGTTCTCCAGCGTCACCACGACCGGGAGGCGCCCCACCAGCTCCGGGATCAGCCCGAAGCGCAGCAGGTCCTCCGGCTCCACGTCGGCGAAGGGGTGCACCTTCTCGTCGTCGGTGCGCAGGGAGGGCGCCTCGCCGTTGAAGCCGATCTGCCGCTTCCCCGTGCGCGCCTCGATGATCTTCTCCAGCCCGTCGAACGCCCCGCCGCAGATGAAGAGGATGTGGCGGGTGTTGATCTGGATGTACTCCTGCTGCGGGTGCTTGCGCCCCCCCTGCGGCGGCACCGAGGCGGTCGTCCCCTCCAGGATCTTCAGCAGCGCCTGCTGCACCCCCTCGCCCGAGACGTCGCGCGTGATCGACGGGTTCTCGCTCTTGCGGGCGATCTTGTCGATCTCGTCGATGTAGATGATCCCCCGCTCGCACTCGGCCACGTTGAAGTCGGCCGCCTGCAGCAGTCGCACCAGGATGTTCTCCACGTCCTCGCCCACGTACCCCGCCTCGGTGAGCGTGGTGGCGTCGACGATGGTGAACGGCACGTGGAGGATGCGGGCGAGCGTCTGGGCCAGCAGCGTCTTCCCCACGCCCGTGGACCCGATCAGCATGATGTTGCTCTTGTCGAGCTCCACCTCGTCCGCCACCCCGTGGTGGTTGACCCGCTTGTAGTGGTTGTACACCGCCACCGCGAGCGACTTCTTGGCCTGGTCCTGCCCCACCACGTACTGGTCCAGGATCTCCTTGATCTCCAGGGGAGCCGGGACGGGCGTGGCGGCGCTGGTGGCCTCCTTGATCTCCTCCTCGGCGAGGATCTCGTTGCAGAGCGAGATGCACTCGTTGCAGATGTAGACCGAGGGCCCGGAGATGAACCGCTTCACCGAGTCCTTGGACTTGCCGCAGAAGGAGCAGCGGAGGTGCTTGTCGCTAGGCATGGCGCTACTGCCGGAAGATGACGGACGCGCGTCCCGCCGCCCGGAGGCGGGCGGCGGGACGACGAAGGTGGCTGGAGATCAGCGGGTCTCGGCGACTTCGTGGGCGACCTCGATGACCTGCCCGCGGTGCTGGATCACCTGGTCGATCAGGCCGTAGTCCTTGGCCTCCTCGGGGCTCATGAAGCGGTCCCGGTCCAGGTCCTCGGCGATCTTCTGGGGCGTCTGCCCCGTGCACTCCGAGTAGATCTGGTTCATCCGCTCGCGGATGTACAGGATCTCCCGCGCCTGGATCTCGATGTCGGCCGCCGACCCCTGCCCGCCGCCCGAGGGCTGGTGGAGCATGATCCGCGAGTTGGGGAGGGCGTAGCGCTTCCCCTTGGTCCCGGCCGCCAGCAGGAAGCTTCCCATGCTGGCCGCGATCCCCATGCAGTACGTGTTCACGTCGCAGGAGAGGAACTTCATGGTGTCGTAGATGGCCATCCCCGCGTACACGCTCCCGCCGGGGGAGTTGATGTACAGGTAGATGTCCTTCTCCGGGTTGTCGGCCTGGAGGAAGAGGAGCTGCGCGATGATCACGTTGGCGACGTCGTCGTTGATCGCGTTCCCCAGGAAGACGATGCGGTCCATCAGCAGACGCGAGAAGATGTCGTAGCTCCGCTCGCCGCGGCTGGAGCGCTCGATCACGTACGGGGCATAGATCGGCATGGGTCCCTGCTTTCCTGGTCCGGGTTGCTCGCCTGTCCTGCGGTTCTTCGCGACGCGCCTGCTACACTCCGGGCGCGGCTCGGTGCCGCGCCCGGGTCATGCCGCTCAGCCGACGGTGTTGTGGGTGCGGAGCCACTCGAACACCTTGTCCTCGGTGATCTCGATCTCCAGCCCCTGCAGCTGGCCACCCTTCTCCAGCTCCAGCCACACGTCGGCGGGGGTGCGTCCCTGCGCCTCGGCGAGCTTCTCCACCCGCTCGTCGATCTCGTCCTGCGTGGCGCGCAGCCCCTCGCGGTCGGCCAGGTGCTCCACCACCAGCATGCGGCGGAGGGCGGCCTCGGCCTGCGGCCGCATCAGCTCGCGCAACTGCGAGATCCGTTCCTGCTGCTCGGGGCTCCGCTCCTGCGGCGACTTGCGCTCGCGGTCGGGGTCGATCCCCATCATGTAGTCCACGTAGCGCCCCACCATGCTCTCGGGGACGTCCACGGGATTCGCCTCCACGATCTGCCCGACGAGCGCGTCGCGCACCGCGGCCTCGGAGCGGCGCGTGGAGTCGGCCTGGAGGTCGGCCAGCACCCGCTCGCGGAGGGCGGCGACGGTCTCGAAGTCGCCCAGCGTCTTGGCGAACTCGTCGTCCATCGCCGGGAGCTCGCGGCGCTTGATGTCGTCCAGGCGGATGCGCATCCGCTGGGTCTTCCCGGCCTGCTCGGGGTCGGGGAAGTCCTCGGGGAAGGCCACCTCGAAGTCGTTCTCCTCGCCGGGGAGAAGGCTCATGATGGCCTCCTCCATGGCGGGGATGGCCTGGCCCTCGCCCAGCGCGAACTCGTACGGCTGCGGCTCCCCGTCCTCCACGTCCAGCGGGGTGATCTCCACCGACACCACGTCGTTGTAGTCGGGCCTGGCGCCCTCGACGGAGCTCAGCGCGGCGCGCTCCTGGCGGATGCGCTCCAGCACGGCGTCCACCTCGGCCTCGCCCACCTGGTCGGCGGGGCGGGCGACCACGAAGCCGCTGGTGTGCGTCAGCTCCATCCTGGGGTGCACCTCGAACTGCACCTCGTAGTGCAGCTCGCCGCCGTCGCCGTGGTAGTGGACGTTCTGGATCTCGCCCTGGCTGATCGGCTGGTGCTCGCCCCGGTCGAGCGCCTCCTTGTAGGTCTCCTGGATCACCCGGTCGAGCGTCTCCTGCTCGATCGCCTGCCCGAACTGCTTCTGCATCATGCTCTCGGGGATCTTCCCCTTGCGGAAGCCCGGGACGCGCACGTTGCGGGAGATCTGCGCGGCCACCTGGCGGCGGATCTTCCCCACGCGCTCGGCGGGGACGGTGATGGAGAGCTTGCGGGTGACGTTCGAGGGCTCGCTGACGTCGACGTGCAGCTCGGTGACGTTGGTCGCGTGGGTGTGGGTTTCCGAAGCCATTCCGGTCTATCTCTTTGTTCGGGCCAGATGCCGCGAAGGACGTGTTCAGGGGGAGGTGCGAAAGGGGGGATTCGAACCCCCACGGCCGAAGCCACCGGTTCCTAAGACCGGCGCGTCTACCATTCCGCCACTTTCGCTCGAAAACGATGCGCAAGATACACCCCCTGCGCCGGGCAGGTCAATCCAAAGGCGCGCGCTCCGGTAACTCCCTGTCGCGAAAGTGTTGCGGGATGGGGAGAACCGGCGTTCCGCGCGGGCGTGGGAGCGCGTCGTCGGCCGTGGCGCGGGCCCCCTCCTGACCGCCTGGCGCGGTCTGTCCTCCCCCCGTTCCGGGAGAGGTTGGCGGGCGATGGATCTCGTTCGCGCCGAAGCTGCGGGATTGCGTGGTTCGACGGGTCGTCTACAATGCCTCGGCCCCCTCCCCCGGCCCCTCCCCCGCAAGCGGGAGAGAGGAGGACGGCTTGTGTGCGAATGATTTCAGTGCGCTTCGGCGGCGGCGGCGCCCCCTCCTGACCGCTGGGGCGGTCTGTCCTCCCCCGTTCCGGGAGAGGTTGGCGGGCGAAGGATCTCGTGCGCGCCGGAGCCCGCGAGGCGGTAGAAAAAGCTCCGTCCCACCGCTTGCGGGGGGGAGAGGGCCGCCGCCGCGGCATTCGAGATCGCCGGGCCGGCCGCGCCACACCGCTGTCGGTCTCTCCTCTTCCCAGGGTCCTGGGAGGGAGGCAGGGGAGGGCCGCCGAGGCGGCATGCGAGACGCCGGTCCGGCCGCGCCACGCCGCTGTTGCCTTTCTCCTCGTCCCGCGGTTTCTTGGGGGATGCGGCGGGAGGAGCCGCCGGGGGCACGAAAACGGCCGTGTCGATCGCACCGATGGACCTTTCGCAATCGCTTTGCATTCGATAGATCCCCATCTCCTCTCCGCGTCGTATTTCCAACCACGACACCACCCCGACCCTCTCCACTGACGGATCTCCCGCCGAGCTCGCCCCGCGCGTGACGGGCGGCGACCGGTCGGCGTCCATCCGGCGACCAGGGGTGGCAGAGACTTGCGGGAACCGAACGTGCAGGAGGCGTCGGGACCCTCGCCAATGCCCACGGAGCTGCGCGCAAGGGCCTACGGATCCGAGCTGAATGAGCGACTGGACATCTTTTCAGGAGAAGCGGGTCCTCACCGTCGACGACTCGCGCGCGGTGCGCGTGTACCTCCAGGACATCCTCTCCCGGCACGGGGCCTCGGTTCGCGAGGCCGGGTCGGGCGGGGAGGCGCTCGCCCTGATGGACGGGGGCGGGGGCTTCGACCTGGTGCTCCTGGACCTCAACCTCCCCGACGCCGACGGCATCGAGGTCCTGGAGCGCATCCGCGCCACCGACGACATCGTCCCCGTGGTGATGATCACGGGCGCGGGGGGGATCCAGTCGGCCACGCGGGCGCTGAGCCAGGGCGCGGACGGCTACATCGAGAAGCAGCACCTCACCGAGGGCGACGACGACTCCTTCCTCCGCGCCCTCCAGCAGGCGGTGGATCACCGCGCGGGGCTGGTGGCGCAGCGGCAGCTGCAGGAGACCAAGGCGGAGTTCTACTCCATGGTCACCCACGACCTGCGCAACCCGGCGGGAAGCGTCTCCGGCGTCCTCAAGCTCCTCCTTTCGGGCAAGGCGGGGCCGCTGACGCCCAAGCAGGAGCAGCTGCTGAACATCGCCCGCTCCTCGGCCGACAAGCTGGCGGCGCTGATCGACGACTACCTGGACTACGCCACCATCGACGCGGGGTACCTGCGGCTGGAGCGGCGCGAGGTGGAGCTGCGCGCCCTGGCCGAGCACGCGGCCAACCAGAACGGTCCGCAGGCGGGGCTCAAGCAGATCACCATCCGCCTGGACGTCCCGCGCCAGCCGGTGCGCGCCCACGCGGACGCGGAGCGGCTGGGGCAGGTGCTGGACAACCTCCTCTCCAACGCGGTCAAGTACACGGCCGAGGGCGGGTGGATCACCCTGTCGCTGGAGGTGGAGGAGGGGTGGGCCGTCTTCCGCATCAAGGACACGGGGATGGGGATCCCCCCCGACCAGCTTCCCCGCCTCTTCCTCCCCTTCGGCCGGGTGCCGGGGGAGAGCACGCGCGGGATCCGCGGGACGGGGCTGGGGCTGGTGATCGTCAAGGAGATCGCGGAGGCGCACGGCGGGAGCGTGGTGGCCGAGTCGGAGGGGGTGGCGGGGCGGGGGACCACCTTCACCGTGCGCATTCCGCTGGACCCGCCGGAGGGCGCCGCCGCGCCCCCGCGCGAGGGCTGAGGCCGCGGTGGAGGTGCTGGTCTTCGAGGTGGAGGGCGAGCGCTGGGCGCTCCCGGCGGCGGACGTGCGCGAGCTGGTGCGCGCCGTGGCCGTCTCCCGCCTCCCCGGCGCGCCGCGCGGCGTGGACGGGGTGATCGACGTGCGCGGCGAGCTGGTGCCGGTGCTGGACCTGCGCGGCCGCCTGGGCCTCCCCGCCCGCGCCGTGCGCCCCGACGAGCACTTCGTCATCGCCCACGCCGGGCGGACGGTGGCGATCCGCGCGGACCGGGCGGTGGAGATCGCGACGATCGACGGCTCGACGCTGGCGGACCCGCGCGCGGCGGTCCCCTCGGCCGCGCACGTTTCCGCGGTGGCGCGGCTCCCGGAGGGGATGGTGCTGATCCACGACCTGCGGGCCTTTCTCGATCCCGCCGAGGCGGGGGCGCTGGACGCGGCGCTGGCGGAGGCGCGCGCGTGAGCGCGGATGACGCGGCGCTCCTCCCGGTGCTCGACGTGCTGCGCGAGCGCGCCGGGCTGGTCTTCGGCGACTCGCGGCGCGACGTGGCGCTGACGGCGGTGCGGCGGGCCATGGAGGCGGCGGGGACGGACGACGCGGCGGCGTACCTGGCCCGCGTGCGGCGCGGCGGCGCGGCGCTGGACGCGCTCCTGGCCGAGGCGACGGTGGGGGAGACGTACTTCTTCCGCCACCCGGAGCAGTGGGAGGTGGTGCGGCGGCAGGCGCTCCCCGAGATCGTCTCGCGGCGCGGCGGGCGGCCGCTGCGGGGGTGGAGCGCGGCGTGCTCCACGGGGGAGGAGGCGTACACGCTCTCCATCGTCTGCCAGGAGGAGGGGATCGGCGCGGACCGGCGCTCCATCGTGGGGACGGACATCTCGCGGCCGCGGCTGGAGGCGGCGCGGGCGGCGCGCTACGGGCGGTGGGCGCTCCGCGACGTCCCCGCCGCGACGGTGGCGAAGCACTTCACCCGCCGGGGCGACGAGTGGAGGCTGAACCCCGACGTCCGCGAGGGGGTGGAGTTCCGCGCGCTCAACCTGGTGGAGGACGACTGGCCGTCCCCGGCTTCCGGGATCGGGGAGATGGACCTGATCTTCTGCCGCAACATGCTCATCTACCTGGACCGCCCCTCCGTCCGCCGCGTGGCCGAGCGCCTGATCGCCGCGCTCTCCGACGACGGCTGGCTCTTCCCCGGCCCCTCCGATCCCCCGCTCGCCGACTACGTGCGCTGCGAGGTGATCGTCACCCCCGCCGGCCTCGTCTACCGCAAGCGCGCCCCCGGCCTCCGCTCGTCGTATCCCCCGCCGGCACCCGCCACGGCCGTCGAGCCGTCGCCCCGCGCCCCCTGGGCCGATCCGGCGCCACCCGCGACGGCGATCGAGCCGAATCGCCCGATCCAGCGGCCTGCTCCGCCGCGCGCGACGACGAACGGTGCGCGGCCGTCCGTCGTCCCGCCCGCTCCCGCCGCGGACGAACGAGACAGGATCGGCGGGGGCGATGGGGATTCGGATCCCGGGCGGCTGTACGCGGCGCGCGACTACGAGCGGGCGGCGGCCGAGGCGGGAGCGCGGATCGCGCGGGGGACGGCGGACGAGGCGACGTGGATCGTGCGGGTGCGCGCGCTGGCGAACCGCGGACGGCTGGCGGAGGCCGAGGCGGCGGTGGCGACGGCGCTGGAGCGGTTCCGCGCATCCGCCGAGCTCCACGACGTGCACGCGCTCCTCCTCTCCGGCGCCGGGCGGACGCGCGAGGCGGCGGCGGCGCTGCGGCAGGCGCTGTACCTGGATCCCGGGCTCGTCGTCGCCCACGTCCGGATGGCGGAGGCGCAGGCGCGGCTGGGGAACCCGGACGCCGCCCGCCGCTCCCTCCGGACCGCGGAATCGCTCCTCGCCGCCCTTCCGCCCGACGCCGCGGTGCCGGCGAGCGACGGGACGCCCGCCGCCCACCTCCTGCGCACCGTCCGCGCGCGGCGGGCCCTGCTGGGCGAGGGGGCCGCGTGAGCGCGGCGGTGGACTGGGACGCCGTCCGGGCGCGGCTGGAGGAGATCGGCCGCGCGCTGCGGAGCGAGTCGAGCGAGGGCGACGCGCGGGCCGTGCTGGAGACGCGCGCCCGCGCCCTGGCCCGCCGCCCCCCCGAGCCGGAGCGCGGCGACGAGATGCGCCTGGTCACCTTCGCGCTCGCCGGCGAGACGTACGCGGTGGAGGCGCGCTGGGTGGCCGAGGTGGCGCGGCTGGAGCGGCCCACGCCGCTCCCCGGCGCGGAGGCGCCGCTCTTCGCGCTGGTGGCGTGGCGCGGCGAGCTCCTTCCGCTCATCGACCTGCGCGCGCTGCTGGGGCTCTCGTCCGCGGGGGAGGCGGCGCCGGCGTGGATGGTGGTGCTGGGCGACGGCCGCCCCGAGATCGGCCTGCCGATCGACGAGCCGGGCGAGTTCCGGGTGCTGCGGGCGGGGGAGGTGACGCCGCCCCCCACGCCGCGGCCCGGCGTGCGGGGGCTGACGGCGGACGCGGTGGTGGTGCTGGACGGGGCGGCGGTGACGGGGGCGTGGTGAGGGGTTCGATGCGCGCCCGCGGCGCCCTCACCCCTCGCGTGATGGTCCGCGAAAACTGCCTCGCGGACACATCACGCTCTCCCTCTCCCGATAACGGGAGAGGGGAAACACCGCGGCGCTTCGCGCTTTGGAATCGGCGGGGCTGTACGCTGGCCCTTCACACCGAAGCCAGTCTCCGCCTCCCCTCTCCCAGGATTGGGAGAGGGCCGTTCGTGGGCCGCGAGCGCCGACGCGACGGCGCCGCGCCGAGCGGGACGCGAACGGGGTGAGGGCCGCCGGGGCGCGCGCCGGGGCCCGGTTCGATGCAGTGCGAGGTCAATGCGGCTCATTCGATGGATCATGACGATGGCGATCGGCACGATGACGATCGACGACACTGACGGGGGGAGGGGCGCATGGGCTGGACGGTGAACCGCCGGATCGCGGCCGGATTCGGGATCGCGCTGGGGCTGGTGGTGCTGGTGGCGCTGGTGGCCATCCTGGCGCTGACCGCGTCGTCGCGCCGCTACCACGAGGCCACGCGGCTGCAGGCCGAGAGCGTGGCCGCGCTGCAGGGGCTGGCCGAGTTCGAGGCCGCCAACACCGAGTTCCTCCGCTACCTCGTATCGCCCGATCCGCGCTGGCTGGAGCGGCGGCGCGCGGCCGTCGACTCCACGCGCGCCGCGCTGGCCAGGCTCCCCCGCACCGAGGACGCGCGGCGCCTGCTGGAGGAGTGGAGCCAGGCCTCGCAGAGCTCCATCGCCGCGCGCCAGGGCGGGCTGGACGCGGCGGTCCGCATCCGCGACCAGCGCGCCCTCCCCGCCGCGCTCAGCCTCCGCGAGGCCATCCGCGGGCGCGTCGCGACCGAGCGCGACAGCTCGCGCGCGGCGCTGCGGCGCGCGGAGGAGACGGCCCGGCGGAGCGAGTGGACCATGGTGGTCGCCGCGCTGGTGGCGCTCCTGGTGGGGATCGTGGCGGCGCGCCACCTGAGCCGCGCGGTCACCGGGCCCCTCCGCGAGACCACGGGGACGCTGGCGTCCACGGCGACCGAGATCCTGGCCGCCACCACCGAGCAGGCGGCCGGCGCCTCGCAGACCTCCGCCGCGGTGGCCGAGACGGCGGCCACGGTGGACGAGGTGGCGCAGACGGCCGAGCAGGCCGCCGAGCGCGCCCGCCGCGTGGCCGACACGGCCAACCGCGCCGCCGACATCGGGCGGCAGGGGCGGGCGGCGGTGGAGGAGACGATGGCGGCGATGGGGCGGGTGGACACGCAGGTGGGATCCATCGCCACGGCCATCCTGGCGCTCGCCGAGCAGGCGCACTCCATCGGCGAGATCATCGCCAGCGTGGACGACATCGCCTCGCAGACCAACCTCCTGGCGCTGAACGCGGCCATCGAGGCGTCGCGCGCCGGCGAGGCGGGGCGCGGCTTCTCCGTGGTCGCGGGCGAGATCCGCTCGCTGGCCGAGCAGTCGCGGCGCGCCACGGTGCAGGTGCGCCAGATCCTGGGCGAGATCCAGCGCGCCACGGGGACGGCGGTGATGAGCACCGAGGAGGGGACCAAGCAGGTGGCCGCCGGCACCCGCCAGGTGACCGAGGCGGGCGAGACCATCCGCCTCCTGGCCGAGACGGTGGGCGAGTCGGCGCAGGCGGCGGCGCAGATCGCGGCGTCGTCCAGCCAGCAGTCGGCGGGGATGGCGCAGATCCGCCAGGCGATGTCGCAGATCCAGCAGGCCAGCCACCAGAACCTCTCCGCCGTGCGGCAGACGGAGCGCGCGGCGCAGGACCTGACGCAGCTGGGCGGCCGCCTCCTCGACCTGGTCGGAAGCGGCGGCGGGAACGGCAGCGGCGTCCGCGGGGGGTGATGCGCCCCGACCTGGCCGCGCGCCTCCGGGCCGCCTTCCTGGACGACCTGGACGAACAGCTCCTCGCGCTGAACGCGGAGCTGCTGGCGCTGGAGCGCGACCCCGCCGAGCGCGAGCCGCTGCGCGCGCTCTTCCGCGCCGCGCACACCCTCAAGGGCGCGGCGCGCGCGGCGTCGCTGGAGGCGGTGGAGCGCCTCTGCCACGCCATGGAGGAGGTGCTGGACCGCGCCCGCGCCGGCTCGCTGGAGCTCACCCCCGGCCACTTCGGCCTCCTCTTCGGCGCCGCGGACGCGCTGGCGGAGGCGGGCGCCCGCATCCGCGGCGGCGCCGAGCCGGACGCGGCGGGGCTGGACACCATCGCGGACGCGCTGCGGCACGGGGAGCTGCACGATCTCCCGGAGCTGCCCGGGATCTCGGGGGAGAGGGGAGAGGGGACGGGGGACGGAGGACAGCCGGCGGGGATCGGGGCGGATCCGGGGCCTGTCGCGTTCGACCAGGATCTGGTCGGTGATCGAGATCTGGCCGGTCGGGGGGCGGTGGATCGAGATCCGGCTGATCGGGATCGGGCGCCGGTCGAGCTCGACGAGGCCGATGCGGATCTCCATCTCGCGGCCGCCGTTCCCGCGCCGGCGGCCGCTCCCTCCTCCGCTTCGGCTTCCGCTCCGGCGGCTCAAACGGATGGGCGGGTGCGGGTGGAGGCGGAAAAGCTGGATGCGCTGCTGGCGGCGGTGGAGCAGCTTCTGCTCGTGGGCGCGCGGCTGGACGCGCGGATGCCGGTGGTGCGCGACCTGGGCGACCGGGCGGCGCGCTCGGCCGGGCGGCGCGGCGGCACGAGGGTCGCAAACGGGGGTGTCCAGGGTGCGTCGAGCGACGCGGACGAGCTTCGGGCGCTGGCGGGGGAGATGGAGGGGATCTCCCGCGCGTTCGGGGCGGAGGTGCGCGGGCTGGGGCGGGTGACGGCGGAGCTGGCGGAGCGCGCGCGGCGGCTGCGGATGCGGCCCTTCGCCGAGGCGTTCGAGGGGCTTCCCCGCGTGGTGCGCGACGTGGCGGCGGCGTCGGGGAAGGAGGCGCGCGCGGTGCTGGTCGGCGCCGGCGTGGAGGCGGACCGCGCGGTGGTGGACGCGGTGCGCGAGGCGCTTCTCCACCTCGCGCGGAACGCGGTGGACCACGGGATCGAGGCGCCGGAGGAGCGGGTCCGCGCCGGGAAGCCGCGCGCGGGGACGGTGACGGCGGCGGCGTCGCTGCGCGGCGAGCACGTGGCCGTCACGCTCTCGGACGACGGGCGCGGGCTGGACCTCGCCGCCCTCCGCGAGACGCTGGTCCGCCGCGGCCGATCCGTCCCGGCGGACGAGCGGGAGCTGGCGCGCGCCCTCTTCGAGAGCGGCGTCTCCACCCGCGGCGAGACGACGGAGATCTCCGGGCGCGGCGTGGGGCTGGACGCCGCGCGGGCGGCGCTGGCGAAGGTGCGCGGGACGGTCACCGTCGACTGGGCACCCGGCGCCGGCACCTCGTTCACGCTGGAGTGCCCGCTGACGCTGGCCACGCTCCGCGCGCTCCTGGTGCGGGTGGACGGCCATCCGCTGGCGATCGCGACCGCCAACGTCGACGGGCTCTCGCGCGTCCTTCCCGCCGACCTGAAGCGCGCGGAGGACCGCGAGGTGGTGGCGACGGCGGACGGCCCCGTCCCCGTGGTCCCCCTGGCGCGGGTGCTGGGCCCGCCCCTCGCCGAGGCCCCCGTCGCCGGCACGCTGACGCTGGTGCACCTCCGCTCCGGCGGCCGGCGGCTGGCGGTCGCGGTGGACGAGGCCACGGCGGAGGCCGAGCTGGTGGTGCGCTCGCTCCCGCGCGGACGCAGCGCCCTCCCGCACCTGGGCGGCGCGGCGATCCTGGGGACGGGCGAGGTGGCGCTGGTGCTGGACGCCGCCGCCATCGTTGCGACGGGGCTCGCGGCGCGCGGCGGCGCGGCGATGCACGTCGCGGAGGAGAAGATGGACGCCGGGCGGAAGCGCATCCTGGTGGTGGACGACTCGCTCACCACGCGGACGCTGGAGCAGGGGACGCTGGAGGCGGCGGGATACGACGTCGGCACGGCGGTGGACGGGGAGGACGGCTGGCGCATCCTCCAGGAGCGCGGCGCCGACCTGGTGGTCACCGACGTGGAGATGCCGCGGATGGACGGGATCGCCCTCTGCCGCGCCATCCGCGAATCGCGCCGCTTCGCCGATCTCCCCGTGATCCTGGTGACGTCGCTGGACGCCCCCGAGCACCGCCAGCGCGGCCTGGAAGCCGGCGCCGACGCCTACATCGGCAAGGCCAGCTTCGACCAGGACGGGCTGCTGGAGACGGTGCGGCGGCTGCTGGGGTGAGGGAGGTGCGGGAGGGCGAGGGTGCGAGGGTGCGGTGTCGGATTTCGCGAGCCAGCATTTCGATCGAATGCCGGGAGTGTCTCATCCTGAAGGAGCCTGAGCGACGGAAGGATCTATCGCTTGGGTGCGGAAGGAGCCGGGTCTCGTCGCGGGGCCGGCGATGGATCCTTCGGCCTGCGGATGTCCGTTCGGGGGGAAAGAGCTTCGTCCGTCCGGCCTCGGGATGACGGGCGGGGGCCGCACCATCCTGCGCGGCGGCCGCGGGGATGCGAAGGTGGGAGATGGGCGATGGAGATCGACAGCGTGGGAGATGCGAAGTGCGGAAGTCCGTCGGCGTGGTGGGGGTGATGGCTCTCCCCTGTAACCTGTCCCCTGTCCCCCGCCGTCCATGATCCGCGTGCTCATGGCCGAGGACTCGCGGACGGTGCGCAGCCTGATCACGCAGATCCTGGAGAGCGATCCGGAGATCCGCGTGGTGGGGACGGCGTCGGACGGGGCGGAGGCGGTGGAGATGGCGGAGCGGCTGCGCCCCGACCTGATCACCATGGACATCCACATGCCGGTGATGGACGGCTTCGAGGCCACGCGCCAGATCATGGCCCGCGCCCCCGCGCCCATCATCATCATCTCCTCCATGGCGCGGAGCGAGGACGTGCAGCTCTCCCTGCGCGCCACGCAGCTGGGCGCCGTGATGGTGCTCCCCACCCCCGTGGGCCCCGGCTCGCCCGACTTCGCCCGGCAGAGCGCCGAGCTGGTGTCGATGGCGCGGGCGATGTCCGGCGTGAAGGTGGTGCGCCGCTGGGACCGCTCTCCCGCCGCTCCCGAGCCTCAGCGGGTGGCGGCGCGCGCCTCGTCGTCGCCGGTGCAGCTGGTGGCCATCGCCGCCTCCACGGGGGGGCCGGCGGCGCTGCAGCAGATCCTGGCGGCGCTCCCGGCGGCGTTTCCCGCGCCGGTGCTGGTGGTGCAGCACATCGCGCGGGGGTTCACGGCGCCGCTGGTGGAGTGGCTCGGCTCCACCTGCCCCCCGCGCGTCCGCCTCGCCATCGACGGCGAGCGCCCGGTGCCCGGCACCGTCTACCTGGCCCCCGACGACGCGCACCTGACGCTGGCCCCCGGCGGCGCCATCTCCCTCTCCAGCTCCCCGCCCATCGGCGGCTTCCGCCCCTCCGGCTCGGCGCTCTTCGAATCCGTCGGCAGGATGTGCGGCACCACCGCGGCCGCCGTGATCCTCACCGGGATGGGCGACGACGGCGTCTCGGGCCTGCGCACCGCCCACGCGCGCGGCGTCCGCGTGATCGCCCAGGACGAGGCGTCGTCCATCGTCCACGGCATGCCCCGCGAAGCCGTCCGCGCCGGCGTCGCCGACGAGGTCCTCCCCCTCACCGAGATCGCCGCCCGCCTGATGGCGCTCGCGGGGATGCCGTAGGCGGCTGGCCCCGAATCCGCCGAGGTCGTTGAGGGCCTGGGCTGTCTCGCCGCTGCCGCGCCCAGGCTTCGTGGTTGCCTCGGCCAGATTCTCACGGCCCTGCCGTCACTTGGGCATGCCGCGAGAACGGCGGGGCCGGGCTTCAGAATGACAGCGTAAGGACTGTGGATTTGGATCATCTGGATCCGGTGTGATCCCGAGCGCGATCCCGATCCGCTGGCTGTTTTCCCTGTCCCCCGTAACCTGTCCCCTGCTGTTCAAACGCCGATCGCCGCGAGGAGCCTGGCTCCTCGCGGCGATCCGCATCGTGCGCCGGCCCGTCGTTCAGGCGACCGCGGCGGCTTCCTCCGCGGGGGCCATCACGCCCAGGACGCGCTCCATCGCCATCGTGTGGCTGCAGGTGTGGTGGCTGCGGAAGTAGTCGCAGTCGCAGTTCCAGTGGCCCTCGCGGAAGTCCACCGAGTGCTGGCCGTTCTTTCCTTCGAATTCGACTTCGAGGCTGCGGAAGTGAATGCGCTCGGGCTCCGAGGCGTACTCTCTCGCCTTCTGGATCTTGTTGATCATCCCCGAATCGAGCATTTCACCCTCCCTGATGAAGTGAAAAACAAAAACGCCCCCGCAGTCTCGCTGCGGCGGGCGTTCCTCATGGAGCCGTGCTTTGCGCGTGGGCGCTGCGGAAGAAAAGGATCTTCATATCCCACCTCCTCTTGCCTGGTCCGGCGGAAGCGCCCGCCGGCTCGCCGCAACGCTCGCGGAATGGGTGCCCCGATCGGAGCAACCGGCGCGGACGGAGCTTTCCCGTCCACGGTGTTTCACTTGCCTCACCCAGCCAACCTAATCACCGCCTCCGCCCCCCGCAACATCCTCGTGAAGCCCCCGAAACGGCTCCGTGACCCCGGCAAGATCCGTACTTGACGCGTTACTCCGCTCCCCCATTGGTCTTCGCGTGTGCGTGGCCCGTTCGGCGCGCCGGAACCACGCCGCCGTGGGCGCGGAATCGAAACGCATGTCGTTGCGGGAACGCGTCTTGCGCCCCACGCGCGGCGGGGGGTTTCCCTGACGGACGAGAACATCGGGAGGAGAACGATGAGCGACCTGAAGACCACGCGGCAGACCGAGGGCGGCGCTCCCACGGGGATGACGCCGGAGGGGACCGAGGGCGACCACGACCAGGGCGCCGAGTTCGGGGCGTCGGAGGCGGGAACGCGCGGCACCGACCGCGACCTGGACCGCTCCGGCACCTCCAGGAACCAGGGCCACGGCCACCCCCGCGAAGAGCGCGGCGCCAACACCGACTGACCCGGATCGGGAAGACCGATCGGGACCCGGAAGATCGGTCGGGACGACGCGAATCGCCGCGGGAGCGCTTGCTTCCGCGGCGGTTTTCGCGTCGTGGTCCGGCGCTCTCGTCCACCGCGTATCCGTTGCGGAAAACCGAATTTTAACCGAAACCGAAACGCGGGTGCGGTGTATCATCGTCGGTCAGATCCGTCCCGTTTTCCCCCGGGAGAAAACCGATGATGAAGCCGAAGATCGACATGGAAGCCGCGGGCGGGGTGGACCCGGCGCGGCTGGAGCGCGGCGTGGTGCTGGAGGCCGTGCGCGTGGGTCCTGGCCGCTACCGGGTGACCGGCGGCGCCGACGAGCACTGGGTGGACCTGCTCACCCCCAACCAGCCGCGCTGCGACTGCGGCGACCACACCTGGCGCGAGAGCGTCTGCAAGCACATCCTGGCCGCCCTTCTCCGCGAGGGCTCCGAGGAGGTGATCACCGCCGTCGGCGGGCTGGTGCGCGACCTCCGCAGCCAGGCCACCCCGCCGCGCCCGCGCCGCCGCCGCCGCAAGGAGGAGCCCGAGGCCGCCTGACCCGCGCGCCTCGCGGCTCCGCCCGCGCATCTCCCACGTCCACGGCCTTGCCGCGCCCACGCGCCCGCTCCATCCTCCCGGGATCCGGGCCCCGGAGCCGCTTCGTCCATCACCCTCCATCGCCCGATCCGACGCCGAACGATGGATGACGATCGCGATCGACTGGTCTCGTCCGCGCTGGCCGAGGCGCGCGCGGACGCCGAGGTGCTGGGCGTGATGCTCCAGGGCTCCACCGCGCGCGGCGATGCGCTCCCCGGATCGGACGTCGACCTCTTCCTCCTCCTCCGCCCCGGGTGCGCGCGGCCGTTCGCGGCGGAGGTGCGCGGCGGACTCCAGCTGGAGCGCCACTTCGCCGACGCGGGCGGCGCACGTGCGAAGCTCCGCGCCTCGCCCGGCCTGGCCTACGGCTTCGACGAGGGCCGCATCCTCCACGATCCCGCCGGCGCGCTGGCGGATCTCGCCGCCTTCGCCCGCGGCCTGCTGCGCGACCATCGCACGCCGCCCGCGGAGATGGCGGCGATCGTCTACTGGCTGCGGAGCGCGCGGAGGAAGATCGCCGCCGCGCGCGACGCCGACGATCGAGTGCGGGCGGGGTTCGTCGCGGCGACGACGTCGTGGAAGGTGCTGGAGGGGATCTGGGCGATCAACGATCTCCCGATCCCGCCCTCCGGCGCCCTCCCCGCCCGCCTCGCCGACCTCCCCCGCAACCCGCCCGGCTGGCCCGCCCTCTTCGCCGCGATGTTCACCGGCGACGATCGGACGCGGATCGACGCCGTGCTGCGCGCGATCGACTGGGTGGTGGGGGAATGAATCTGGCGGAAACCGCTTCATCCGCCGGCAGCACGTCCTGACGGCCGTCCACGAGGGGCCGGCCTCCCCTCGCGCGGGCTTTCCTCTCTCCCGACCCTTACGAACGATGAACGATCCCGTCCAGGAGCAGCTCGACGCCTACAACGCGCACGACCTCGAACGCTTTCTGGCGTGCTACGCGCCGGACGTCCGCATCGAGGACGCGGAGGGCCGCACGACGACTTCCGGGCTGGAGGCCATGCGCAAACAGTACGGCGCTCTCTTCGCGGCACGTCCCGACGTCCAGGCGACGGTCAAGGCGCGCATGCGGGTGGGGGAGTTCGTGGTGGACGACGAGGAGGCGACGTACGGGGGCGACTCCGGCGCTCCGCAGACCGTGCGGGTGCTGGCGGTCTACCGGGTGCGCGACGGGCTGATCGTGAACGTCCGCTTCCTGAGGTGAGATCGGTCTCCACGCATCGCGAGCCGCGTCACCGGGCGGCCCCCGCCGCGCGCGCGCCGGCGCCGTCCTCCGCGCGACCCGTCGGATCGCGCGGCGAACGAGATCCGCGGGGATGACTCCCGCCGCTCACGCGGAGCCCGTGCCGGCGGCGTCCGGCGCCGCCGGCTCCCCGGCGCGGCGGCGGCGGAACAGGACCAGCGCGCCGATCACCGCGAGAAGGGCCGCCACGACGAGGGAGACCGACAGCCCCGTGTACAGGTCCCGCGGCTGGAACTCGAAGACCACGGTGTGCCGGCCCGCCGGGACGCGGATCCCCCGGAAGGCGTGGTTGGTCTGGTACACCGGCGTCTCGCGGCCGTCGACGGTGGCCCGCCACCCGGGATAGTAGTTGTCGGCCAGCACCAGGAAGGCGTCCTGGCCGGCGTTCACCCGCACTTCCACGCGGTTGGGCGTGTACCGGGCCACCTCCGCGCCCCCCGACAGCGGCGTCGACGGCAGCGCGATGCGCGCGGTGTCGGGGACGAAGGCCGTCACCCGGGGGTCCCAGCCCGCCTGCATGGCCGCCAGCGTGCGCTCTTCCGCCACCGGCGCCACGCGCGGCACCAGGTAGGCGCGCGGCAGCGCGCGCAGGTTCTCGTAGATCAGCGCGCTCCCCCGGTGCACCTCCCGGAGGGCGGGGTCGCTGAGCGGGGCCATGCTGACCACGTAGCGAACGCTGGCGGCGTCCAGGAATCCCGGCGCGCCGCGGAAGGCGATCGCCTCGCCCGCGGGGGTCTGCACCACGCCGGCTTCGCGGATCAGGTTGTGCCAGTCGATGTAGCTGCGCTCCCCCGCGCCCACGTACTCCAGGTAGCGCCGGAGGGGGTTGGGGTGCTCGCCGCCCACCTGGTCGATCCGGAAGAGCATCGGGTAGTTGCTCCCGTACGCCCCGCCGCTGTGGTACTGCGTGGGGATGGGGAGCGTCCAGACCCGCGCCGGCCCCGGCTGCGTGGTCAGGAACGTCATCACGTCGTCCGCCGCGAACATCTCCGCGGCGGGGGGGACCGTGTGGAAGAAGCGGCGGCCCACCACCCACAGGTCCGTCACCGTGAGCAGCGCCAGCGCCGCCGCCACCGCCGTGGACGGGAGACGGCCGCGGGCCCACGCCCCCAGGAGCCCCGCGGCCGCACCCGCGAAGAAGGCGAAGCGCACCCACCCGGCGGCGCGCCCCGGATCGGCCGCGGTCGCCATCCCCCCCAGGAGCGCCACCCCGGCCACCGCCGCCCCGACCCACAGCACCCGGCCCAGCAGGGCGCCCTCGCTCCCCGCGGCCCCGGCGCGGCGGCTCCGCGCCTCGTCGCGGAGCCGCGCCAGCTCCTCCAGCGTCAGCGCCGCCATCGTCACCACGCTGAGCGCGATGACGAAGTAGATCAGGTCCGGGGCGCGGAACTGCTTGAGCCCGGGGAGCAGGTGGTAGTAGAGCCGGTAGAGCGGCGTGTTTCCGCCCAGCGCCATCGTGAGCGAGAAGGAGGCGAGCCCCGCGAAGAACCACCAGTACGCCCGCCGCCGCGGGGTGAGCGCGCCCACCGCCAGGAGGACGATCGCCAGCGCGCCCACGTACTCGGTGTGCAGCTTGAAGCCGCCTTCCACCCGGTACGCCGGGAACATCGGGCGCCCCGTCACCGGGTCGGCCACCGACGCGCCCACGTGCTCCGGGACCGCCATGGCGATCACCGCCACCGGCGGCATGGAGTACGAGGTCGAGAACTCGTATCCGCGCCCCTCCGCCCCACCGCGCGGCGACTGGGGGAGGTAGTCCACGAACGGGAGGAGGTCGACGGCGGCCAGCGAGAACGCCAGGGCGATGCTCCCCAGCCCCAGCGCCACGGTCCTGGCGAGCGCCGCGGGGCGCCGCGCCACCCCCAGGTGGACCAGCGAGAAGACGGCCCAGAGCGCCGCGGCCAGGAGGGTGTAGTAGCTGTTCTGGATCTGGAAGGAGAGGAGCGCCGCCCCGAGCACCGCCGCGACTCCCGCGAAGGGCGCCACCCTCCCCGTCCGGATCCCCCGGTGGAGAAGGCAGAACACCATCGGCACCCAGGTGACCACGATGATGCGCCCGTCGTGCCCGGCGTACACCCACGACAGGGTGATCCCCGTGAACTGGAACGCCAGCCCGGCGACGAACGACACCCACTGGCGGCACCCCAGCTCGCGCGCCAGCAGGTACATCCCCACCCCCGCCACCCAGAACTGGAAGACGAACACGCCCGGGAGCACCCGCTCCGCGGGGACGAGGAGCCCCAGGAGCATGTGCACCGGGTAGTAGGTGCTCCCCGGGTTGGAGGCGAGCGGGAGCCCGCCGAAGACGAACGGCACCCACTTCGGCAGCTCGCCCGACTTCAGCGTCTCGGAGATGAACGAGTAGAAGGGGTAGCCGCCGGCCAGGTAGTCCGTCCCGAAGATGTGGCGGCCCGGGAGGAAGGCGGGCGCGAAGTAGACGGCCGAGAGGACGAGGTAGACCAGGATCACCACCCTCGTCCGGACGGTCGGCTCGGAGTCGCCGGGCGCGGGGAGAGGGGCGGAGCGGCGGGAGGCGGGCCTGGGCTGCGTGCGTTCGGGCTTGGCCATCGTAGGTCGATTCGGCGTGGTCCCGCCCCCGTGGGAGAGCGGATGCGTACGGTGCGGGGGGGATGCCGCTTCCGCCGCCCTCCCACTCCCGTGGGCGGCGGCGGCCGGGGCGGCAAATCTATGGGGCGCGGGCGGGGGATGCCACCACCGGCCGCCCGGGATCGCGCCCGCCGGGAGGGACACGCCGGGCGGCTCCGGCCGGGAGGGGCGAAGGCGGGACGCTCGCGGCGTTCCGGTCGCCGCGCGGCGCGCCGATCGCGTCCTGGTCCCGGCGCCGGCCGCGGAAGCGAGCGGCCGGACCATCCGTCCGCGTCACCGGTGCTCCGTCACCCCCACCTGCCGGCAGTACGGCAGCAGCGGGCAGGTGGAGCACCTCGGCGCGCGGCCGGTGCAGACGTGCTTGCCGAACGGCACCAGCAGCTCGTTGATCGTCACCCAGTATTTCCTCGGCAGCACCTCGCCGAGGGCGCGCATCGTCCCCTCCGGTGTCGGCGCGGAGACGTAGCCCCAGCGGTTGGTGACGCGGTGCACGTGGATGTCCACGCCGATCTTCGGCCGGCCGCAGGCGATGCCGAGGACCAGGTTGGCGCACTTGGGGCCGACGCCGCGGAATCCCAGCATCACCGCCTCGTCGCACGGGAGCGCGCCGCCGTGGTCCTCCACGCAGGCGCGGGCGATCTCCACGATCTGCCGCGCCTTGGTCTCGTGGAAGGTGCAGGAGCCGATGAGCGCGTCCACCTCCTCCCACCCCAGCGCCGCCACCTCCGCCGGCGTCCGCGCCGCCGCGAACAGCCCGCGCGCCACCGGGAGCGTCACCTCGTCGCGCGTGCGGACGGAGATCAGGCACGCCGCCAGCTGCTCGAAGGCGCTCCCGAACCCCTCGTCGCGCAGCTCGAAGAGCGCCGCCCGAGGATACGGCCGCACCGCCTCTCGCAGCAGCCGCATCATGGCATCGATGTCGAAGGGGAGCTTGCGCACGGGTTGATCTGGATCGGGGAGCGGATCGGGATCGTCAAGTAGACGAAGTGCACAAAAGAAGAGGCCGCCGGGAGGATCGCAATCCCCCCGGCGGCCATCATCGTCTCCCGATCAGCCGATCAGCCGATCAGCCGATCAGCTCTCCGGGCGCGTGCCGCCGACGGCGGGGTCGCCCTTGCTCTCGCCGCCGCGCTCCTTGATCACGGCGTTCTCCGTGTCGGGGCGCTGGTCGCTGGCGGTGTTCGGCTCGCGCTGGCGGTCCTGCGGGACGCCGGCCACCTTCTGGCCGAAGCCGCCGGGGCGCCTGTCCGGGTCGTCCTCCAGCCCGGGGGCGGAGAACGCCGGCCCGCCGTCCGGCCCGTCCTCGAAGCCGGCTTCGGCGAAGGCCTGCTCGCCGAGCGGATCCTCTTCCTCGATCTCCTCGCGGTCGAACGCGGGGTCCTGGTTGCGGTCGCTCATCGTCGCTCCTGGAGTCGGGTCAGGGTTGCCGCGGCCCGCGCCGCGGACGAATGGTGTGCTCCACGTCGTAGCCGTACCGCTCGGCCCACTGGCGGACCGCGCGGTCGCCTCCGCGGCCGTAGGTGGGGCTCTGGCGGGGCGGGACGGGGCGCGGCCGGGCGTCCTCCATCCGGCCCGGCGGGACGAACCCCATGTCGCCGCCCCACCCCGCCCACCCCAGCGTGGGATCGTACGCGAACGGGGTGAAGGCGAAGGGCGCCCAGCCGGTGGCGTCGTACGCCGGAGGGCGCACGCCGCGGGGGAACGGATCGTCGCGGTAGCGTGGCTGGTCGTAGCCGCGCGCACGGTATCCGCGGTCGTAGCCGTGGTCCCGGTACCCGCGGTCGTAGGGCTGGGCCCGATATCCGTGGTCGTACCCGCGTTCGCCGCCCCGTGGGCGCATCTCCCGGTCGTATCTTCCGAATCCTCGCATCTCCGCCTCCTGTCAAGCGTTGCGGCTCGTCGAGACTCCTTTCGCAAGAGCCGTGCGTGCCGGGCGGACGGAACGGCAGTTGCACGGGTGGGGTTCCACGAAGCCAACCCCCAGGAGACGCCGATGACCGCTGTGCTGGTGCTGCTCTTCGCCCTGATGCTGGCGGCCCCGTGGCTGGCCCAGCACTACCTGGCCCGGCTGCCGTACGCCCCCGAGTGCCCGCGCTGCCGCTCCGTCACCTCTCCGCCGATGCGCGCGGGGGTGATGGACCGGCTCTACGCGCTGCTCGCCGCCACTTCCGTGCGCCGCTGCGGGCGGTGCGGGTGGGGGGGCCGGATGCGGTGGCGCCTGGCCGAGGAGCGCATCCGCCGCCAGCGCCCCGGCTGAGCCGCGAAAGCGTAACAGCTCCCGTCCCCCCGGACGGGGGCCGAAAACCGCCGCAAGGTCCCGCCCGGCAACGCCTTGCGACATCTTCCGTCCGGTGGTGTTCCCCCGCCGGTTGCGGGGGCCCCGGCGGGCTCCTATGTTGCCCGGGCGTCACCCTTTCCAAACCTGGTGCAGCCCAACACCCCGCAAAAGTTTGATGACGAGGAACACCGCCGCCGCCGGTGCCGCGCAGGCGTTCGTGGAACAGCGCCGGGCCCGGATCTGCCGCCTCCTCGGCTACACCCCGGAGCCCGTGGGCCTGGGCGCCGCGCCGCTTTCGCCCGAGCTCCTGGCGCACATGCGCAGCGAGGCCGAGGAGCTGTACTGGAACGAGCTGGTCTGGGAAGAGCTCACCGACGAGGAGGCCGTCACCGGCGGCGGCCACATGACGGAGATGGTGTTCCCCGGCTTCCTGGCCTTCGTGAACGGGCTGCTGCTGGAGGAGGTCGCCGCCGGCTCGCGCCACGTGGCCGTGCCGCACCCGGACGCGGTGGAGGAGATCCTCACCTTCCTGGGCGAGCGCTACGCCGAGTCCACGGCCGAGCTGGAATCCGGCGCCGACTCGCAGAAGGTGGTGTGGGCGCGCCAGATGACCCGACACCTGATCGACCTCACGCTCTTTCGCCTCTACCGCCTGGGCCGCGCCGACCAGGAGATGCTGGAAGCGCGGGACTGACGAACAGCAGGGAACAGGGGACAGGTTACAGGGGACAGCCAGCGGCGATCGCGCCGGGGCCGTCCCCTTCGTCGTTTCGGCAGATGCGGATCGATGGTTCGGAGATTCGGATCGGGAGATGTCGATCGGGATCGGGGGATGTTGATCGGGAGATGCTGATTGTGGAGATGGGAATCGTGAGATGGTGATCGGGAGATGGGGATCGGGAGATGGGGATCGGGAGATGGGGATGGGAATCGGGGCGCCAGCCCCGCGCCGGCGGCTAAAGCCGCCGGCTAGAGAGCCTGTCCCGCAAACCCGCTCAATGAGTGAGAGGGAAGCCGAGCTTCGGGCGCTCCGCAGCGCGAGCGGGCAGGTTTAGGTGCCCTGGAATGGCATGAAGTCGCATCCTGGCACATAGAGA